>Ga0265292_1000275_pt1 | contig 86589 bp, 98 predicted proteins | sample Munlanlewell296A_FD_189080 | JGI IMG/M metagenome (GOLD analysis project Ga0265292, IMG submission 189080) | Leachate microbial communities from a municipal landfill in Southern Ontario, Canada - Leachate well 296A | ecosystem: Engineered > Solid waste > Landfill > Unclassified | place: Canada...
GGACTTCTTTTAATAGGGATACATCGTTCAACCAAAAAAGCTGACTCACAGTTTGAGTACGGATATGGCAATGAACGATTTTTTTGGGCACTCATTTCTGCATGTGGCATCTTCTTTCTTGGCGCTGGTATCACTCTATATAACGGAATCAACGCATTCAACACCTCACACGAAATAACTTTTACTCCAATTATTTTTATTGTTCTTTTCCTTTCATTGCTTATAGAAAGCTATACACTTTGGATTGCCGAAAGCAATTTAAGGAAATCTTTTCCCGATGCCAGGTGGCATGAACGCTTTATGCTTGCTGACCCTTCCACGCTCGCGGTGTATTTAGAAGATGCCGTTGCCGTAATTGGTGTTCTCATCGCCACCGCTTCAGTTACACTCTCCTACTACACCAAAAACCCTGCGTGGGACGCCATCGGCGCTGTCCTCATTTCCATTCTCTTGATCAGCGTTGCAGTAACTCTCATTGCAAAAAACCGCTCGTACCTCATTGGACGTGCGATGCCTACTGATTTGCAGGAAGAAGTGGTTGCGTTCTTAACGGGCGACCCTGCAATAGAAAAAGTCATAGATTTCAAATCAACAGTGCTCGGCTTTGGTTTATACCGCATTAAGTGTGAGGTTGAGTTTAACGGCCCAGCGCTTTTTCAAGAAGCCTTCCAGCGTGAAGCCTTAAAAGACCAATTCGAAGAAATCAAAGATGACTACGAAGCATTTAAACGCCACTCCGTAGATTATGCTGACCGTATTCCTCGCCTTATGGGTAAGAAGATAGATGAGATAGAAGGCAGACTAAAAAAGCACTTCCCCTCGATTCAACATATTGATATTGAAATCAACTAGTCGCAAATGGGTGCAGAGGGATACTACCTCGGCACTATATTCACCGTGAGAGCACTCGAGACAAATGCGCCGTTTGCGCCAATACAAGTCAATGTGAAGACAGTAGTTTTAAGAAGCGGACTGCTCGATTTTCCAGACTCCGATGTCAAAACAGAGCCAGAAAGTTCTGCTGGTGGATTTGAAACAAACGCACACGAAGAAACATTTTCAGTATTCCAGCTTACAAGAACTTTAGAGCCTTCGTAAGCAGTCACACCTCTATCAGAGCCGTTCACACGCAAAGCTACTTTGGATACAAGCGAAGAGACTGTCGGTTTCACTGCACTTGTTGATGTTGCGGGAGTACTTGGCGTGACAGCCTCTGGTGCATTAACAACCGCAAACCCGACAGCAATAGCTCCTCCGTTTGCACTCTTCACAATCACTTGGTACGAGCCATTCTTGAGAGCGGATGTAGTGAATGACCAACGACCGTCTTTCACTGAAACTGAGTTATTTGCATACACGATTTCACTACTCCGTACCTCTACAGCAACCGATGTGAGATTTTTTGCACTACCTGATATCGTTGCCATAGTAGAAGTAGATGCTGGCATAGTATCAAGCGAAATAGTTGCAAGCGCTGCTTCCAAACTTTCAGTTAATGTTGGGCGCACAGTAGTTCCTGATGTAGTTGAGTTTTGAGTCGTGGTACCGCAACGCGAAGCTAAAAATGCGCGCGTAGCAGACTCAACCACACCAGAACTTAGAGACGATGCAGTACTTGGAAGGATGTTCTCTCGTACCTGTAAACGCTTCACCGCGGACTGCGTTGCAGGACCGAAATAGCCAGTCACTAACCCTTCAGGATAGAGTGTTCTATCTTCAGCCAATGCTTTCTGGAGTTTTGTAACATCACCACCTGTTTCTTTATCAGATATGCCGACAGACAGCGTACGACTCAATTGAACGCAAAGTGCGGTTTTTGACAATTGGGGTCTAACTGCAGACTGCGCCACGATAAGTTCTTGACGTACTTGATCTACTTCCAAAAGAAGCCGTTGCAACTTTGCATTAAGCTCATCCACAGTTGCAGCAGACGCGACACTCGGGAGCACAGCAAGAGCTACAAACACTAACGAAATAAAAGTTTTTTTCATATTACAAAATAGTTCTTAAGGTATAGAAACAGTATATAGGTAAAGTTATCCTATCCTCCTTCTCAAAATTCGTTCCCCTCGTGCAAAAACCCCACTCAACGAACCCGACACATATAAAAAGAACGATATAGTTTAATCTAACGATCGTTAAATTAAACTATATCGACGGAAAAGAGATCTAGGGTCAATTGCTGATAAATAGATTTTAAAATAACGAACTAAAAATCATTTTATTCAAATTCGGTATACTGCTCTTAAATGAATGCGAACGATCCCATTGACTCCCTCACTCGCCTCACGCATATACAACGTGCGGGATTAAAACGCCTACAGATAGAAAGCGTGCGTGACCTCTTGTACCACTTCCCTGTCCGCTACGAATCAGCTGCGGACATCCGCACGGTGTCCAATGCTGGTGGAGACGAAGTGGCAACGCTCTACGGAAAATTCTCAAAGCTCGAGATGAAACGCTCGTGGAAAACAAAGGTGCCTATGGCTGAGGGGACTTTCAGTGACGGCACCGGCAGTATGCGTATCGTATGGTTTCACCAGCCGTACCTTGCAAAAATGATTCCTGTCGAACAATTGGTGCGCATCCGTGGAAAAGTGAGCGAGAAAGATGGTAAGAAATCAATAATAAACCCAGTCGTCGAACAAGCCTCGGGAGTGCCCTTTATGGAAACTGGTGGTGAAATGTTTCCGGTGTACCCAGAAACAGCAGGCATTACCTCGTTGTGGATTTTCCATGTGATCAAAAAAGCTATTGAAAAAGGTGCACTCGATACCCTTGAGGATCCCCTTCCTCCAAAACTTCTAAAAACCTACCACCTCCCTGCCCTAAAAAGTGCGCTCATCTGGATTCATGAACCGAAGCGAGAGACGGATGCAGAGGTTGCCCGCAAACGATTCGCATTTGAAGAGGTGTTTCTGATTCAAATCGCACGAGCACTCGAGCGAGAAAAAAATAAATCCGAGCGTGCCTACGAAATAGATGCCGATGAGGGAAAAGTTTCTGCATTCGTTAAAACATTTCCCTTTGATGCAACGGCAGGACAAAAAAAAGCTATTGGCACTATCATTGCGGACTTTCTAGAACCCTATCCAATGGCACGACTTCTTGAGGGCGATGTGGGAAGCGGAAAAACAGCAATTGCAGCAGCGACGGCGTACGCCGTCGCAACTTCGAGGCCGAAGAACGCAAAAGGAGCTACACAAACATTTGGCAATCTTCAAGTTGCGTATATGTGCCCGACAGAAATTCTTGCAAAGCAACACTTTGCAACCTTCACCGCATTCTTTAAAAAATACCCGATTGCTATTGGTCTGGTAACTTCATCGGGCTGTTTTAAATTCCCTTCAAAGGTGAACCCTGACAAACCAACAAACATTTCACGAGCACAACTCATGAAGTGGGTCGCAAACGGCGAAATTCCTATTCTTATAGGTACGCATTCACTCATACAAAAAACGGTAGGATTTAAACACCTTGCCTATGTCATCGTGGACGAACAGCACCGCTTTGGAACCTTACAACGCCAAGCCATTATGAAAAAAGGCGGAGCCTCCCCTCACCTCCTCTCTATGACCGCAACGCCCATCCCCCGCACACTTGCGCTCACTTTGTACGGCGACTTAGATTTGACGGTCTTGGATGAATTACCCGCTGGAAGAAAAATGATTACGACCGAAATAGTCACTCCGGGAGGTCGAAAGAAAGCGTATGAAAAAATACGAGAACTTTTGAAAGAAGGTAGGCAGGCCTATGTGATTTGTCCACGCATTGATGAGCCAGATCCCGGGAAAGCACTCGCACTTCAAACCCGTTCAGTAACCGCTGAAGCAAAACGCTTGGAAAAAGAAGTCTTCCCTGAAAACACTCTTGAAAAACTCCACAGCAAAATGACGCCGAAAGAAAAAGAAGAAACGATGGCTCGCTTTGAGAGAGGTGAAACAGATATTCTCGTCGCTACCTCAGTAGTAGAGGTGGGAGTTAATGTGCCAAATGCAACAGTAATCATGATTGAAGGTGCTGACCGATTTGGTCTTGCGCAATTACACCAGCTTCGTGGGCGCGTACAACGCTCAGCACACCAGCCGTACTGCTTCTTAATGGTTGAAAAATCTTCGGGTGCAAACAATGTACGACTGAAGGCAATCCAATCTGCAAAAAATGGTTTTGAACTAGCGGAAAAAGATTTAACCATTCGTGGTGCAGGAGAACTCTATGGCAGACGCCAATGGGGTATTTCTGACATTGGCATGGATGCCCTAAAAAATCTGAAGCTGGTGGAGGCAGCGAGAAAGGAAGCGGGAATCATTGTAGAAAAAGATTCCACACTTGAGAGTAATCCCCTACTTCGAGAACGCGCCCTAGAAAAAGCGCGGGAATTGCATTTTGAGTAAGGAGAGAGCAAAATAGCGGACATGAATCAAGAAGCTCGCAAGAGAATAGAACGGGGACCAAATAGGTCGTGCCCAAAATGTCATGACGATATAGGTACCATATTCAAAGAAGGCAAGATCTATTTCCCAGAACACAAAGACCATTTCGGCAAAGAACCATGGCCAGTGTGTGCCGGATCAAATACAGAAGCACCTAATGGTGAATTTGATGGCATATCACTAGCCCGACTACTCTGGCCGTGAAGCAGAGGAGTTTCACTTTGAATGAAGAACTAGAGAGTGTGCTCGCCAAAAAAGCACCCGCCGCACGTTTTTCCTGACTCTGAGACATCCCTCTTGCAACTACACATACAACTACAAACAAACGCACCTGCCTCGTGCATTGAAACCGGAGAGTATCTTTCATTTCTTGAGGCCATAAGCGAGATGATAGCAAAAATTATTTCGGAATTTCCGCTTCACCAAAAATAGCATTGGTGCGACCTAGTGCTAGCGCCCATCTCTGGTTTCCATAATCAAAGTGCCACCACTCATCTTTATCTATAGCAAAACCAGCATCAAGCATTGCTTCACGAAGCACCTTTCTGTTCTCCTGTACCTCACGACTTCGAGCACTTTTTTCAAAATAAAAAGGTTCTGCTTCTGGTCCAAAGTGGTCAAAGGCTGTACCCATGTCCAATTCTCTTCCGTCAAGATCGACGAGTGTTAAATCCACAGCTGATCCTGTCGCATGAGGAGGAACTCGTTTTGGATTATTAGGAATGGTCACAAACACTCCGACCTCTGTTTTTAGTTTCTCTTCATCCCAGTCAGAATGAGTAATGTGTAATTCTTGCCAGAACTTCTCATAAATTACTTTCTGAACTGGACGAGGACGAAAACCATCCCAAATCTTAAATGTATATCTACTTAATCCTTTTTGTATTTCCATCAACTTTTCTGCAACCGATTGACGCAAAAACATACGAGATTCAGTAGAGAATCCTTGATTAAAATATGACGGTTCAAGTACAAAAGCATACTCACTCAAATCAACGAGCGGTTCACCACATTCGTGGATTGGTATATCTTCAAACTTTACGAGGGTCATGGTTGAAGTTGTTATGTAAATTTATTTTACAAAACTCAACGCCAGGAAAGCTAGGACCGCTAAGCTCATACCAATATATTGTCCGGGGGTAACGATTTCTTTGAAGAGCAAGAACGCGAGTGTCGTGGAGAGAACGATAGACACGGCACCGAAAAGTGCCATTGTTCGGCCTAAGTCGAGTTGAGTGAAGAGATATAACTGTCCAAAAGTCGCAGGTATTCGTATGACCATGTAGACAAGAAACCAGAGGGAAAAGAAATTATTGAAAGTAAATCCATATCGGGACATAAAATACCGCCCCATGAGATCGCTGGTAGTGAAAAGAACTTGTGTTGCTATTAAAATAAGAATCGGATTTATCATGGTTAGAGTATAACAGTCTAGCTATGCACATTCGTCTCCACGAGTCACTAACTATTTTGCTCCAAGTGTTCGCAAAATACTAAGTGCTCTCGGCCCCGCCTCGCCCGTCGCCAAGCGACATGGCTCCGGCATGGCCCACGATATAAAAACGACACGCAGGTGTCGTTGTTTATTCGTGGTCCACCCTCTTGGACTCGCCTCTCGCTCTGCTGAGCTCGAAACCTTCACTCCTTCCCAGTCGTTGCGGGCAACAATAAATTTAGTGCACTGCGATTTCAAAAGGTTGATTACAACCCAAGAAATCGGGAGCCCGCGGTTCGAATCCAGTACCTGCACATTAGAAAAACCCGCACAAAGCGGGATTTTCTAATGTGAGTCCACCCTCTTGGACTCGAACCAAGGACCCTCGAGGTATAAGCTCGATGCTCTAACCAACTGAGCTAAGGGTGGATATCCGCACTATATATCCTCAAGTGCGGATAAATCAATCAACAATTGCTGTGCGAGACTCACGGTAACCACCGAGAACATCAAGGAGATCTCCTTTGTCAGGATTCCGATCAAACGCCTCAATAAGAGGTATTGAGGCAAGCGAAGGTATACCCATGAAATTAGCATGCCGACGTGAACGGTTTCCTATGTCAGGACAAAAATTTCGTTCTTCTCCTTTATAACCATTCATATCTTTTAGGCCTGATGCTCGATGTCCTTTTTCTTTTTTGGCGTGATGCCACCTGCAATCAAGACCTTTTCAAATTCATCGCGCTCTACCGTTTCCACTTCAACCAACTTTGCGGCAATCATATCCAAGAGCTTGCGATGCTTCACCACTAAGTCTTTAGCCTTCTCATGAGCGTCATCTATTATCTTCTTCACCTCTGAATCAATTTTTGCTGATACTTCCTCTGAGTATTCCTTGTCTGAAACACCACGGCCGAAAAGCGTGCGACCACCTTCCCCTTCGAGCGCCATAGGCCCCAAGGTGTCTGACATGCCGTACTTCGTGACCATGTCACGAGCGAGCGCTGTGGCTACCTGCAAATCATTTGATGGCCCTGTAGTGAGGTCGCCAAACACTTCCATTTCAGCAACATACCCACCCAAAGAAACTGCGATGTCATCCAAGAATTCTTTCTTCGATTGCATCTTTGTATCTTCATCTGGCAACTTCAATGTGTATCCAGCGGCGCGACCACGAGAAATGATGGAAATTTTATGCACTGGATCAGCGTACGGCAAGATAGACGCCACGAGCGCATGACCTCCTTCGTGATATGCAGTGATTTCTTTTTCTTTTTTATTCAATAAATGACTTCTCCTTTCAGGTCCGAGCATTACTTTCTCGATGGAACGCACCAAATCGAACTGCGCCACCTTCTTTCTGTTTTCTCTTGCTGCGAGAATTGCACCTTCGTTCATCAATGAATACAAATCAGCACCGGAAAATCCCGGAGTGCGCTCTGCAATAGTGCGAAGCACGACATCTTCTGCGAGTGGTTTTTTGCGTGCGTGCACCTTCAATATTGCTTCACGGTCATCACGATCTGGTAAATCGATGGTGACGCGTCTGTCAAAGCGACCAGGGCGGAGAAGCGCTGGGTCAAGCACGTCAGGGCGGTTGGTTGCTGCCATAATGATAACTTTTTCATTCGGTTCAAAACCATCCATTTCAACGAGGATTTGGTTCAGTGTTTGCTCTCGTTCATCGTTTCCACCACCAACACCTGTACCACGAATACGACCGACAGCATCAATTTCATCAATGAAGATAATTGCGGGAGCTGCGTGCTTTGCCATATGGAAAAGATCACGCACACGAGAAGCACCAACGCCGACAAACATTTCCACGAACTCAGAGCCTGAGATTGAAAAGAATGGTACACCTGCCTCACCCGCAACAGCACGACCAAGCAAGGTCTTACCTGTTCCAGGAGCACCCATCAAAAGAACACCCTTTGGAATACGCGCACCGATGTCTAAGAATTTTTTTGGATTCTTCAAAAAGTCTACGATTTCGGTCAACTCTTCTTTTGCTTCTCGTGCGCCAGCAACATCACTGAATGTAACGCGCTGATTCAAATCTTTTGGGTCTATCATTCGTGCCTTTGACTGACCAAAAGTGAATGCCTGCATTCCTGCTCCACGAACTTGTTTTGAAAGAAACCAAATAAAAACGATAATCAGGATGAGCGGGAGAATGATGGGCGCCAACGTGAAAAACCAGAATTGAAAACCACTCTGATCTTTAACCTCAATTGAAACTTTTGATATTTCATCTGCCTTCAAACCGTAGTTTGAAAGTGTTGTTGAAAGTGCGGTGTTAGCTTCCTTCTTACTCGACTTCTTGCTGGTGTCAGTGTAGGTAGCGGTGAGCTTATCGCCCTCAACAACAATACTTTTTACAGAGTCCGTCTTAATGTCTGCGGCAAGTTGTGAAAGAGTTACATCTTTAACATCAACTTTTTGTCCAAAGAAAAAAGAATAGAGAGACGCGAGAATAAGAACCACCAATACTATTGAAGTAAGGTTATTCCACCCACCTCCCTTAGTTGGCATACCAGGCATACCCTTTGGTACTAGATTTTTCAGGGAATTTTTTCCCTTCGAAGGTCTTTTCTTCTCCACAGTTTCTTTAAGATTGATTTCAGGCATCTGGCCATTATATATGGCTACTCGCAAGAACACCAAAGATAATAAATAAAACCCCTCTTAGAGAGGGGTTTTATTTATTATCTTTTGTCTATAATTTTTGGTTTAACAGGTGGCGTGACCGGTGGTGTTACAGGCGGTGTAGGAGGGTACCCATATCCAGGTGGACGCTTAACGGTGAGTGGGTTGCCTTTTGCACTTCCAACATTCACTGTCGCACTCTGATTCCCACATTTTGAGTAGCCGTACTTATTCTTATAACCATAGCGAATAGTCTTACATTGATCGCCGACAGCAGAGCCAGAGGCAACAGATGCCCTGAGTTGAACGGCTTGCGTTCCTGCTCTTGTGTAAGAAGGCTTCCCAACAATAGTGATTCTTCCGGTTGTCTGTTTTAAATAGATAGGGAGATCTTTCTTAAAGACGAGAACATAGGTATCCCCATTAATAAACGAAACTGACGCGGGTTCCAGAAAGCTCATTTTTCCGCACGAGCCTCCTTTATAGCCATATCCATACGTGACGCCCTCCTTGACGCAGTAGTCGTAATGAAGAGCAAAGTCCGTCACTTCGAGCGCTGAAGCTTGGCGACCAGAGACCGGTACCGAAACCGTGAACGAATTGAGTGTTGCTTGCCATTTAACATTCGTTGCCCTTACATCAAAGACAGCAAGAGTTTGTGATGCGCCATTCACTAGGCTACCTGTTGGACTCTTAGCGGAACGAGCGATGATAACAGTTGGTCTTCCAGAAAAGGATGATAGAGCATTTGCAACTAAAGCATTGGAATCAGCAACGGCCATCCCAGACACTGCGAAGAAAGAACCCCCAGTAATCACTCCTGCAACCAGAAGTGAAAGGAAAACTTTCATAGAGTTCCCTTTTTTATTCATTGCTGTCATAAAAATATATAAAGAAAGTATTAGTATTAAAATGCCAATAACTCAAAAAGCGTACCATGAGAGCGGAGGTGCCTAATCTATACTGGGGATGAGATACACTAGTGCGAGCATGCAGATACCCGCCCTGTCTCCAAGAAAACAAACTGCCCTATTGGGCACCATTCTTGGATTAGCCTCACTCGCACTCCACACTATTCCGTTTTTTTTATTCGGACGACACCCGCTTGGCTACGATACGGGGTTTTATAGGCGCTACTTGATTGAACCAATTACCTCTTTTCCTAATGCACCAGTCCCTGGGCTCGGGGATGATGCTTTTATAGTGCGAGTGTTCTTGGACATCCTGCGATTTCTTCACCTACCTACCGACCTCATTCTCTACGGTAGCTATCTCGTCTTTTGGGCATTGGTGCCAGTACTTTTATTTTTCTTTTTAAAACCGTACCTACAAAAACATGGTGCTTTTATAGCAGGACTACTCTTAGTAGGATCATCAGTCGCGTACAACGGGTACTGGTATTTCCTCCTTAAAAATGCACTCGCCCTCGACTTCATGTTGCTCGCGTTTATCGCAATTGAGCGAAGGTGGTTCACCACATGGCTTTTGCTCGACATCGCAATCGTACTTACTCACAAGACGAGTGCCATTATCTACATACTCACCCTTATAGCGCTCTTTATTTTCTCGCGCGGTCGGAGAAAAGAGTACGCTCTGCACATCATCGTTGCTGGAGCACTCTTTGCACTTATAAACGCACCTACAGTACATGAACTTTCTGTAGCGCTACCTTCGGCAGTGTTTCTCGATTGGCAAACATACCTATGGCTATCACTCCCGTTCATTTTAGCGATTGCGGTAGCAGGAAAAGTATTTCTAAAATATAAGATTCCCTCAACACTGCTTGCGCTCGCTGGTGTCAGTCTACTGTTCCCACTTTTTCGACTCCCCTTCTATGAACGGGTATTTATTTTTTTAGACATTACGCTCGCTGGTCTCGCAGGGTATGGAATACACACCACTCTTTCTTCTGTAAAATCTGCATGGAGTACTAAGCAGGTGTTCATGCCATTCATTTTCCTCGCACTTTTTGTTGGACTCTTTTTGGGAAACCTATGGAATCAAGTAATGAGCACTCCGCCACTCATATCGAATGAACAAATCTTAAGGATTGAGGAAATTGCAAAAGTGATACCAACAGAAGCAACCATTCTTACCACCTCGGACGAAGCTCCGTGGTTTGAAGGATGGACTAACGCGCACATTGCAGCTCCTGGGATGCTTAATGACAATCACAACCTTGAAGCGTGGACACGCCTGTGGACCGGAACATCTACGGAAGAACAAATTGAATTTTTAGATGATTTTCAAAAACCTCTCTACATAAGCACTTTCTATGCCATTGAAGATATCATCGGCAAAACACCTGAGTGCGTGCACGAAGTCTCGGAACACCTCTGGTTCGTAGCGTGTGAAAAACTAAAATAGCGGTATGCTGAAGCTGGTATGAAAGCACTAGTAGAAAACAAGAAAGCGCGCCTTGAATATGAAATTCTCGAATCCTACGAGGCGGGGCTTCAGTTGCTTGGATTAGAAGTAAAATCACTCCGCTCAGGAAAGGCTTCTTTGGCAGGATCTCGCGTTGTAGTTCGTGGTGGTGAGGCATTTCTTTTGGGTGTCACAATTTCTCCTTACCAAGTGGGCAACACAGCAAAAAGCTATGACCCTGAGCGCACCAGAAGACTCTTAATGAGTAAAAAGGAAATTGCCGAGCTTGCCGTAAAAGAAGGACAGAAGGGTTTGACAATTATACCTATTATGGTGTATAATAAGAATAAGAAATTGAAGGTACAAGTTGCAGTTGTGCGCCATAAGGGCAAGCATGACAAGCGTGATACCCTCAAAGGCCGTGATGCCGCGCGAGAGATAGAGCGCACTTTGAAAACTGAATATTAAATTAGCCAGTCCCCGAAAAATAAGGCATGCCTTATTTTTCGGGGGGTGACTGGTTTCGACGGAGAATTTCCTCTGTTGCGCGCAAGACGGTGAATGCTGGAGATCACCTTAAACCTCGAGCACTGAAACGTGCAAACGCTTCTCAAAAGAGCCCTTACTTCAGCACCGCTGACTTCGGTCTGGTAGCTGTGTAAGTTCCCTCTTCCGTCCTCACTTCGGTCGGGACGGCGCTAGGCTTCTGATGTCTGATACGAAGATCCTAGTGCCATAACATCAGACTCTATTCTTCTCTACTGCTCGTAGAAAAGAATGAAATTGAAGAGCTCGGACGGGTGTCATTTTGTTCGTTCTCTACCCACCTGTCTTAAACTTTGAAACGAACTATGTCTTGTAGAAACGCTTCGGAGACCCTCTCTGTACGGGAGTTCGACTCTCCCCACCTCCACAAATAAAAATTACCTGCACACGCGGGTAATTTTTATTTGTGGAGGTGGAACAAGCAAATAGTTTTGCTTGTGTGGAGAGTCGAAAGCCGGAGCCATGTTACGCAAGCGACGGGCGAGGCCGGACGGGCGATTAGAAAATCGTGCCGAGAGGCTTTACCACTTAGCGAGTCTGCGAGCTTAGTGAGCTGACGCCGACTCTCTCTTAATTTGCCCCCCTTGCCTCTCTCCCCAAGGAGGCGTATAACAATCTAAATTAATAAAATAATTCCTCTAGGATATTTGTATGTCGCAAGAAAAAAAACCTGATGCACTTGATAGAGCTCTGAATTGGTTAGATAAGAATGTCGGCAGGCATGTACGCCCTGTAGGACCACGCGACCCTCGAGAATAATAAAAAAAACCGCCTTGTATGAGGCGGTTTTTTCTATTTCACAAATCCGTTCCTGAGTACGAAAGATTTAAACTCTTATTGCAAAGCGGAAAATCCGGCACGATGTTTCCTGGAGCAAGTTCGCCAAAGAGCGGCCAATTGCAAAACGAAGGGTCACGAATGACGAGTCGGTCAATGCGACCTTTTGCATCAAGGCGCACAAAATCCATAATTCCACCACGCCAGCTCTCCGCGAATCCGTACGCATCTCCAGTGCCATGAGAAACGGAAGCCTGCACCTTGCCTTCGGGAATCTTCGTGAGCGCAAGACGGATTAATCTGAATGATTCAGTGAGTTCACGCACACGCACATTGAAGCGTGCAAAAACGTCGCCTGCTTTTTCTATAACCACAGACACTTCCATATCTGCATATGCTCCATAGGGCATGTCACGACGAAGATCTATATCGATTCCAGAGGCGCGTGCACCAATACCTTGCGCGCCATATGCGAGCGCTGCCTCTTTACTTAACACGCCCGTCGTTTCAAAACGTTCCTTAAGACCGTCTTTTGCATAGGCAATCTTTAACACCTCTCCTATGTCATGCTCTATACGTTTAATTGTTTCTAGAATCTTCACTTCATCGTCTGCGGTTATATCGTGCGCACCGCCAAGAGTAATTGCACCACGGAGGAATCGGTGTCCAACAAGGTCGGCATTAAGACGACGCATTTCTTCCACCATACGAAAACCTTGTGCTGCCATAAACGTAAATCCTGTACCCATACCACCCATGTTGCCTATATCAAAGATGTGAGCACACACACGCTCTAGCTCACTCCATATAACTCGCAAATACTCCGCACGCAGAGACACTGTCACATTAGAGATTTTTTCAATAGCTTGCACGAATGCGAGCGTGTGACCAACTACCATGTCGCCCGATACACGTTCAACAAACGGCAGTGCCTCTTCAGGAGTTTTCCCTTCAACAAGTTTTAGAACACCCTTATGTTTGAAAAAGAGTTTACCCTCAAGCGTAATAATGCGCTCCCCGCGTACGTTGAAACGAAAATGCCCTGGTTCAATGATACCTGCGTGAATTGGTCCTACTGGAATCTCATACACCCCCTCACCTTCCACTTGGTGCATAGGGTACGGAACATTCGCATGAGCTAACTTTGTATTCCACTCAAAGTCTTTTCGCATAGGGTACGTGCCCTCAGGAATATTTTCATGATGCATGAGACGGCGTGGGTCAGGGTGTCCCACTGCCTCAATACCAAACTGATCCATAATTTGTCGCTCGTACCAGTTCGCTGCCATGATTGAGCGAGTCAAAGATGGATACTGTGGTTTTTCAGGTGAGAGATAGCTCTCAAGCGTAAGCAATTCTGTACCAACAGCAAAAACTGCACGTATAGAAAACACATTACTTTTTTTACGCTCATCGAGTGCGTACATTAAAACCAAAGGCGATCCTTTCTCCACTATATCCTCTGCCGTAAGTGCAAAGTCCGACACTGGAACCTGCACTGTGCCAGAATCGCTCACATCTTCTAGACCTATTTCTTTTAAAAGTGTTTGGATATTCATATGTATTTTATGAAATGGCCGTGATTATACGTTCAAGGATTGGCGATGCCATAGGTGTCATAAGAAACACACTAAATGCGACCAACAAAATAAGGTGAAGGGCTATAGCGGTATGCGACCATCCCCATTTTTCACCCACCGTAACTTCACTCTTTGGTGAAACAGGTGCGGACGAAAAAAGAAACGGAATGATGAGGCGTATGAATCCTGCAAAAATAATAGCGAGTGCAAGAAGTACTATTGTTGCAAATATCGGATGTAGTACAACGCTTTGCGATATCAGAAGTAGTTCACTTCCAAAAAGTGGCGATGGTGGAATAGCGAGGAGCATCAAAATCAAGGTAAGAAACAGTGCCCCCGTGTACGGTAGTGTACGCATGACCTGCCCTACTCGATCAAACTTCGTACTCTTGAAACGAAGCAATATATTGCCTGCGCCAAAAAACAACGCGGACTTTGCGAGTGCATGTCCAACAATATGAATGACTGATGCAACAGCACCCACAGTCCCGAGTCCAGCAGAAAATACGATGAGTCCCATGTGCTCAATCGAAGAATACGCAAGGAGACGCTTATAGTCTGCCTGGAGCAAAATGAACGCCGCAGGAATAATGCATGAAAGCATGCCGAAAACCAAGAAGAGCTCACTCGTCCAAACACTTGAAGCAAGTGAACCGTCTACTAACACCCGAAAGCGCAATATTCCAAACAACGCAGCATTGAGAAGAATACCTGAGAGCATGCCTGAAATCGGTGAGGGAGCCCTACTGTGCGCATCGGGTAGCCATGCATGCATTGGCACCAAACCCACCTTCGTTCCATACCCAATAAGAATGAACACAAACGCTATTTGCATCAAGTGTGGTGGAAGCGAAGGAGCGACAGTAAGCAAATTCGTCCAACTGATTGCTCCGAGTCCATGCAAAAGACCAGAAGATGACGCTGCGTAGTAGGTGAGGAATAATCCAATGAGTCCAAGCGAAATTCCTGTTGAGCAAAGAATGAGATATTTCCATGCTGCTTCAAGTGAGCCTTTATGAGCATAGAACGCAACGAGGAGTGTTGTAGTCAGTGTTGTTGCTTCAAGCGCAATCCACATAAAACCAAGATTGTTTGAAACAATAGTGAGAAGCATTGAGCACACAAAGAGACCAACAAAAAAGAAGTAACGACGCACTGCGGGCAATGCTATCTCCCCTGTTCGCACTTCTTCTCCTAGGTAGTGAATACTCGTTATGGTTGCTGTCCATTGAATGAACCCAATGAGAAGCACCATGAGTGCTGCAAATGTATCAAGATACCAGTACCCATTTTCAAATGACGGTGCGCCAAAAAATAGCGGGATGGCAGTATAGAGACTTAACGCAAACACACCAGAACTTGCCAAAAATGCTGCGCCAAAAATAAACCGCAAACCACGCATAAAAAATGGCACGGTGGCGAGAACTAAACATGAGACAAGTAGTAGTGAGATAGCCATAAAAATTAATCAGTTAAGGTTCGCAAATCATCAGTCGCCACCGACGCATTCTCATCTTGCGCACGGTGCGTGAACACAGTGATAAGAATAAAAAATGCTAAGAGGTCAAAAAACGATCCAATTTCAAAAAGAAACGGCATGCCGTGCGTGAGCGCCAACCCGAATGTGAAGATGCCATTCTCCATAACAAAGAATCCAATTCCTTCCCCAAACATATCTTTTCGCGAAACCAACATAAGAAGGCCGACGAGCACAATGCCAAATGATGCAGCGAGCACAAAGTAATCAGCACCAACGGGCAATAACCCACGTGCTCCGATCAGAGCAACAATAGCCAGACACGCCGCAACGAAAGAAAGTGTTGCGGGACGTGCATATGATTGCAGGCGCTCAGATGCTCCACTCACACGCGCCGCACGAAGCAAAAACGAAGGAATAAACCAAACTTTAATAAGAACAATAAGACCTGCAACAATAAAAAGTTGGAATTCCCCCGTTACAAATGCTGCAGCAATAGCGAGGAGTGCAAGAAGCGCTGACTGTACTCGAAATGCAGTTACCAAAGACCCCAAGCGCATGCGACTACTCATAAGAAACGCTAGGAAAAACATTCCTCCAGCAAACACTGTCATGGCAGTTGCGATTGGTGTCATATTAGTGATAGAGGACGATTAACTCAACGGCAAGTCCGAGGAGCGCAATAAAGAATGCGAGCATCATATACTCCTGCATCCGATAAAAACGCATCTTCACAATCACTGATTCTATAAAAGCAATTGCAAAAGCCCCGAGTGCAAGTTTTCCGAAAAATGCAATTAGTGCGACCCCAAGCCCAAAGAATGTAACCGGTGGAGCACTAATCCCAAATGGAATGAGGATACCCATACACACCGCCAAGAGCGCGGTTAACTTTATTGCTGATGCATACTCGAGCATTGCAAGATATGTTCCTGAATACTCTAAGATCATAGCTTCGTGCACCATGGTGAGCTCAAGATGTGTCGCGGGATTATCTACTGGGTAGCGTGCATTTTCGGCAAGCAACACAAATAAAAATCCAATGAGCGTGACGATGACAGGAGGAACAGCGACCAACCACGGCAGTGATGTGAAGTGTCCAATAATGCCTCCCATGCCCCATGCGCCCGTAGCAAGTGCAAGGGTTGCAAGCGATACATAGAATGCTGGCTCAACGAGAGCAGCGAGCGTCATCTCACGGCTCGAACCCATGTTGCCAAACGTACTTCCCGTATCCATACCTCCAAGCACCAAAAATACTGAACCAAGCGCCACTACTGCACCAAAAAGAAAAATATTATCGAGCGAACTTGGCACAATTCCAAAAAAGAGTGAGGGTACGACGAGAGCAAGGAAGAATGCACTTCCCAAGACCACAAATGGAACTACGCGAAATACCCATGAACTATGTTTTGTAATCGTCATCTCTTTTCGGAGGAGCGAAAGCATTGAGACATAGGGCAAAAATATCGATGGTCCTTGGCGATTTTGAAAACGAGCTTTCAACGTGCGAACCATTCCCACGACTAACGGTGCGGAAAGAAGTACCACGAGAGCTTGAAATGTAATAAGAAGGTACGTCATAGAGTAGTAGCGAGAGTGAGCACCAGTGCGCAAATAACTAGAAGGAGGTACAACTGAATAACGCCATTCTGGAGTTTTTTAACCGCATGTGAAACAGCAAAGACCGCAATACCAATCGGGCGATAGAGCCAATACTCAAAAAAGGATTGAATGCTCCACACAAGACGCCGACGCACAATCCAGGGATTACTCATTGAAATAGGCTCAATGATTAATTCTTTCTCCGACATGAGAATTGATTTGAAGAAAAATCTAATCGGCGCTGAAAAACCAGTTGCAGTGTACTGCATCCGAGGAGTTATAGGTTGCCCACAATCCCACGTATCCGTGATGCGGGCAGGATTTCTGTTAGAAAGAAATCGACGAAATACCATGAGAAGCACCCCAATAGAGAGAACACTCAAAAGCACCCACCATGCGTTCATAGAAGCTCCACCTAAAACTGCAACATCTCCAAAAAGTGTCATACCTTCCGTGAAGGCATTCGGCGCACTGAGGATCGGGAACAAAAACAATCCTGCAGTGATTGAAAGAAGTACGGAAGATAGTGGCGGAAGCCAAAGCAGTATCGGCATTGGGGACACCTGCTCTGCGTGGGTCGTGCGTGCTCGTCCAAGAAAGATTGCACTAAACATGCGGACATATGCAAAAAGCGCGAGCCCGCCAACCAAAGCAAGGAGAGCGAGTATCAGTGCAAAACTTCCTCCAAAAAGAGCGGAAACAGTCATACCGCTTGCAAGCGTCTGAAAATATGTCCACTCACCAAAAAAGGTACCGAATGGGGGCAACGCAGCAGCTGCAAGAGAAAGTGCAAGAAATATTCCTGCAAAAATTGGCCAACGCTGTGCAAGACCCCCTAGCTCGTCGAGATTTCGTGTATGTGTTTTTGATGCCACAGCACCAACTGCCATGAATAGCCCTGTCTTGAAAATAAAATGGTTCACGGTATGAAGAATTATGAAAAGAGCAATGGATGGTGCAATTGCGGAAACAGCACTATCTGGAGATCCGTGTACAAGGAGGTATATTCCAACAGCAGAAAAGATGAGCCCCATATTTTCTATACTGCTCCATGCAAGGACGCGCTTTGCGTCATTCTCAACTGCAGCGCGAAGCGCACCAAAAAATGCTGAGAGAAGGCCAATACCAATAACGAGGAATGCTGAGAAAGACGGAACAAATGGGAATAGTGCTACTCCTTGAATGAAACCAAAGAGTGCCACTTTAAGCATGACACCAGAGAGAAGCGCGGAGCTTCCACTTGGTGCTTGTGGGTGCGCATAGGGCAACCACTGATGAAGTGGCACTAAACCTGCTTTCGAACCAAACCCCGCGAAGAGAAGCACAAATGCAACAGAGATGGCGAGTGGTGTGGCACTAAGAGCAGAGAGTGCAACATCATGCCACGACGCAAAAAGATTACCTCCTGCAAGAAGAAGAAGCCCTGCTGCAATACAAGCAAACCCAATGTGAGTCATCACAAAGTAGAGCCATCCTGCACGGAGTGACTCATCACTCCTATCTGCGATAACCAAGAAATATGCGGAGACTGACATAATTTCCCAAGCCATCAGGAAAGTAAAAAGCGATGGGGAAAGGATCGTTGCTTGCATCCCTACAATAAAAAATGCCGAGGCAACATTGAGCGTTGGCAACACGTACACATCCTTATATGGTGGCAAGCTCTGAATCGCATAGAGCGAGGTTAGAAGGACGCCTCCGTACACCAGCATAAGGAAAAACACCTGCATTGAGTTAAGTGCAATGTTCACCAACCCAAAGAACGTAGCATTGAAAGACGCACTATTCCCTATTCCTAAAAGAGCAAAAAAATAACTGCCAGCAATCAGGCCAGCAAAACCCGACAAAATAAATATCGATTGCACCAGCGTGTTGTTCCAAGAAAAACGGCGGGTCAGAAGAGAAAGAACTACCCCTACAAGTGGGAGCACGAATGCTACAGCAAAAAGACAGTCGATAGTGAAGGAGGACATAAGGTGCATTACTTGCGGGTAGTGGTAACTATACTCAAGAGCCCTCTTAAGACATCCTCTGGTGTTGGCGGATCACCGGGAATTCGAGCATCAACTGGAATAACATTTTCTACTGCCCCCACTCCCGCATAGGAATCCTTCCAAATTCCGCCCGTGCATGCTCCGTCACCGAGAGCAATAACAATTTTTGGCTCTGGCGTCATCTCGTAGGCGGTCTTCAGTGCATGCTCCATGTTGCGAGTAACAGGACCTGAAACAGTGATTACGTCAGCATGACGGGGAGATGCCACAAATGAGATTCCGAAACGCTCAATGTCGTACAAGGCGTTACCCAGAGCAGTTAGTTCATACTCTTCACCGTTCGTGGAACCCGCATCAACATGCCGTATGCGTAGCGTTCGACCTCCATATAAAGTATGAATAGCCCTCTTCAGATTCTCACCGATCTCCTCAACGTGAGTTGGAATTTGAGGACATTTTTCAGTTCTCTTCCCTGTGGTAATTATTTTAGAAAGAAGACGCAACATATTGTGGAAATGTGGCTTACTATATTCCTCTTCACTTTAGATGTCCAGAAAGCAACAGAGTAAATAGTGAACCCATCTAGCTCATTGTTTCTTAAAATAAACCACCACACTGTTGTAAAAATTTCTTGCTTCTTACCATAAAGAGGCGTATAACTTTACAAAATAATCTAACAGAAATATTTACAAATATGGCTAGGCACGAAGGGGGTCCACGAGACCCTATGAATTTTGAAGAGGCGGAAGAATATGTTCGTCGAAATGGTGAGGTACTACCCATACCCAAACTACTTGGACCAGATCACATACACTGCATAGATAGCCGGCGAACAAAAAAAGGAATTGGATACCCGGGAGGCATGCTGGGACTTACCACGACCCTCTTTTCAGGGGTACATGCGGATGCGCACGAGCATGTTGGCGGATTCAAGGGGTTTGCTCAATTTCTTGAAGGATTATTTGGTGGAATGAGTGCTCACACCGACGATGAACATGAACATGATCCTTCTGGGTGTAGAGGGTGTGGACACATGCAATCTCTTATGAATAATCACGGTGCATACGGATTCGGATCAGAACACGCTGAGGAAGTCCACTCATATTCAAAAGGCCTGAAAACTCGGTGGAGAGAAGGTACTCCTGGTTTCAGTATTTTTCAGTACGGAGGAAAAGCAAACCCACGTGCAGTTATGCATGTAGACGACCCACGGGATGGGCACTATATATCTCTCCCCCCTAACGATGGAACGAATCAGGTATTTGTTCACAATAGAGGTGCCAATCACAGCATATTAGGCGATGCGGTGCATTTTATTTTGGGCGGACTTGGTGACGTATTTAAAAGCCACCCAAGAGATATCTATGATGACCATATTGCGTTAACGATAGATAAACTAGCTTCCGATTTACCCCATTTCACAGTAGGACATGACGGGAATAAAATTACAGTTAACTAAAAATAACATCTCATAAAAACCAGAAAAATATAGGAGAAAGCACCTATAAACACTTGTAAAGGCGCCATTATCAGGCTATCATTCTCCATACAAAACCTTGGCTACTCTAAAAACACGTATTAATGCGCAAATACGCGCACCCGAACTTCGGGTCATAGGTCCTAATGGCGAAAACGTCGGCGTTATTACGCTCGTTGAAGCTATGGCGCAAGCAAAAGCTGTAGAGTTGGACTTAATAGAGGTTTCTCCAAATGCGACCCCACCAGTTGCGAAAATAATGGATTATGGTAAATTTCAATACGAGCAACAGAAAAAAGACCGAGAAATAAGGGCTAAATCGCACATTACAGAGACAAAAGCAGTCCAAGTTGAGGTAGGTACCGGAGAAAACGATCTTCTCCGAAAAGCTCGCCAAGCAGCTGGATGGCTCAAAGAAGGACATCGGGTACGAGTGGAACTCTTCCTTAAGGGACGCTACAAGTACATGGATCCGGCATTTCTCAAGGAAAGATTGAAGCGTTTCGTGCTTTTGGTTCCCGAGGATTACCGTATCGCTGAGGACATACAGAAAGGTCCAAAAGGATTCAATATGATCCTAGAAAAGGCCGGAAAACAGAAGCCTGCAAAATAATAAAATGAAAACGAACAAATCATACACAAAGCGTCTCCGCGTAACTCGCAACGGTAAGATTGTTGCACGCAAGGGCGGACAAGACCATTTCAATTCTCGTGACAGCCGAAAGACTCGCACCGTGAAAGCTCGTGCGAAAGCTGTAGAAATGAGTCCTGCGATGCGCGCTCGATTCCTTCCAGGAAACGGCAAGTAAATTTTTCCAAACACTAAATACTAATCACTAATCCATATGTCTAGAGTAAAAGGAGGACCAAAGGCGATGAAGCGCCGTCGCAATATATTGAAAGCCGCAAAAGGCTATCGTTTTGGACGTTCAACAAAAACGAAGCAAGCGCTCGAGGCCTTGAAGCACGCCGGTAAGTACGCATTCCGTGACCGTAGAGCTAAGAAAAGAACGATGCGAGGACTCGCCATTGTACGTATCAATGCAGCACTCCGTGAGCGAGGTTTCAAGAACTACAGCACCTTCATGGGCGCAGTAAAGAAAGCAAATATCGAACTCGACCGTAAAGTACTTTCCGAAATTGCAGCAGAATATCCTGAGGCATTCGACAGACTTTTGAAGATAGCTGTCTAATAAAAAATCCCCGCAAATGCGGGGATTTTTTATTTCAGAAATACTGTTTACCGACCGGCAGCGTTTCAGCTTCTTCTTTGTATCTCTTCTGATCCGCAGGAGAAAGTGCTCCTAGTTTTTCAAAAGCTCTAGTACGAAGCGCACGAATAGACTCCCCAAGACTGAGAATTTCTGCTACAGGATCTTGCTGACGAAAACTCCTTCTATCAGGATTTAGTGCCATTTTGAATTAAAAATTTTATTTCGTAACAAGTGCTTAGTCTATAAAAAAGCACTACTTTGTCAAACGAGAGGAATTTCGTATGTCTCACCCTCTCTCGGTACATCAACGGGAATATTAAGGAATCCTGCGATTCGTTGTGCTAAAAATGTCGCTGACTCTGTTTCCCCCAATATTACAAAAACATGCTTAGGGTTAACATTTTCAGCAAAGGTCATAAGATCATCTCTGTCGGCGTGTGCAGAAAATCCGTCCGTTGATAGTATTGTTGCTCGCACCTTAACTTCAACCCCATCTATATTTACTGTCCGTGCACCATCCTTCAATCTTCGTCCTAAACTCCCTGGCACCTGATAGCCCACAAGCAAGAGCGCGGTCGACTTCTGTGGAAGATACTTCGCCTCATGCCTTCTAATACGCCCACCGTGGCTCATACCAGCCCCTGCGATGATTATTTTAGGACCGGGGTGTTTGTCTATTGCCTCCGACTCGTCTGGGTGGACACTCACTTTTAAACCTGGGAATGAAAATGGATCGTCTCCGCCGAGAAGTCGAGCACGTATATCAGCACGAAGAAATTCTGGATGCTTTCTGTACACATCAGTTACTTTTGCAGCAAGAGGTGAATCCATAAATACTGCTACTTCGGGAATAACGCCGTTAGTAATTGCCTTATCTAAAGAAGCAAGAATTATTTGTGTGCGTTCAAGTGAAAATGCAGGTATAAGAAGCGTACCTTGGTTGACAATAATAGCTTTAACAGCTGACAAGAGTGCCTGCTCACTTTCTTCAAGTGAGCTGTGTGTTTTATTACCGTATACGCTTTCTGTTATAAGGTATTCCACATCGGCAGGCACTTCCCTATCGGGCACAAGAGCGGCAGGCACACGACCTAAATCTCCTGTAAACAAAATTTTCTTTCCAAAAATATCAAGAAGGATAGTGGCGGACCCTAAAATGTGTCCAGCATTGTGAAATGTTGCAGTAATTCCAGACGCAAGCTCTAATACTTTCCCATATGTTGCTTCATCAATGTATTCAACTGCCCGTATAACATCTTCAGTGGCGTACGGCGGATCATCGTTACACCGCTTTGCTTCGAGTGCGATTATCTTTACGGAGTCCTCAAGCATTATTGGAATAAGCGCTTTAGTTGGGGCCGTTGCAAACGCACGGCCTGTAAAGCCATCCTTTATGAGCTTAGGGAATAATCCAATGTGATCAGCATGTGCATGCGTAAAAAATACAGCATTAATAGTTGCGGGGTCATATGCAAATGTTTCTCTATTTGTTGATTCGCAGAATCGTTCGCCTTGCGCGAGCCCACAATCAATAAGTATGCGTGTGGTAACCTCTCCGTTCTTTGCTTCTACCAGAAAATTTGAACCCGTGACACGCCTCGCACCTCGTGCAAACAAAATAGAAATCGATTTTCCCATACCTTGTATAGTAGCAAACGCATCTGTATATACATGAAAAAAATAAAACTCGCCAAGGACGCAAGCGCCTCGCGAGTCTATTGAGAAGGGTCACTGACGGAGTATTAACCTTAGAGCCGAAGCTCCAGGTGGGTGCTCGCAACATCTCGTGCGTCGGATTCTCCGGAGAGATTCACCAGCATGGAGTGATATAAAGCTCCCTAAAGTTTTTCAACGAGGTTAATACTCCGTCACTAACCCCTCCTTAAGCGTAGCACGCTGTCAGCTTACAGCTTATAGCTTATAGGTTTCAGCTTTCAGGGAGGAAAAATTCATTCCCTAAGCAAGGTCATCACAATTCTTGGCTCGCCATCCCCAAAATAATTCTCTTTGAGCTCGCCAACTTTAAATCCAAATGATTTATAGAGATTTAAAGCTTTTATATTTTCTGGATGCGTCACCAGCCATACCACTGACCCAATCTCCACATTCGAAAGAATCCCCTCAACCGCTTCGCGCGCAATACCCTGCCCTTGAAACTGGGGATCAATAGCAAAATTGGAAAGATACATCTCCTTCTTATTTGTATCCTCGCACGAGATAAATCCCGCGATCCTTCCTTTGCTTCTTATTGAGTAGGTCTGGCCTTTTTTAATATGTATAGCGAGTGCCTGTGGATCTGTAAAAGTAGAGAATGCCTTACTCTGCACCTTTTTTCCTATCACGATATATTCGTCTATGTCCGCATCAGTGGCTGTTTCTAATGTGATTCTTTTTTCCATTCTATAACTTTAAAGTTGAATTGACTTTGAAAAGTACAAACTATTCCATTATTCCATCCAAATTCACGTCGTAGAGAATCTGTTCCTGCACAATACGATATTTCAAAATCTCTTCAGGCTTGAACCATACGGCAATTTCACGTGATGCTTCTTCAGGACTTTCAGAACAATGAACGAGGTTTCTGACGGCACGGCTTTGTACAGAAGAATGGTCATACGAGTCCACAGTGTAGTCACCGCGGATAGTACCCACATCCGATGTCTTTGGCTCTGTTGCACCCACAAGCTTCTTCACAACGGCTACTGATTCATTCCCTTCAACAACCATCATGAGTACAGGACCTGCGGTCATGAATTTCACTATTGAGTCTATTATTTCTTTACCGTACCCGAGCGCATCCTTCTCTATTGGCAGGTTGTGCGTGGTGCGGTCATTTAATATTCGAGTTCCTTTTTCAAGAAACCACTTCTCATCTTTATTGTAGTGACGCACAAGTTGGTCTTCCGTGGCAAGGCCAAATTTGAATGCAACAAATTTCAACCCTGTTCTCTCTATCCGCTTCATTATCTCGCCGATAAGCGAACGCTGTACTGCGTCAGGCTTCAATATAATGAGCGTGCGCTCATTCTCAAATTGTGCATTAGTGTTCATTCCCGCGACTATAGCATTAAGAGGCTTTAGTGGCTAGGGTTTAGCGTTTAGGGGAGAACGAATTGAAAAATCCTGATCCCTACGAATCCGACGAAGCATCGTCTAAACCCTGACCACTAAACGCTAGCCCCTAGCTCTTCTGGTTCTCTCGCATCTGATTATACTTCTGGTGAATATCAGCCTCCACAGCTTCGCGGGCTCGACCGTAGCGTTGATACGAAATCTGTTTCAATGCATCAATGTTCAAGAAGTCGCCAGGGGTAAACGGGATAGTCTCAATAGTAAAACCAGGGGTAGGCTTTCCTCCAGCAAGGAGCTTTAAATATGAATGGAAGTTGTCAATTTTTAGGAAGTCGGAAACCTCAAAGTTTGGAAATTGTTTCGCAATATACTCAGCATCATCGGGACCTACACGAAACACTGCCATCGTACCAACGTTACCAAAGACCGCTTCTTTAATTTTTGGAAGGAGCTGAGAAACATACTGGTGCGCCATAGTCATAGAGAGACGGAATTTTCGTGCTTCTGAGAGAATTGTTGAAATAGTATCGGTCGTGATGTTCTGGAACTCGTCAATGTAGAGATAGAAGTTTGGAGGATTCAAATGCAAATACTCAGTACGTGCAAGTGCAGTCATCATTATCTTTCCAACAATCACAAGTCCAATCAAGTTTGCATTTACGTCCCCCAGTCGGCCTTTGGACAAGTTCACAAGAAGAATCTTCTTGTTGTCCATAATATCCTTGAAATTAAAGGCCGATCGTTGCTGACCTATGATGGGGCGCATAATTTCATTTGCGATGAAGATATCGAATTTTGAGGTGATGTACGGAACCACGTTACGCAAATCTCCTTCTCCCCGCACATTTTCTGCAATGTCTTCCCAGAAGTGCGTTACCACGGGATTTTTACAGCGCGACAATTTCAATGCGCGGAACTCATCGTCAGCGAGTACTCGCGAAATATCCATGAGTGTCGAGCCAGTATCAGGATCTTCCAAAACAAGCATCGTGGCATTACGAAAATACTGCTCGAAAATAGGGCCGAACGCTTCTGGTACATCACCATATAATTTCTTGAAAATCTTAAACATCTCGTCCACCACGAATGTTTTTTGTTCAGGGAAGCGTGGATCATACTCAAGCATATTGAGCCCCATTGGCCTTGCGGTATATGCAGGATCAAAATAAATGAGGTCGTCAATGCGATCTTTAGGAATACGGGAAAGAATCTCCAATACATCCACACCGTGTGGGTCAATAAAACACACCCCTTCCCCATTCTCAATGTCCTGAATAATCATATTCTTCAGGAAGTTCGTCTTACCAGTACCCGTTTGTCCAATGGTATACATGTGGCGCAGGCGATCATCTGGAGTGAAATGAATTGGCGTTGCAATATTTGAGTAACGATTAATGCCGATGACAATGCCTTTCTCAGGAAGCCCTGGTGGTGCAGGAGCAAGCTTAGCGCTTGCAGTTTTGGCTTCACGAGATGCTGTACCTCCTGCAATAGTGAGATGAAAAATAGTTGAGAGCTCTGCCAAATTCATCGGCATGAGTGGAATCTTATGCATCAAAGGTGTTGGCGCAGCCTTGCGTGTCCATTCAAGCCACAGCTGATAGAAAAATCCTTCGTGTGCTTGACGGTCAAACATACGGAAAATGAACAAGCGGAGAAACTCCCGCAACTCCTTTCTACCTTTTATATGCTTAAAACGAAGGCGATTCGCTTTTGCATCTTCATACTGCCCAAAGGTATTTTCAAGTTCCGTCAAAATTGCCATTGCCCTCTCTTTGGTGCGAGCAGAGGCAACAATGCGTAAATTCACTCCCACAATGACACTCTTGAGCTTTTTTGACACTGCGTCAGCCGCAAAAGAATCAATATTCTTACTATCATCCTTCTTTTTTTCTTCAGAGCTTTCCAAAAAACTAGTGAAGCCTTTGTTCAATCCCTGAAAAAATCGACGCATTGGTGAGTAATGCTCCATGTACATATTTTTTCGAAATATGTCATTCGCAGAACCCTTACCTTTATTAAGTTCGTCTAAAACATAGCGGATACGCTTAGAGTGATAGTCTCCTGCTGGTGCAACGGTAATTTGAAGCGCAGCCCCTTCACCTTCTTTAGTGATTTTTGAAAGTGCTGCGAGCGTCACATTCATAGGGTCGTGACTAAACTCTTCTGATGTCTTTAAAGGAATTGGTGGCGGGCGCTGATAGTAAGCAGACGCTGCAACAGTCACACCAAATTGGTTAAAAAGATTGTAGTCATCTTTTTTTTCAACAATACGTGCGCGAGGAAACATGGCAAAAATCTGCTTTTCAAACGTTTCCCGTTTTGCTCGAGGAACTGACAAATAAAAGACCGCTTCCTCTTTAGTGTGCGAAACAGCAATTTCCATTGTGAAATGCTGAAGATGAATCTTTTTGCGCTTGTGCCAATCCTTCAGGAAAATTGTATCGGGGAGAGCAACAAAAGGAATCATGCTCAAATAAAACTGCTCCATCTGCATGCAAACATCCTTAAGAGACCCCCCTGGTTTCCCTGGCGCAGCTTCAGGTACGGCTATATCCAAGAGAACAAAATCAAGAGCTACAGCGAGTGGGTCATTAGCACTCAGCCCTGGGATTGGATGACCAGCTGTCCGGTATTGCACAAGCAGGCGATGGAAATCATCTTCAAGGTGGGGATTATCAATGCGATCGAGCTCCCTCATGACAGCCTTGAATCCTTGGGTATGCAAAATACCCAACAACTCCTCCATGTCTTTGTCGTTCGAGTCAGGTGTAAGTTCAAGAATGATGCCTTGCTTCTGCTCTTGCTCTACCCCCTCTGGTGCCTCCGAAAGTGTAGGGAGAACAGACGCTTCGACAGGTAAGGCCGGATCCCCTCGATGTCCCCTTCCCCCTCCACCCGAACGCGCGGTCTCACGCAACTTCGTCAGTTGATGCTCAGGCGAAAGTTTCGCTGCTTTTGTATCAATTCCTTTATTAGGATTAAATCCTGGCATGTCTCTCAGTATAACTCCTCTCTCGTACTGTTTTTGGCGAATCGCTCAGTGTCTCCTGCGGACACCTTGCTCGTCCTCAACTGGATTCAGCTTCTCGCTGACCAAGCAATCCAGTTTGCGGATGTTCGCCAAAAACAGCACTCGCTCTGTAAGAAAAAAGTCGTGACTCTAAAGGCAGTGCCGATATGCACACCGAAACACTAAGGGGCAGTGAGTCCTACATACTTCAGTATCTCAAATGCACCACGAGTAATCGATGAACCATCTGCCCCTACACTGAGTAATGCTTTTTTCAAAACTAACCTACCTTGTTCGTCAAAGACTCCAATTTCAGTGCCTGTAGTCTCAAACCAACATGCTATCCCGGCTTTTTCGCCCTCGAAAAGCGGCCACTCTGGAACACCTATTTCTGCACATGCACCCGCATACGCTCCGACGAAATATTCTTTACGATTCAGAGAAACTGCTACGTTCATAAGTGGGGCTCCGGAAGAATTTTTACTACCCGAATCACTGACAATCCAGTTGTATACAGGGGTTTCACACTGAGCAAATTCACAGGCGGGCCCCATCCGTCCAACAGTGCTCCCGTCTGGACAGATTTTCGCTTCTTCAGTACATACACTCGTATGTGGCACAACAGTAGTGGGAATACGGGCAAAAAAGAACCAAGCACTGATAACCCCAACACATATAATTACACCAAAGAAAGCCCACTGAAACTTTGCCGACATCATACTAGTGTAACTCAAATAGAGAATACAAAAAAAGGCGCCGACGGCGCCTTTTAGGTAGGTTATTTTTTCTTATCTTTCTTTGGTTTCTTTTTATCTTTACGATGTGTTTCTCCTTTTGCCATAGAGTATGCGATTTAGCGAAATCGTGTCGGGCACTCGATTCAGTAGAATCGTGTCGTGTACTATCCTTTGGAACACGACTTGAAGCCCGACCCTTTAAATAATGTTTTTATACTATCATGTCTTTACTATTACCTTCTTACCATGACAGACACTACATATGAGCGACATATGTTGCCAGTCGCCATTTTGTTTTCTGTATCCGCGATCCTCAGTACCCCACCCGTTGCACCGTGGACATTTTTCTTCGGTAGAACCTAAAACTATCTCTCTTCCTAAGCCTTTAAAAACCATACAATCTCTTGCTCTAAAGCTCTGTAAGAATTCGATGACCATTCTCGGTAATAAGAATAGTGTGTTCGAAGTGTGCGGCGCGCGAACCATCTTTTGTGACAAACGTATAACCATCTTTTAAAAGTTTCACGCGGGGGGTGCCTTCTGTAAACATAGGCTCAATTGCAATAACAAGTCCTGGTGTTAATGGTGCCCCAGTCCCAGCATCCCCAACATTTGGCACATACGGCTCTTCATGGACAGAGTTCCCCACTCCGTGTCCTCCAAGTTCAAAGACAATACCATACCCGCGTTTGACGCCCACCATTTCAATAGCAGAACTTATGTCTCCTATATACCCACCTGGTTTCGCCATTTTAATACCCGCCATGAGAGCTTCCTTCGTTGCATCCAATAGTGCCTTTGCGCCCATGTCCCCCTTCCCTGCAATAACCGTGAGTGCGCTATCTACCAGTAAGCCTTGATGTGTGAGCACACAATCAAGTCCAACAATATCGCCTTCTTTAATAATGCTAGGGTTTTCATTTGGGATACCGTGCACCACCTCATCGTTAATTGAAATACAGATGGTCGCAGGGTACGGGCGTGTTGCTCCCCGCGGAGTATATCCAACCAACGACGGCACATCACCGAAGTCTCGAATCATTTTCTCCGCAAGAGCATTGAGAGTGTCGGTTGATACTCCCGGGACTACCGCCTTACCAACAGCCGTTAATACTGCTGCGAGATGTTTCCCGCCTTCCCGAAGAATTGGAATATCTTTTTTTGTTGCAATCATTCTGTGGAGCTATTTCAAAACCTCTGCTACTTTTTTCATTACTTCTTCATGCACTTCCGTAGGTGTTTGTTCACCGTTTATATCGATACATTTGCCCAATTGTTGGAAATATTCAATAGCTGGTTTCGTAAGACGATTATACTCAGCGAGGCGCATACGGATAACAGACTCATCCTTGTCAGTTGAGTCACGGCCACGGAGAAGTGAGCGTTTTACTACTTCATCTTCACTGACATCCAAATTCAATACGGTGTATGAACGTCCCAGCCATGTACACACTTCATCAATGACTTTTGCTTGTTCAACATCACGTCCCGATCCTTCAAATATTGCGCCCTTTTCTGGAGCTAGCTTAAACAAAAACTCCTCGAGCATGTAATTAGCAACCCACGAAGGCATGAGAAGACCTTTTTCATAATCTGCCTTAATGCGATTACCTAACAGTGAACCTGATGCAACAATTTCACGAAACTTTCCTCCCGTACTAAACACGGTATACCCAAGCTTCTCTGCAAGTTGAACGCACTGCGTTTCTTTCCCAGAAGCAATACGCCCCACGAAGAAAAATAAATGTTTCTGCTGTGTATCCATGAATACCTATATTAACCTGCAATAAGAGATTCTACGACTTCTGCAAAACGTTTTTTAGCAGCATCCACTTCTCCCGAATGGTTTTCAATAACAAAATCAGCCTCGGACATAAAATTCATCTCATCTTGATATCGTTCTTTTCTTTTCCCTAGTTCCGTTTCCGATATTGGTGCACGAGCCCGAATCCGAGCCTCCATTTCACTCCATGAACCAGCATTCACGAAAATAACAGCTAATTCTTCTTTAGGGATTTTCTTTTGCAATTGTCGAACTCCTTGTACTTCAAGTTCTTTGAGTGCAGTCATACCTCCGTCTAGCAGTGGCATAACTTCGGATGCAAGCGTGCCGTAAAAATGCCCACCATATTCTGCCCACTCTAAAAAATCACCACTCTCGATGCGGGACTGAAACTCCTCGCGAGAAAGAAAATAATAGTGCTCGCCATGCTTCTCGTTCGCACGCATGGAACGAGTTGTTGAAGACTTTGGATATTGAAGCGCTGGGAATAGAGGGCGGATATGATTAATAAGCGTTCCTTTTCCAGAACCAGATGGACCAATAACGAGTATGAATTTCCCTTTCATATTTTTGCTATTTAGAAGCTACACACAAACGCTAGCCACTAAACCTTGTCTTAATATTCTCGTAAAGAAATTTGTGCTCCAATCTTACGCACCAAATCCAAGACGACTGATACAACAATGAGGAGCGCTGTACCGCCGATGGCAAGCGTACTAAGGCCCGTGAGAGATTGCATGATGAGCGGAAGAACGGCAACAACACCAAGAAACAATGCGCCAACCATAGTAATCCGCGTAATGACGGTGCCAAGATACTCTGCTGTTTGTACTCCTGGGCGTACCCCTGGCACAAACGCTCCGTTCTTCTGCAGATTGGTTGCGAGCATGTTTGGGTCAAAAGTAACTGCAGTGTAGAAGTATGTAAAGAGAAACACGAGGAGGAAATAAAACACTGCATAAATCACCGCACCACCACTCCACGAGAGAAGTGCGCTCGCAATTCCTGAAAGCCACACCACAGAAGATTTTGCTGCAAAATTCAAAAGGAGCTGAGGGAACAACAGAATGGAGAGGGCGAAAATAATAGGAATAACCCCTGCCTGATTTAAACGAAGCGGTAAGTAAGTAGAAACACCACCATACATTTTATTACCGCGAACTCTCTTTGCATATGTCACGGGGACTGGTCGTTCTGCTTCGGTCATGACCACAACGCCGTAGATAATAACCAATGCTGCGATAACAAAGCCCATATAGAGAGGAATTTGCGCGGGGTTAAAGGAGAACAAAAGCTGTGCAAAATTCTGCGGAACGCTCGCAACGATACCTGCAAAGATTATGAGCGACACACCATTACCAACACCAAACTCGGTCATAAGCTCTCCAATCCACATCAACAAGACCGAGCCTGCAGCTATGATAAGAACATTCAACATGAACGCCATGAGTGGAAGTTGGTCAACGATTCCCTGACTCTGGAATAAAGAGAGGTACGCGTAGCCTTGAATAAATGCGAGCGGAATAGAAAGTAATCGTGAGTACTGACTAAACTTCTTGCGTCCCTGATCTCCCTCCTCCTGATACATCATCTTCAACTTTGGGAACATGATGGTAAGAACTTGCATGATGATGGACGCAGTGATGTATGGCGCAACACCGAGCATGACTATTGAAAGATTGGAAAGCCCTCCTCCTGAGAAAATATTGAGGAGACCAAGGAATTGATTACTTGAAAAGAATTGCGAGAGACGCACCGGATCAATTCCTGGAATTGGTATCGTTGCGAGAAGTCTGAATACGGCAAGTGCCACAATGACAAAACCAATACGCTTGAGAAGCATACCGTCGCTCAGAATGAGTTTGAGTTTTGCAAAGAATCCAGACATGGTAACCAGTGTTTAGCTTTTAGCTTTTAGCGAAGAGACAGCTTTCTTAGAAGGCATAACCTTCTTTGAAACAGGGGCGCGGACAGCACCTCCTGCTTTCTCAATTGTAGCTCGTGCTACTTCAGAGATGAAAACATCCTCAAAAGAGAGCTTCACGGTGAGTTCACCTCGCGCAAGAACTTTTATTGGAGGAACCTTACCGGAAATGCGTCGTACAACTCCAGCCTTTACGAGTGCGATAGGAGTAACGATATCCCCTGCCTTAAATTGTCTTGAGAGCGTATCGAAGTTCACCGTAGCAAATCTAACGCGAGGGACTGCGGTTCGAGAACGATTTCTACCATACCCACGGCGTTTTGGAATTTTCTTGATTATATCTCGCCATTCTGGACGAAATTTTGCGCCAGCGCGTGATTTCTGACCTTTAGCACCACGACCAGATGTCTTACCTCGTTTTCCTCCACGACCAACACGACGGCTTGTCGCATTACTCTTTGTTCGTGCCAATGTGTGAAGTTCCATATTATTTCTTTAGACTTGAAAGTGCCTTAATGGTTGCTCGTGCAATGTTGAGTTTATTTTTAGATGGTGACAAAACTTTTGCCGTCACATCTTTAATTCCCGCTAGCTCCAAAACAATTTTAACTGCAGAGCCAGCCACAATACCGCGCTCAGGAGAAGGACGAATGGCAACTATCCCTGAAGATGTCTTTGCCATCACATCGTGTGCAATGCTCATGGTCTTTGTCATTCTGACAGTAATCATGTTCTTTTTTGCATCACGGAGAGCCTTCTCAATTGCAAGTGCTGTGTCCCCCCCTTTACCGATACCTATTCCTACACGACCTTTTCTGTCTCCTGCGGCAATAGCTGCAGAGAATGAAAAGCGTCTACCTCCTGCCATAACGCGAGCAACACGACGAATGAGGATGGTTCTCTGATCAAATTCTGCTCGTTCACGAGGTTCACGCTTTCGGTCTCCCCCACGAGAAGGTCGGCGATCACCACCAGCGCCAGCGCCACCACGAACAGGCCTGCGACCACGAGGAGCATTACCTGGCGCACGAGATGCGGGAGCAACAGGAGCCGATGCTGGAGTTGCGTCGGTTGTATTTTCAGATACTGGTGTGTTTTGTTCGTCGTTCATATTCTAAAATGGTGAAGCTAGATTAAAATTCCAATCCTCCAGCTCTCGCAGCTTCTGCTAATGCTCGGACGCGTCCCGTGTAGGTGAAGCCCCCTCGATCAAAGACAATCTTCTTTACGCCCTTTAAAAGTGCAGCTGCTGCAACGCGTTCACCGACAATTTTTGCATCCTCCATCATAGTCTTACCTTTCACATCCATAGACGAAGCGCTTGCAATAGTGACCTGTTTATCATCATCAATGAGTTGTGCGTAGAAATATTTATTTGAACGAAATACAGCAAGACGAGGGCACGAAGCTGTGCCTTTTACCTTCGCACGGATACGGCGATGGCGACGAGCGCGAAGAGCAGATTGAGTTTTTGGAGTGAGTTTAGACATACAAATTATGCAGATGCTTTCTTACCTTGCTTACGGCGCACATACTCACCATCGTAACGAATCCCCTTACCTTTATATGGCTCAGGTTTCTTCACTGCACGAACAACTGCAGAAAACTGACCTACTGCATCTTTATCAATACCACTCACCGTGATTTGGTTCTTCTCAACAACAACATCAATGCCCTCAGGGATTGCCAAAATTACTGGATGAGAAAATCCAACGAGGAATTTCATATTCCTTCCCTGCACTTCAACGCGGTACCCGATACCTTCAAGAGTTAATTTCTTTTCGTATTTCTTATTCACACCAGCAATCATATTCTTGAGGTGAGATGCAAATGTTCCCCAGAGAGAGCGCGCAAGTTTTGAAGAATTCAAAGGCGCAACCGTTACGGCTTCACCTTCAACAGTTACCGATACCATCGAGTGTACTGGTCGTGTTATTACGCCCAAAGGACCCTTCACAGTCAACACGCCCTCAGCAACTGAGATCTGCGTATTTGCTGGAATGGTGATTGGGTTTTTACCGATGCGTGACATATATATTTTTGTAGTGATTGTATTGGATTACCAGATTTTGAAAAGCGTTTCTCCTCCGAGTCTATTTTGTCTCGCCTCACGATCAGTGACGATGCCCTGTGGTGTAGAAAGTACCATAAGTCCTTTGCCGTACTTCACAGGGAACACTTCGCGAGCTTTTGCATACAAACGGCGACCAGGCTTCGAAATTCTTTTAACGCCGTTGATTCTTGGAAGGCCTTCAGCATCGTAGAGCAATTCAACAACGAGAGTCTTATGAATCCCTGAACCTTCTTCAGAAACTTCACCAAGGTATCCCGACTTACGGAGTGCAAGTGCTACAGCAAGCTTGAGTTTGGAAAATGGCACAGCAACTGATGCTTTGCGCACCGCTGTGGCGTTTTTCAAACGAACAATGAAATCTCCAATAGGATCTGTAATCATGATGAAATTATTGCTGTGGATGAATTACCAAGAAGACTTCTTAACACCTGGGATCTCCCCTCGGCGTGCCATCTCACGAAACTGAATACGAGAAAGACCGAAATGACGCATATAACCCTGACCACGGCCAGTAACCGCGCAACGATTCTTCACACGAATCGGTGAAGCATCTTTAGGAAGCTTTTGAAGTGCTTCCCAGTCTCCTGCCTTTTTCAAGGTAGCGCGCTTCACAGCAAAACGAGCGACCGTCTTGATACGCTTAGAATTACGAGCTAGTTGTGATTTTTTTGCCATTTTTTAGAATTCCTCTGAAAATCGCGATCTGCTTTGTTGCAGGATTCGAGCATGCCAGAGTCGTCGTATGATGCATACGCCTCCCGACCTGTTCTTCCTGCGCCTCGCATATCATCGATTTGCAAAGGACTTTGGGGAACCGTCGCTTTCGTCCATTTGGACCAGAGCGGGGTATTCGCCTTTTTGAGCCTTCTTCCGTATCCCGAGGGCCGAGACCTTAAAGAAAAAGCGCTTCGAAAAGCTTTTTCAAGAATAGCAGAAAGGAACTGAGAGGTCAAATTATGCTCCACCTCCTACAATAGGCTTCCCGGCATCTGGTCCTCCAGTAAAATCTTTAAGATCGCCAGACCTTACAGTAACAAACAATTCCCCACCCATTGGTACCTCTCTATCAGTTTCAATGAGAATACCGTAACTAACACCTTTCAGTTGACTCAAAACAGCCTCAAGGGCCTTGTAACCTGCCGTCTCTCGTATTTGACTTGGAGAAAGACCAAGAAATGCTAATTCTCTCCGGGCAAGAACTACACCGCTCTTCTCCCCTGTGGCAGCAAGAGCTTTTTCGACTTGTGTTCCCAAACGAGAAGCCATGAGCTTCAAAGAACGATCGATAGTATCGAGTGCCCCACGAAGCACAGGGGCCTCTAATATTTTCCTCCCATTGTCAGGAGATGAAATAGCTTCACCCATATATTTACAGTATGTGTGAAATGAAAAATCTGTCAATAAATTAACAAAAACAAACAAGAAAGTGCCCTCCTTATCCAATTATCCAAATTTTTAAGTTCCAATTATTTGTTGGGCTTCGGAACAAGAAAAGGTCCCGGAAGGGGCTTACCAGTAAGTCCAAGACCTTTGAGTAATGCCGCTACATCTTCTTTTGGAGGAACAGGAAAAGAAGTCGAGCTTTCGTACGCCATAAGAACTAAAAAACAAACTTAAACTGCTTCCTGAAGTGGAACCCCAATGTGGCGGAAGAAGGCCTCTGCCTGCTTTGCGTCTTTTGCGGTCGTGACGATGGTGATAGCAAGGCCAAACACATCTTTCAACTCTTCGTCTGAAGTCTCAGGGAAAATAGTGTGCTCTTTGATACCAAGCGTGATGTTACCAAGTGAATCAATCGCTTTTGCAGAGAGTCCACGGAAGTCACGGGTACGAGGAAGAGAGATATGAACAAGTTTGTCCAAGAAATCATACATGCGAGCACCACGGAGTGTTACTTGGTAACCTACAGGATCCCCTTCACGAACCTTGAATGAAGCAACTGATTTCTTTGCACCACGAACCGCTGCTTTTTGACCAGTAATCAAAGCAAGTCTGTCTTCAATGACTTCAATTTTCTTTTTATCTTTTATCTTTCCAATACCTGTTGAAATAACCACCTTCACAAGGTGTGGTGCTTGAAAGACATTCTTGTAACCAAAATCCCCCTTTAGGGTTTTGAATGCGCTTTTTTCTTGTGTACGAACTGATTGCATATATTTTTTATACTTCTGAACCACTCTTAACGGCTACGCGGACACGCTTATCTCCCTTCATTTTAATCGAAATACGAGTACCCTTGCCTGACTTTGGATCAACGAGCATTGCATTTGATACATGAAACGGCATCGACATATCAACAATCTGACCTTTTTTGTTGCCACGAGGTTTCTGATGCTTCTTCTTCATATTCAAACCTTCCACAATAATTTTACTTACCGCTGGAAGCGCTCTCGTTACCGTGCCTGTCTTACCTTTATCCTTGCCGGTAATGATTATGACTTTATCTCCTTTTCTTATTTTCATATTGTTTTTGTTTTTGTGTTTTTCTTCTCTCCTCCCTAAAAGCTAAAAGCTTCTTATACTACTTCTGGCGCAAGAGAGCCAATCTTCTGATATCCCAAATCGACGATTTCGCGAGGGATTGGACCGAAGACACGATTTGCCTTTGGTTCAAAAGGATCTTTTGCATTCTTTGAAAGAATCACCACAGCATTATCATCGAAGCGAATATAGGAACCATCAACACGACGGAATGTCTTTCTTTGTCGAACTACTACCGCAGTCAATACATCTTTTTTCTTAACCATTTTTCGTGGTTCAGCAGACTGCACAGAAAGCACTACTCTGTCGCCAATCTGAGCAATAGTTTTTTTGGAACCACCAAGCACTTTGAAAATGCGTCCAACCTTTCCGCCGGTGTTATCTGCAATGATGACGAGTGAGCGATCTTGAATCATATAACTATGAAATGTTTATTCTTCGACATTGGGCGACATGGCTGAATGGTGACGCGCTCTCCTTCTTTCTTTGTATTCCCTGCGTCATGCGCAAGATACTTCTTTGTTTTCTTCACATACTTTTTATACTTTGAATCCTTCACATAGCGATTTACAGCAACCGTTATCGTGTCTTTCATTTTTGTGGATACGACCACGCCGGTGAGTGTTTTCTGATTTTTTGTGTTTGTTTCCATATAGTTTATGCCTCTCTTTCTGCCATGACTAGCTTAATACGGGCGATGTCGGCACGAATTCCGCGAGCCTTGCGGACATTCTTAGTGCGTGATCCCGACATACCAAAACGAAATTCACGAAGCTCAATTTCGAGCTCACCAAGAGCCTTCATAAGCTCACTATCAGTCTTCTTCCTAACATCTATAGCTTTCATATGCAAATTTAGTGGCGAGCAATTACGGTCGTTTTAACTGACAATTTAGTTGCAGCTTTGCGAAGCGCTTCTCTCGCAATCGCATCAGTAACACCGTCGATTTCAAAGAGAATTCTGCCTGGCTTTACCTCAACAACAAAACGGTATGGGTCACCCTTACCCTTACCCATCGGCAATTCCCCTCCCTTCTTCGTATCAGGACGGTCAGGAAATACACGGATCCACACACGGCCAGTTTTACCGAGAAGTCGTGCTCCCGCTCGACGAGCAGCCTCAAGCTGATTTGATGAAATACGATCAGAGGTAAGCGCTTTCAACCCATGAGAACCGAAGGCAAGCGTAATACCACGCGTTGCGACCTGCTTCTTGTTAGGGTTTACGCGTGAGCGTTGCCACTTTCTATATTTAACTTTTTTTGGAAACAACATAAAAATTTATACCTTTGGACGTGACGCATCATCAGCGAAAATATCGCCACGATAAATCCAAACCTTAACGCCGATTTTGCCCAAAGGAAGTTGTGCTGCTATCTGCGCATAATCAATGTCTGCGCGGAATGTCTGAAGAGGGATACGTCCACGCTTCAATTCTTCAGTGCGTGACATAGAGCCTGAACCGAGCATGCCAGCAACAGCAATACGCACACCCTTCACATCCCTATTTGCCATAACCTTATCAATGGTCTGTTTCAAAACACGGCGGAAAGGAAGGCGCTTCTCGAGACTCTCTACCACCATACCTGCAACAATTGCTGCATTAGATTCAGGAGATCTGACTTCAATAACATCAAGGTGAAGCGCGGGCACTGACGAAAGCTTCATGCTTTTGAGCATTTGGTGCAAATCCTTTTTCAATTTTGTTGCACCTTCACCTGAGCGACCAATAACCATACCTGGACGTGCTGTGTGAATCTGGACGCGCAAATCTTTTTGGGAACGCTCAATTTCAACATGCGACACATAGCTTCCACGAAGGCGCTTTGTCAAAAATTGACGAATCATGGCGTCAGTGCGAATGAATTCACGGTTCTTTTTTGCAGAACCAGCAAACCAACGACTCTGCCAATCCCTAAGGATGCCGAGACGGTGCGCGTATGGATGAACGATTTTTGTCATAATTATTTTTTCTTCTTTGGCTTTGCTTTCCCTAAAGTCACTGTTATATGGCTCATTCTATGGCGAATTGGGGACGAACGACCAAATGCACGAGGCATCGAGCGCATAGCAACCAAACCTTTATTGACCGTAATATTTTGAACAACGAGAGTTCTTCCGTCTTCGCCTTGCTTCTCAGCGTTTGCGACAGCAGAAGAAATGAGTTTTGCCATGGGACCTGCGGCGCGCTTATCCAAGAACTTCAGTGCAAGAAGCGCTTCCTCAATGCCCTTACCCTTCACAAGCTCAGTAACGAGTCTGGTTTTTCGTGGAGTCTGCTTGTAATTGGAAAGTGTCGCCTTCATATGCTGATTCTAGGGGTATCAAAAATTACTTCTTTGCGGGAGCCTTAGCTTTACCGTCGGCTGGAGACTTAGCTGCTTGGGCTGCTGCAATTTCAGATTCTTTCTTCTTCTGCTCAAGTTCTTTCTGCATCTTACCTCCGTGACGAGTAAATTTCGTTGTTGATGAAAATTCACCAAGACGATGCCCTACCATTTCTTCTGTAACAAATACCTCAGGGAAATCCTTTCCGTTATGGACAAGAAAAACAAAACCAACCATTTCAGGACTGATTTCAGATGCACGAGCCCATGTTTTAATAGGCGCCGTTGTTGCAGGCTTCTTGCCTTCAATCTTCTTTAGAAGCTTGTGGGCGACATACGGACCTTTTTTAAGTGAACGAGACATTGTTGTAGTTTTGACCCAAATGAAGTGCGCACTAAGAAAAATGCGCCCTTACGAGCTTTGGGCATACTATCCCAATCACCCACTCACTGTCAACATCATTTGTGCAACCTCCGGAGGTTGCACAAATGACATATCGTATAAAAAAAATTACAAAATAATAATGCCTTCAAGCTCCTCAGCTAAAAGTTTTTTGTTGGTTGTTTTAACAAAATCAGCGTAATTACTTTTTGCTGTTATGGCAAACTGCCCTGTAATGATTTCGGGCACTATGAGTCCTCCCCATCGGTTTGCATCAGTAAAATCTTGGAGCGACGACCAAGGATATTCAAATTCCTTTCCTGACCATTCTCGTGTATCACGAGGGTTTCTATGAATGTAGGCGGATGTGTAGAGAAGTTGAGAGTCTGTCTTTACATGCACCGCTTTATACGGACCCTGAAATACATGCCCAGTGGCGTCATATTTAACATTATAATATTTTGTATATCCATCAGACACACGTTGCATATAGCGTGCGATTCCACCTTCAATAGTTTCTTTGACCAGTAAGTGAAAATGGTTGGACATCAGACAAAAACAAACCACTTCTACAAAACGACTCTCGATAATGGACTCGATATCTTCGTTAGGAACAGAAAAACCAATATCCGGAACAAAACTTTCCGTAATGCGATGTATATTTTTAAACTCGTGCGGGGATTGGAGAAACAGCACATTAAAAAGGAATCGCCGCCAATCGTTTTTTTCTTTAAAAACCGTTTGTCGGTGAGCTCCGCGATTAAAAATATGGTAGTACTCCCCTGGAGCAATTCCTTCTCGCGATTTTAGTAATACTTTAGGCATCAATGTAGACTAACACGCCCCTTGTGCAACCTCCGGAGGTTGCACAAGGGGCTCGAAACCAAAAATATTTGCCGAGATTAAAACTCGTCGAAGCGCGGAGTAACACCTATGGTCACTGACTTTGAACTCGGAACCCCACCGGTCAAACAATTCATTGTGTATGTACTTTGTTGATTTATGATCACAGATTGTGCGCCTGAAAAAGCTGTTGAAGAAAGCCCAGGGCCAGAAATCGAACAAGAGTCAGGAGTGCCCACCACTCCCCATGACACCGTTGCAGGGTCGCCTTGGCGAACAGTAACGGCTGGGCTAATGCTGAGAGCAATATCAGCAGGGTTTACAGTAACTGTTGCACTTGAAGATGCACTTCTCGTACCGTTTGTACAAGTGATGCCGTAGGTTGTAGTAACTGGAGGGGAAACAGTAACCGAACCAACGGTTGCACTCCCTGTTGGGAAGTTAGTTCCTGTACAAGAAGTGGCGTAAGAAGATGTCCAGTCAATGCGTGGAGAAGTTACACCTTTAATTATTACGTTTGGTGTAACAGTAATGAGCACCGTGGGAGTGTTCTGTATAGTTCCCGCTGCACATGTCGCAGTAACTGACCCTGCACCTGAGGTCACAATAACTGAAGCCGATTTCGTACCGGCAGTAGCGTATGTTTTCGAGACAGTTACACCTGTGCCGAGAAGTCCGTCAGTGCCACTCCAGACATATGTATATGAACCTACACCACCAGAAGGTGTGACGGTCCACGTTAATGAATCTCCCACATACCCAGTACTTGGTGATGGAGAACATGATGCTGTCACTGCACCCGGGTTTACAGTTAATGATGTCCATACACTACAGTTATCAAGCTCATTGGATTCGTTCACTTCATTGAGTGGTGTATCAGCACAAAAACGCATCTGGTACGAACCCGGTGAAGGAAATGTGTAGCTTCCTGTTTGAGTACCACTGCCCCCAGCTACAATCGATATTCGACTTAAAGCAATTTTAATTGACGTATTGGCTTCCGCAAAATTAATAAAGAAACTAAAGATGCGACTCCAAATAGAGTCTGACTTGGTGAGATAATTATTGAGACAAGCACTGTCCGAAGTGAGACACACATACATCCTTGAACCAAAAACTGGAGTCGCTGCCCCACCACGATTAGTAACGCCAGCGGTAAATGTGGTATTTACTCCCGCAGTTACACTGGCAGGAGAGAGAGACCCTGTAGTTAAATCCGCCAAAGAAACACCAACTACAACAGAGTTTGAACAACTCGCCGTAACTGATGCATTCGATGCAGTTGCCATACCTGCCAAATAATTATGTCTCGTTGTACTACCGCTCGTTGAGGTTTTCGAGGCAAGAGAAGCATTCGAATATGCTTCGTAGCGATAGTAGGTATTAACAGGTTGCCCAGCTGAATTCAAAGTCTCTCGCACATCAACACTACAGCAACCGCCTGCTGGGGTTATACCTGCGCACACTCCTGCCATAGAGCTAGTGTTGAGAGTAAATCCAACACCATCCTCGGTAGTACCATAACTACCTACTTTCGTACCTCCAGAACAATGCTTTTCCCCTTGAAGCGTAACAGAAGTTGCGCCGGAAGGGCTAGTGATAGTGATTGAGGCTGTTTTTGTACCGACAGTTGTATATGTTTTTGAAATAGATGCAACGGCACCCGAGAGACTATCAGTACCACTCCATGAATACGTGTATGAACCGGCTCCACCCCATGCAGAGGCAGTCCAAGTTACAGGACTACCGGTGTATACACTTGTTGGCGATACTGAACATGACCCAGAAAGAGCGCCGGAGGAGGTTGAATTTACTTGAACATTTGCGGTAGCGAAAGCGGTCTGAGGAGTCACGGCAGGAGAGGCGCCGACACATGAATAGATATCAGTATTGATGCTGCATGCACTGATGGTGTTCACCTTACACGTTGGGATACTACAAGTCTTTCCTGTTGGATTCGAAGGGCAAGTTGGTACGCTTGAATATGCCTTGTTTGGATCTGTGAGCGGGCAAGCAAAATCACTTATATCAGACTCTGAATATTGCCATGTACCTGACGATACTGCGCTAGCTCCTGTACAGGTGATGGAGTAGTTTGTACTAGCACTTAACGCTCCGGTAGAAATAGAGCCTGATGTATTCCCGCCAGTTTCAAATCCACTACCAACACAAGAAACTGCATTAGTTGAGGACCATGTGAGAGTAGCGGAAGATCCAGAATTCAAACTTGTTGGAGTTGCAGAGAGTGAAACCGTTGGCGAAGGGATTGAACTTACAGTGACCGTTTGGGATGCCGCCGCAGAACCGCCAGCGCCAGTACATGAGACAAGATAACTTGTTGTTTGCGATGGGATAACTGTTACAGAGCCTGCAGTTGCCGACGCTGTCGAAAAATTGGTTCCTGTACAGGAAGTTGCGTTCGTTGAACTCCAAGTAATAACTGACGAGGCACCTGCGACAAGAGAGGTTGGATTTGCAGAGAGCGTTGCCGTTGGCGCTGCAGGAAGATTCACGGTCACCGTCCGAGATGCAGACGCAGAACCACCAGCGCCAGTACATGAAACGAGGTAACTGGTTGTTTGTGACGGGACCACCGTTACGGAACCTGCAGTTGCTGATGCTGTCGAAAAGTTAGTGCCCGTGCAGGATGTTGCGTTAGTTGAACTCCAAGTTATTACCGATGATGCACCTAATATAAAGGAGGTTGGATTTGCAGAGAGTGAGGCAGTTGGGGCAACAACAGGAGCACTGACAGTCACCGTTGCGGAAGAAGAAATTGTCTGGGCACCATCGGTACAGGTAATTAAGTAGGCTACTGAAGAAGATGGTGAGACAATAAGCGAGCCTGAAGTAGCGCCACTAGTTGAAAAATTAGTGCCCGTACATGAGGTTACATAGTCCGAACTCCATGTTAAAAGAGACGAACCTCCACTAGTTATGGAAGCAGGTGTCGCAATAATTCCAACATACGGCGCTGTTGGCTCTTCGATACAACCCTCATCCATGTCGCCAACAGTTGCGGTCTGATAGGCACTTTGCACTGTATAACTATCTCCACCATACACTGCATAAAAGGCCGCGGCACCTCCACTGCCCGGGGGGAATGGATTAGTTACTACAGTGTAGGAGTATTCCCATATCGAACCACTACACCCTCCGACACCACCTCCTCCACCATCCATGTTTGGTGCAGCGTATACCGATTGAGGAATTATACTGAGTACCGCAACTACAAAGACAGCAACCACAAAAAAGCTTTTAAAAGTGCGGGCAACAAACTGGCGGAAGGCTATCATTCCATCTATTGTACAGGGAATTCATACTTGCTGTTAAGAGAAATTTGTGAGGGGTGGAGTAATAAAAACTCTCCAGGTAATGGGGAGTTTTTTATTTCAGCTCCCTGATTTGCGTTGCTTGCCCCATCATTAGAATTTGGCGTTACTCCTTATAGTGAAGTATTAGACGTTTTAGACACCGACCACACGGTCGTGAATCTGTGATTTGCAGTATCCCGTACATCGAAACAATCTATTACGCACCTGTGTATCAAAACTCTTCGTATGCTGGTAGCAGTTTGACTGTTATTGATTTTGAAGTGGTCCCTCCACCTGTCGTACATGAGAACGTATAGGTACTTTCTTGACCTATAATGACACTTTGCGAACCTGAAAAAGAACCTGATGAGAGCCCTGGGCCACTCATGAGACACGAATCAGGACTTCCTGATACTGACCAGTTAATAATTACCGAATCATTACGACGAACTGAAGTGTTTGGGGATGCAGTAAGCACTAGATCCGCTACATATACTGTAACGACCGCGCTCGAGTAAGCACTTTTTGATGCGTTCGTGCACGTAAGGTTATAGGTAGTGGTGTTAGTTGGTGTTACCGATAGAGCGCCAGACGTTTGGCCTCCTGTTGCAAAATTAGTGCTTGTGCACGATGTTGCGTTTGTCGAAGACCACGTAAGTTGCGACGCATTTTGCCCGCGAATAATTGAGCTCGGGGTCGCACTTAAAAGTGCCGTAGGAGAAGCTGAGATTGAGGTTGAATTGCTACATGCTTGAGTAACAGACTGTGTGCCTGAAGCAACAATCACAGAGCCGGCTTTGGTTCCCACTGTTGTGTATTGCTTCACAACCGATTGCGTTGTTCCTGATAAACCATCTGTACCACTCCACGAATACGTATAGGAACCGGTGCCCCCCGCAGGAGACGCTGTCCACGTTATGTTGTCATTTGTATACCCCGAGGTGGGAGCAACAGCGCAGGAGGTATTAAGTGATGGAATTGCGACGGTCACAGCAGTCCACGCACCACAATTATTTGTTTCATTGGACTCGTTGATAACGCCGGAACCCGTAGATGAGTTTTTGTCAGCACATGCACGCACGTACCACGTACCTGCCGAAGGGAACGCGTACGAAAAAGTAGTTGCCTCAGAACTATTCGTCGAAATGTTTGGTGACATACCAGTGCCAATATCTTCTGTATTCGCACCACTTGAAGATGTAGCTCGCTGAAAAAGATTGATGAACTCTCCTCCTGTCGCAGGGTTACCTGCATTCGTGATTGTTGCGGAAAATGTTTTTGCGACGTTAGTAATTGCGGAGGTTGGTGAAATGGCGCTCGCACTAAGATCGGACAACACTACACTCACTGCAACAGAATTTGAACAACTCACTCCCGCCGAGTTACCGCCCGAAGTAATTGTCACTGCACCACTCTTCGTACCAGTGGTTGAGTATGTTTTGGATACCGATGCACCTGTGCCAGAAAGACTATCGGTACCACTCCACGAATACGTATACGAACCGGTGCCACCCGATGCAGATGCAATCCAAGTAACCATCTCTTCCGTATACACACTTGTGGGAGACACTGCACACGATGCCGTAAGGGGCGTACTTGAAACAGTAACGTACGCACTGCCCGATACACTTGGCGGAGGCGATGTTACTTGGCACGAATACAAGTCCGTAGTGATACCACATCCGGGACCGATTGTGTTTACTTTACACGTTGAAGGAGGTGAGGTGCATGATTTACCTTGAGGACTCGCTGGGCAATCTGGTACAGAACTATAAACATTGTTGCTGGATGATACAGGGCACGATAGATCCGAGTAATCACTTTGATAGTATTGCCATGTTCCAGTGCCACTCCCCGAAGAACCCGTGCATGTAAGCGTGTAATTTGTGCTAGCGTTTGGCGTAATGGTGATCGAGCCCGATGTGGCGCCAGCGGTATCAAATTGAGTGCTCGAGCAATACGAAGTATTGCTCGAAGTCCACGAAAGCGTTGTACTCCCTCCCGCGGTAACCGAGGAGGGAGACGCGGTCAACAATATACTTGGCGACGAACTTGGGGGCGTTACCGTAAGAGTCGCCGAGCCTTGCGCTGTACCTCCAGCACCAGTACAACTTACTGAATACGTTGTAGTTTGCGACGGTGAAACAGAAACTGTACCAGAGAGTGCTCCGCCCGTACTGAATCCCGTTCCCGTACATGATGTTGCATTTGTGGAACTCCACGTGAGTGCAGATGAGTACCCTGCCGAAATGGACGTGGGCGCTAGAGATATTGACGTGGTTGGTGCGGGAGAAGCGTTGATATAGGTAAGTGCATATGTCTTAGTTGCACTTGCCGTGCCGGCGCCACTATACATTTTATAGAGTATGTTCCAACTGCCGCTGTTCGACGTTAATTCTCCTTGAATACAGTACGAGCCTGGAGTGTTATAGCCACTTGGGATGAGAGTGCCATCTATAAACCCCCACGCGAGAATGCTCCACGACGGTGCAGACGGTGGCGACAAGTCCCCCTCACCACCGAGATTCGCCACAAACGCCCCCGTACATTTTGTATTTGCACTGGTAACGGCGCCAGAAGAAGTTGGTGGATTGGGGTAGGCGTACGCCTCCGCAAAAGAGACAGAAACGCTTCCCACAAAAACGGCCGCGATTAAAAAACTTCCGAATGTTTTCAAAACAAAAGATGTAATCGGTGTGAGCGAGTTCATATCATTACATGTTATTTGATGTCTGATTTGGAATATGTAACAGAACCCAAATGTCGTACGCCAGTTCGAATATCATACAGCTCAAAGGAATTTGGACGACCGGTGTGCATGACGATGGTCGCGGGTGACGCGAAACCGACGGCAATGAGGTAGGTTGGCAAATTCGGGATTTTGAATGAACCACGATACGAGACGCTCGCGCCACCGTCATACACCTTGAACACATCAAATTGGTTGGTGACCTGATTGAACAATACCGCAGCACTTCCGTCAGGAGCAACGGCACCAACATCAGGAGTAATGCCTTCTTGCGCAATGAGCACAAGTTCACTTTTTGCTTTCGGATTACGCCAGACTAGCCCTTTCTCGGTAACTACAAGAATCATACCGCTCGGAAGTGTAACGTTATTTGAGACTGAGAGAGTTTGTTGTGGTGCCGTGGCAGTATGCACTTCATTCGCAGAATTCAAGGCATACCACCGATAAGTATCAGTTTCATACATTGAAAATACTTGATCTGCCATTCGCTCGTTCGCCTCTTTTGGTATCCATTCAGAAAAAAATGTACGTAGAATAGGGACCGCATACAACAGACCGCTCAATGCACCCAAAATGAGCGCAATAGAAAGTGTGATACGCATTGGTCGAGAGAGTCTCTGTACTATCTGACTCATACTCTCAGCAGTCTACAACGAAAAGATAGCACCCCTTAAAAAAACACCCCGCATGATGCAGGGTGTTGGTGGATATTACGCGCCTTTCGTTCTTTTTTTCCCGACACGACGACGAGAAACAATGAAGGGATTCGAGTATTTCTTTGGAGTTCGTGTCTTTTGTCCCTTTCCAGATGGCTTACCCCACATGGTGCGTTGTCTGCGGTGACCACGGCCTTGACGACCTTCACCTCCTCCATGTGGATGGTCAACTGGGTTCATTGCAGTACCACGAACCGTTGGGCGAATACCCATGTGTCGTGCACGACCTGCTTTACCAATGATAACGAGATGGTGCGCATCGTTTGAAACTTCACCAATCGATGCCCATGCGGTATCAACAACTTTTCGAACTTCAGTCGAAGGGAGTTTTATTTGAGCGTAGCCAGCATCGAGCGCGATCAACTCAGCGTGGTTACCTGCACTTCGTGCCATTTTTGCACCACCGTTTGCATGTACTTCAATGTTGTAAATGAATGTGCCGATTGGAATGTTCTTCAAAGGAAGACGGTTACCGGGAGTGATAGGCGCAGTCTCTGAAGTAATAACCTTATCGCCGACTTTCAAAGATTTAGGTGCAAGGATGTATCGGCGCTCACCGTCAACATCTACAATACGAGCAATGAAACCTGTACGAGTAGGATCGTATTCAATGTGCTCAACTTTGCCTGGGATATTCTTCTTAGCGAACATGAAGTCAACCACACGCATCTGTTGCTTGTGTCCACCTCCTTGGTGACGTGTGGTGATGCGACCGAGTGAGTTTCTACCTGCGTGATTTTTCTTTCCTTTCGTCAAAGACTTCAAGGGCTTCCCGGTCGTCAAAACATCGCGGTAACGAATCACGCTCATGTGGCGAGTAGATGCGGTTCGTGCTTTGTAATTTCGTGTAGTAGACATATTCGTGTATTAAAAATTTATGAGAAACGGATAGTGTCTCCTTTCTTTAAAAATACCAGAGCCTTTCTTGATGCAGATGTCTTACCAAAACCACGCTTCTTCCTCATTTGTACTCGTTTTGCTGGAGTATTCACTACATTCACCTTGATTGGCATAACTTTGTAGAGAGCGTTGACTGCCATAGCAACATCCTTCTTTGTTGCCGATTTGCGGATATCAAAAGTGTACACACCTTGCGCGGTCATATTTGCTGCTTTTTCCGTAATGCGAGGGCGTACCAAAATATTGGCATACTCAGCAAGCGCTGAAGGACGATCAGTCTTTTTAGTAGCAGAAACTTTTGTTTCAACCTTCTTAGCTTCTGCCTTTGGAGCATCAGCTTTTTTTGTATTCGTTTTTGATTTAAAAATTGCCATAAAGTTTATTTCTCTAGTCGTTCTGTAAGCGTTTTAACAGACACCTTTGGATCTACAACGAGAATATAACGGTACGTGAGCAAGTCAACAGGGTTTGCATTTCGTGCCTCGTCAACCATCACATTCTTCATGTTACGGAAACTTTTTACGACAGCAACATCATGCTTTGAAAGAAGAATAAGTGCTGCGTTATTTCTTCGTGTAGCGAGCTCGGCAAATCCTGCAATCTTAGCAAGGCCACCGAGGGTTGCCTTTGCATCCTTTGTCTTTGGAGCCTTGAAAGAAAGCGAGTCAACGAAAATCATTTTTCCTTTGCGGAGTTTTTCTGAAAGAACTGTTGCGACTGCTTTTGCACGCATCTTCTTATTAATCTTCTGTGAGAAATCGCGTTCCTTTACCGGTCCGTGCGTTGTGCCTCCTCCTCTCCAGATTGGAGATCGAATAGATCCGTGACGAGCTCGGCCAGTACCCTTTTGCCTCCATGGCTTCTTGCCTCCTCCGCGTACCTCACCACGACCCTTTGTGTGGGCAACTGGTGTGCGAGCGTTTGCCTGCATAGCAAGAACAACCTGATGCACCAAGGCATCATTTCTCTTTGCATCAAAAATGCCCTCTGGGAGTTCAATCTCCCCTACTTCTTTTGCGCTTGTATTGTAAATGGAAGCTTTCATATATTTATTTTCCTCGAATTTCAATGACGGTACCTTTTCGTCCTGGAACTGCTCCACGAACAAAAATCTCATTTTTTACAGCGTCAACGCGAACTACCTCGAGGTTTGGAACAGTCACACGGTCAGAGCCCATTCGGCCTGCCATGCGCATACCTTTCACGACGCGACCGCCCGCTCGACCTGGACCTCCTCCTGAAGAACCGCGCTCTCTTTCAGAATGTTTCTGACCGTGTGTACGAGGGCCTCCTTTAAAGCCATATCGCTTAACCACACCTTGGAAACCCTTACCTTTTGAAATACCTGAAACAACGACGCTTTCACCTTCTGAGAAAGCAGTGACATCAAACGTTGCGCCTACTTCAAAGCCTTCGGCTCCATCGAAACGAAACTCACGAAGTCCACGAACATTTCCTTTAGGTTGTTGCGGTTTTGCGATGCGTGATTCCTTCTGCTCACCGTAACCTACCTGTACTGCCTTGTAGCCATCAGTCTCCACGTTCTTTACTTGAGTCACCGTAACCTTTGGTGCATGTATAACGGTAACAGGCACAGCGTGACCTGCTGAATTGAAGACCTGTGTCATTCCTTGTTTTGTTCCTATGATGAATTTCATTTTGTGAAAAGAAAAACGCGCACTAGTATTTCGCAGTGCGCGATATACCATTGGTCCGAAAGTAGCCTATTGGGCTTCCGTACGTAGCGTTTCGACTACTATACACAAAGCATCTAAAAGATGCAAGAAAACTCAAAACAACAAAAAACACCCCATGCAGGGGTGTTTTTTGTTGTTTTTAAAAATTCAATTAAAGCATTCTGACATCAACCGAGACGCCTGATGGAAGCGAAAGGTTCGTCAAAGCATCAATGATTTTTGGTGTTGGATTCAGAATGTCCAAGATGCGCTTATGAGTACGAATCTCAAACTGCTCACGAGCATCTTTGTAGACGAACGATGAAGCATTGACCGTGAATTTCTTGATATCAGTTGGAAGTGGAATGGGCCCTACAACCTCCGCATCAAAGCGAAGCGCTGTGTCAATAATTTGCTTTACCGAAGCATCCAAGACTTTGTGGTCATATGCGCGAACACGGAGACGCAATTTGCCTACACCTCCTGCTGGAGCAGCAGCTTTCGCTGTCTTTGCTCCTGCTTTTGGTGCCTTGCGGACAGGCGTCTTTTTTTCTTTAGTGTCGGACATAGATTTTCAAAGTTCGTGAATACTAGGCTTTAGGCAACAATCTTGGTTACGACGCCAGCACCGACAGTCTTACCTCCTTCACGGATAGCAAAGCGCTGTTGTTCTTCAAGGGCGACTGGGGCAACAAGTTTTACTTTGAACTTAATAGTGTCTCCTGGCATAACCATTTCGACTCCGTCAGGAAGTGTTACATCGCCAGTGACGTCAGTAGTGCGGATGTAAAACTGTGGCTTGTAGCCAGAGAAGAATGGTGTGTGACGACCTCCTTCTTCCTTTGAGAGAATGTAAACTTCTGCTTCAAAGTCAGTGTGTGGAGTAACAGTGCCAGTCTTTCCGAGAACCTGACCACGGTGTACGTCTTCTTTCTTTGTACCGCGGAGCAAGATGCCTGCGTTGTCACCTGCCATACCCTCTTGGAGTGACTTGTTGAACATTTCAATACCAGTGATGGTTGTCTTAACTGTTGGTTGAAGACCGACAATTTCAACTTCTTCACCAACCTTGATCTGACCACGCTCAATACGGCCAGTAACAACGGTACCGCGTCCTTCAATTGAGAAGATGTCTTCAATTGGCATGAGGAATGGCTTAGAAACATCGCGTTCAGGCTGTGGAATGTATTCATCGAGTGCCTTTACAAGCTCCATGACCTTCTCAGACCATTCATTTCCTGGTGCTGGGTTCTCAAGAGCCTTGAGGCCTGAACCACGGATAACTGGAGTTGCAGCGCCGTCGAAACCTTGCTTCGTGAGGAGTTCACGAACTTCTTCTTCAACGAGCTCAACGAGGTCTTTGTCGTCAACCATGTCAACTTTGTTCAAGAAAACAATGACTTTTGGTACGCCGACTTGTTTAGCGAGGAGAATGTGTTCACGCGTTTGGGGCATCACACCGTCTGTTGCAGCAACAACGAGAATTGCACCGTCCATTTGAGCGGCACCAGTGATCATGTTCTTGATGTAGTCAGCGTGACCAGGAGCATCGATGTGTGCGTAGTGGCGAGCTGGTGTCTCGTACTCAGAGTGTGACAAAGAGATTGTAATACCACGAGCTTTTTCTTCAGGTGCGTTGTCAATCTGTGTGACATCCTTTACTGAAGCGCTGTATCCATTTCCTGCCTTTGCAAGAACAGAAAGAATAGCTGCAGTGAGGGTTGTCTTGCCGTGGTCAACGTGGCCGATAGTACCGACGTTTACGTGAGGCTTAGTGCGTGCAAAATCTGCCATATAATTAATTATTAGTGCGTAGTAATTGGTAACACTGGTAAAAACAAATCAAAGAGCCCGAGAGCTCTTGCCGTCGATAGTCCTCGCACAACATTAGTGAGGAGTCTATAGACGAAAAGAACGCGTGAAGCGTTACGAGGTACTGTATCTGAAAGCTACAAAAGAGTCAAGAAAACAGGCGTATCTTTGGATATCTAAACACTCAACTCAGCTTTTTAATCATCAATTTCACGACCATTCCCATCGCACCCCGTTAAAACACCATTCTGTCGAGAGAAATGAGGCAAAATAACGGATTTCAGTCCATTTTGAACAATCATGACAATTTTTGAGCACACGGGACAGAAATGTGTAGGCCGAGTTTCTTTTTGTATTGAATCAAACGACATATGGGTTTCTACAAGGCACACAGCCTTAGTCATTACTGAATCCAACCCTTGAGAGGTGCGCAGGGGTCGCAATACCAAGCCCTATCTATATAAACGTCTGCAGTGTTTGAGCAAAGTTTACACTTCGGGTTTTCTGGAGGCAATCCAGAAATTTCTCTATTCCCCAGACTTTCCTGCCCTCCCCACATAGTAATTAAGAAAATAGCCTAGAGAAAACTCTACTTGCGAGATGCTTTGATAGTCTCAGCGACGTTTTGTGGCACCACTTCGTAGTGATCGAATTCCATTGCCATAACGCCACGACCCTCGGTCATTGAGCGAAGTGCTGTGGTGTAACCAAACATTTCTGAAAGTGGCACTTTTGCATTCACTACCTTTGCCATACCTCGCTCTTCAATTGAATCAATGGCACCGCGCTTTGAAGTAATGTGTCCGGTGATATCACCCATGAATTTTTCAGGTACTACCACCTCCACTTTCATAACAGGTTCGAGCAATACTGGTCGTGCACGCTCAGCAGCTTCTTTGAATGCCATCGACGCTGCAATTTTGAATGCAATTTCTGATGAGTCGACATCGTGGGATGAGCCGTCAAAGAGATCAATTGAAATGTCCTCCATTTTGAAGCCGGCAACAATACCGCGTTCCATTGCTTCACGAATACCCTTCTCAACCGCAGGAATAAATTCTTGTGGAATAACGCCCCCCTTAATGTTGTTGATGAACTCAAAGTGCGCTTCGCGCTTCACATTGTTCTTTACCTTTGCACCAGGATCAATTGGTTCCATTGGTCGAATTTTGATTGCCACATGTCCGTACTGACCTTTACCACCAGTCTGCTTAATATATTTATGATTTGCTTCTGCTTCTTTCTGAATTGTTTCACGGTATGCAACTTGTGGTTTACCAGTGTTCGCATCCACATTGAACTCGCGCTTCATGCGGTCTACCAAAATTTCCAAGTGAAGTTCACCCATGCCTGCAATAATTGTTTCCATGGTTTCAGCGTCTGAAGTGACACGGAAACTTGGGTCTTCATCAGAAAGTTTTTTGAGCGCCATACCCATTCTCTCTTGGTCACCTTTTGTTTTTGGTTCAATGCGCATCGACACCACTGGGTCTGGTGCCTTGATGACTTCAAGAATCATTGGGTTTGCTTCATCAGCAAGCGTGTTAGAAGTTTTTGCTTCTTTCAATCCTACTGCTGCAGCAATTTCTCCTGTGAAAACTTCTTTCACTTCTTCACGCTTGTCGGCTTGCAAACGCACAATGCGTCCTAAGCGTTCCTTCACACCAGTTGATGCGTTGTAGACATACGAGCCTGCTTCAATTTTTCCTGAGTACACACGGAAGAATGAAAGTGCTCCCACGAATGGATCGGTCTGGAGTTTAAATACGAGCGCACAGAATGGTTCGTCATCTGATGCAGTGCGGAAAACTTCTTCACCTGTGTCTGGATTAATACCTTTCGTTGGAGGCAAATCGAGTGGCGATGGAAGATATTCAACAACTGCGTCGAGTACGAGCTGCACACCTTTGTTCTTCAATGCAGAACCTGCGTACACCGGAACAATTTTGTTATCAATAACTGCCTTGCGGAGTGTTTTCTTTAAATCAGCAAGTGATGGCTCTACTCCTTCCAAATATGCCTGCATAAGCACATCGTCCTCTGTAACAATTTTCTCAATGAGTTCTGCGCGATACTTTTCAACATCTGCTTTCAAATTTTCAGGAATTTCTTTTTCACGACGAACAACCTCACCCATGTCGCCATCGAAGTACACCGCTTCGCGAGTCAAAAGCTCAATGACGCCCACATGCTCTCCTTCCTCACCAATAGGAACCTGCATGCGAACGGCATCTTTTGTAAGACGGTCAAGAATAGATGCGTACGAGCGTTCAAATGATGCGCCGGTTCGATCGAGTTTATTTATGAAACAAATACGAGGAACTTTTCCTTCGTCAGCGTAACGCCAGTTTGTTTCTGATTGTGGCTCTACGCCTGCAACGCCGTCAAAAACAACAACTGCGCCGTCAAGAACACGAAGTGATCGTTTCACTTCAATCGTGAAGTCGATGTGACCAGGAGTGTCGATAACATTAAAACGAATTTTCTTCGAGGTATCTTTTTTATCTGTCTCTTCAGTAGGTGTCCAGAAACAAGTGATAGCAGCAGAGGTAATGGTGATACCGCGCTCACGCTCTTGCTCCATCCAGTCGGTCGTCGTCTCACCTTCGTGCACCTCGCCGATTTTGTGTTGAGAGCCTGTGTAGTACAAAACACGCTCAGAGGTTGTTGTCTTACCTGCATCAATGTGCGCAATGATGCCGAAGTTTCGAACGCGATCCAATGGATAGTCTCTTTTGCCCATAATATTATTAAGAATTCTTATTTTTTAACTGACAAGTCTTTGTTTCCATATCGCAATAAAAACCAGCTGGGCAATCTCCTGCAAGAGGACTACAACGTCTCCCTTCTGCTGATTTTTCTACAACTTTCTCTACTGGCATAGAAACTACCAAGCTAAGTGCGCAAATGCGCGGTTTGATTCCGCCATGCGGTGCACATCCTCACGCTTCTTCACAGCACTTCCTTCATTTTTTGATGCTGCCATCAACTCATCCGCAAGCTTCAAAGCCATTGGCTTTCCTTTCTTTGCACGAGCCGCTGAAACAATCCATCTAAACGCGAGCGAGCGACGGCGCTCAGGTCTGACTTCACGAGGGACTTGGTAGTTTGCACCACCAACGCGTCTCGAGCGTACTTCAATTGTTGGGCTTACATTAGAAATTGCTGTATCAAAAACAACTATTGGATCAAGCGTTTCATCGCGCTTTTTTATTTCATCGAGAGCATCATAGACAATTGTCTGTGCAACGCTCTTCTTTCCATCCCACATAACAGTGTTGATGAAGCGTGCCAAAAACTCTGAATCATATTTTGAATCAGGATTGATGATATTTTGTTTTTTGAGTCGTCTACGCATATATTATTTTGCCTTTGGGCGCTTACTTCCGTAACGGCTTCGTCCACGGCGACGCTTTTCAAGACCTGCTGCGTCAAGGCGTCCACGGACAACCTTATAGCGAAGTGAAAGGTCTTTAGTACGACCACCACGGAGCATAACCACTGAGTGTTCCTGCAAGTTGTGACCTTCACCAGGAATGTATGCGGTGACTTCCATGCCGTTTGTAAGGCGGACACGAGCAATTTTACGAACAGCTGAGTTTGGCTTTCTTGGAGTTTTGGTTGTTACTTTTGTACAAACACCGCGTTTAAATGGTGACGGGTAGAAGGTAGGACGATTCTTTAATACATTGAAACCACGAGACAAAGCAACGGTTTTCGTCTTGCGAGATGTTTTTTTGCGAGGGTTTTTCCTCAGTTGATTTATTGTAGCCATTGTTACGAAAAAACTGCGCAAGGGCAGTTCGGATACTATACAAGGCAAGGCTCAAAAACGCAACAGTGCTAGCTAAACTCTAGTTCAAAATGACTAAAACTTTAGTGCATTTTGCAACGATACCCCCGGTCAGTCCAACGGACCTGGAAGTTTTTACCCCTCTCATCACACACGCCACATCTGGGCTTTACATTTCGACGTTCATGGGAAATTCTCATTACTAGCAACTGTAACACAAAATAACACTATATGTCAAATTTCCTCCTTAAAAAGCTCTTAAATAATGCTTATTTAAGAAGCTATTCAAATAAGGCACCAAAACTTATATATTATATTGCGGGTTTGTGTTTTGAGCACCGAAACCCATATTCTCCGTAGTGCCAACCTAAGGTTCCACATCTCTTGTACCCGCACTTTCCTTTTTGTACCCCTTCGCGTGCCATAGTCTCAGAATACTACTTAAGTACCAACGATCAATGAGAAGAGAGTCTGCACAAAGCCTGAAAGGTACGGCCATAAGAGGTATATAGCAACAAGACTGACCATAATGAGCCCAAAAGGGCCTAGCGCATACATCGAGGTTTCAAGGCGTCCGTAGGCAAGGGCAAGCTTGCTTGGGAGGATAGAACGAAGGACTTTTGAGCCATCGAGAGGGGGTATTGGGATGAGATTGTAGATTGCCAGCACGAGGTTGGCATATACCACCGTTACACATATACCGAGAAACGCCCCTGAAAGACCTAGAGAACCAGAAAAACGCAAAATAAGCCCAAATATAAGGGCGATAAGGATATTAGTGAGCGGGCCTGCGACACCAACCATTGCTTCTCCCCATCGCTGATTCCTTAAATTGTAAGGGTTATAGGGGACTGGCTTTGCCCAGCCAATTAAAAAAGAAGAGCCTGTTAATGCGAGGATTCCCGGAATAAGAATAGAGCCTACTGGGTCAATGTGTGGCAGTGGGTTCAGGGTCAATCTCCCTGCATAACGCGCCGTTGGGTCACCGAGCCAGTTTGCCGCAAAGCCGTGCGCAATCTCATGAAGGATTATCGAAAAAATAACTATGACGATGCCGATGAGGAATTCCATATTTAGCTAGCCAGTAGGGTATAGGGTATAGGGTAACAGCATTAAAATCTAGTGGCTAAACCCTAGTGGCTAATGACTGCCGATGCTACACTCGCACTATGCAACGAGAGAAAGTCTATATATATGGAAAGCATGCGGTCGCTGAGGCGGTTGAGCACGCTACGCATGTAGTTAAGAAAGTTTTCCTTTCCCCAGTCTTTGATGATGAAAAAATAAAAAATCTCTTAGAAAAGAAAAAAATAACCATCGCCACACTAAAAGGAAGCGACATGGTTGGAAATGATGCGGTGCATCAGGGCATTGTCGCTATCATCGACACCGAAGCGCTCTTGGTTCCTTTTGAAACATTCATACAAACACTCAACATTTCTAAAAAGCCAGCGCTCGTACTTTTAGGAGAATTACAGGATCCACACAATGTAGGCGCAATTATTCGTTCCGCTGCAGCGATGGGACTCTCTGCTGTTCTTATTCCTGAACATCGAACAGCTCCGATAACAGGAGCAGTCGTAAAAACTTCCGCTGGTATGGCATTCCGTATTCCTCTAGTAACCATTGGCAATGTAAACCAAACCATTCGTCTTCTGAAAGAAAAGGGGTTTTGGACATACGGTCTTGCAGGTAAGGGCGCACAATCTTTGATCGATGAATCTTTTAGCGAGCCATCGCTTTTTATCGTTGGCAACGAAGGAAAAGGTATTCGTGAGAAAACTGAGGAGCTCTGCGATGTGTTGCTCCGTATTCCTGTACATCCACGCACAGAGTCACTAAACGCCGCCGCTTCCGCCGCAATCGTATTTTACGAATGGAGTCGAGGCCATCAAGGCGCTCTTAAATAGAGTTGTAAGGTTCTAGATTTAAAGCTGGAAGCTACCCTCATCTCATGAGCAGACAAAACAACTTCTGGAATAAAGAATACGGTAAATCAGACCGCACTGGTGGCGCCAACCCTCACCTCGCTCTTTCAGTTGAACCATCTGAAGACTTAGAAAAATTCGGACGATTTTTGATGCGCGAATACGGAAAGAAGTTCCTCAATGTAACCGCACAAGCGCTCGACATTGGATGTGGCAACGGGCGCAACCTCATTTACCTTGCAAACGCATTCGGCATGCGCGGTGTCGGATACGACCTTTCAGAAGTAGCAATCACTGTCGCAAAAAAAGCAGGTGAAGGTTTGCCTATCAAGTTTTTTGTGCAAGATATGGAGAAGCCAATTCCCTTGCCTGACGCATCCGTCACCATTGCGCTCGACATGATGAGCTCGCATGTTTTGAAACAAGCAGAGCGAGAACAACTTCGAAGTGAAATACTCCGTGTCTTAAAACCGGGTGGGTGGCTTTTCTTTAAATCGTTCCTTCTTGATGACGATTCTCACGCGAAACGCCTACTTCGTGAAAGTCCAGGAGATGAGCCTGGGATGTACATCCATCCAGAAATTCACACTGCCGAGTATGTGTGGACAGAAGAGGCACTGCGCGAGTTCTTTGAACCCTATTTCACTATCCACAAAATCGAAAAATCTTTTAAACACAAGCATGCTGACGGAAGTGCTTGGAAAAGACGAACGATCGTCGCCTATCTTGAGAAGAGCAACTAGCTAATCAACACTCTATAAATCCTGAGCGTGGGATTTACTTTTCATTTTTGGGATGGTATCCTCTAAAAACTATGGCTAAGGCATGCGCTGTAACAGGTAAATCATCTCTCGTCGGAGGGAGATACTCAAATCGCACTCGTGCGACGCAGTACAACCCATGCGGTAAGGTGCGCCGTAAGGCAAACCTACAAAAGCACAAAATCTTTGTGCCTGAGCTTAATAAGCACATTTCGCTTCTTCTTTCAGCTCGTGCTGTAAAGACCATTGCAAAGCGTGGTGCTTTTAAGACCCTCAAGAAAGCTAATATTATTTAACCGCTCTTTAAGGTAGACGGTACGCCGTTTACATTAGGGAGTTTTTTTATTGTGAAATATATGTCAGAAAAAAGATTTCCACCAACTAAGGGCGACAGCGGGCGCTCATTCCACGAAGAGTCGGTAACTCGACAATGCTTAAGCATTGATTGTTCTAAAGATGTCCCTCTCTATGTGCTCATGTTTACAGGTGGCACATGCCTTGGGTGCAGAACAGCTTAGTTATCTAAAGCGCTTACTCTCAAGCCGTTTGATACAAAAGTGATTCTACTGTCCTTGCAGGTATCGAAGATAAAGATGCTGAGACTCTGAAATAGATCTACAACCTGTGGCGCTGGATGTCCGTACTTGTTATCGCATCCACGAGAGAAGACTCCGTATGCGGGGTTAACTGCTTTCACAAATTCAGGTGCACTAGAGTTTTTTGAGCCATGGTGCCCTGCTTTGAGGACAGTGCTTTGAAGGCTCTTACCATCAACCGACACCAAATATTTTTCAATTACCTGCGGTGAATCTCCGTTCAGTAGAAACGACGTGTCTCCATACACAACACGCATCACTATTGAGCCCGTGTTGGTTTCAATGTTAGACACATCTCTATCTGGAAAAAGAATATCTGCGTATGCCCCACCGCCAAGAATTAATCGCATACCTCGCCTAGCAATAATCTTTTTCACTCCTGATTTTTGTACTGCAAGCACCACCGCTTTCGTCGCTTTTGTATCATTTGGAATCCCTGGCTCCAAAAATGTTCCCACCTGATATCGCTCAAACACATCAGGAATACCTCCAAGGTGATCTTGATCTGGATGTGTCTCTACTACTGCATCGATAGCGCGATCAAAAAGAGGCATCACACTCCCGAGCTCCCGAAGCACTGACTTGTCTGGCGGTCCCGCATCGATAAGCATTTGTATGCCCGTTGGACCTTCTATGAAAATAGAATCGCCTTGTCCTATATTTAAAAAAGAAACCTTGAGTCCATGCGGAACAGGAATCGTCCATACAAAAATATTCCCCAAAACAAGAATGCCAACCAGTATAATTCTCGCCACACTGACAATGATATAATGCCACCGAGGCTAGTAGCCATTCAGAAGATATTCACCTAAACGCTAACCACTACCCCCCTAGTTCATATGTACACTGCAAAAAAATTCACCTTCGGAAACTTGGATGGTATTTCACCCAAGCAACTTGAAGTACACATCAAACTCTACGAAGGGTATGTAAAATTCCTGAACACTCTTGAGGAAACTGTTGCGGATCTAAAAAAAGACTCTGAAAAAAATGCCTACGCCCTCGCTGAAGTTACGCGTCGCATCGGCTTTGAATGGAATGGTATGCGCATGCATGAACACTACTTCGCACAGTGGGAAGGAACACCTTCTCCTATTGAAGGAGCACTTAGAGATGCACTGGCAGCGCAATACGGCAGTTACGAAAAATGGGAGAACGAATTCAAAGCAGTCGGAATGATGCGTGGCATTGGTTGGGCAATACTTTCATACGATGCCACAACTAAGAATTTTCTTACTCACTTCGTTGCCGACCACGAACTAGGACAACTCAACGACACAAAAACAATCCTTGCTCTCGACATGTGGGAACACGCCTATATGGTGGATTACATTCCTGCAGACAAAAAACAATATATAGAAGCGTTTTTTAAGAATTTGAATGGTGCTTCGATCCAAGTGCGATTTCCTTCCTGAACCGGAACACCAACAAGCCTACAGTTGCATACAAAAACCCGAGCACCATTAAAAGTGGCCACATCCACTCTCGTGGAATAGGGAGCGATGCAAACGGCAATGAGCCGAAAAATGTTGCTATAGAAATAATATAGGAAAGAATTCCATAGCCGAGAATACTTAAGGGGAAAGCGAATATCGGCGAGAGAAGTGCAGTAATCGATGCGAAAAATCCAACAAACATTGCAATCGGAACTGCAGGAAGAACCAAAACATTAGCGGGCAAAAAAACTAATGACACCGCTCCGATAGAAAATATAAGAAGTGGTAACACGGTCACTTGTGTTGCCAGAGTCGTCGACACAATTTCCCGAAACGGGAAATATTTAAAGTCAGGAATGAACTTCAAACGACTCGCGATTGTTTCAGAGAAAAGTATAAGTCCGAGCGTTGCAAGAATGGAGAGTTGGAATGAAAGGTCATAGAGAACGATGTACGGATTCCACAAAGCCATCACCGCCGCCGCAATTGCGAGCATGCGGAGTGCTACTTTTGGTCGATGCAACACAGTAGCAACCATCATTAAGAGCGCCATGATGAGGGCTCTGATTGTAGTCTCGGAGCCACCGGTCATGATCGCAAAGCCAATAACAAAAAGTGCAGAGAAGCCGTATGCAACAGTTCGTGGAAATATTTTTAAAAATATAAATAAAATCCATTGAATAACCAGCGCGACATTGTATCCAGAGAGAACAATAATATGTATCACACCGGCACTTCGAAAGAATCCTGTTATTTTTTCACCTAACGATTGTTTTTCACCAAGAAGCAAGCCAGCAAGAAGTGCAGATTGAGGTTCTGGCACTGCGCGCTCAATTCCTTTAATAAATAAATGTTTAACAGATAGAAGCCCTGCAACAATTACATTTCCCTCCCCAGTTCTGAGTTTCGTAACCTGCGGGAATGAAATTGTGTAGAAAATACTATGCGCACGAAGATACTTTGGATAATTAAATGTCCGTCCTGAGTCAGTTTCAAATGGTTCAGGCTTTTTAAGTTTTCCTTTTACACTAACGCGATCCCCATAGACGGCCGTCTCAAACGAATCCGCAAAGAGAAGTACTCTCACTTTTTCTGCAACAGAAACACCATTCAACTTTTCCACTTTCACAACAAGATGTGTGGTGCGTTCACGCTGGTCGGGGTCTCTCACCACTACACCCTCGACAACGACACTAGTATCAACTGAATCTTCAAAAATCGAAGGAAATTTTTCAGGCACAAGGACTGAATACGCCCCTGCACCAATAACAACCGCGATACAAAGTAGCGGTACGAAATTTCGAATTAAAAAGTCCCTTAAAAATTCTGTATGATATATCATACAGAATTTTTAAGGGAGGAATATAAAGACATACTGGGAATCAAATGCCTCTATCCATTGCTTCGTTTGCAAGAGCGTCCGCTTCACTATTTTCTTCGCGCGGTATGTGCATAAATTTTATTTGAGGAAATGATTCAGCAATGAGTACACGCACTTTTGTGTGCTGTTCTTTAAGTACTGGATGCTTCACTTTGTATTCGCCTTTCATCTGTCGAACAATTAATTCTGAATCCATTCTCACAATCACCTCGTGCGGTACCGGCGTTCCAAACGAATCAACCGTTGCTCTAAGTGCCAAAATGAGTGCTTCATACTCTGCCCAATTATTAGTACGCACGCCTAAGAATGCTGAGATGCTCGCCGCATTCTTCCCTTTCAAATCTTTTACGACAGCACCAGCGCCCGACGGTCCGGGATTTCCTCGCGAACCTCCATCGGTATAAATAATCACATGTGACATTGGGGCATTGTATCGCACAGTTTAATGTATCCGCACTAAACACACTTTAGTATTTTGCAAAAAACTAAAGTGTACAAATGTGGAGATTGAGAGTGTCTGTATACTACTTTGACAAAATAATATATTTAAAGCATAATCATGACTCTGGAATTTTGAAATAACTTCTAATTTGTAATAAAAATTTAATTTATATGCCATTTGGTGCATTCGAAGTATTGAGAGCAGGTTCTCGCCCATCTAGAAAAGAACGACCTAGATGCAAAATCTGTACAGGGAAGAAAATGATAGGCTACTGGAAAATTGAAACAGTTGGTAGATTTAAGGTGCGACAAAAAAGATGGGCGTATAAAAAATGTAGTGCCTGTGGTGGGAGTGGGAGAAAAAATTGATTGCCGTGCACCTCTAGAGAGGAACTTCGATGATGAGCACCTTGGCTGAGATAGACGAGGTAATCGTCATCTCATCTGTGCCTGAAACTGCCATAGCGTCGCGTGAATGTAGAATCTCTCCATCGAGAGTAACTTTCCCTTCAACCACAAACAGATACACACCATTACCTTTCTCTTTCAAGTTGTACGTACAAGGAATATTTTTATCTAACACTGCATACGAAATATATGCGTCCTGATTAATGGGTAAACCACTACCCACTCCAATAGGTGCAACAAGCAGTGTCAATCCATTCTTTACTTCAGCAAGATTGAAAGAGCTTTGAGCGTAGTGAGGCTCAATACCAAATTCTTTTGGCTGTATCCATATTTGAAATAAAGAAAGAGCTTCTTCTTTCGAGTCATTATATTCGGAGTGCGTAACGCCAGTTCCGGCGGACATAACCTGCACGTCGCCCGCAGGAACTATCCCGATGTTTCCCATACTGTCTTTATGGGTCACAGTGCCATAAGTCACAATGGTGATTATTTCCATATCTTGATGATGATGCATACCAAAACCGGAGCTTGCTGAAATCACGTCGTCGTTAATGACTCGAAGTGCACCAAAACCCATACGTGTTGGCTCATGCCAATCTGCAAAACTAAAACTGTAGCGAGTAGTGAGCCACCCATACTCCCCTCTCCCCCTATCACCACTTCGATCTATCACTTTTTTCATACTCAAAATCTTCACGCTGTAACAATATTCTCTATCCGTAATCGCAACTCCTTCCTACCTGCGAAATAGGATCGTTCCACAGAGGCTTCAATGGTGCAGACATCACCAACTGAAAGAAGTCCAAGTTTCTCCTTAAATAGAGAGCGTGGAACGAAAAAGACTATTGCATCCGCCTTGCGCCCCGAATCATCAGCGAGGGTAAGCCGGAGGTGATCCTTTGCTTTACCAAAATAATTAATGCCAGCAATTGAAACATTGTGGAATCTAAAAAATGGCTTGGGATTCTCCATTCCGAAAGGACCAAGGGAACGGAGTGCATCGAACGCAACATCATTTACTTCGGCAAGGGTGAGCGAGCTTTCAACCATTCCTTTATTCCTGCCACCCGAATCTATCTCCCCACCTCCTTTTGTTGTAATCAACTCGAGCGCTTGTTGAAGCTTTAATGGTAGGTCGTGAATTTTTTCAGGCGAGACAGAAAAACCACCCGCAAGCTCATGTCCGCCAAAATCCAAAAACGCATCTTTAGCCTCCACCATTAACGAAACAATATTCACGGTGCCATTTGACCGGCATGAGCCTTTTATCAAACCGCCATCCATTCCCCACAAACACACGGTGCGTTGATATGTCTCAACAACACTTGTTGCAGCTATGCCTAAGAGGGACGGGCGCCACGATTGGCTCCCCATCACAATGACTGAGTCCGATGTAGGTGTCATTTCCATGCGCTTCTTTACATCCTTCGCAACACGCATGCCTTCAATTTTTCGCTCTTGGTTTAATTGCACTAACTCTTTCGCAATCTCGCGTGCCCGCGTCTCTGATTCAGTAGTCAATAACTCGAAAGAAAGTTTAGGGCTTTTCATGCGCGATGCTGCATTTATTTTTGGTGCAATTGAAAAAGCTATGTCATCTTCTGCAACAGTCATAAGCGGAATGCGCTCAGCTTCAAGTAATGCTTTGAGCCCGGGACGCCTACCTTTACGAAGTACCGTGAGTCCAAATTTTACGAGCGTTCTATTCTCTCCAGTTAGTGGGACCATGTCGGCAACTGTTGCAACAGCCACTAAATCTAAAAGCCATTTCTCCGAGCCTTCCGGAATATCAAACGAACCTTTTTGAATAAGTGCCTCTACTAACTTAAATGCAACACCCGTGCCACACAGCCCCTTGAATGGATACACATCATTCGACTGGTGCGCATTGATGACTGCGAGAGCCGGAGGAAGTGTAGCTTGAGGAAGATGGTGATCAGTAATAATTGTTTCAATGCCGAGAGTGCTTGCATGTGCCACCTCTACAACATCAGTGATTCCACAATCAACAGTAACAATGAGCGAGACACCTTTTTCTTTCAGAGAATCAATACCAGAAATATTCAAACCATACCCTTCGCTTCGCTCGGGCACATAGGTTTCCACTTCATATCCAATACGACGAAAAAAATCAAAGAGGAGTGCGCCCCCAGGAATACCATCACAATCATAGTCGTGCCATACGCAAATCTTTTCTTTCTTTTTTATAGCCTCAAGAATGCGAGCTACCGCCGTCTCCATTCCCTTCAAAAGAAACGGGTCGTGACGTGCGTCGTAGAGAGGATTCAAGAACAATTCTTTATCTGTAATTTTCCTATTCTCCAATATTCGCTCTACAAGAGGGTGCAGGATACTCATTACAAGCTATGGTAGCATTTTGGAAAGAAAGCTTTCAGGTTCCAGGTGTCAGCTTTCAGCTTTGAATTAAAAGAAGCTGGAACCTAAAAGCTGGCAGCTAACAACTAACTTATGAACGATGATCTTTTCTTGAAAATTGCACGGCGAGAAATACCAGCAGAAATAGTCTACGAGGATGAAAAAACACTCGCGTTTTTAGACATCCGACCCAACAATCATGGACATACGCTCGTCATTCCTAAAGAACGGTACAGAAATATCTTAGACATACCAGAAGACCTCTGGCTCGCGGTAATGAAAACGGTACACTTACTCGCGCCAGTTATAAAAAAAGCGGTTGGAGCCGACGGCATTAACATTGCGATGAATAACGAACCCGCCGCACACCAGCTCGTCTTTCATGCACATGTGCACATCATTCCTCGCTTTGAGGGCGACCAGCACCAGCCATGGACTGGCACTCCTTATAAAGAAGGTGAAGCAAAAATGATCGCAGAAAAAATACGGGGTTCTTTGAGTTAAGTTTTTTTCTCAAGTGCATCTATCCCCGGCAACGTGCCATTTGCAAGAAAATCAAGCATCGCGCCACCTGCCGTTGAAACGAATGTAAATTTATCCATGAGTCCGAGATTTTGAATCGAGGAGAGTGTGTCTCCCCCACCAACAATAGATTTTGCAGATGAGCTCGCAATAGCGATAGCAAGCGCATCGGTTCCTGCAGTGAATCCCTTTTCAAAATTTCCCATCGGTCCATTCCAAAGTATTGAGCGTGACGCAGTAATGATAGATTGAAGCGCTTGAATAGAAGCTGGGGCAATATCTAAAATAGCTTCGTCATGCCCAACTTCGCTCGCAAGAATATCTCGTCGCCCCTGTGGCCCTTCAACCGTGACAAACTCGGGGAGAATTATTTTTGGATTGCCGAGCATCGTGCCTGCGGTCGAAGCTCCTGACACCAGAGATACTCCCACTTCGTACCCTTTCGCTTTGAAAAAATCATTGGCAATAGCCCCGCCAACAAACACGGAGTCATATTTTTTAAGTAACGTCTCTATTAATGCAACCTTCGTGGTAAGTTTTGCACCACCAACTATTGCAAGCGATGGACTGATCGGTGTAAGTGCAGGAGTGAGGCCTCTAACTTCATCAAGAAATTGAAATCCTGCGTACGAAGGCAAAATATCGGGTATGCCAACAATGGATGCATGCGCGCGGTGGGATGCAGGAAATGCATCATTTACATATATGTCAGCGAGCGACGCGAGCTCATGAGCAAAATGTGCATCATTTTTCTTTTCGTCTTCGCTCATGCGAATGTTTTGTAAGAGGACCACTTCCCCATCCTGAATTGCCATCACAGCCTGATGCGCCTCTACTCCTGCTATGTCATTAACGAATGTAAGTGGTATTTTTTTCTTAAGATATTCATACACTGGAACCAGCGATCCCCTACTGTCACTCAAATGACTCACGAGAATTACGCGTGCCTCTAAAGCAACGAGAAATTGAATAGATTTCAATGCTCTATCAATACGAAATGGGTCAGTAATCGCACTGTTCACTATCGGAGCATTCAAATCCAAACGCAATAAGACACGCTTGCCTTTTATATCTTTCAGTTCATTAATTGAGCGCATGAGGTGCTGGCTACTTTTGAAATGCGCGGATAATATTTGTAAATTCTTCAGCATTAACACTTGCACGCCCAGCAAGAAGTCCCTGTATACCAGGAGTCGTTGCAAACAATGCGGCACTTTCTGTATTGACCGACCCCCCATAGATGATGCGCACCTTAAGCGCGCGCTCTCGTCCCCACAGGTCGGCAATGGTTTTTCTGATGAACATTATTGCTTCTGCAACAACACGAGACGATGGAGCCTCCGTGGCGCCAATCGCCCAGAGAGGATCATACGCTATCGTAAATTTCGAAGCGTCTACTGCATTAATGCGTGCGAGCGAAGAGATTACATTGTTACTCAGGTAAGTTAGGTACGCACCTTCAGAGTCACGAGACGGTTCGCCAACACACACAATGGGGTGCAATTTTGCCTTAATTGCCGTGACTGCTTTTTTTGCAACAACATCATCAGTATCTCCCTCTCGACGTCGCTCAGCATGCCCAATAATCACATATTTGATTCCTGACGAGACGAGAGCCTTCGGGGAGGTTTGCCCGGTATGCGCTCCGTCTTCTTCAAAAAATACATCTTGCGTACCAAAAGCTATTCGCTTTCCTCCGTAGCTACTTTTCAAAAGTGATGCGAGCGACACCTGAGGACAAAGAACCACTTCTACCTTCAATCCACGAGGCAACTTCTTATCAATGTCACGGATGAGCTTTTTCCCTTCAGCGGGAGTGTTTATATAGAGTTTCCAATTTCCTACAATGAGTTTCTTCATCGAGAAATCGTAACACGATTGAGGAGGGTTTAGTGGTTAGCGTTTAGGGGTTAGTTTTCTCTAAACACTGCCCACTAAACGCTAAACCCTTTTGCTAGTCCTGCGTACGCCAATCAATAATACGAAATCCACTTCCTGTTGCAGGGGTAAATGGTGGCGGTAGTTGCGCTAAAAGTGCATCGTGGACATCTGTCCGAGTACTATAGCCCGAGATAAATGCACCAGACGATGTCCATTTTGTTTCAACGGTACTAGGCGATGCAAATGTACCGAAAGTATTTAGTGTGGAACGAAGTACATATGATTGCAGGTCAGTAGGAACAGCATGCGTACCCGAGGCATCATACCGATGTCGCCCAAAGTGGCCAGTGCTTGCGACAAAAACACCATTCATCTGTAACACATCGGGTGATTGGAGTGAAATCAACACTGATCGCTCAGCAATTGCGGTTAACCCATCGTCATATGCGTGCGCATAGGTAATGTTTCCCGTGATAACAATGTCGGGATTAATGCTCGTGCTCGCTACATTTGCCCCAGCAAACGTAACCTTTCCAGATACGATCCCCTCAAGCCAAACAGAATCTTCTACAAACACAACAGGACACCCTGATGGTATGGCGTAATTTGTGGTGGCGCCAATTGAAGCAATTATTGTGTTTTCTTCCTCCCAACCTTCATCATCTGAATATCCCATTATCTCAGTAACTGCGGTAACAGGACTTGCATCGAATGTTCCGTTCGACTTGAAAACAATTTTATAACCATACGCATCCACAGGCGATGGATCAATATATACACCAGACGCTTGCGCATATGTTTTTAAGTTTGTGAGGGTGGCCGTAACAACTGCGGAATCAGTCTTTGCTGGACTCGTTGATGCCGCAAGTGTCGGTGTTCCATACTGAGCAATAAGTGTTTTTGTGTGTGATGCATTTTCCAGTGCCCATCCCGTTGAACGCACTGATGCGGATGTAAGTACTCCGCAAGAAGTTATACCTGAAATAGCGAGAGAAAAATTCCCGACAGTAGCTCCGCTTTCCGGATCAAGAATTGCATGTACATATGGCCCAGACAAACCCGTGCCGTCTTGTACATCAGTAGGAAACTCTGAGAAGTGCCACCGATAGTACTCAAGCCCTGCTTCAGAAATACTTAGTGCTTTGTCGGCCTCAGATCCAAAACGCTCTTTAGTTCTCTCGAGTGTCAACGCACTCATAAAATCAGAGAGAAGAAAAAAGAAAACAGCGGAAGCAATAAGTACAAAAACAGTCATAAACCCCCGTGCACTTCTTATGCTCCCCCCTAAACTCTCCCCCCTAAACGCTAAACCCTGTTCATTCATAATGCTTTGAGATTACGAAGTGTGGTGGTAGCGGTGAGTATGAACGGGGTGGTCATTCCAGGAGCGAGCACATCAATAGAAACCAGTACGGATGCGACATCCTTTACTCGGTTCATGTCAGAAACTTCAATGCCGTTCCGATCGTAATAGCGAAAAAGTGAAATGGAGTTAGCGCTGTTGTTCATATACGTTGCCAAGGATTCGCTCACTGGCATACCACTGTATGTTGGCGGAGTACCTGCACTCACTTGGCTCCGAGAAAGTGTAGTCCCATTAATTTGATACTGAAATCGCGTCGCTCCAATGCTGTTTGGAGTATTACTAAAAAAAGTTAACGAATATGCGGACATAGAAACAATTGGGTACGAACCATCATTGCCATACGCAATACTACGCATATCTGTCATTAGTGTAGTAAGCGCCGACCGAGCACTACTTATTTGAGTTAGGGCGCGAGTCCCTGTGTTATTTGTTTTGTAGAGCGCTAATACCGAATTTGATGCACTCATCATGATCAACGAAACAACCGCAAGAGTCACCAAAACTTCTATCAAACTCATTGCTCGCGCTGTATTATTTTTATGGTGCAACATAGGTAACTGCAGACATACTGTGTGAAAATCCGCGTATATTCCAACTTGCCTCAACTTTCACTACCTTATAATCATTCCCACCTACGCCATTCGCTCCATCATCCTTATATGTCACAACCGTTCGAAGTGTGTACGGAATATTATTAATAAGTCGTGATTCAGTAGATACTAAAATTCCTGAAGGAGTACCACTAACAGTCCCAACGCTCGCATACGGAAGTCCTCTCACATACTCGACAGTACTCGCAATAAGCGCACTCGCATTTGTGCGCGACGCAATACTTTGCACTAATGTAGCGGATGCCGCATATGCACCAAAAAAGCCTAAAAAGATTACGAGCATAAGGGAGACGGCAACAATCACTTCAATGAGTGTCATTCCCCGAGAAGTTTTCTCCCGTCTTTCCGCACACCTGACACCTGACACCTGACACCTCATTTAAATATGACTCGACAGCGAGTAGATAGGAGCAATCATCGAAATCGCAAAAAATCCAACCATAGCGCCGATGATAACCATGAGAAATGGCTCAATAACCGTAGAGAGATCTTTTGTTTTTCGCTCAACTGATTCTTCATAAAATTCAGCGGTTTCCTTAAGGAGACTTGAGAGACGTCCTGTTTCTTCACCAACAGCAACAATTTCAGCAACTAACGGAGGGAAAAGAATAGGGTGTTTTGCAAGAGAGAGCGAAAGCGGTGAGCCCTCAGTAAGACTTTTCTCGGCTTCAGTAAGAACCTTTTTATACTGACTATTCTCGAGCACATCATGGGTAATTTTGACCGACAAAACCATATCGACTCCCGACGAAAACAATGAAGCAAGTGTGCGAGTAGTCCTCGCAACATTCACTTCAACGATCAGTCCACCGATGATAGGAACTTTTAGCATAAACCAGTCTAGAAAAATCTTACCCTTTGCTGATCGAATTGCTGAAAGTGATACAAATATAAAAACCACCAATAACACCAGCGCAAGCAGTGTATTGTGAATTAAAAAATCACTTGCATTAATGATGAATTGCGTTGTTGGAGGAAGAGCTGCATGTAATTCTTTAAAAGTCCCTGACAGTGTCGGAACGACGTACAGCAACATCAATATGCCAATACATACCATTGCACTCAAAACAATGCTCGGATAGATAAGTGCACTTTTGACTTTTTTCTGCAAATTAGAAGCTCGCTCCATTTGAATAGACGAGACTCGAAGCGACTCAGTCAACTTTCCTGACTCTTCTCCAGCACGCACCATAGAAACCAAGAGCGATGCAAAGACCTTAGGAAATGCAGAAAGAGCGGTTGAGAACGTCTCGCCCTTTTTTACGCTGGTAATTATTTCAATCAAAATTTCCTGCAAGTGAACATTTCGTGTTTGTCTTTTGGCTATCTCAAGTGAACGAGAAATAGTTAAGCCCGCATCAAGCATGGTGGCAAGATTACGCACCAGCAGTACCTTTTCATCAAGAGAAATAGTGTGAAAAAATTCTAAAATGAAATCGAGGGAAAATAAGTTGTCCGCACGTACTTCTTTGAGCTCCAGCACTCGGTCACCTCGGTCACGTATATCGTGATGAACCGCAAAACGATCATTCCCATCAATGATGTCGGAATACGTTTCGCCAGTCTGAGTGATTGCAGTAACTTTAAATTTCACTTTTTCAGTATAACGTCAAAAAATAATTCCTAGCGTGCTAATTGGTACACCATGTGTACCTAAGTTATTCAGATATAACTCGGAGAACTTCTTCAATAGTTGTAACTCCGGTAACTGCCTTGAAAATACCATCCTCCACCATCGTAAGCATGCCTTCACGTTTTGCCTGCAGTTCAATCTCATCTGCTGAAACTCTTTTAAGAATAAGCTCTCGTATTTCATGCGTTACTGGCAATACTTCATGTATGCCAACACGCCCTGCATATCCGTCGGGAGAGACACCATTTTCTTTTGGCTTAAAAAACGGAATCTCCTTAATGGTTGCCTCTTTGGGAATATGTTTTTCTTCTTTCAAAGTTGCGAGCACTCGGTCAATGTCTACTGCGGATTTTAATTGAGCAATTTCCTCTTCTGAAAGAATGTGCTCAATACGGTCCGATGCCAAGCGACGAACTAGACGTTGCCCAACAATGACACGCAGCGTCGACACAAGAAGGAACGGTTCTGCTTCCATATCCATGAGCCGAGGGATAGTCGCTGAGGCTGAATTGGTATGCAGTGTTGAAAGAACCAAGTGGCCTGTGAGTGCTGCATTAATAGCAAGAGATGCTGTTTCGGTATCTCGAATTTCTCCAACCATAATGATGTCAGGGTCTTGGCGCACTAATGAACGGAGCCCTGATGCGAAAGTAAATCCAATGTCGGCCCTCACTTGTGTCTGGTTTACACGAGGCATTTGATATTCGATAGGATCTTCAATCGTAGCAATGTTCACATCAGGCGTATTCAGAATATCCAAAATAGTATAGAGCGTCGTTGTCTTTCCGCTGCCCGTCGGCCCTGTCATTAAAATCATTCCTGTCGACTGCTTAGAGGCTGCATGTATTCGCTCTAATGCAGCGCCGTGGAAACCTAATGATTCGAGAGTAAAACCTCCGCCACCTTCTCTGAGTAATCGCATAACTGTTTTTTCTCCAAAATAGGTAGGCATTACGGACACACGCAAAGACACGCGCTCTTTATCTGCCTCCATTTTAAAGCGACCATCTTGTGGAAGACGCTTCTCATCAAGTTTCAAGTTTGCTAAAACCTTTATGCGCGCCGTTACTCCCGCTGCAATATTTTTTGGCAACTCCATAGCATCATGCAAAATGCCATCAATGCGGTAACGAACCAAAAGTATCTCTTCTAAAGGCTCAATGTGAATGTCAGATGCACCCTGAACAATTGCGTGCCGAAGGAGCGTGTCAACTACTTTTATAACAGGAAGATCATCTGCAAGTTTTTTTAAGCCAGCAGTATCTAGAGAGGGACTATCTTCTATTGAAAGTGATGCGCCTTGAATAATATTGCCAAATTCTTCTTTGAGAGATTTTTGATATTGCAACAGAGCACTTTTAAGAGAGGCCGTGTCAGTGAGTCGAGGTAAAATCTTCAAACCAATTTTCTTTTTTATAAAGTTAAGTGGCTCTAAGTCGCCCGTATAGAGCATGGCAACTTCCAATGCATCCGCAGTCTTTTTGTAAGCAATGACATTGTGCTTGCGGGCAATAGGCTCAGGGATGAGTGAAAGAACTTCAAAATCTATCTTCATGCCGGCAAGAGATATAAAAGGAATGCCGAGTATGTGTGCCTGCATACGACGAAGCTCATCTTCACCTAAAACACCCCCTGAAACGAGGGCGTCACTCAATGGTTGCCCTGTATCTTTTGCATCCCGCTCTGCAGCTTCAAAATCTTTACGAGATACTAACCCCGAGTCAATGATGAACGTTTTCAATTGTGCGTCGGGGACAATCATTCTTTGGTAAGAATAACATTGCGAAGCAGGGTTTAGCGTTTAGGGTATAGGGTTTAGTGGAGGAAAATTAGAAATGAAAAAAGAAAATGAAATACTAAGAAGAAAAAAATTCAAGATGGTGCAAAAAATACCAAAAAGTGCCACTAAAAATGCCTAGAAAGAAGTACTTGACAGAATGATTTAAGTGTAGTACCCTACTCATATTAGAAATCCCAGAAATTTATTGCATAAAATTACATATGGCTTCTCCTGAAAGACTAATTCCTGCTTTTGAATCTCACCATGCGAGTAACGGCGCCTCTGCTATAAGTCGTGGATCTGAAAACCTTGCTTTTCCTCCTGTCGAAGCGGCTAATATCTTTAGGAAACCAGGTGCAGAAGCGAAAGTGCAGAGTGTCTCACTATTGCCCGAGATTGCTGATGTCGTTACCTACCATGCAATCACATACGGAAACGACGCATACAACGCAGGAGTAAACACAATAGAATACCTGAGATTAACTGGTTTATTTTGGTTAAAAACTTTGGGTGCTCTTTGGGCGTTCGGGCAAGCTAAGCGGTTTGGTCGTTTTGCAAAGCGTAAATTCGATGACTTCACTTCTCCATATAATAATTAGGCGAGCAAGATTCGTACCGCTGAACTATTGACACACCTACCCCTCCACGCTATACTTTCGAAGTCAGTTTCCCTCCACGGGTCCGCGCAACGCGGGCCTGTTTTTTTACCAAAATGGAGAGAAACTCAATCTTTCTTATCCCTAAACACTAGCCACTAAACGCTAACCCCTAATTAAATATGTTCGACCTAAAAACAATAAATCTAGTCATCGATCAGCTCTCTGAAGAGCGTGGTATCCCCCGTGACAAAATGATAGAAGCCATTGAAGGTGCTGTTGCAACTGCCTATAAGCGTGAGTACGGTAAACGAGATCAAATCGTTCGTGCACATTTTGATATTTCAACTGGCGGTGTCGATTTCTATCAAGTAAAAATGGTTGTTGCGCCTGAAGAAGTTCGCATGGACGGCGACGAGTCTCCAGTAGAAGAAGGAGACGATCGTCCCCACTACAATGAAGAACGATTCCTTTTCCTTGAAGACGCAAAGAGAATCAAGAGAGATGTTGCTGTTGGTGACGAGCTCATATTCCCACTCGAAAAGAAGACCGATTTCGGACGCATTGCAGCGCAAACTGCAAAGCAGGTCATTATGCAGAAAATCCGTGAAGCAGAACGTGCTTCAGTTGTTGAAGAGTACGGCGGTAAAGAAGGGGACATCGTTCACGGTATCGTGCAACGCATTGAGCGTGGCAACTTGTATGTCGATTTGGGTCGTGCAACAGGCATTATGCCGTACCACGAACAAATTCCAGGAGAGCGATATCGCGCTGGTGAGCGTGTGCGTGCATATCTCTTTTCAGTGGAGGAAGGAGTACGTGGCGTATTCTTGCGACTGTCCCGTGCACATCCAAAATTCTTGGAAAAACTTTTCGAACTTGAAGTTCCTGAAATCGCAAGCGGTGCCGTTGTTATAAAAGCAATTGCCCGTGAAGCTGGTGGTCGCTCTAAAGTTGCTGTGCACGCAACTGATTCACGCATCGACCCAGTTGGCGCACTCGTCGGTCAGAGAGGTGTTCGTGTTTCAACTGTCATGAGTGAACTTGGCGGTGAGCGCATCGATATCATCGAGTGGTCAGAAGAAATAAAACAATTTATTGAAGACGCACTCTCCCCTGCCCAAATTCTTTCAATCGAACTTGATGAAGAAACACACCGTGCAGTTGCTGAAGTCTCTGAGGATCAGCAATCTCTTGCTATTGGTCGTGGCGGTCAAAACGTACGCCTCGCCGCAAAACTAACTGGTTGGTCAATCGACATCCGCCCAGTAGGAGGCGCCGTAGTTGCTGAAACTGATGAAAACGTAGCAAAGGCGGAGGAAGAAACTGAAACCAACAAAGAAAAATCTGATACTGTAGAAGAAGCTGGCGACGCAGAAGTCAAAAACTAAACCCTTTACACTAACCCCTAAACGCTAACGAATATGAATCTTTGGCACGATATTGATCCAGGAACTGCAGACGAAATGAATGCGGTTATTGAAATCCCAAAAGGGTCGCATAACAAGTACGAGATCGACAAAGAGACGGGCATGCTTGCGCTCGATCGAGCTAACTATGGCTCAGCGCCATACCCATTCGAGTACGGTTTTATTCCAAAAACATACTGGGACGATGGCGACGCACTGGATGTCGTACTGCTCGCAACATTTCCAATTCCTTCTGGAATGCTTGTTCGTATTCGCCCTGTAGCATTTATGGAAATGATTGATGCGGGAGAGAATGACTACAAAATTATTGGGGTGCCAATAAAAGACAAGCGCTGGGATGATGTACACGACCTCGCCGATATCAACAAACATACACTTAAAGAAATAAAAAACTTCTTTGAGACCTACAAAGACCTCAAGGGAGAAACGGTGACTGTACCTAGTTTTAAAGGTGCGGCAGACGCAAAAACTGCCTTTGAGCGCGGAAGAAAACTTTACGACGAAAAATTCGCAAAATAGCCTCAAAATCCCCACTTTTCTCTAGAGAAAAGTGGGGATTTTGCTTTTGTACTTCCCAACATCCTTTGGGGTTATATACTATATAAAAGACATTCAAATATAAATTTGGATGGTGTTGTTGTAAAAACTAATCATTGAATCACTATGAAACGCACATGGACATATAATGCACTCACTCTCATGGCAGTAGCGCTCGTCGCTAGCTCTGGTACAGTCGCGTTCGCAGAAACCGATGCAAGACCTCTACCAAAAATACCTTCAGCAAAAACATATCTTGATAATCTTGGAAACAATCCAAAAACAGAACCGCGAGCTGGTTTTATAGATCCAGTACGACCAACAGGTGGTCGCCCTGCAGTTCCCGCACCTGGCGTGCGCAGAGCAGAAGAAGCGCGTGACCGCATGGGCTCAACCACACGCGAAGGGGTGCGTCCTGGGATTGCCTCAACAACTCGACCAGGTCATATGAGTACTACTACCCGCGAACGCAACGAACAAAGAATCAAAGAGGAGATGAAGCGCTTGGCAGAAAGACTTCTTGCTGTCATTCATCGATTAGAGGAGCTCATTGTACGAATTGAATCGCGCGCAACAAAAATAGATCAGGCAGGCGGGAATACCGTCTCAGCTCGAGCTGACATCGCAATTGCAAAAACTGAAATCGCCTCCGCAAAACAAGACCTTTCAACCATACAGGCAGCAGCAGTAAGCATACTGAACGCGTCTAACATGGCAGCTGTATCGGCAAGCCTCGCCCCTATCCGCACCACTACAGACAATGCGCAGATGCATATAAAGAAAGCGCGCGAAGCAATCGAAAGTGCTGTGAAAAAACTTGGTGTCGCAGCTCGTGCAATACACAAGAATGCAACCACAACACCTAGAACATAATCACATCGAGTCTTTTTAAAAAAATAAAATAAAAACATGGAAACAAACGAAAGTGTCCAAACTCCTCCTCTAGAGACCCCAACACCACCAAAGAAAAGTGCTATGGCTATCGGCCCTATCGCTGTCATTGTGATTATCGTGGGCATCCTTGCTGCAGGAGCGTGGTATTTCTTGAATCAGAACCTTGAGAAACTCTCAGTCGATGCGCCAGCCGGCACCGTTGAAGAACTTCAAACATCTAATGATCCTGATGTGCAAGCTTCTTTGAGTCAAGGCTCATCAGATGAATTAGACAGCATCCAAGCTGATGTCAGTGCCACTGATTTTTCAGGCATTGAAAGCTCTGCTGCCGCAGTAAACGGAGGCGCAAGTGCTCAGTAATAACTAACCGCTACTCAAAAAGCCCGCCCTCAAGGATTGAGGGCGGGCTTTTGCTTTACCATGACGATGCGTTAGGATAGACACTTATGCAAACAAAAAAAGACACCCGTCCAAACGCTGAAGTTTCAATTTCAGGCACAATTCCAAAAGACCTCGTCATACAAACCCAAGAAAGAACTCTCACAGCTATTCACCGCGAAATAACATTGCCAGGTTTCCGTAAAGGCACAGCGCCCATTGAGAAAGTGCGTGAACATGTTGGAGAAAAGGCCCTCTGGAGAGAGGCCGCAGAAGATGCGCTGAAATCAAAGGTGGAAGAGCTACTAAAAGAGCATGCCGTTATGCCAATCATGCCTGTCGCTGCAACCTTAGGCGCATCTGACATAGATACTGATGTCCCATTTGAAATTGTTGCAATTGTTGCACCGAGCTGTTCGATTGAAAACTTCAAAGAGGTTGCAAAGAAAGCAGGCGCTAAACTCCCTGCACTCGATGAGGGAAAAGAACAAGAAGCTGCACTTCAAGCGCTCCGCATGCAGGCACGACAAATGACGCAATCAACTGGAGATGCGACCACACTCCTTTCTGATGACGAAGCAAAGAAACTGGGCTTCGAAAACTCGCTCGCTGTTGAGCACTTCCTTAAAGAAGAATCGGTGCGCGCCGTGAAAGAACGTGAACTTCAAAAGAAACGGGGTGCCATAGCGGAAGTACTGATTGAAAAAGCATCGTGCGACATCCCTCGCATCATAATTGGAGAAGAAGCTGGAGCCCTACTTGATGCCACGAAGCGTGACGTCGCCGCACAAGGTGTTCCCTTCAATGACTATCTGAAGCGTATAGGAAAAACCGAAGAAACAATTCGTGAAGAACTTCAAGTACCGGCAGAAAAACGTATTGCACTCGACTTAATCTTCGGTGAAATAGCTCGTGCAGAAAAAATAGTTGCTGACTCAAAAGACGAAGAGCGTCTTGCACACGCACTCATTGAGCAAGGGGTAGAACACGACCGAGCACATCAGTATGTGCGCGCCACCGTCATGCGTGAAAAAGTTTGGGAACTCCTCGGTGCCGCCGCCATCTCAAGAGAACCTCTTGAGGTTGTAGAGCCTGCCGAAGAAAAACCCGCGGAAACAGACCCAACCGCCTAAGGCACCATGGAGGCTTTCGATGAGAGTCAAACTGAAGCGTATTACGACTCTTTTAGTGATGTATATGAAGCCGTTTGGAATCAGCAAATTCACACCGGTCTTTTTGATATAGATAAAACACTAGCGCAGGCTGTACAAGATATGAATCTTTTTCTAGCCCATGAAGCTGGACTTGCTCCAAACACTAAGGTTTTGGCAGTAGGAAGTGGTAGAGGTGGAACCGACAGAATGTTAGCAAAAGGACAGGGTGCAAAAGTCGTTGGTCTAGATATCAGTAAAAAACAAGTTGGTGTTGCAAAACAAAGAGCAAAAGAGGCTGGTTTGGAAAATAGGATTTCTTATACACACGGCTCAATGACAGCAATACCCTTGAAAGGAGGGCAGTTTGACTATGTGTGGGCGCAAGAATCTTTCTTTCATTGCCACAATAAGCCAAAAGCGGTTTCAGAATTTTCACGAGTCATAAAACCAGGAGGGCTTGTGGTTATAGAAGACACCTTACTCTTAAACCCTGACGCAAGACAAGAAGTTCTTAATACGTTTGGACGAAGGGTAAAAATCAACAACATTGGAACACCGAAAGAATATACGGAGTTATTCGCAGAAGAAAATTTTGATCTTGAAAAATCCATAGACTTGAGTGCGGACTTACTTAAAACCTATGAGGCAATCATTGCTTTTATTACAGAAAATAAAAAGAAGCTCAGAGAAATGCTACCTCAAAAATACCACGCAATGCTTGAAGTCAACTTTGGATTTGATGAATCACTGAAACTAACGAGGGAGAAAAAACTTGGTTGTTACGCATTCTTTTTCAGAAAAAAATAAACCTGTAGAGCAAAACAACTCGAGCGAGCAACAGAGCTAATAGCCTATCTATTCCCTCTGTACCAGCGTATTAATACGCTGGTACAGAGACTACTACGTATAAAAGCCCCCCTGCTTTCAGTAACTATCCCCTTATTCGTGCGAATGGGCGAATAGCTTGAAACTGTCCTGCAAATTGCCTATGTACCAATGAATACTTTCTCAAGGGTGCCCTCGGCAATGAGTTTTTTGGGTTCACCTGAGACTACTACCTTGCCTTTGTCCAAGATGTAGCCACGGTCGGCGATCTCGAGAAGTGATTTGATGTTGTGTTCAACCACTATCACTGCGGTTTTTCGACGCTGATTGATTTCTTTTATAAAACCGAACACTTCTTTAACTACTTTCGGTGCAAGTCCAAGTGACGGCTCATCGAGAAGCAGTACTTTTGGGTCAGTCATGAGTCCGCGGGCGACTGCAAGAAGTTGTTGTTGCCCGCCTGAGAGCGCTCCTGACTTTAGTGTTCGCCGCTTCTTCAGCATGGGAAAGAGGTCATAGATGTCAGCAATTCTTTCTCTCATGATTCGTGAACCTTGAATCGTGTATCCACCTACCTCTAAATTCTCTTCAATAGTGAGATCTGAAAAAACGCGTCTGCCTTGCGGGACGAAGGCAATCCCCCGCTCCACCACCTCGTGAGAAACGGGGGTGAACGAATGACCTTCCCACAAAACTTTCCCTGACTCAATCGGCGCAAGACCAAATATAGCTTTCAGTATCGTCGATTTCCCTGCACCATTCGGCCCCATCAGTGCAACAATCTCACCTTCATCGAGCGAAACACTTGCACCATTAAGTGCTTTCACTCCGCCATAGTGAACATGTATATCTGTGAGCTCTAAAAGAGTTTCTTTTTTCATAAAAATTATGCACCAAGATACGCTTCAATAACTTTTGAATCAGCGAGCACTTCCTCGGGCTTCCCTTCCGCAAGAAGTTTTCCCGCTTCAAGCACGATGACGTGGTCACATAGCTCTCGAATGAGTGCCATGTCATGCTCAATAAGAACAACTGTTTTTCCTGTCTCTCGAAGTTCCTGCATGATTCCAGACACTAGCTTTACCATTTCAGGAAATAAACCTGCATACGGTTCGTCAAAGAACACTACGTCTGCGTTAACCGCAAGTGCCCGGGCGATTTCCAAAAGTTTTCGTTGTCCATACGAAAGATTTACTGCATTCTCGTTCCTCTTTTCCCACAAACCAACTCGGGTAAGAACTTCTTGCGCCGTATTCTTGTGGAACGTAGTGTGGGAATCAAAGAGTGATGCAAATAAACCTCTCTCCGTGAGAACAACGAGAATATTATCCAAAACACTCATCTGCTCAAACACGCGGACATTCTGAAATGTGCGTGTCATTCCTAAGTTCCGCACATCATACGAGTGAATGCGCTCATATTCTTTCTCACCTCCAACAACAAGAGCTCCAGAATCTATGCTGTGAAACCCCGTGAGTACATTTGTGAGCGTCGTCTTTCCACTTCCATTGGGTCCAATAATGCCCGTTATTTTGCCTTTTGGAATTGAAATGGAGAGATGATCAACAGCGTGGACCCCACCGAATACCTTTGAAAGATTTTTTGTTTGAAGTGCGTACGTCATAGTTTGTATTCACCTAAAAGTCCTTGTGGTCTGTACCGCATCATAATCACAAGAAGGAGGCCATAAATAAGTACACGCATTTGCGCTGCAATGTCGGGAGAAAACCCAACGAAACGAAGCGCTTCGGGCAAGAGCACGAGGATGAGAGCACCTACAACAGGTCCACGAAGTGAACCTAAGCCTCCAAGAATAACAATAGAAAGAACAAAAATAGATTCAGTTATGCCAAATGTCCCTGGATCAATGTAGGTAAGATACGAAGCTAACAAACCACCACCAAGAGCAGCACTCATTGCACTGATGATAAAAATCAAAAGCTTAAAGGCACTAGTGCGATAGCCAAATATAGCAATCGCTTCTTCGTCTTCACGAATAGCTCGGAGCACTCGTCCAAACGACGACGAAACAACAAAACGAGCTAGTGCGTATACGACACCGACAAAAATAGCGGAGAGGATTAAAAATGACCAGCTGTTTGAAAAAGAAAGCCCAAAAATCTCTGGTCGTGGTATTCCAGGTACTCCCAATGGACCATTCGTCACACTCTGCCAATTTATAAAAACCGTATACGCAATGTAGGTGAATCCAAGAGTACCAAGAACATAATAGTCACCTTTGAATTTTGAAAATACTAAACCTAAGATAAGTGCAACGATACCTGTTAAAAGCATCCCTATCAAAAGCGCAAAGAAAAAATTCAGTCCGACACTTTGTACCAAAAGTGCCGTTGTGTACGCACCGATGCCATAAAAAGCTGCGTGACACACTGAAATGAGCCCTGTATAACCTGCGACTAAGTCGAGTGCGATAGCAAATATCGCAAAGAGTGAAAAAAGAATGGCGAGGTGAAAAATATATTCCATAGTTATTTTTTACCAAGAATGCCTTGCGGTCTGAATAGAAGGAAAAGAATAAGCACACCAAAAGCTATCGCATATTTCCACTCCCCTGAAACAAAAAATACGCCGAAATTTTCTGCAAAACCGAGAATAAACGCCCCTAAGAAAGCGCCATATACATTTCCAACTCCTCCAACTACCGCTGCAATTGCTGCACCAAGAAGCAGAATAAAACCCATGTGAGGCTCAAGACCTGTATCAAAGCCTGCCAAAATACCCGCAAGACCCATAACCCCAGCACCAATCATAAAAACGATGCCGATAATGGCATTGGTATTAATGCCAACAATTTTTGCAACCTCCTCATCGTCTGATACCGCACGCACTGCTTTACCGAAACGAGTGTAAGAAAGCACCAACCAAAATACCCCAAGAACTACAACCGAACAGATAATAATGAATGCCTGCAAATCGGTAAGTGTACCTCCAAGAATATGGAGTGTGCCAAATGGAGGTAAAAGAGAGGACAAAGTTTGGAACTGACTACTGAAGAAAATAGCAATGAGCGCTTCGACAACGATAGAAGCACCTAAAGAAGCGATGAGTAGTACTAAGTTAGACGCCTTGCGAAGACGAAGTGGGCGGAATATTGAACGCTCAAGGAGATACCCTAAAAGAACAGCCATCAAAATTCCCAATGTAATCGTGAGAGGTAGAGGAATTGCCGTATGAAATGCAAGAAACAAAACTGCGTAGGCAGCCACCGTAGCAAACACTCCGTGCGCAAGATTAAATGAACGTGAGACCCCATAGATGAGATTGAAACTCATCGCTGCAAGTGCGTAGAGTGAACCTGCAATCAAACTATTGAGAATTATCTGCGGTAAAATATCCATGAAATAGCGCTAGAGAAAAGAGTTACGATTCAAGAATAGCATCGAACGAAGATAAAAAAACACCCCGAACCATCGGGGTGTTTTTCATTAAATTACTTAACGTACGGCATTACTTTGCCACCAGTAATCACTTCGGGCTTGTGTCCCGTTATAGGGTCCCCGTTTGCACCAATCGTTACTAAGCCCGATGCTCCCTGCCAATCTTTAACAGTGTGGAGCCAATTGGCTACCTTCGTTCCATCATAACCAACGGCAACAATTGCGGCCTGCACTAAATATGCAGAATCGTACACAGTCTGCGCATACCCTTGGTATGGTGGCTCTTCACCGTATTGCGTTTTATATGAAGTAATCATTGCAGCGAACTTCGGATTCGTTGCATCAGTGCCGAATTCTGCAGTTAGTGTTCCCTCAAGAATATCTTTATATTTTGATACGGTTTCAGGGTCTCCTGGGACAACATCAGCAGCCATAAGTTTTGGCTTCCATCCGAGCTGTTTGATTTGTGTCAGTATGCGTGCAGCAACGGCTGGAGTCTGTACGCTCAAAAATACTGCGTCAGGGTTTCCAGATTTTACTTTCGAAACCAAAGACCGAAAATCAGCTGTCTCAGTTGGAAATTGTTCATTCGTCACCGTGCCACCTAGCTTAGTGAATTCAGCAGAAAATGCACTCTGAACACCTTGCGCGTAATCAGTTTGCTCTTGAATAAAAGCAACTTTCTTCCAGCCCTTATCAGTGAAAGCGATATTTGCGAGCACCGCACCTTGCGCTGAATCACTTGGATAATTTCTCACAAAGTACGGACTTGCGTTCGTAAGCTTAGGACTTGAAGACCCAGGAGAGATCAATGCTACTTTTGCTGCTGCCGCAATTGGCACCATAGCGAGAGACTCGCTTGAACAAAAACCGCCAATGATAACTTTCACACCATCAACATTGATGAGTTTCTGAGCTGCACTTGCTGCATCCTGTCCGTTACATTTTCCGTCTTCAACAAGAAGCTGAACTTGTCTTCCGTTGATACCACCATTGGCATTTATTTCCCCAACTGCGATCTGAAGTACTTTATTCAAAGGTTCGCCATATACAGCTGCGTCACCAGTGAGCGGCAACACTGCTCCTATCTTCACAGCACCAGTATCGTTCGTTGCTTGGTTTCCGCTCATCGATGAAATTCCCCACACGACGAGACCTAAAGCAACAATAACGATCAATCCTATCCAAGTTTTTTTCATATATTTGATTAATTTTCTAATTTTTTAAAATGACTAAGTGTCTTTAAATTATAACCCCCTCCCGGCCTTGGGGTGTCGAACTCGAACTACAGATTTGGGTGTACTAGGTGTATCTTTTTTGTCTTGAGCTGAAACAGGATTTTGGGGTCTTTCTCGACCTACTGGTGCTTCATTCATATATTTATATACCCCGCCCCCTTGGTGGCCAACGCAAAGTCTTAGCTAGAGCCATAACTTCAGAGCCTAAACGTGGCAAAAGTAATTGATCAAGCAATGCCTCAAGTGTGTTTACATCACCCTTTGAGCCGGCTTCATTTGCCTGACGCATTACTGCCTTTTCATGGTCACTACCGATTTGAACAATCCTCATACAATTTTAAATAATAAACGGCTAAACATTCGAGAGAATATACCCTCTATTTAGGTTTGTCAATACTATTCGTCATTATATTTCTAAATAAACATTATTTTAAAACATAAAAAAAAGATGTATATATTTCTGTGGAAAAGAATTGACACAAAAGTATTCTTATTCTAAGCTATGCCTATGAATAAACGCACAGAAGAAATCATTAATCACCTGCTCTCTTTTGGACTCGCCAAAAAGGAAGCGAGTGTCTACATATCCACACTTGAGTTGGGCCGTGCGACCGTCTCTAAGATCTCTCGAAAAGCAAATATAAATCGCACAACAGGGTACGACATTCTCGATTCACTCATAAATAAAGGACTTATAAGCATCTCCGGTAAAGAGCCAAAACAAGAATATGTAGCCGAATCCCCAGACAATATAGTAACGCTCCTTGAAAAGCAGTTACAAACTGCTCAAGAAAATATTAAAAAGGCCAAAAACTTCGTACCGGAACTAAAATCGATACAAAAAGTCGGAGACCGGCCTCAAGTAAAGTTCTATGAAGGTGTTGAGGGGATGAAGCAGGTCTGCGAAGACACATTGACTGCAAAGGAACCAATATATGCATACGCAAATTATGACGACATGCACCGCACTATGGGTGATTATTTCCCAAGCTACTATCAGCGCCGTGCCAAAAAAGGAATTTCTGTTATGGGTATCGTGCCGGATTCTCCGTTAGCACGCGAGCGAGCATCAAAAAACAAAGAAGAGGCTCGCGAACTGGCTGTGGTCCCTGCAGGTGTATTTTCTATTTCTCCAGATATAGAAATCTACGACAATAAAGTAACAATTCTTTCATGGCGAGAAAAACTCGGCATCATTATAGAGAGTGCCGAGATTGCTGACGCCATGAAGAAAATCTTTGAACTTGCGTGGGCGGAAGCGAAACGACTGGATAAACAATCCGGACTTGGCGTGAAAAGTGAAGCTGGAGTATAGTGAGGACACTATGACGAACAAAAAAATACAATCTCACTCAAACAATGTTATCCCAATGGTTATTGAAAAAACTGCTCTCGGTGAGCGCGCGTATGACATCTATTCGCGCCTTCTTAAAGAGCGTATTGTTTTCTTGGGAGGTCCAATTGATGACTACACTGCAAACCTCGTGATTGCTCAACTTCTTTTCCTTGAGGCGGAAGATCCTAAAAAAGATGTATTCCTTTATATAAACTCTCCAGGTGGCTCAGTATCTGCAGGCTTGGCAATTCTCGACACAATGAACTACGTGAAACCTGACATCGCAACGGTATGCGTTGGTATTGCAGCATCAGCTGCTGCTGTCATTCTTTCGGCGGGCAAAAAAGGCAAGCGATTCACTCTTCCAAACTCAGAAGTGATGATTCACCAAGTTATGGGTGGGGTAGAAGGACAAGCTACAGACATCGCTATCGCTGCAAAACACATCCTCCGCACCAAAGAGAATCTAAACAAAATTCTTGCAAAGAATACTGGCAAAACCTTCGCACAAGTTGAAGCTGATGCTGAGCGTGACTACTGGATGACCTCAGATGAGGCCAAGAAATACGGCATCATTGACGATATCTACAAGAGAGGGTCTTAACGCAGGGGTTAGGGGATAGCGTTTAGCGTTTAGGGGTCTGCCTCTACTAGAGAGGATTAGTCGGTTTTTCTAGCTCCAATGGACGACGGAAGAAAAAGTAGAAGAGATCACTGACTCTTTGAAAATGCTCATCATCCTTCGTCAGCCAGGCCCAAGTGGCGGACTCTTTCAACGCTTCTGCAATTAAGCTTGGTGGGTGCTCGTTTTTCACAATGACTTAATGTATAGCAAAACAGTCTAAGCACAACCCTTCATTGCTTAAGACACTCCTCATCTGGTACACTAAGAAAGTCCCTTTTATGATCAAATTTGAATAGTAGCGATAACGACCGATAATGCAAAAACAGAGCAGATACATGACGAACAGTGTTATTTTAGCCAAGATTTTCAGTACTCGACCCGACGACGTACACTTCGTTTAAGTTTGAACTATTTTTGTATACATCGGCACGTCGCGCGTGACCTATGTCTACAACCACACTCCTCATCGTCCTCGCCCTCACGGGTCTTATTGGCATTGGTGCAGGATATGCACTTCGCTTACTTGTTGCTCTTGGGCAAAAGGGTTCAGTAGAACTTCAAATCAAGCAACGGTTGCTTGAAGCAAGAGAAGAAGCAAAAAGAATTATCTCCGAAGGAGAGAAAGAATCCGGTAAATTAGAAGCGGGACTTCGTGATGAACTCCGCCTTAAAGAAGAAGCAGCGCTCCTTAAAGAAAAACGTATCGGAGAAAAAGAAACCTATCTGGATAAACGCCAGCTCGATATCGATAAAGAAGCTGAGCGTATCAAAGCACAAATAGAAGAAGTGAAGCGCATCAAAGAGCGCGCTGACAAACTCATTCTTGATCGTGAAAAATCACTCCAGGATGTAGCAAGGCTCACCGAAGAAGAAGCAAAAGCAGAGCTCTTTAGAGGTCTGGAAAAAAATCACGAGGAAGACATGATGGTTCGAGTACAAAAACTCGAAATTGATGGCAAGGAGAGACTCGATGCAAAGGCTCGCGAAATCTTAACTACCGCAATCCACCGTATGGGCAATTCCGTACACTCTGACGTACTTACCTCTTCAGTCCCTATTCCATCAGACGATATTAAAGGGAAAATTATCGGCAGAGAAGGTAGAAACATTCGTGCATTCGAGAGAGCAACGGGTGTTGATTTGATTGTTGATGACACCCCAGGTGCCATTACCCTCTCATGCTTTGATCCAGTACGAAGAAACATCGCACGCGTTGCTCTTGAGAACCTCATTATCGATGCTCGCATACAGCCAGCACGCATTGAAGATGCAGTTGAAAAAGCAAAAGAAGAAATCGGCAAAGTAATGAAAGAAAAAGCTGAACAAGCAGCGTACGAATGTGGTATTCACGGACTCGACCCTCGCCTTATGTCTATTCTTGGGCGTTTGTACTTCCGCACCAGCTACGGACAAAATGTTCTCCAGCACTCAATTGAAATGGCACACATCGCAGGAGTTCTCGCAACAGAATTAGGTCTTGATGTAAAAGTCGCAAAAGCAGGAGCCTTGCTCCACGACATAGGCAAAGCCGTAGATCATGCAGTTCAAGGTACACACGTAGAGATTGGCCGAAGAATTCTCGAAAAATTTGGTGTTGATAAGCGTGTCATTCAGGCAATGCAGGCACACCACGAAGAATACCCTTATGAGACTATGGAATCCCTCATCGTGCAGGTGGCTGACTCGATCTCAGGTGGTCGCCCAGGCGCACGAAGAGATTCCGTAGAAAACTATATTAAACGATTGCAGGAGCTTGAAGCGATTGCGACATCATTCGCTGGTGTTGAGAAAGCGTATGCAATTCAAGCAGGTCGTGAGGTGCGCATCTTCGTGAAGCCAGAAGAAATTTCTGACCTCCAAGCTCACGATTTGGCTCGCAACATCGCCATGCGTGTTGAAAATGAAATGC
>Ga0265292_1000276_pt1 | contig 85811 bp, 83 predicted proteins | sample Munlanlewell296A_FD_189080 | JGI IMG/M metagenome (GOLD analysis project Ga0265292, IMG submission 189080) | Leachate microbial communities from a municipal landfill in Southern Ontario, Canada - Leachate well 296A | ecosystem: Engineered > Solid waste > Landfill > Unclassified | place: Canada...
TGTAGATCTAATCCAGTGTACAATTTCATACAGCACCTCCAAGGTTAGATTGGACTCTTTCCTTGAAGCATACCAGAGTGCCGATGCGCTCTGGTATGCTGAGGTGCCTTCATATGATTATCAGGTCCTTTGTTATGGTATTCAGCCGCACCCGCAAAGGGTCAGGTCCTTTGTTATGGTATTCAGCCGCGATTGCATCAGGAAAGAAAATATCCGGTGTCAGACTTCAAAATTTGTATTTGTCTTGATAAAAACTTTTATCCATTACTATTCTTAGCGCATCGTATCGGCATGTGTGAACCGAAAATGTGTTTTCAAGCTGTTGCCCTTGCTGAAATGGATCGCATTGTCGTGCTGCAACCTGCCCACCACAATGCCGGAAGCAATGCCGATCTTTTTTGCGAACCGGTTTATGGATGCATTATCTAAACTTCCGCCGGACAAAAAAGCCTTATATTCTCCGGCGGGAATGAGAACATCCTGGGCAAAACGGTCCGCTTCCTGCTCCGCCTTGCTCTCATGCTTATCCTTTTCCTCGATAAAAACCTCTCGTTTGCCGTGATAGAGAATGTGGCCCGCTTCATGGAAAAAGGTGAACCAGAGATGATCGTCGCTCTTTCCCCGAAGGCTGAGCTGGATCAGGGCCTTGCCCGGATTCAGCCAGCGAGTAACCCCATATACGCGTGTACCGGGAAGCTCAGGCACGAACGTCACCGCGACCCCAGCCTCGGCGCAAAGCTTTACCATCTCAGGTGTGAAGGTCTCCGGCGGTTTGTTCGTCAATGTCCTGATTTTATTAAGTGCGCCTTCAAATACCGCTGCGTCATGGGGCTTGGACTGGATCGCGGCAGCATCGATCTCGCCTTTTCGGAGCCATGCCGCCGTCGCAAACGGGCTGCTCTTGAAAGCCTCTGACTTTCGATATGCCGCCTGCGGACTCGTCCAGACAGCCTTCCATTCCTCGATTCCCGCAACGCCGAAGAAATTCAGCAGGACCTGCAGTTGTTTCAACTTTTCGTCTTCCTTCGAGATCCAGCCGAGTTTAACCAGTTGTGTGATCGGAAAGTTCTTAAGCCATGCCACCTGAGCTTGGAGGTGTTCTTCCTCCCTTATGCGAGCGTGTGCTTCCTGATAGTTCCTCTCCAGGTTGTTCCAGAATGAAGCCGGAATGCCAAGAACACGCTCGAGCTGAAGAGCGGTCTCCGCAGTAATAGCCGCCTTTGCTGTAATAATCTCGCTGATGGTCTTTTTCGGCCTGCCAGTGCGCTCCGCCAGTTCCGCCTGGCTCATGCCATATGCCTCAATGGTCTCGCGCAGGGTCTCTCCCGGTGGTATAGCGTAGTTCGGCCTATAAGAGCTTTGGATTTTATTACTCATGGGTATCAGTTACCTCAAGGATTTTTACTTTCGTTATTTTTTGCCAGTCTAGCCCCCCATCCTTCTTGCATGGCGGGTCGTCATAATCAGGGGCAATCAGCAGGCGGTAAGGGTACTTCACATCGAGTGAAATCTGCCCGAAACGGTTCCCTTTCAACTCGTGGGCCCGGATCTGGGGCAGCGCGCGCAGAGTTTCAAGCTGTTCCACCGCAGCCAGTTCCGTAAGTCTTCGGGCTATCAGCTTCGCCTGCTCAGGCCCATATCGACGCGTGAGGGCCTTCAGGTCATTGCATTCCTTTTCGAGTTTTCGGTTATGAAAGGATATTAGCATGTGCCGGCATTGCTGTCAATATAAATAACCCCAAGGGTTAATAGCAATAATGCTTTTTAAGTTCTCAATTCAAGCATTTCTGTGGAGCAATTTGAGGATACTATAAAGAGACGATCAAAGTAAAGCTGAAAGAAGGGAAGAGTTGAAGCCAAAAAAAGCGGAAAAGGCTCAAGCATCAGGCCACTACATCAAATTCACCGGGTCCACATCCACGATCACCTTGACCCTCCTGCCGTACTTCTCCTCCACCGCGTTCCTTCCCTCGATCGCAAGGGACCGGATCTTGTCCCGTTTTTGGGAGAGCAGCAGCAGATGGAACCGATACTGTCCGCGCACCCGGGAGATCGGCGCCGGGGCGGGACCAAGGAGCACCGTGTCCTTGCCGCGCATCAGACTGCGGATGCGGTTCTGCGCCGTTCTGGCCGCTTCGCCGGCAAGCGATTCCTGCGCGCCCTTGATCTCGATCTTGATGAAGCGGCCGATCGGCGGATAGCCAAGCTGCGTGCGGTACACGATCTCCTCATTGTAGAACCCTTCGTAATCGTGCGTCATGCTGTGTTGGACCGAGTAATGGTTCGGGTTCATGGTCTGGATGATCACCTCTCCTCCCAGCGCGCCCCTGCCCGCCCTGCCCGCGGCCTGGGTGACGAGCTGAAACGTCTTCTCGGCGGCGCGAAAGTCGGGCAGGTTCAACCCCACGTCGGCATCCACCACGCCGACAAGCGTCACGGCCGGGAAATCGTGTCCCTTGGCGATCATCTGCGTGCCGAGCAGAATGTCGACCTCCCGGCGGTCCACCTTGCGAAGCAACGTCTCGTAGGCCTGCCTGCCCTTGACCGAGTCGCTGTCCATCCGCAGGATGCGAGCTGCCGGGAAAAGCGCCTGCAGTTCCTCTTCGATCTTCTGCGTGCCTGATCCCAGCAGTTTCATCGTAAGGCCCGAACAGGCCGGACACGTGTCCGGCGGCCGGGTGAGGAAACCGCAATAGTGGCATTTCAGCGTCCGCTCCGCTTTATGGAACGTGAGGGACACGCTGCAGCTCGGGCATTTGACGGCAATGCCGCAGTCGCCGCAGATAAGAACGGAAGAAAATCCACGGCGGTTCAGCAGCAGAAGAGACTGTTCGTTCCGGGCGAGCCGCTGCGTGATATGTTCGATGAGCAGGGGCGAATAGAGCGAAGTCCTCGGCAGGGTCTTTACGTCGATGACCGTAACCGCGGGCATGGGGCGGTGGTCCACGCGATCAGCCAGGTGGAGATACTGGTATTTGCCCGATCGAGCGTTGTAATAGCTTTCAAGGGACGGCGTCGCGGAACCGAGGACCGCGACAGCGTCCAGAAGCTTCGCGCGCATGATCGCGACGTCACGCGCGCTGTACCGGAGACCTTCATCCTGCTTGTACGAGTTCTCATGCTCTTCGTCCACGATGATGAGCCCGATGCTTTTAAAAGGCGCAAATACTGCCGAGCGCGCGCCGATGGCCACGTCCACCTGTCCGGCCTGGATGCGGCGGTATTCGTCGGCCCGCTCGCGGTCCGTCAGCCCGCTGTGCAATACCGCCACCCGGTCGCCGAAGCGTCCCTTGAACCGGGCAAGCAGCTGCGGCGTGAGCGCGATCTCCGGCACCAGCACAATGGCCCCTTTTCCCGTGTCAGCGAGCCCGCTGATGGCGTGAAGATAAACCTCGGTCTTGCCGCTCCCGGTCACGCCGTGCAGGAGAAATACGTTGAACGATTTGCCGGCGACCGACTCGTTGATCCGGCGCACGGCCTCGGACTGAGCGGGCATAAGCCCGGGCGGCACGCTCGGACTGAACTCCCCGGCGTCCGGCTTTTCATCCGCTTCCTTCTCGATGATCGTCGCGATCTTTGCGTCGCACAAGGACCTGATGGTGGCCGGAGAATAATCATCCAGGTCATCCATGCCCATGATCTGCCGATCGCACAGGAGTAGCAGAAGCGCTCTCTGCTTCGGCCCGCGGACAGACCCCATATCGTGGTCACCCGCAACGATCTGCAAGTATCGTTTCTTCTTCGGTTTTGCGCGCGACAGGGCCTTCGGCACGAGCGCTTCGATGGTCTGGCCAAGAGGATGCAGGTAATAGTCGGACATCCAGCGGGCAAGGGCAAAAAGTTCGGTCGGAAGCGGGTTGTCGAGCACCTCGATCACGGTCTTGAGACCCGCGACTTCGGCCTTGCCGGGGAAGCCGATGACCGTCCCCGTGATGCGCCTGCTCCCGAACGGCACGAGCACACGCGAGCCCGGGACAAGGCGTCCCCGCATCTCCTGCGGCACTCGATAGTGAAATGTCTTATGAACAGCGACGCCGACAGCTATATCTACGACAGGGTCGGGCATAGGGTTAGGAAGGGGGTTCAAGAACCCAGGGGGAGGACCAATTTTTCAGGTTTTTGTTTATTTTCTTCCGCCTTCTGCGGTTTTTCCGTGACCACGTCCTTGACATCCTTCATTTCCTTGTTGCTCAGGATGTCCTTCAGTTCGCTCATGAACTCGTTGATGTCACGGAAAGACCGGTAGACGGAGGCGAAGCGGACATAGGCAACCTCGTCAAGCTTGTGCAGACGTTCCATCACTTCCTCGCCCACCATCGTGCTCGGAAGCTCCTTGAGCCCCTTTTCCTGGAGAGCTTTCTCGATCTCTTCAACGGTCCGCTCGAGCATCTCCATGCTGATGGGCCTTTTTTCGCAGGCCTTCTTGAGGCCGTTCAGGATCTTCAGGCGGTCAAAGGGCTCGCGCCGGCCGTCCTTCTTTATGACCGAGGGAAGCACTTCCTCTACCCGCTCGTAGGTGGTGAACCGCCCCTCGCACTTGAGGCACTCGCGCCGCCTGCGGATGGATTCGCCTTCTTTTCCCATCCGGGAGTCAACGACCTTGTTATCGAGGCTGGAACAGTAGGGACAACGCATAGGACCCTTCAGAAATATCGATGGACGATGGATGACCGCTCGCGCCGCTCGCTAGGACGATGGACGTATTTTTTTCTCGTCCCTCGTCCCTCGTCCGTCGTCCTTCTTGTATTGCGTGATTTCTAAGCCTGACTCTTTCAGCATCTCTTCGGCGAGTTTGTCCGGATACCCGTCCTCGAAGATAATGTGCTTGACGCCCGAGTTGATGATCATCTTGGCGCAGATACCGCACGGCTGGTTCGTACAGTAGAGCGTGGCGCCATCGATGTTCGTCCCGTGCCTGGCGGCCTGAATGATGGCATTCTGCTCCGCATGCAGACCGCGGCAGATCTCGTGCCGCTCGCCCGAGGGGATGCCCATCTGCTCGCGCAGACACCCGCGATCGAGACAATGCTCGATGCCCGACGGGGCGCCGTTGTAGCCCGTGGCGAGAATGTTCTTGTCCTTCACGAGCACGGCCCCGACCTGGCGGCGGAGACAGGTGGCCCGCTTCTTCACCAGGTGCGCGATCTCCATGAAATATTCGTCCCAGGTTGGTCTTGTCATAAGGCGTCCATTGGAAATTGAAAGTTGAAAATTGGAAATTGGAAATTTCTGAAAAATGGAGCAGCCCTATTATTCAATCTCAAATCTCCAATTTACCCGTGCCCAGCGCTTACGAGTGCCCGCGCGAGTGCAGGGTGCAATCTTCAATTTCCAATGAGGTGTTCTACACTCCCACGCTCTCTCCCGCGAATAGCGGGAACTTACTGCAGAATGCCTTCGTCCGCGCCTTGATCGCGGCCAGCTTTTCCGGGGACTTTCCATTGGCGAGAACTTCACAGATGAGATTGCCGATAAACTTCATCTCCGGTTCGCGCATGCCGCGCGTGGTTACGATCGGCGTGCCGAGCCGGATGCCGCTCGTAACCACGGGCGACTTCTGGTCATAGGGTATGCTGTTCTTGTTCACCGTGATCCCGGCGGCATCGAGCGCGATCTCGGCGTCCTGCCCGGTAATGTCCTTGGGCGACAGATCAACGAGCATCAGATGGTTGTCCGTGCCGCCGGAAACGATACGGAACCCGTCAGCCACGAGCACCTCGGAAAGGGCGCGGGCGTTCTTCACTACCTGTTGCTGGTAGTCCTTAAACTCGGGTTTGAGCGCCTCTTTGAATGAAACGGCCTTGGCAGCGATCACGTGTACCAGCGGGCCGCCCTGGGTGCCGGGAAAGATGGCCTTGTCCACGGCCTTGCCGAACTTTTCCTTGCACATGATCATTCCGCCGCGCGGACCTCTGAGCGTTTTGTGGGTCGTGGTCGTGACAAAATCCGCGTACGGCGCCGGGTTCGGATGCTCTCCCGCGGCTACCAACCCTGCTATGTGAGCAATATCGGCCATGAGATAAGCGCCGACCTTGTCCGCGATCTTTCGGAACCGCGCGAAGTCGATGATTCTCGAATACGCGCTGTACCCGCATACGATCATCCTGGGTATGTGCTCCACCGCAAGCCGCTCCACTTCATCATAGTTGATCAACTCGGTCTTTTTGTCCACTCCGTAGGCAAAGGACTTGTAGAGCGTTCCCGAGAAACTCACGCTGGCCCCGTGGGTCAGGTGGCCGCCGTGGGCGAGCCCCATGCCGAGGATTTTGTCTCCGGGCTTGAGCACGCTGTAGTAGGCCGCCATGTTCGCCGAGGAGCCGGAGTGGGGCTGGACGTTCACGTACTCCGCACCGAAAAGCTGCTTTGCCCGCTCGATGGCGAGAAATTCCACGACGTCGGCATATTCGCACCCGCCGTAATAGCGCCGGTTCGGATATCCCTCAGCGTACTTGTTCGTGAACACCGAGCCTTGCGCTTCGAGCACCGCCCGGCTCACATAATTTTCCGACGCGATGAGGACGATCTTGGAAAGCTCTCGCTCCTCCTCGCCTTTGATCGCCTGGTAGACCTCGGGGTCCTGCTGTTTCAATTCTGACATGCTATTGTCCTTTTAACTTTTATCTACTCAAATCAAAATCTGTTAGCCGCGAAAGAACCCCCGATAAGACATTTCGAGGGCAGGCTCCAGGAACGCAGAGAGCTTTTACCAATGAACTACATGAACTTGCGGCTTCTTCTTTGAGATCTTTGCGTTCTTTTGCGGCCAACCTGAGCAGTGACTTTAAATTTATCTATTTTATCTTATCCAGTCGCAGTTGATGCCGGCCGCCTTCGAACTCCGTTTCGAGCCACGTCTTCACGATCTCGAGCGCAACGCCCTTGCCGATGACGCGTTCGCCCATGACCAAAACATTTGCGTCATTGTGCAGCCGGCTCATCCGCGCTGTGAAGTGGTCATGGCAAAGCGCTGCCCGCACCTTCGGATACCGGTTGGCCGTGATCGACATGCCGATGCCCGTGCCGCAGATCAGGATGCCGCGATCAACCGCCTTGTTCGATACGGCCTCGGAGACCTTTTTCCCGTAGTCCGGATAGTCCACGGAGTCCTTCGTTGCCGTGCCGAAATCCGAGACCTCGACCGTCTTGACCGTCTGGAGGTATTTAATGACCTCTTGCTTTAGTTCAAAGCCGCCGTGATCCGCACCGATCGCCAGTTTCATGATAGAATCCGTCCTTTTCGTAGACGCTGATATTAACATCTCAGCTGTTTTAGTGTCAAGGAAAATACCGGATGACGACAAGCTGTTTTACATGAGCCTCATCGGTAATTTAGCGCCTAGCAGGTTGCTGAAAAACGTTCCGTTTACCCTTCGACAGGCTCAGGGCGAACGGAACGGGCATTGAAATTGTTGTTCCTTATCCGTTCGTGGTGAGCTTGTCGAACCACTCTAATGACTTTTTCAGCAACCTGCTAGGAATTGTCGCTCGTTTCATAAAGGATCATGCTCAGCACCGCCATGGCCGCCGTCTCGGTGCGCAGGATGTTCTGCCCCAGGCTCACGAGAGAGAAACCCCTTTCTTTTGCCATCTCCGCCTCGTGCGCGGAAAACCCGCCTTCGGGGCCGATGAGAACGACGACGTTCTTGATGCCGGGATTCGCACGAAGGATTTCCTTAATAGGGACAGTACCTTCTTCCCAGGGGAGAAGGAGCAGGGTTCGGGGTTCAGGGTTCAGGGGCCGAAGAAAATCAGAGAATGATACTATTCGACCGACCTGTGGTATGTCCGGTCTGTTGCACTGCATCGCGGCTTCGCGGCAGATCTTCTGCCACCGCGAAACACGTTTCTCTTCATCCTTGATTTTTACGATGGTCCGTTCGGTCACGAGCGGGACGATTGTCGCAACGCCAAGTTCCGTGGCCTTCTGCACGATCCAGTCCATCTTGTCGGACTTGGGCAGCCCCTGGCCAAGGATGATGAGGGGTTCACGGATCTCCCGCTTCGATCGGGCCTTCACGTCGGTTGTGATATCGGACTTGGTGACCTGCGCTATGTTCACTGAATACTCGGTGCCCTTGCCGTCGCACAGCAGAAGCTCGTCGCCTGTCTTCATGCGAAGGACCTTCACGATATGACTCACGTCCTCGCCGGAGACGGTGATACTCTGGCCACTGACCTGATTGGGAGATATGAAAAAACGGGGTGGTTTTGGCATGATGTCTTTCTCACCACGGAATGGCACAGATGAACACGGAAAAGATGAAAATTCTAACATCTACTTCTTTAATTAGGAGAAATGGAGAAAACGACGGGGAAATGGGGATACCTTCTTAGTTGTTTATATCTCCCTTTCTCTACTTCCCCCTTTCTCCTTAAGCCTTTCATGCTTTTAGGTCTTCGGCTTCGGTGCTTCGGTCCGTGGTTTGCCGCCCCTTCGCCGCCTTCGCCGCGTTGGTTTCGCTTTTTTCTCGGCGCTTATGAGTATCTCTTTTTTTTCATCCTTTGAGAGCGGATTCGTTTTGATGAATTCTTTCCACCAGGCGCGGAGTTCCTTGTGCTCGCTCGTGGTCTCGCTCGTAAAACGAAAATACTCGAAAGCATCGACAAAACCGGGCCGCCGCAGAAAATAGCGGGGGTATTTCCCTTCCCGCTTTTCGAACCGCTGCTGATCCCAGTACATATCGCGCATCGACAACCCGATCTTCTTGGGGATCTGCACCCGTTGCGTCTGTTCCAGCATGATCCCGGTCACTGCTTTCGTCATGGCATCCAGCGCAGGTGCGCCTTGTCTCCTCAACTCGGCGGCTTTCCCCTCGATCACCTGTCCGAACATGAGCGCGAACAGAATATGCGGCGGTATCTGCCTGCCAGCCTGCACGCAGGCGTCCACCCACTCGAACGCCTTGCCGATCCAGACATGCGGGAAGCCGTCGGACTCCGTGTCCACCCACTCGTTCAGACGAGGAAAGATCACGCCGAAGAGGCCTGTCTTCCTGAGGAGCTGATAGGTCTTCTCGCCCTCGCCGAGCAAAAAGAGCTTGAGGACCTCCTCGTACATCCGGGACGGAGAGGCAAGCGCCACGTGGTCTTTCAGCTCCAGCATGGCGCGATAGGTTTTCTCTTCGATCTCGAACCCAAGCAGGGCCGCGAACCGCACCGCACGGACCATGCGCACGGGGTCCTCGGTGAACCGTACCAGGGGATCACCGATGATGCGGATGAGCCCGCGTTCGAGGTCCTGCATCCCGCCCACGTAGTCGATGACGGAGAAGTCGGCAATATTGTAAAACATCGCGTTTACGGTGAAGTCTCGCCTGAGGGCGTCTTCTTCCGGCGTGCCGAAGACATTGTCCCTGAGGATCATACCGCCCTCGGTCTTGAGCATGCGCGGCGGCTTGGGCCTGACTGGGACCGTCGTCTGTGTCCCGGAAGTTACAATCCCTGAATCTTTCACCACAGAGGCCTGCCCTGAGCCCTGCCGAAGGGACGCAGAGGAAATCATTGGTAGTGGAATATTGCCCTCACTCTGATCTGACACGGATGATTGTATAACCTGTGGCTGTTCAGGATGCAAAGCCACCTCCCCTTCAACGGGCTCATCGGACACCATGGACCGGAACGTCGCGACCTCGATGATCTCGTCATGAAAATGGACATGGGCGAGCCGGAACCTGCGGCCGATGAGCCGGCAGTTGCGGAAGGTCTTCTTGAGCTCGCCCGGCGTGGCGTTCGTGGCGATGTCGAAATCCTTGGGCTCGCGGCCGAGCAGCAGGTCGCGCACGCCGCCGCCCACCAGGTAGGCGAAATACCCATGCTCTTTCAGCTTGTAGAGGACCCGCACGGCATTGCGGCTGATCCAATCGCGGGAGATGGCATGTTTGGAACGCGGAATGATAGTAGGTTTAATAGGACTCACGGGTTGGTATAATAGCACACAGTGGCGGGCAAGGTAAAGAGGGAATCCGATATTTTTACCCGGACCTGCCTCAATTTCAATACGGTTCAATGAGAATGGGTCTGCGACATATCTATAGGTGGAATTGACAAAAAAGGCAAAATGCCCTATAATCTGGTAGCTCATTAAGCATCCAGATAAAAGGAGGGCATATGCCGGAATCTTTGTCAGAGTTGGAACGGAGACGAGACGGTCTTTATGAGAGAGTGAAAGCACTTGGTGATTTCAGACGGGGCAGTATCGCGGTCAATTATCGCAAATGCGGCAAGCCAAATTGTATATGTGCCCAGAAGGGACATCCAGGCCACGGGCCGCGATATTTGTGGTCAACAACGATCAAGGGAAAGAGTTACACAAGAAACATCCAGCTTGGCGCTGAGATGAAAAAGTATGAAGAAGAGCTCGCCCGATATCAAACGTATATGACGCTCTGCAATGAGCTTCTTGAGGTGAGCGAGCAGATTTGCGATGTGCGGCCTATTGTTCCGCTTCGGGACGAGACGGAGTTGACGGAACTCAAAAAAAAATTGCGGAAGAAATTCAAAGGGAAGTACAAAACGAAATAGATCGTTTTGTTTCTCAGTATCGGCGCGAGCAGTCCGCCACCGGCGGTTTCGACCTGGAGTCCTTCGAGTTGGGCATTCGCTCTGCCATGCATGGGATTGGCGGCAAGATGCTGGAGATGCTGATCAATGCCGATGGAGGCGATTACCGCGGCAAGACTATCCTGTGCGAAAAAGGACATGTCTGCGAGTTCGAGGGGTATCGGACCAAAACCCTGTTGACGGTTCTTGCCCCCGTGTCCGTGAATCGCGCGTACTATTCCGATAAGGAATGTGAAAGCGGCTTTTGTCCGAAGGATCGGTCGCTGGATATCGAAGGAACCTCGTACAGTTCCGGGGTGCGCCGGATGATGAGCAAGGTAGGCTCCTACCGCCCGTTCGATCCAGGTCATGAAGATTTGTACGAATTGGCTGGCATCCGAGTGACTGCCAAGGAGGTCGAACGAGTTTCCGAGCGGGTCGGACAGCAGGTAGAGGAGTATCACGCCGCGCAAGGTGAAGCCGCCCTGTCCGACAATGTTGTCCCTATAAAGCCGGTCCTCCGGCTATATGTCTGCATGGACGGCACGGGAGTGCCTGTGATCAAAAGAGAAACCGAGGGCAGGCAGGGCAAGGGTGAAGACGGGCAGGCAAAAACAAGAGAGGTCAAACTGGGGTGCGTTTTCACCCAAACCTCCGTGGACAAAGAAGGATGTCCGATCCGAGATGAAGCTTCCACCAGTTATACCGGAGCGATTGAGACGGCGGAGACGTTTGGATGGAGGCTCTATAAAGAGGCGAAGCGGCGCGATATGGACCGGGCACGGGACGTTGTAGTGCTCGGAGACGGCGCGCTTTGGATATGGAATATCGCTGACGAGCACTTTCCCGGAGCCCGGAAGATCGTCGATCTGTACCATGCCCGCGAGCATTACGGAAATGTCGCCAAAGCATGTCTTGGACAGCAAAAAGACAAGATGTACCAATGGATGGATAACCGCCGCGTTGAGTTGGATGAAGGGAAGGTGGAAGACCTTATCATCGCAATCAATCAAATCTCGGTCCAGTCCGGCGCTCACAAAGACCTTTGCCACCGGGAGATGGGCTATTTTGAGAAAAACAAAGAACGGATGCGGTACGCTGAATTCAGAAGGCTCGGTCTTTTTGTCGGATCCGGTGTGCTTGAAGCTGGATGTCGTTCGGTTATAGGACAGCGGCTGAAGCAATCAGGAATGCATTGGACGGTCGAAGGAGCAAATAAGATAATCGCCCTTCGATGCAGCATCATGAGCAACCGTTGGGAGGAGTTCTGGGAACAGCGGGCGTGCGCTTGACAGCTTACCGACAAATTTGTCGCACACCCATGAGAATTCGCTCCATTGTGAAGAACGTCTTTCTATGGTATACTGCACCACTATGATGAATAATCTCAACATTATTGGACTGAACCCCTCGGTCGCAGGGAAGATCACACCGATGATCGAAGACCTGCTCAGGGAGCACGCATCGAACATCCATTCATTTCACCTCGTGGGCAGCGCCGTGATCCCGGACTACAACGAGAAGCTTTCGGACATCAATTCCGTGATCGTACTCAAAAAGATGGACCTGCGGTTCCTCACCTTTCTCGCGCCGCTCGGAAAGAAATACGGCAGGAAGCGGATCGCCGCGCCGCTTGTGATGACTCCGGAGTACATCGAAACGTCGCTCGACGCATTCCCCGTCGAGTTTCTGGACTTCAAGCTCATCCACAAGACCGTCTATGGGAGCGACCTTCTGCAGGACCTGCGGATCGACATGCCGCACCTGCGTCTCCAGTGCGAGCGCGAGATCAAAACAAAACTCATCGGCCTGAGACAGGGATACATCTCATCACTCGGAAAGAAGGAAGACATTGCCGCCGTGCTGGTACGGTCCTTCACCGGCTCCATGGCGCTCTTCCGGGCAATTATTTCACTCCTCGGCAAGGAGCCCCCGATCCCGCGAGTTGATGTCATTGCAATGCTCGGTGCCGCGACAGGGACCAATACCGATATCTTTGATAAGCTGCTCCTGCTCAAGTTGCATCTCCTCAAACCATCGGAACAGGAACTTGCATCCTTCTTCGAACGCTACTACGACACGCTCGAGTCTGCGGAAAAGATCATCAATGACCTCCATGGTTAAGAGACTCTTCATCACGGTTATTCTTCTTGCGGCCGTCTGCGCTTCCGTTGTCAGTGCCTCCACGCCGCAGCCGCCCGACATGCCCCGGGATTACGTGGTCGACCTGGCCGGCATCGTCAGAAGCGACCTGAAAAATGAGCTCAACACCTACCTCCAGGCGCTTGATCAGAAGACCACGGCCCAGGTGCTGGTGCTCACGGTACAGACCCTCGACAACCAGTCCATCGAGGAATTCGCCCTCAACACAAAGGAAAAATGGAAGCTGGGCCAGAAGGGCAAGGACAACGGGGTCCTGATCGTCGTCGCGGTGAATGACCGCAAGTACCGGATCGAGGTGGGCTACGGGCTCGAGAGCGTATTACCCGACAGCCTGGTCGGTTCGATTGGACGGGAATACTTTGTCCCCTATTTCAAAACAGGCGATTACGGCACCGGGATCTACGCGGGCACCATCGCGGTGATCAGGACTATCGCGACCCATGAAGGAGTGAGCATCACAATCGGTTCCGAGCAAGCACAACCTCGCGGGGCCTATACCCGCAAGCCCCTGAGCACAGTTAATAAGATCGTTCTGGCTGTTTTCGGCATCATTGTGTTGATCCTGTTCATAACGAATCCCCGCCTATTTTTGCTCTTACTTCTGGCCAATACAATGGGAGGGGGAAGGGGCGGCTGGTCCGGAGGAGGTGGGGGTTTCGGCGGCGGCAGCTTCGGCGGAGGGGGCGGTGGAGGAGGCGGTGGCGGTGGCGCGTCAGGAGGATGGTAAAAAACAGCAATCTTAGACAGGATAAGAACAAGAAGTAATCCTGTTATCCTGTCCAATTAATTCCTAAAGGAGGAGCACATGAACAGCGGATTAAAAACAGTACTCATCATTCTCGGAGTCATCGCGGTGTTTGCGATCGGGGCCATTATGTACGGCGTCGGGCAATACAACAAGGCCGTGGCCATGGATGAGCAGGTCAAGTCGCAATGGGCGCAGGTCGAGAACCAGCTCAAGCGGCGCTTCGACTTGATCCCGAACCTGGTCGAAACCGTAAAGGGTTATGCGAAGCATGAGAAGGAATTGTTCGAGAACATCGCGAACGCGCGGACGAAATATTTCCAGGCAAACTCGGTGAATGACAAGGTCCAGGCGGCAAACCAGGTTGAAGGATTTCTTTCCCGACTCCTGGTTCTGCGCGAAACCTACCCCCAGCTCAAGGCGAACGAGAACTTCCTGAAACTTCAGGACAGCCTTGAGGGCACGGAGAACCGCATCGCCGTTGAACGCATGCGGTACAATGACACGGTGAAGGTGCTCAATACGTACCGGAGAAGCGTGTTCGGAAAGTTCTTTGCTTCTTTGGCAGGCGTGAACGAGGCGCAGTATTACGAGGTCCCGCAGGCGGAGAAGGAAGCACCGAAAGTGAAATTTCAATAAAGAGATCTGACGTCAACTATCTCTCCATGATGATATCCTGAGCCTGTTGCGCACCTGATTGGCAGCAGGCTTTTTTTCGTCGTGATGCGTGTTCAGGCGTCAGGAGCTTTTCTTCCTACTTCCTACTTCTCAGTCCTCTTCTCACTTGATCCTCTTCGATATGGCCTTGAACTCCTCCGTGCCGGCAACCTTGAGAAGCTGAAACAGCACCGTCTCGGTGCAGGTCACGACGGCGCCCGCCTCGCGCATGAACTCCATCCCGATCTTCCAGTTCTCCTTGGTGCGGGAGCAGATCGCGTCCTGCACGACATGGACATTGATCCCGCCCCTCAGCAGGCCGACGCAGGTCTGGAGCACGCAGATGTGCGTTTCCATGCCCGTCAGGATGACGCTCCTTTTCTTATGCCCTTTAAGCTCCTCCAGGAACGCGGGCTGGCCGCAGCAATCGAAGGTCATCTTCTCAACCGGGCGGTAGAACGGCAGCGCCTCCCGGATCTCCGGCACGGTCGTGCCGAGCCCCCTGGGATACTGCTCAGTCACCATGACCGGCAGGTGGATCATCTTGGCGAGCTCGACCAGGTGCAGGTTGTTCCTGACGACCTTGTCCCTTTCCTTCATGACCGCCGCAAGCTTGTCCTGAATATCAACGATCAGAAGGACCGTGTCTTCCTTATCAATAATAAATTTGTCCAATGTCATAATGCGGTCCATCCTCTCTTGATAGAACCGGTATCAATAAATTGATGTTATATCTCCGCACATCCCCCTCACCCTACCCTCTCCCCTCGAGGGAGAGGATAATAGAGCATTAACGACAGAACGAGAAGAACAGATAACAATATACTTTCTTCAATAGGCCGTGGATGGTTCTTATATTCCACACTCCGCATTCCGAATTCTGCATTCGATACCGGCAGCCTGCCGGTCCTCAGACCCCTCATGAACCGCCTTCATAACCAACGGAGATTTTATCGCCTTCCACGATCACCGGCACCTTCCTCACTCCCTTTGAATACGTCAGCATTTCATCCAATTTCGCGCTATCCGTCTTCACATCATAATACGCAGCCTTATTCCCGTAGACCGACCTGGCCCTGTCGGTATGCGGTCAGCCGGATTTCCCGAAGATCATCGCCGTCTCTGCCATAGATCCTCTCCTCCAGGCGAAGTGAAATCATACGATTACCGGTGATCCTATAATATCATTTTACGGATGCAAAAGTAACTCTTTTACGATACAATCATAACCGTGATGTCAGACGGAACAAATCCACCGGCAAGATTGTCATATAGTACTGGACAGAGCAGCTCTTCTGTTTCAGATGACGATGCGGCGCTCGTATCATCTGCGCAAAAAGGCGACCTGCGCGCATTTGAACAGCTGGTGACAAAACACCAGAAAAAGATGCTCAACATCGCGTATCGACTGATCGGGGATCATGATGACGCGTGCGAGGTCGTGCAGGACGCATTTGTCTCTGCTTATAAGAACATCAGGCGGTTCCGGGGGGATGCAAAATTCACGACCTGGCTCACGACGATAACCCTGAACCTGTCGAAGAACCGGCTGAAACAGGTCAGGTCCCGGCAGGGCCATGAAGCCTTTTCCCTGAACGATCCGATCCAGACCGATGACGGCACGATGACCATGGACCCGCCGTCAAAGGAACCATCCGTATTGGAGAGAATGGAAAGGCGGGCTGTCCAGACAAGGATGCGGGACTGCATTAAGGCATTGGATGCGGATTTTCGGGAGATCCTCGTCCTTCGTGACATGCAGGAGTTCTCGTATGAAGAGATCGGGAGCATGCTCAAGGTCCGCGAGGGCACGGTCAAATCACGGCTGTTCAGGGCAAGAGATATGGTCAAGGATTGTTTGAAGCGGTTCATGGGAGAACTCTGATGGAACATAACGACATACGTCATAGACTTTCCGAATATATCGATGGGTCAGTCACGGGTGAAGAACGGGCGGCGATCGAAACGCACCTCAAGACGTGCCCGCAATGCAGCAGCGCGCTCGATGAGCTTCGGAAAACCATCGGGCATATCAAGTCCGTCGAAGAGATCGAGCCGCCTGCATGGATGACGCAGAAGATCATGGCAACCATTCGCGACGAAGCAGCGGAGAAAAAAGGCTTCTTCCACAGGTTCTTCTTCCCCCTCCGCATAAAGCTTCCGATCCAGGCCATAGCGGTCCTGTTCCTTGCCGTAACCGGGTTCTATATCTATCAGACGGCGGAAAGATTTTCTGAAGCCCCAACGCATGAACTTGCAACCCGGAACGAAGCCCCTCCAGTCGGCACTGCACAGGATAAACTTGCCAAATCTGAAAGTCCTGCGCTTCGCTCAAAGCAGGTCCCGCAAACTCCGGCGTATAAGGCTCTGGACATGAAACAGGGATACGAGACTCCTCCGCCGCCAATGCTGAAAGGCCGGGCTACGGCGCCGGTCCCCGTACCTGCACAACCGGCAGAACCGCCGATGCGGAAGAAAGATAAAGTCATGGCGGAGCAACCCACTGTCTCGCCGTACGCCGGGGCACCGTCATTGCCGCAGGAACAGACCGCGCCGGCTGCTCATGATCCGGGGCGGGACGAAGGGAGACATGAACCCGCACCCTTGAAACGACAATCCAGCGGTTTGTCGGCAGGCGAGGGATCAGGCTCAGAGAGCGCTCGTTCAGAGACCATTCTTACCGTATCGGTAAAAAATATTGACGACGCCGCGGAAGATATAGAAGCAACGATCAGGGAGTTTGACGGAACCATTATCGAGACACAACAGCTCGATAAGAAAAAAATTTATGTGTTATCGCTGGACACTTCCCATGCAAAAGATCTTGTAGAAAAACTCAAGCACATGGGAGCCATGAAAGAACAAAATCTGGTTCTGAAATCCCGGGAAAGCCGTATGGTATTCAGAATCGAACTCAACAAACGGTCTGCGCCTAAGGCGGCTGTGGGATGCTGATCTCTTCCGGCACGTCGCGCCCGCCCCGCAAAGGAAACACCCCACCCCCTGGTCTTACCCTGTCTATTGTTCTCCAGGCGGCAGGGTGTCCAATTTTGATTGGAGTTTAGTCATGGACCTTTGTGCGCGCGAACTCAACTTTGCAATTTTATTTTTTACGATCGTTTGCTGATCCGGCGTTAAGAGCGGCATTACTTCTTTCAATAACTTTGCTTGCAGGACCGTCAGATTCTCCTGGGCAGTGGTCAGCGTCCTGTAGGCTAAGCGCACTATTTTTTCATCAAGCGCATCGCCGTTCATCACGGTCAAAAGGTTCCGCCGGGCCTGAAGAACTGCCATCTTGCCGGCAATTAAATCGCGGTGACGTCCCTGCACAATATCCTCGGTCCAGTGTTTCTGCTCAGTGGTAAGATTCAGCCCTTTCAGCAAACGCCCCATATTGCCTCCGCCCCTGTTGCCGGACGCATTTGCCTCAGTTACCATGCTGCCGGCCATTATCCAGACCGCGACAGCCAGTGCCGGGAAACGATTCTGTTTTCTCATTAGCTTTCCTCCTGGGATGTTAGTTGCGTTATTAATAATGTCAGATGCTAAATAGACACCGGTTCTTGAAAAAGGTTTAATGGATGAAATGCGAGGTCAGGACAAAGGTTGACAGTATCCGTGATGTGAGCGGAGGAAAGCAGACGGACGAGAAGATGCTGAACTCGTCACCTGCCTGTAACAGATCAAAGGCATTTACCGCCGAGTTCAATATTCTCGCGCCAAAGGACCAGGCAGTGAAACTGACATACAAGGTGGGGATGAGTTACTAAGGAGTTCGGAGCTTAGCGTTCGAAGTTGGGAGTATTGAACATTCGTGGCAGTGAGATTGGATGCATGCACAGAAGAGGAGCGCGTTCGCTCCCCGCTTCTGTTTTTTGTGGCTTCGAACTCCCGACTCCGCAACGCTGAATGCTTTTCCGTAATGCCTCACAACCACTTCTTTCGTTTAAAGTAAAACAGCATGAACACGGAAATTCCAAGCATCAGGAAGAGGGAGAAAAAATATCCGTAGCGCCACTCCAGCTCCGGCATGTACTTGAAGTTCATTCCATACACTCCGGCAATGAATGTCAGCGGCATGAAGATCAGGGAAATCACCGTCAGGACCTTCATCACCTCGTTCAAGCGATTGCTGACGCTCGACAGGTACAGATCAAGCATGCTGGACAGCATCTCGCGGTAGATGTCCACGCTGTCGATGATATGGATGGAATGGTCGTAGACGTCTCTGAGATAGGGCGCCGTGGCTTCCCGGATCAGCGATGACTCATGCTTGCCCAGGCCGCTCACCACCTCGCGGAGTGGCCATACGGCGTTGTGCAGAAAGATCATCTCCCGCTTTAATTGATAGATCCTCTGCACCGTCTCCTGCTTCGGGTCCCCGATCAGTTCCGTTTCTATCGATTCGATCTTGTCGCCGAACTTCTCGAGGATGACGAAGTAGTTGTCAACCACCGCATCAAGCAGCGCGTAGGCAAGGTAGTCGGCCTTCATTTTCCGGATGCGTCCCTTGTTGGTCCGGAGATGATCACGGATCAAATTAAACACATCTCCCTCGACCCCTTCCTGAAAAGAAAGAACAAAGTTCGCGCCGAGGACAAGGCTGACCTGCTCGGTAACGATATCGCCGTTCTTGCCGCTGGCGAGCATCTTGAGCACGAGATAAATATATTCTCCGTAGTCCTCCATTTTCGGCCGCTGGTCCGTGTTCATGATGTCTTCCATCACGAGCCGGTGGAGTCCGAAGCAGTCGCCGAGCTTCTCGAGCACCTGGGCGTTATGGACACCGTCAACGTTGATCCAGGTCACGGTCGGTTTTTCCTTGAACGGGATGCAGGCATCGACAGATGCCTTCTCGATCTCTTGAAAGTTCGCTTCATCGTAATCGATGACATGGATATTGACCTGCTCGTCCTTCTTCTCCCCGGTATACACCAGCGTCCCGGAAGGGAGGCCTGCTTTTTTGGACCTTTTTTTCGTCAGGTTGCGCATGGCTGGCATTACATGAACTCCTTCAGTGTTGCCCCGATCTTATTCACGTCAAAGGCCTGATGCACGAGCGGTTTGTCCTTGATCATCGGAACGCGCTCTTCGAACGTGGGCCGGTTATTGCGATAGATGACGCCGATGGGGATGCGGTCGCCCCACTCGAGCGCCTTGGCGAACGCGGCCTTCCGGTCCCCGGGATCATGGTCCGGCCCGACAGGATAGACCCGTTGCTTGTACCAGTCATAGGTGTTCACCTTGTTAAAGGACACGCAAGGCTGAAGGATGTCGAGGAGGGCAAACCCGCTATGCAGGATCGCCTCTTTCATGAGTCCTTTAAGGTGCTCCGTATCGGCGGCATATCCCCGGGCCGCGAAACTGCAGTCCAGCGCAACAGCGAGGGCCATGGGGTTGAACTGCTCAGAGATCACGCCGAAAGGCATGTTCTTGGTCTTCACCCCTTCACCCGTTGTGGGGGACGCCTGCCCCTTGGTCAGTCCATAGACCTGGTTGTCGTGCACAAAAAGCTTCACGTTGATGTTCCTGCGCATGGCCGCCATGAGATGGTTGCCGCCCTCGCCGTAGCAGTCGCCGTCGCCGGTCGTGACAATGACCGGCATTGTGTGGTTCGCGAGCCTGATGCCCGTGGCAACCGGCAGCGTTCTGCCATGCAGTCCGTTAAAGGTGTTGCACTTTGTGTAGTGCGGAAATTTCGCGGCCTGTCCGATGCCGGAGACGATCGTGAATTGGTGGGGTTCCATATTGAGTTCCAGCACGGTATCCTTGAACGCCTTCATGATCGCGAAATTTCCGCACCCCGGGCACCATGCCGGGACCTGTCCTCTATACGTTTCTAAGGTGATCATTGATCTCTCCTGTCAGTTCTTCCACGGTAAACGGCCTGCCGTCGTATTTGTTGATCAAGGTATTGAACTCATACCCTGTCTCGGTCTTCATCAGCCTCGCGAACTGGCTGGTCGCGTTCTGCTCGATACAGATCGTGAGCTTCGCCCGCTTCAGAAGCCCCAGGTAGTCGAATTGCCCTGTCTCCGGGAAGGGATAGATCTCGGAGAAGTGCAGCATGGCGATTCGGTGAGACTGAGACAGCGCGTCCACGGCCTCCCGCATAAGTCCGTAGAGAGAACCCCAGCCAATTATCACGACATCGGGTTTGTGATCGCCGTAGAGGAACGGCGGCGCCACCTCCTGCTGCATCTGCGGGAACTTCTTGAACAACCGCTTCTCAACCATCTTGATGCGCATGCCGGCATCCTCGACAAGGTGGCCGTCCTCATCGTGCTCGTCGCTGTCCGTGACCACAAGGTGTTTCGCATCTCCGGGAACTGCCAGCGGGCTTATTCCGCTCTGCGTAAGCGCATGGCGCTTGTAGCCTTCCAGCCTCTGGAACACCTCTCCCCGGAGACGATAGTCCGTGTTCCGGAGCCGGGCAAGGTCGAATCCTTGATAGCTCCACTGGGAGTCGGAGAGATAGGTGTCGAAAAGGATGAATGCCGGGACCTGGTACTTCTCCGCCAGATCAAATGCCTTGTTCACAGAGAAGAAGGCCTGTTCAGGCGAGCCCGGCGCGAAGATGAACCGGGGAAATTCGCCGTGGCCGGCATGCAGCACCATATGAAGCTCGCCCTGCTCGGTCCGTGTGGGGAGACCGGTTGCCGGGCCCGGCCGCTGGCCCAGCGCGATCACCACCGGCGTCTCGGTGATCGCGGCAAGGGAAACACCCTCCACCATGAGGGCGAAGCCGCCGCCGGAAGTTCCCGTCATGGAGCGAACGCCCGCGAAAGATGCGCCCAGGGCCATGTTGATGGCCGCGATCTCGTCCTCTGCCTGCTCCACCACGATGCCGTACTCTTTTTCCTTGCCGGCCAGATAGTTCATGATGCCCGTGGACGGCGTCATGGGATAGGCCGCATAAAACTTCACCCCCGACGCCATGGAGCCCAGGGCGATGGCCTCGCTCCCGCCCACGAGCATCAGAGCGCCGGCCTTGTCATCACTGGCAACAGAAAAATTGCACGTGAGGCACCCCTTCACGGCGTGGTCATAACCGGCCATTGCGGCATTCTTATTCGCAGAAACGATCGGCTCGCCTTTTTTCTTGAAGGTCTCGACGATGAGGTCCATCAGGATATCGAGGTCCATCCCGAGCATGCCGAGGACAGCGCCGGTGGCAACCGTGTTGGCCATGATCTTGTCGCCTCCGTGCTGCATGGCAAGCTTCTCAAAGGGGACATCGAGAAACGCCGGTTTATCGTGCGTTTCCTTGAGCGTTTCAGAATCGTAGATGATCCGGCCGCGGGAGGTAAGCTCACGCTCATGCAGCCGGATGCTCTCCTTGTCCAAGGCAACGATAATATCGATCGCCCCTTTCGGCGCAATGACCGGCCGTTCGGACAGCCTGATCTGGTAGAAGTTGTGGCCGCCGCGGATGCGCGACTCATAATCCTGGTTCGTGAAGACATGGTATCCGGAGCGCGCAAATACATGTCCCAACGTGTCACCGATCGTCTGGATCCCCTGTCCTGCTTCACCGCCGATCTTGATCGAATAGTCCATAGTTCCCTCTTTCTAAGACAGGATCGATGCGTAGTTACAAAAGCAACAAATTCTACTCATACATGGGAAGAAAGATCGCAATCCTTTTGATAGGGCATAAAGATTACGAGATGGAACGTAACTACTCATGTCGGTTGCGGAGCGTAGCCTCAATAAGAGCGCGACTGCCGGATCCGGTGGCGAACCTCAAAAAATCCAGGCAATGCGGGCAAAGCGGAAGCGCCGCGAATGCTGTTCGTGCCGGGGGAATCGATGTCCCCTGCGCTCCTTGCGCCGAAGCGAAGTAACTGACCTGCGTAATTACGATGGAACTAAAAATTAAATCCTAATGTTATCCGATGTTATCCCGATGATCCTGTCAATGGATTGTCTGCTCTGACGTGAGCAAATAAGGACACGCCTTTTACCCGATGTCCTCTATCGTGATCACGCCGGATCCCAGAAGTCGCTCCAGAAGGACAAAGCCGCCACAAGGCCGTGCTGTCCGGTCCTGCATAAAATCGCAGTCCTGTTTGTAAAAATCGCAGACAATACACAGGGTTTTCACTATCCTGTCTGCCAGAACCGGGCTTGATTCTCCGTTGTTGCTTTCGAGGACAAGGCCTTTCCCTTCTCGCAATAATCGTTCCACGACCCTATAGCCTTTGCATGCAAGCTCTTCGTTCTTTCCGGGTTCATAGTAGGAACAGAATTTTAAACAAAGTGTTTGTTCCAGCGGCACGTTGTCCGTCATGGGGTCCATTATAACAAAAATACTGACGGGGTGCTATAATAACGCTATGAGTTACTACCTGGCGAGACGGGCCGTCCTGAAATGGCTTGAGATCCCGTCCGTCTATCAGATCGCAAAGGATGAATTATACGAACTTGACAGCGCTTCGTTCCATTTTCTGAAGACGTGCGCCTCTGACGACGGTTGCGTCTCAAAGAACAGCGCGTTTCTGGATTACTGCCTGGAGGAGGGACTGCTGACGACGACACCAGGCGTGGTCCAACGGGCCGCTCTTAAACAGGCGCCTGAACCTTCCCTGCGCTACCTGGAGCTCCAGATCACCGATGCCTGCAACCTCAAATGCAAACATTGCTATATCGACAATGCCGATCGCAACGAATTGTCAGGGGACCAGGTGGTAAAGGTTCTGCGCGAATTCGAGGAGATGCAGGGTTTGCGCGTGATGATAACCGGCGGCGAACCGCTGGTCCACAGCAAGTTCCACGAGATCAACGAGATGCTCCCTGATTTTTTTATTAGAAAGGTCCTGTTCACGAATGGCGTGCTCCTTAAAAAGGAAACCCTGAAAACACTCAAGGTCGACGAGATCCAGGTGAGCATAGATGGACTGGAACCGGCACACGAGAGGCTCCGGGGAAGCGGGACATTCAAACGCTCCCTGGAAGCAATGGAAAATGCGCTTGACGCGGGCTTCGACGTATCCGTGTCCACCATGGTACACCAGTATAATACTGAGGACTTCGACCGCATGGAAAAGCTTTTCAGAGAGATGCAGATCAAGGATTGGACCGTGGACATCCCGTGCCTGACCGGAAGGCTGAAGGAAAATGATGATTTTTATGTCAGCCCCGAACAAGGCGGAAAATATCTCGGCTATGGATACGGCAATGGACTTCATTCGTCCACACAAGGATATGGCTGCGGCCTCCATCTCATGGCGGTGATGGCAAATGGGAACATCGCGAAATGCACATTTTACGGGGGCCAACCCATCGGCACGGTAGACCATGGTCTGAAAGCAGCGTGGCGGAACATGCAGCCGGTCAGGCTGAAGAACCTTGAGTGTTGCTGCGAGTACCTTGAAGTATGCCGGGGAGGGTGCAGATACCGGGCGGAACTTATCGAGGGAACCGGTGGAAAGGACCCGTACCGGTGCATGCTTTATGGTATACTATAGGCTAAACAGGTTCGAAATTCGGTTGTAATGCTCCAAAAAAATACACCGTGCTTTTCCGGATCAGAAACGTTCACAAAAGAAAGGAGGAATTTCCATGACCATTAAGAAAGTGACAAAAAAAATGTCGGTCACCTGCAAGTGCAAAAGCTCTTGCTAACTTCGGCAAACGATAAACGATCTGAAAAAGTATAAGCCCGGCAAGAAATGCCGGGCTTATTTTTGGGTTGAAACAGGAACGACGATATCAGCATCCATCAAAGGGACAAGATGAAACGTGGTATCGGTCCAAGATCTTCTGCTTGTCCTCTACTTTTGAGCTTTCCCGGATGCATCGGCTTTTACGATGGAGACCAACTCAACATCAAAAATCAATACCGAATTCGGGCCGATCGTTCCCATGCGTTTGTCCTGAAATCCGATGTTCGATGGAATAAAGAGCTGGAACTTCGCGCCCTCCCTCATGAGCATGATCCCCTCGGTCCAGCCGGCAATTAAGCTCTTATCGCTTACCGGCATGGTCATCGGATGCTCTGGGTGACTGTCCGAGTTGTCAAAAACCGTCCCGTCAACAAGGCTGCCCCGGTAATTTACGAGCACCTTATCCGTGGCCTTTGGCTTCTTTCCCGTTCCCTCGGCGATCACTTTGTACTGCAATCCGCTCGGCAGGACCTTTATTCCTGCTTTTTTTGCATTTTCAGCGAGAAAGGCCGCCCCTTCCTTCTTATTCTTTTCACCGATAAGCCTATTCTCTTCCTCCTGCTTTTTGGCGCGCGTTCTCTGGAAATTCTCCTCGATCGCGACCATTTCCTTGGTAGTCATGAGGGTCTCCGCTCCTGACAATGCATCCTGGATACCCCGGATGAGAACTTTCTGGTCAATATCGACCGACTGCCTCTTCAGGCTGTTTCCCATATAAACGCCTTTGGTATAACTCAGTTTGTCCTTTTCTGTTTTGAGCTGAATTTTTTCCGCCGCGTTTGCCTGACTCGCCATAAACATTGCACAGAGTGCAACTACTCCTAATCGCAACTTCATATCGGTCCCCTTCCTCTCTCTTCTGTTCGTTGTTGGTTCTCGCCCGAAAGCGATCTGACCCAAAGCTCCCGGAACGTTCAATCGAACTTATCGCAGCATTCGGAGATTTTATTGAACTCCTCTCCTCTTGTCAAGCAAAAATCAACAGGACATCCCACAAAATATTAATTGCATTCCCTTGCGTTTTAGAAGGGTTTATAGTACCTTGAAAACGTAAGGAAGGGAGAGCAACAAAAAGGGTAATGAGGTGAAGTATTCGGAAGGATGACGCCTTTCGCAGGTGGCGCGACGCAAATTTTTCTTCCCTCTGTTATTTAAGGGCGGGCGGGATATTAAATCCCTATTGTCGGCATGGTTATTTCATGCTATAGTAACGACTGACTGGTGCGGTTGACATACTTCCCAGTCGTTTTATTACCTCCCACAGGAACCTCATGGAACAGGCGATATCGAAATATTGCGGTTATTTCTGGGCCGGCCATTTTCTGTATCTTGGCCGTTGCCCTGCAAACACCGTGCACATGCACTATGCCCTGCAGGTCATCGTAAATCGGGAGGGGCTCTTTCAGTTGCGCAGAGATAAAACCTCCATCGAATGCGGAGGGGTCGTCGTCGGGTCAGGATGTCCCCACCAGTTGGTCAGTCCCAGCAATGCACACTCCTGGATACATCTGCTGATCGACCATGAATCCGATGTCGCCAAGGCAATCGCAAAACGGCATCTGGGGGAAAGGGATTTCAAGGTACTTGATGACGATCTTCTCAAACGGCTGCGAGGGTGCATCGATGTCCCCGGAAATTTTCTCGGATCGTGCCGAGATGCCGGCGAGGTATACAAAAAACTCGTTACCGAGCTCGGCGGCTATCCTGAACAGGCCGCGGTAGCGGTTGATCCGCGGATCAAGGCAGCCATTGACCTGTTGAAGGGGGAATATCTCTCACGAAAAGTGGTCGTCACCGACCTTGCCCGGCATGCCTGTCTCTCCGAAAGCCGTTTGAGGCATCTGTTCACCGAGCAGATCGGCATTCCGCTCCGGCGTTATGTCCTCTGGCTCCGGTTGATGACCGCTGTCCAATTCGCCGTTCAAGGCGAGTCCCTCACGCAAGCCGCGCACAATGCCGGTTTTTCCGACTCAGCGCACCTGTGCCGCACGTTCAGAAGGATGTACGGCGTCACCCTTTCCGGCCTGATTAAAAATAGCCGCTTCGTTCAAGTAATTTCCTGCTTTTCCTGATACCATTCCTACAAATGCAGTGATGGGAAATCTGGTCACCGCCTCGGGCATGAGGCAGTGAGTTCTCCTTTTTCAGCTTGAGCTTGTCCTCCTGTGTTCGTGTCTCGACAACACTGCTTAACCTCTCTGTGCAGAGGGGGGCAAGCTCGTACTTTTTTTCAACGTATAGAGATAACGGGAAGGAGGCAAAATGAAAAACGGATTTTTCATAGCGATTGCCTGCATGGCCGTGTTGATCGGTGCCTGCAGCCCCAGCACGGATTTCCTGGTGTTAAAACACGGGAGGGGCTATTACGTGGGGAGTAACTCGAATGCCAGATATGAAATGTTGTGTACGTCTGGCGAAATGGATAAAGTACTTGCTTCCTCAAAACTGAGCATGGAACTAAAAAACTCCCTCTATAAATACAGCTGTTCCGAGGAACGATCCGGGGAAAAGGTTAAACAGCTCTACGCAGCCATGACGGTTGAACAGAGAAAAGACATTAAAAATGCCTTTAGAATTAACGGCTTTGACATAAACCAGGGTCCCGGATGTTGCGCAGATTAATGAGAACCGCGGCCAACAACACCCCGATGAGGAGTTGCGTCATGCGTCATATTCTATCCCTGTTCATTTTCTTTTCCATTATTTCCGCCAGGCAAGCAGCCTGTCTTGATACTGCCACCGAGAACGGGAAGCCTGCTCCATCATTCGCACTCGAAAATATCAACGGGGAAAAGGCCGCCCTCGCGGACTATAAGGGAATGGTCGTCCTCCTTAATTTTTGGGCGACCTATTGTGGACCCTGCAAAAAGGAAATGCCCTCTCTTCACAATCTTTTCCTCGCGTTTAAAAAGGACGGTCTCATCGTATTAGCCGTATCCAGGGACGAAGACAAAAAAAATGTTCAATCATTCATCAAAAAACAGGCGATCACGTTTCCCGTGCTTATGGACAAAGATCAGGAGGTTTCCTTCGACCACTATGCTGTTCACAACCTTCCAACAAGCTTTCTCATCGACCGGGACGGTATCATCAGAGAAACGATCATCGGCGAACGGGAATGGGATGCTCCGGATATGAAAAAGAAAATAGGATCATTACTGTCGAGCAAGAAAGGAGAGATGCAATGAAAACCTGGCTCTTGATAGGTATTGCCGGAATGGTCCTGCTTACCAGCGCCTGCACCCCCATGATCATGGTTGGCAAAGGAGAGCGGAGGGGCGCTTTCCTGGGGAGCAGCTCGAAGACCATGTATGAGATGTTGTGTGCGTCGGGTGACCTGAAGAAAGTGCTTACCGCAACACACCTGAGCACGGAAATGAAAGACTCATTCTATCAGTACAACTGTTCAGCCGAACGTTCCGGTGACAAGCTTAAGCAACTGTACGCTTCCATGACGCCTGAACAGAGGAAAGACATCAGAACTGCCTTCAAAGCGAATGGCTATTCGATAAACGGCGGAACCTGTTGAGGACCGATTGAAACAACATCCGGTCGGATGAAAGCTCTCTGATAAAACAAGGTTCTTCAACAAAGATACCGATGATCAACATCGGCAGGCGATTTTCTTTATGAATGAAACCATCAAAGTCATTCACATGAAAAAGAAATTTCCGCATGGCTGGTACGCAGCATGCGGACGGGATATCACATCGAATACCGCTGTCGTTTCTTCCTGGTCCGAGGTGACCTGTAAAAACTGCAAATTAAAACAATTGAGCGATACTGATTGTGGAAAATATTCCACTTTGTCCGCGAGGGTCAGGTCAGAGTGTTTATAGCGCTATTCGTTCTTACCGTAAGCAATAACCCTGTTTCTTTTCTTGGCCCTCTTACACGTTAAACCGGAAAAGCATGATGTCCCCATCCTTGACCACGTAATCCTTTCCTTCGGAACGGAGCAGACCCGCCTCTTTCACGGCCTTCTCCGTGCCAAGCCTCATCAGATCATCGAAGTGGAATACCTCCGCGCGAATGAATCCTTTTTCAAAATCCGAGTGGATCTTGCCCGCGGCCTGTGGTGCCTTGGTGCCCTTGGTAATGGTCCAGGCCCGCACTTCTTTCTCGCCGGCGGTAAGGTAGGTGATAAGTCCAAGGAGCTCGTAGCCCGCGCGAATCATGCGATCGAGGCCTGACTCCTTGAGACCCATACCCGAAAGGTATTCCATTCGCTCTTCCGTGGGAAGCTGGGCAATCTCTCCCTCCACCTGGCCCGAGATGACGACGACCCGGGCGTTTTCCTCGGCAGCGATCATCCTGACCGCGTCAACGAACGGGTTCGGTTTGTCCACCATGTCCTCTGCCACGTTGGCCACATAGAGCACCGGCTTGGCGGATAACAGGGCATAGCTCTTGAGCCACAAGGTCTCTTCCTCGGAATGGGTCGCGCGGCGGATCGGCTCCCCCCTGGCGAGCATGTCCTTGAGCCGCCGCATGAACTCCACCTCTTCCAGTCCCTTTTTGTCCGCGGTCCTGGCCGTCTTCTCGGCCTTGTACAGCCGTTTCTCTATCGCGTCGAGATCCGCAAGCATGAGTTCCGCTTCGATCACCTCGATGTCCTCCCGGGGGTCCACCTTCCCGGCCACGTGAATGACATTTGGGTCTTCGAAACAACGCACCACGTGCGCGATCGCGTCCACCTCGCGGATGTTGGCGAGAAACTTGTTTCCCAGCCCTTCACCCTGCGCCGCGCCCTTCACGAGACCTGCAATGTCCACGAACTCCATGCTCGTGGGCGTTCTTTTTTTCGGCTTGTAGATCTCGACAAGCCTGTCGATCCGCTCATCGGGCATGTCCACCACGCCAACGTTGGGATCGATGGTCGTGAAGGGATAGTTCGAGGCCTGAGCGCCCGCGGAAGTGAGCGCATTGAAAATGGTGGACTTTCCTACGTTCGGAAGGCCAACGATACCGCAGTTGAAACCCATGACAAGCTCCTTTTCGGGACGATCCAAATTCCAGTCATTCATCTCAAAATCACGATCTACCGCTGAAGCGCGGAGACACGGAGAAATGCATATTGAAAATAATTGGACTTTCTCTGCGCCTCGGCGGCCCTGCGGTAAACCTGAGTTGTTGTCTCAAAACAATAAAAACCCGGAGCTGTCGGAATAGTCCTTCAGGTCCGGGCTTCTGAATGCTTACTTTTGATTAACGACATCCATGGCCCGTGTGGGGCCTTCCACGACAATACGTCTGACCGCTTCCGCGGCCTTTGCAATGGCCTCTGAAACTGCCGGACGTTCTTCGGCAAGAAATGGGCTGAGCACATAATCCGCCGAATCCATATTCAGCGTTGGCCTGTTTATCCCGATGCGGACCCGGATAAACTCCGGTGACCCCAGGTACTCGATAATGGAGCGAAGCCCGTTGTGGCCTCCGTGGCCACCGCCGATCTTCACGCGCACGGACCCAAGCGGAAGATCCAGATCATCATGGAGTACGATCAGGTCGGAAGCAGTTCTGTAAGAGTCCCTCAGGATCGCCGCCACCGATTGGCCGCTGTCGTTCATATACGTCTGCGGCTTGACCAGGACCAGCTCCTCGGAATCGAGCCTGGCCTTGCCGATCAGGGCGTGGTGTTTTTCCTGAGTACACGCTCCCTGCAGGATACTGGCAAGCTCGTCAACCGCCATGAAGCCTGCGTTGTGACGCGTGCGTTCATACGTTCTGCCCGGGTTGCCAAGCCCAACAATGATCTTCATGGGAAACAAGCCCCAAATTTCAAATCACAAATTCCCAATAAGCACCAAACTCCAAATCCAAAATTCCAAACTGTTTGGAATTGTAATAGTATCTTTTTGGAATTTATGTGGTGCTTGTTATTTGGTGCTTGTAGCTTATATCCGCCGCTATTTCTTGGGCCCAGCTTCCTTCTTCGGAGCAGCCTCTTTTGCACCTTCTTTGGCTCCTTCTTTGCCTTTTGCTTCAGCGCCCGACGCGGCCGCAGCCTCTTCTTCCTTCTTTGTCTTCTTGACGAGCTCGGGCTCAGCGCCCTCCGCTGCCACAGCCGGGGTCGCGGTAAGCATTTCCTCAAGCTTGGCCTCCGAGATCGGCGGTTGGATCGTCGCCACGGTCGAGTCAAGATCGGTCAGGATCTTTACACCTTCAGGCGCCTTGATATCTCTCACATGGAGCGACTCGTTCACCTTGAGGTGCTCGATATTGACATCGATAAAATCCGGGATATGTGCCGGGAGGCACTCGATCTCGAGATCACGCTGGCCATACTGGAAGATACCGCCTTCCTTCACCCCGATGGAATTCCCGGAAATGTGCACTGCCACCTGGATCTTCACCTTCTGGTTCATGGCGACTTCCATGAGATCGAGATGGATGAGCTTGCCGCTTATGGGGTCAACCTGGTAGTCCTTGATCAGGGCCAGCTTCATCCCCGCGCCTTTTCCTCCCTCAAGCTTGAGATTGATAAGCGCATGCGCTCCGCCCTCGGTGTTAAGGACCTTCGAGACATCCTTATTGACCATCACGATGGGCGTGGACTTGCCGTGGCTGTAGAGGACCGCCGGAACCTGTGCGTCCCTCCGCAATCCCCGGGCAGCTCCCTTGCCCACCTTTTCCCTGACTTGCGCTGTTAATGCTATTTTATCCATTTCTCCTCCGATTCAATTTATGAAGCATTATACATGACTACCGAATAAGCACTGATGAATATTCTTCGGCTGACCACAGGACCATCTCCGATTCCCTGAAGGTATCCGTGTTCACCAGTGGTTTCTCTCTTCCGTTTATACGAACAACGAGCTGAGCGATGTTTCCTCGTGAATCCTCGTGATGGCATCGGCAAGAAGCTGCGCAACGGAAAGCACCGTCAACTTTCTGCATTCCTGTTGCTTGGTGTCCAGAGCGATCGTATTGGTCGTGATCAGCTCATCGAGCGAAGAATCATTAATGCGCTTGATCGCCGGACCCGAGAGCACCGCGTGAGAACAGGCCGCGCTGATCATGCCCGCTCCATTCTCCTTAAGCGCGGCCGCGCCCTCGGTCAGGGTCCCGGCGGTGTCCACCATATCATCCAGCAGCAGGCAGTCGTGTCCGTTGACATCGCCGATAATGTGCATGACCTGCGCCTCGTTCGGTTTGTCCCGCCGCTTGTCGATGATCGCAAGCGCCGCATTGAGCCGCTTGGCGAACGCCCGCGCCCGCTCCACGCCGCCGGCGTCGGGAGAAACAACGGTCAGGTTGGTAAATTTCTTTGACCGGAGATACTCGAGGAGCACCGGTGCGGCAAACAGGTTGTCCACGGGGATATTGAAGAACCCCTGTATCTGGCCCGCATGCAGATCCACCGTAAGGACCCGGTTCGCGCCCGCGGTCGTGATCAGATCGGCCACAAGCTTGGACGTAATAGGAACGCGGGGCTGCACTTTCCGGTCCTGCCGGCTGTACCCGTAATAAGGGAGCACCGCCGTGATGCGGGTTGCCGACGCCCGCTTGAGCGCATCGATCATGATCAGGAGTTCCATGAGATTCCGGTTCACCGGGCTCCCCGTGGGCTGCACGACGAAAACATCCATGCCGCGCACGTTGTCCACGATCTGGACATTGATCTCGCCGTCGCTGAAACGGCCTACCAGCGCGTTCCCGAGCGGAATGTCCATCTTCTGGCAGATCTCCTTTGCCAGCGCCAGGTTTGCGTTTCCCGAAAAGATCTTTATTTCCCGTGATCTCGCCTTCACTTCATTCATCCTCTTTTCCGAATACTGGTTCGGGGACAGGGATTCGAACCCCGATAAAAGGCTTCAAAGGCCTCTGTCCTACCATTAGACGATCCCCGATCGAAGGCCGACTCCGGGCCTGGCCGCGGGGCCGGATAACTTCCGATAAAGAACAACTGCGAAAACCAAATGATCCTGTTGCTGACGGCCCCTCTCCGTTCACAGAGACTTTCAGCCGTAATAAGAGCGGGGCGCATTCTCTAACAGGGTAAATATCAAAATATCAAAGGATAGGCAGAGCCTATCCTCTCGTATCAGATGCAGAATCGGCAAAACTCGTATCAGCAGCATATTATTTCTCTTCAGGATCTTTTGGCTCCGGCTCCTGCTTCGTGGGCTTGGCCAGCTCGCGTTCGTATTCAGCAAGGACCTTCTTCTCGATCACCTGCCTGGTCTCGCTGTTCAGCGGATGGGCGATGTCCTTGAACGTTCCATCCTTCATCTTGCGGCTCGGCATGGCCACAAACAATCCCGCGTTGCCGTTAATGACACGCAGGTCCCTGATCAGGAACACGCTGTCGATCGTTATGGTTGCATAGGCCTTGAGACGCTCTTCATTATTGACCGGGAAAACCCTCACCTCCGTGATTTCCATAGACTCCCCTTCACACTGAAGAATCGTGGCACACTGGTCGATCCCGACAACTTCCGTTATGCTGCTATCCCGAGCGTAATTCCGCAAACGGTGATGCGGTCAATGTTTCAACCGGATAGGACCTCCATCCCTCAGGGGAAAGTCTATCAGCGGCGACCCGGCATGCAGCAACGGTCTCGAATATGCCGAACACCGTCGGCCCGCTCCCGCTCATGAGGGCACCCAAGGCCCCCTGGTCCAAAAGCGCATCTTTGATCTTGTTTATCACCGGGTGAACTACTGAGGTCACCTGCTCAAGGTCATTATGGAGCCCCAAGGCGATATTTCGGAGATTAAGCCTTGCAATTTTATTACAGTCGCCTTTTTTTGTCAACCCCAAATTTAAGTTTTTGTAGACCCAGGCAGTGGAGGTCTCAAACCCCGGATTGACGAGCAGGACCGGGAAGTGCGGCAACGGTGTCAGCTCGGTGAGGATTTCTCCCCTCCCCCGCGCAAGGGCCGTCGGCCCGAAGAAAAAAAAGGGCACGTCCATGCCGATCCGGGCGCCGATCTCGGCCAGCCGGTCCCGGTCAAGTCCAATGCCGAGCAGCCTGTTCAAAGCCATGAGCACGGCTGCGGCATTGCCGCTCCCTCCGCCGAGCCCGGCCGCAACGGGTATGTTTTTTTTGATCTCGATCGCCAGGCCGGTCTCTTGGCCGGAGATCCTGAGTATTTCCAATGCCGCCTTCCAGGCAATGTTCTCCTCCCCGGATGGCACCGCATGGCTGTCACAGGACACGCTGACGCCCGATCCGCCGAGCGATACGGTCACCTCGTCGAAGAGCCCCACCATCTGCATCAGCATCTCAACGTCGTGGTACGCATCCGGTCTCCTGCCGAGCACGGACAGACAAAGGTTGATCTTAGCCGGAGAAAGGAGCGTTATTGTGTTAATGGTAGCCATAGAAATCAGTGCTCTAAAGTGACTAAAGTGAACTAAAATGCGCTAAAGTGAGAACTTCTAATCTTATTTTAGGCACTTTAGGCACTTTAGGCACTTTAGGCACTTTAGGCACTTTAGGCACTTTATGAATTTTAGGCACTTTTTTCCCCTCTCTACTTCTCCCGTTCCTCTATCCCCTGATCCGAAAGTGTAAAAACATCGTCAGCCACGGCCACATACATGTCCGCCTCGGTGTACTCGATCGTGATCGTCACGCCCTTCCCGGGACTCTCTATGACGATTGTCCTGGGCAGGAGAACATGCGATACTTCCTGCATGCGTTCATACCGTGTCCGGTACACCAGGGTATTCGATTGGTAGAGCTCCTGAACAGCGATCCTGAGCGCCGGCACCAAGTCTGATGAAGGAGGCAGCACGCGGATGCGCCGCACCGTGTCCCCCTCAGGCAGTTCGATCACGCAGGCATTGTTCTGCGTGCAGAACACCCGTGCGTCCAAAGGCCGGGTGATCTCCGTGACCATGCCGGAGAGGATGGCGCAAAGGTCCTTTGCCTCCACGCTCATGCCAAGAAGTCTCTCTATCCCGGCCTGCCCGGGTCTCATGATCCTGTCGTCATCCTGCATGCGCAACAACACGTCGTTGCCGTCCCATACGAGCGCGATGAAGGACTGCCCCAGGGGCCCGAAGGCTTCCACCCGGAGCCTGCGCTGGGCGTCGAGCACGATACCCACGGTATCGAAAGAACGCTTCACCCCCCGCCTGACCACCTCAACGCTCGCGATCGCCTTAAGCCCGGTGAAGGCCTGACGCTGCTGTTCCAGCGCTTGGACGAGCGGGCCGGCAGGGACCTCGGTGCCGGGGATCCCGGGTTTTTTCGGGAGACAGGAGAACAGGAACAAAACAACGATGAGGACGATGATCCGGCGGGTCTTCACTGCCTGCCCTTTTTCCTCGGCTTCACGTCCTTGAGCAGGTCATCGGGCTTGCCGAACCCCGCCTCCTTGAACTTCTCGCGGAGATTCTGGTTCTCGGGGTCAAGCTCCAGGGACTTGAGCCACTGCAGTCTGGCATTGTCCTTGTCGGCAAACTTCAGGTAAATATCACCATAGTGCTCGCGCATCACGGGGTCCTTCTCCACCTTCCCGACGGCTTCTCTCATGACCGCGAGCGCCTCGTTCAGCATGCCCTTCTGATAATAGGCCCAGGCGAGGCTGTCGAGGATGTAACCGCTGTCAGGTTTGATCAGGAGCGCGCGCTTGATAAGCCGTATCGACTCGTCGAGGTTCTCTCCTTTTTCGGCAAAGGAATAGCCGAGGTAGTTCAAGGCATCCGCGTGGTCCGGCTTAAGCTCGATCGTTTTTTTAAGCGTAGCGATCATCTCTACGCGCTTACCCTGCTTTTCATAGGCAATTGCCAGACTGAACAGCAGATCGTCCCGGTCCGGCGCCATCTGGAACCCCCTGATCAGCGTATCGACAGCTTGCTGGTATTTTTCGAGATCCATATACGCATTGGCCAGATACAGATAGAGCTCGGGCTTCCCGGGCTGTTCGGCGAGCGCCCTCTCCAGGAGCGGCACGGCGTCCGCGATCCTGCCCATCTGCGCATAAATATACGCGATCTGGAGGACCGCGTCGGTGTCCTCGGGATCGGCTGACCGGAGGGACTGATATTCCGCGAGCGCCTCCGCATACCGTTCCACGGCCACCAGGGTGGAGGCGAGGTAACGCTTGACCCTTAGGTCCTTTGGCATTGCGCGCGAAACGACCAGGAATGCCTCCACCGCCTCTTCGTATTTTTTCTGCTCGGCATGGATGAGACCCATCTTGACAAAGGCGTCATAGTTCCTGGGGTCCATGGCGGTCACCTGTTTCAATTGTTCCAATGCCTCGGGAAGCGAATTCTGCTGAATATAGAGCTGGGCAAGGTGCTGCTGGATCTCAAGGTTGTGGGGATTGATCCCGATGGCCTTCTTATATGCCTCAATGGCGTCGCCGACATTGTCCATCTGCTCATAGACGAACGCCATGCCGATGAACGCGGGATCGAAGTCGTCCCGAATGGAGATCGCGCGCTGATATTCTGCCAGTGCTTCCTTATACATCTGCCGTTCCGTGTAGATCCGTCCGAGATAATACGGCGACATAAGCAGCGTTGGATTGATCTTATCGAGGGCATGAAACGTCTCCACGGCTTCGTCGTACCGCTTCAGAGACGCATACAGAGAACCAAGGTACAGGTAGGAGTCCTCCTGCTGCGGATTGAGCGATATTACCTTGCGATAGACGGTCACCGCATCGTCGTATCTCTTTTTGCTCGTATAGATGTTGGCAAGGAGCATGAGCGGCTGCGGGTTGTCCGGTTGCAGTTCCGCCGCCTGCTGCGCATAACGGGTCGCCTTATCAAGTTGCCCCTTGCGAAGCGAGAGGGATGCGAGAGAGAGGGGGACTACGGCAGCTTTCGGATCCAGCCGGAACGCCTCCTCATATTCATTCATGGCAACATCGAACTCTCCATCCTCTTCAGAGAGCCTGCCGATGATAAAATGGTAATAGGCATCTGCTTGTGTGCGGACGCCGGACCCGATCTTCGCGGACGTGGTTTCAGGCATCCTGGCGGGAGACGTTGCGCAGGCACCAACGAAAAGAGAGAGCGACAGAAGTGCGAAGGTCTTTTTCATGATCGTAAATCCCTGTGAACAACTGGTATGTGTCAAGGGAAACTCCGCATTAATGGTAAATTGTACTGGTTTACTGATAAAGGCGAAACTAAAAGGCGTCTCTCGCAGAGGCGCAGAGCTCACAGAGAAAAGCGCAAAAAATGTTCTTGTTTAAAATAAATACAAAAAGGTTTGATTTAACTCTGCGAACTCTGCGGATGTCCTAAGTGGCCGCTTTTCTTTCATAGGCTACTGCGAGAAAATTTCCTGCCATTTTAGAAGAATTTGATTCCTATTCGTCCCTCTTCATGAGCCGCTTCACCTGTTCCAGGCTCGTCTCAATACCGTCTTTATCGTGCACTTCAACCGTAAGAACAGTTGATGGAGCCTGGGCGTTCAAAAGGCCGAAGAATTTTTCAAAATCGATGTTCCCCCGTCCCAAGGCCCAATGCGAGTCGGCCTTCCCATCGTTGTCGTGCAGATGGACCTCCACCAGGCGGCGTCCGAGAGACTCGAACCATTGCTCCATCGTGACTTTGGAAAATAGATTGAAATGGCCGGTGTCAAAACAGAACCCGAAGTCCGGGCTGTCGATCTTCTCGATAAGCATCTGCAGCGCTTCCGGCTCTTCATCGAACACGTTTTCGACAGCAACACGCAGTCCGATCTTCGTTGCCGAGTCCATTACCTTTTGCCAGGTATCCATGCTGTTCTCGAGCCAGATGTCCTTCCGTCCACTGTAACGCCACCGGTCATAGGCGCCGTGGAAAACGGCGGCGCGCGGCTTGAGAATGGCCGCCACGGCCAGGATCTGCCGGAAACGCACCTGGGTAACCGACCGCACCATCGGGTCCATGGCGCCGGGGTTCATGTCCATGAACGGCGCGTGGAGCGTAAGCTTTGGATTCCAGTCAAGTCGTTCGATCAGTTTCTCGAGGTCCTGCTTTTCGATCTGGTCGAGGACCGCGCCGGAAAAATAGATCTCGAGGTCATAGCGGCGTTTGCGCAGCATCTCGAGATAATCCTTCAGCAGCGGAAAAGGCATCTGGATATGGATGGGTTCCATCAGGAATCAGCCTTTGGACGGACAGGTACCTGGACAGGTGCCCGCAGCGCAACTGGTTGCCGGCTTTGCCTCCTCTTTGGGTTTCTCCGAAGCACTTCCCTCTTTTCGGGCATTCGACGGATAATCCGTCACATACCAGCCGCTCCCCTTAAGCACGAACGCCGGCGTAGAAAGCACCTTGCGGACATTCGCGGCTTTGCACAACGGGCATACGGAAAGGTCTGGATCGCTGAATTTCCGGACAGCCTCAAAGCGGCCCCCGCAGCTTCCGCACTCGTATTCATAAACAGGCATACTACACCTCCATTAGAACATGCATTATAAACAATGGGGCCAATAAAAACAAGAGTTTTCGTATGCCGGGCAGGCTCCGGCCCCTGAATGTGTTCCCTGAGGATGGCAAAAAGATTATTTCGTGATAAGATTATACCTATGATAATCGTCAAGCCTTGCTTTTTGTTCTTTCTGTTCGCATCCATCCTGGGCTTCAGCAGTGGATGTGCGACCTTGCCGGACGTCTCTGAAGTCATTGATGACACGCCGATTGCGCAAAAACCTCGTCAAATCGTTTCATCCAAGGGACTGTTATCTCCCCGTCAAAGCAAGGCGATCATGGACCGGCTGAAGCGATCGGTCGACCCGACGGACATTCTGCAACGCCACACTGCCGTGGTGGAATCGGTCACTGAAAGCCCGCTGACGAAGGGAAATAAGGTCACCCTGATCGCCGATGGCAAGGCAACCTATGCCGCAATGTTCAAAGCGATACGGAATGCCAAAAACCATATCAACCTTGAAAGCTATATCATTGAAGATGATGAAACAGGCCATACATTTGCCGACCTGTTGCTGCAAAAACAGGCGGAAGGTGTCCAGGTAAATATCCTGTATGACAGCGTGGGCAGTATGTATACTCCCGCTTCTTTTTTCCAGCGCCTGCGCGACAACGGAATTCAGGTTGTCGGGTTCAATCCTACAAATCCACTGGAGCTTCAGGAGAAATGGGGACTGACACACCGGGACCACCGCAAGATTTTGATCGTTGACGGCAACGTTGCCATTATCGGGGGCATCAACATCAGCAAGGTTTATTCGAGCGGTCCTCTCAAACGGAAACGAAACGAAAAGGCGCCGATTCACTGGCGCGACACAGACATTCACATTGAAGGCCCGTCCGTGGCTGAATTACAGAAGCTCTTTTTTGACACCTGGCTGAAACAGAAGGGACCGAAACTTTCCGGACGGAATTATTTCCCTGATCTGAAAGAAGCGGGCAATGCCCTGGTGCGGGTTATCGGCAGCACCCCGGGAGAAACCAACAGGATACCTTTTATCGTGTATGTGTCGGTCATCGGTTTCGCAGAGCATTCGATCCACATGACGAATTCCTATTTTATCCCTGACGACCAGATCGTAAAAGCCCTTGCTGATGCCGCTGAGCGCGGTGTTGACGTAAAGATCATTCTCCCCGGGATCACCGATTCTCAGTTCACGTTATATGCGCAGAGGCATCATTATTCCAGTCTTTTGAGATCGGGAGTGAAGATATACGAGCACAGTACTTCCCTGCTGCACGCGAAAACCGCGGTGGTTGACCAGGTTTGGTCAACGGTCGGCTCAACCAACATGGACTTCTTGAGCTTATTGAACAATGACGAGGTGAATGCGATTATCCTGAGTCACGATTTTGCCGTCGAAATGGAGCAGATGTTTGTCAGTGACCTTGCGGATTCCAGGCAGATCCAATGGGATGAGTGGAAAAAAAGACCTGTCTTCCCGAGGATTGGGGAGTGGTTTGTGCATTTATTCGTCCGATGGTTGTAGCAATTCGTCCATGCCAGTAACGATCGACGGGGAATGTCAACCGTAAACAGGGTGTTGAAAAACGCTCCGTTTACTCCTTCGACAATGCTTCGACAGGCTCAGCAGAGCACTCAGGGTGAACGGAGCGGGTACTGATATTATTCGTAGATATTGCGCCTGTCGAACCGCAAAAAGACTTTTTCAGCAGCCTGTAAAGGTCTGGCCCTGATATGCTCTCTGCTCTAAGAGATTCCCGGCGCTGTATCGGTCAATCCCCCTCCGGAACGTCCTCCAACAATCAGGAACCGCTCCCGGATGATCCTCATGAACCGCGGCGTATAGATGAGCTCGAACACGTCATCCTTGCCCGGGAAAAGGTTTCGCGCGGCCTGCCGTGTGTTCTGCAGGATGTCGAACGATTCCCGAATCGTCAGGTCCGTCTGCTGCATGAGTATTGCCTGGTTAAGGTCCACGACGAACCGCAACATCCGCAGTCTTCTCTCTTCTTCCTGCAATGCCTCGTTCATATGCCATCCTTGAACATGCCTTATCTGTCTGCGGCATGATACTGCGATGTTGTTCTTTTTTCAAGAGCAGGGGCGGAGACATTTGTGGCGGTTGATTCAGGGTTCAAAGTTCAGGGTTCGGGAGGGTCACCTTGCCCCTGGACCCTGCCCCCTGAAGCCTTCAATCCTCACCCTGTCCCCCACTCTGATCCCGGAGCCTGCCGAGGTCTCGATCACCCAGGCAGCCTGCTCGCCGGAGGTATATGTGTCCCGGCTCCCCGGCCTGCAGTCAGGATAGACCCGGACGACCTTTTTATCAGGGCTGACAAATGCGATATCGATCGGATATGCAACGCTTCCCATCCAGAAGATGAGGACCTCGGGCTTCTCGAACACAAAGAGCGCGGCCTCGTCGGTTCTCAATTGGCGAAAACCCTGCAGCCCCCGGGTCCGGGCCTCCTCAGTATCGCAGATCAGCACGATGTTGAAGGTACGGGGACCGGACCGGTGGTCAGCCGGCGTGATCGTCACTGACGACTGCTGCTTCGGTTTCTCCGCCGCGATGGCTTCAGCGCTGCCTGCCAGCCTTACTTCCACCGCGAGCACAGCGATGCCGATCGCGATCGTCACGGCCGTGATCAGCGCGCCTACACGGAAATACTCCACAAACCCGATCTCCACCCGTTTTCTCGCCTGCTTCACCACGATCAGATTGGCAACGGAACCGATGAGCGTCAGGTTGCCCGCCAGGGTACTGCTCATGGCAAGCGCGAGCAGATATGGCATGGGGTTTACTCCCAGCTGGATGGTTACCTCGAGAATGATCGGCGTATAGAGCAGACAGATCGTGTCGTTCACGAACAGAGCGGACAGCAAGCCGGACGACAGCACCACCAGGATGAGCAGCTGGAGCGGCGACTTTGCAGAAGAGAGCATCTTGTCCGCCATGAGCTCGAAGAATCCCGCAGTGCGGAGATAGACCGTGATGATCATCATCCCGAGCAGCAGGAGCGTGTGCATGTCGATGGCGCTGAACGCCTGATCGAGGGTAAGCACCCCGAAGATAACCATCAGCACCGCGCCCACAAGCGCGCCGGCGGGCCGATCGATATGCAGACGCGGGATCTGGCGCAGGCCGATGAACAGGTAGGTGATGATGAAGATGATGAGTGCGGTGATCATGGGTGCCGATTCATCTTCCCGTGCGGGATGAGGCCGTGTGGTAACAAAGGAATCAAGTTCTTCTCAAAACAGCAAGAATTTTTCTCGCAGTAGCCTATGAAAGAAAAGCGGCCACTTAGGACATCCGCAGAGCTCGCAGAGAAAAGCTAAATAAATATTGGTTAAAACTAAGGCTTAAAGGAGTTGATTAACCTCTGCGTGCTCCGCGTGCTCTGCGAGAGACGCCCTTCAGGTTTTTACCGCCCGGGTGATCGTCGCGATCCCCATCGTGAGTGAATCGACCTTGATATCGGTGAATCCGCACGTGGCGATGAGCTGTTTGAACGCGTCGGGCGAGTAGAACGCATTAATGGACCGGGGAAGATATAAATAAGGCTTGGCCTTTTTCGTGACCAGCATCGCGATAAAAGGCATGACCTTGAATACATACCATTCATAGGGTACGCGGAACCAGGAGACGTGGGGTCTCGTGAGTTCGAGGCAGATGAATTTTCCGCCGGGTTTCAGCACCCGGTTGATCTCCGTCAGGGCCACTGAGGTGTCGGGTATATTCCGTATGCCGTACGCCACAGTGACCGCATCGAATGTATTGTCCGGGAAGGAGATGCTCTTCGTGTCCGAGAAAATGAATGAGACATTCTGGTAACGGTTGCCCTTTCTGATCTCCGCGAGCTCGAGCATCTCCTTGCAGTAGTCCGTCCCCATGACCGAGCCCCCGGGGCCGACTCGCCGGGAAAGCAGAAAAGCCAGCTTGCCGGTGCCGGTACAGACATCGAGCACCTGATCGCCTTTATGGATACCCGATCGTGACACCGCCTGTGTGCGCCAGATATGATCGAACCCGAAACTGAAACCGCTGGTGAGAAGATCAAGATGGGGTGCGACGGTGGAAAAGATATTTTTTATATAAAGGTCTTTCCGTTTGAACGACATATCAGCAGAGTAACTCCCTTGTGCGATGAAAATAAGCCGCAGAGATCCGATCGCACTGCTTGCGGATTCAAAGTGCATGCCCGAATCTCAGCGGACACTATACCATACGGTTTCCCATATTTCAACAGGCCGGTGCTCACCGGTGTTGATGGAAAGCAACGGCCGCCACATTCACCTTCTGCGTCGGCAATCATCATTCTCTAAAACACAATTCACGGAATATATCGTAGTTCATATGACATCAGGTGAAATAACCATGTGAAAGTGGTTATTTCACCAATTTTACAGAAATATATTTATCATTTTTCAAATAACTCTTTGTAATATATAAGATCTAAAACTAATAAACCATTGGCATGATCATTGCTTTTTATTAATTAAATGAGATGTTGTTTTATTACGCCTGCGAAAGGAGGTGGCAACTCTTATAAGGCATCTGTGCCGGAGAATGCTTCTTCTTGTTGTAAATCGGTCCTAACTTCACAAAACAAACAGGTAAAAGGAGAAAAAAATGAACCCTATTATTCTAGTTTCCATTCTCACCTTGACATTCACTCTGGGCACAAACACTGCAATGACCGAGGTGTTCGCAGGCACCGGCAACCCGGAACAATGTAATGACGGTATCGATAACAATCTGGATTCTCTTATCGACTGCGCTGATCCTGATTGCGCAAACGATTCATCATGTAAAGTAGCATTAAACATAAAACACAGCGGCAGCGGCCGGTCCAGCGGCGCATCTTCCTGTATGAAGTGTCACGACCGTCAAAAGGGAACTGATGCGCAAAATTCAGGTCATCTTCGCGGCACTACCGGCGGTGCACCCTGTGTCAGCTGGTAAGAGAGTGCGCCGTGAAAAGCCCTGGTACCTGGATTGGCTTGAAGACACATTACGGCCACAATTATCAGATGATCTCTGAGGCCATCCACAAGTTCAGATCCATTGACCACAGTAGGTCCCTTCAGGTCTGTTCAGATCGGTTTTTCTCCCGATGAGGTGAAAACACGATAACCATTCCGCTCTGGCGAGGAATTACCGGGGTGGAGAAAATCGATGACAGGAAACGCAGGCATTACCCTACTATATTAAACTCCCGCACACGGTACTTTGCCCCGAGTTCTTCGGCGATCTTTCGGCAGGCTTCGATGTCCACACCGGGCGCGGAGACCACGGTGGCTGTCACGTCGGGGATATATTTCTTCGCCTCGCGGATAAATTCCTTGACCGCCTCGTAGGTCGGAGCACCGAACTGGGACTGTGAAATTTTCTCATAGACCTCCGCGTTCTGGGCATTCAGGCTAACGCTCACGGCGTCCACCAGCCCGGCCAGCTCAGGCAGCACGTTCCGTTTGTGAATAAGGTTCGCGTGGCCGTTCGTGTCGATGCGCACCTTGCCGCCGCGCTGCTTCACCTCTGCGGCCACGGCCTTGACCACATCGAGCCGGATCAGCGGCTCTCCGTATCCGCAAAACACGACCTCGTCATATCGCTTCGGATCCCCGATCTCCTTGATGAGTTCATCCGCCGATGGCTCTTTGCGCAATCGGAGATTGTGCCCCTTCACAAAATCGGTGTGATACCGCACGCAGAACGTGCAAGCCGCGGTGCAGCGGTTCGTGACGTTGAGATAGAGCGCGTTCCGTATGGGATAGGTGATCCGGCCGCGATCGGGCATCGTGCCGATTCCGAAGAGCTGCATGGCATTGAAGCTTGTGATCCTGGCAACGTCATCGAGGGTGAGCCCCTTGATTGTTGCGACGGCCTCTGCCGTGTGGCGCACGAAAGCGGGCTCGTTTCTTTTGCCGCGCATCGGTACGGGAGAAAGATAGGGAGCGTCCGTCTCTACCAGCAGGTGCTCGATCGGGATTTGGCGCACGACCTCACGCAGGGCCTCCGCCTTGGGGAACGTGATTGGCCCGGCAATGGAAAGGAGGAATCCCCTCTCGATCAATGTTCTTGCCATCTCCACATCACCGGAAAAGCAGTGCATGACACCGCCGAGCCCGGGCGGCCATTCTTCGGTCAGGATCTGGAGCATATCCTCGTGGGCGTCGCGGTCATGAACGATGATGGGAAGCTTAAGCTCGCGCGCTTCGCGCAGCATGTCTCGAAATTTTCTTTTCTGGTCCGTGCGGGGAGAATGCTCGTAATGATAGTCGAGCCCGATCTCGCCGTAGGCCACGACCTTCTGGTGCTGCGCAAAGTGTCTGATGATCTCGTAGGCGGGATGAAGGATGTCCTTCACCTCATGGGGGTGGATGCCGATGGCGGCGTAGATGGATTCGTATTTGTCGGCAAGCAGGACCGCGTCACGGCAGGACTCGACCGTCGTGCCGATGGTCACAATATATTCTACGCCCGCTTCGCGCGCCCGTTTGATCACGTCTTCGCGGTCGTCATTGAACTCGCGCATCTCAAGATGCGCGTGGGTGTCTATCAGCATGCTCTCAACCTTTTCTCAAAATAATGTCGTGCGGGGTTGGGGTAAATCTTTTAGATTCTGACTTGCCCAAGCGCCGGGTAGCTCTGAGTGAAAGACGCGCATGGCAATGCTGCACAGCTCGTACTTACGAGAACAAGGCAAGGCAGACACGGCCGAGCCCTTTTTTAAAGGGCGAGGGTGGAGTGCTGCGAGACCTGCATACCAAGGCGGAGATACTGTATATATCCGGCATGCTGCGCGGCCGAACGATGAGCTGCCCAAAAAAATCGATGCCCAAGTGGGACAAGTGCCAATTGAGACAACTTTCAAAAGAGAACGTTAATTTCGAGAGTTGAATTTTTTATTTTATTTTACCCTGCTCCCCGGCTTCATCTCCCGGTCGAAGGTGGCCACGGCAAGCAGGTCCCCGTTGCTCGCGGCGAGCAGCATGCCCTGGGACTCGATGCCCATGAGCTTGGCAGGCTTCAGGTTCGCCACGATCACGATGGACTTGCCCATGAGCTCCTCGGGAGCATAACTCTTCCCGATGCCGGCAACCACCTGTCGGGTCTCGGTGCCTATGTCCACGTTGAGTTTTATCAGTTTCGCTGATTTTTCCACCCGCTCGGCGGCAATGATCTTGCCGACCCTGAGGTCGACCTTCATGAAATCCTCTATGCCGATGGGCTCCGGACCGGCTGCAACAACTGGTGCGGGAGCTGGTTTCTGAATCGCTTCTGTATTTTCCATCTTCGTCTCCGTGTTCTTGTTCCGATCGATCCTGGGGAATAATTGCGCGCCGGGCTGAATGGCAGTACCGGGCGCCAGCTTTCCCCATTGCTGTTCTTCGTTCAACCTGCATGAATCGATTAGCTTCCCCAGGCCGAGAGCGTTCCATATCTTCTGCGACGTAGACGGCATCACCGGGTAGAGGTACAGCCCGATCAGCCTGAGCGACTCCGAAAGATTATAGAGCACGCTTCCGAGACGCTCCAGGTCCTTGTTCCTTGCGAGCGTCCAGGGCGCGTTTTCTTCCACGTAGCGGTTCGCGCGCGTCACGAGCGACCACGCCTCGTGAAGATATTTGGTGAACGCGAGCGTTGACAGATTTTCATCGATCCTGGACAGGATCGGCGCGGCGGTCTCGCGCAGTTCCCGGTCGAACGGCTGTTCGATCCCTGCACCGGGTATCTTTCCGTCAAAGTACTTCCCGATCATCGTCAGTACCCGCGAGAGCAGGTTCCCCAGGTCGTTCGCCAACTCGGTGTTGAAGCGCGTGACAAAGGTGTCCTTCGAAAAGTCGCCGTCCAGGCCGAAGGGAACTTCCCGCAGCACAAAATAGCGGAACGCGTCGGCGCCGTAGGCATCGACGACCTCATGCGGGTCGATCACATTCCCGAGCGACTTCGACATCTTTTTGCCGTCCTGCGTCCACCATCCGTGGGCAAAGATGTTCTCCGGAAGCGGCAGTCCCAGTCCCATCAGCATCGTGGACCAGTACACACTGTGGGTCGTGAGAATGTCCTTGCCGACGAGGTGGTGGTCCGCGGGCCACCAGAAGTTTTCCTTCGCGGCCGGGTCCATCGAACCCTGTGCCGGAGGACTCAGATACCGCGTGGCTGAAAGGTAATTCACGAGGGCGTCGAACCAGACATAGGTGACAAAATCATGATCGAACGGCAGTTCGATCCCCCAGGCAAGCCGCGCCTTGGGCCGCGAGATGCAGAGATCGCCCAGGGTCTGCGACTTCAGGAACCCGAGCACTTCGTTGCGCCGGGAGTCGGGCCGGATATAGTGCGGATTCTGTTCAATATGCGCGATCAGGCGTTCCTGATATTTGCTCATCAGGAAAAAATAGTTGCTTTCCGAGATACGCTCCACCGGCCTGCCGCAATCCGGACATTTGCCTTCCACGATCTCCTTCTCGGTCCAGAATCGCTCGTCAGGCGTGCAGTACCATCCTTCATAGGTCCGTTGCGCTACCTCGCCCTTGTCAAAGAGCTTCTGGAGCAATTCCTGCACCACGGCGACATGTTCCTTGTCGGTCGTGCGGATGAAGGCGTCGTTGGTGATCTCAAGCTTTGTCCAGAGCTGCTGGAAGTTCACGGTCATGCTGTCCGCGTGCGCCTTTGGAGTAAGCCCGCGCTCCTGCGCGGCCTTGGCCACCTTCTGGCCATGCTCGTCCGTGCCCGTGAGAAAGAACACCGCGTCTCCCTTGAGCCGATGGTAGCGCGCAAGCACGTCCGCCGCGATCGTCGTGTAGGCGTGCCCGATATGCGGCACGTCGTTCACGTAATAGATGGGAGTGGTGATGTAGAATTTTTTCGACATGGCTTCGCTGTGCGTTAAAGTGACTAAAGTACATTAAAGTGTCTAAAGTACGTTAAAGTGAATGAAGTGATCCTTCCAACTTTAGGCATTTTAGTCACTTTATGAATTTTAGGCACTTTTCTTCCCTCTCTACTTTCTACGCCGTCCCCTGCGGCGGTTTGTTCTCGCCCTGCTGCCCTTTCTTTTTTTTGCGCCAGAACTTGCGTCTTTTCTTCCGCGCGGACGCGGTTCCTTCCTGCTGCTGCGGCTGGGCGTTCTGGTCCTGTTGCTGCAAAGGATGCTCTTCCGGCTTTGGCTGCTGACTTTCCCTTGATAGCTCCGGCTTCGGCTGCTGACCTTCCCTGGACAGATCCGGCTTCGGCTGCTGCGCCTTCTTTTCCTGCCGCTGGTCCTTCTTTCTTTCAGGCCTGCCGTAGACCTTCTGGCCGCCTTCCCGCTGTTTGTCGCGCCGCTGATCCTGCTGCTTGCGGTCCTCCTGGTGTCTTTTCTCCTCTACAGCCCGGCTCTCGTCGGCTTCCTGTCGTTCCTCGGTGATCCGCAGTTCCTCTCCGAGCCTCTTTTCCGTGGCCGCGGCCTCGCGCATGCCTGCGAGGTCCTTCTTGTTCTCATCGTACATCCCAAACTCATAGGAGAGACAACAGAGCAGCCTGCCGCAGACCCCGGAGATTTTTGCCGGATTCAATATCATTTCCTGTTTCTTGGCCATCCGGATCGAGACCGGCTCGAAGTTCTTCAGGAACGCCGAACAACAAAGCTCCCTGCCGCAGGGGCCGAACCCGCCGATCATGCGCGCAACGTCCCGGACGCCGATCTGGCGCATCTCGATCCTGCTCTTGAGCTTATGCGCCAGGTCCTTTACCAACTCGCGGAAGTCAACCCTGGTCTCGGAGAAAAAGAAAAAGGTGGCACGCGCGGCATCAAAGGAATATTCCGCGCGGATAAGCCTCATCGGCAATTCCCGCTCGGTGATCATGATCTGTGCAACGCTGAACGCCTCGGCTTCGCGCGCGCGGTTCTTCTTTTCCCGGACAAGGTCCTCTTCCGTTGCCTTGCGAAGTACCTTTCGCAACCCTCGTGACGGCTTGACCGCGGGCGGAGAAGACGCGGCTTCGGCCGGAGTGATTATCTCCTCGCCATCGATCCGCAGTTCTTCTTCCTGCCAGACCCGGGGGGACGATTCTACGGCGGGCGGATCCTGTGTCCTCCTGAGACGGACCACATGAGCAATATCCAGTCCACGGTCGGAGTCGATGATCACCTTGTCGCCCACGGCAACATCAATAATGTCCGTTGCGTCGAAATCGTACACTTTCCAATTATCATGAAAACGTACTCCGGCTATCCTTATCATAGTGTCTGTCATCGGTTTTCTCTATTCCACCTTTTATCTTCTGACTTCTTACTCCTTACTCCTGACTTTTTCTCCATCACCCTCTCCCGAACTTCAGGAACAGGTTCTCCGCCACGAGCTGGGCGCTCACCCGCCGGTCCAGCAACTCCCGGCTGGCCGTGAAGAGTTCCATGTCCGCAAGGAGCCTGGGAAGCGAATGCCCGTCGGCTAATTGACGGTACTGGTGCTGTGCCGGTGCATGGACAAGCAGGCGCTCTTCCCCGGTCTCACGGTATACCAGTGCGTCACGGAGCCATTCGATGCCGATCTCGATCAGCCGCTCGAACCGTTCGCGGTCCTTCGCGATCGTCTCCGCCAACGCAAGCGCCTCGCCGGGACCCATCTGTGCCAGCCCGGACCAGAGCGTCGCAACCTCATCCCGGGCGGACTTTTCCTGTTCAATGTCCATTTCGAGTCCGCGGCCCATGCTTCCCTGCGCAAGCCCCGCGATAAACCACGCGTCTTCCTCGGAAAGTCCGCGCGTATGCACGAGTTCCCGTGCAAGTATATTGCGCGGAAGCGGATGGAACGTGATCTCCTGACACCGCGAACGGATGGTGGGAAGGAGACTCTGCGGCATCGCGGTTATCAGAATGATGAGAGCGTCGCCGGGCGGCTCCTCAAGTGTCTTCAGAAACGCGTTCGACGCTGCGGCGTTCATGCTTTCGGTATTGTCAACGATCAGGACCTTCTTTGTCCCCTCGAACGGCTTAAGCGCGAAGTCGGCCTGCACCTGTCTGATCTGGTCGATCTTGATCTCATCACCGTCCGGAACCAGAAGATGCACATCCGGATGGCAAAGCTTTTCAACCTTGCGGCATGAAGGGCATTCGCCGCACCCGCCCTCCGGCCGCGCATGCAGGCAGTTCACCGCGGCGGCAAGAGCAAGGGCCGTCCTCTTTTTGCCGATGCCCTCCTGACCTGAGAACAAATAGGCATGGGCAAGGGCGTTGTTCGCGATCGCCCGTTGCAAGGTTCGAATGGATCTTTCGTGCCCTTCTATCGTCGAAAACGTCATCCGTTCAGGATTCCTTCACAGAAAAATATTCGTAACAGCTCAGGTCAATATATTGTCCGCAGATTACGCAGATTTCACAGATTAACATAAACCTGAATTTTGCTTTTAAAATCTGCGTCCATCTGCGAAATCTGCGGATAGAAAGGTTTTTCTCTGATGTAACGCTCTTCTGGGTTCAGATTTTATTATCCGATCCGCAGCTTCTCGTCTACGATCTTCCTGACCTTTTCCTGGATCGCCTCGGCTGACGACGACGCGTCCACGACCCGGATGCGATGCGGTTCCTGCGAAACCAGTGTCAGGTATCCCTGCCTCACCCGCTCGTGAAAAGCAAGCTCCTCGTTCTCGAACCGCGCCTCTGCTTCAAGTCCGCGGCTGTTGTTCCTCCCCCGCGCACGCGCGATACCCGAGGCGGCATCGATGTCAAAAAGGAGGGTAAGCTCGGGACGCATCCCCGCGGTCACGATCCGGTCGAGCGAGCGGATCATCTCAATATCCAGCCCTCTCCCGTACCCCTGATAAGCAAGCGTGGCGTCCGAGAACCGATCGCAGAGAACGATCGTGCCGTCCGCAAGCGCGGGCATGATGATCTCGCGCAGATGCTGGGCCCTGCCGGCGGCATACAGGAGAAGTTCCGCTGCGGGATCGAGCGAGCGGTTCGCCGGGTCAAGCAGGATCTTCCTGACCTGGTCGCCGATCGACGTCCCGCCCGGTTCCCGGGTGAGCACATGCAATACCCCTCTGGCGGTAAGATAGTGCGCGAGCAGCGCGATCTGAGTGGACTTGCCGGAACCTTCGATTCCCTCGAAGGTGATGAACGTTCCCTTCATTTATTTAAGCTCCACGGCGGCATCACCCGCTGTCCTGAGCGCCGGGTTGGAGGTGAACAAGATCACCTGGGTCTTCGCACCGAGGGTACGAAGGACCTGGCACGCCGCCTTCTGCCTCGCTGGATCGAGATCCGCGAGCGGATCGTCGAGAATGAACGGAAATCGCCTTTTCCCGGCGAGCGCCTCGACAAGACCGGCCCGGAGACAGAAGTAAATCAGGCTCCTGGTCCCGTGGCTCAGTTCCGGGTAGGCCACCACCGAGTCATCGTTGGCATGCACGATTGGATCACCTTCCTGGCCGGCCTCGAGCCTTACATACTTGCCCGCGGTAACCGCAACCAGGTTCCTCTGGGCCGCCGCCTCGACCGCCGGGACAAGCGTCTCCATCTCGATCCCTCCGGCCCTGCTTGCAATTCTCAGATCCTCAAGGAATCCGCCGTGACTGATGGTTGCAGAAAAATCCGCAAGATCATCGGGCAGTTCCTGCGCTTCAGCGCCGAAATCCCATGACGCCCCGGCGGACGCATTGGACACGTTGGAGTCCAATCGTTCGATATCCTGCCGTATACTGTAGGTGTCCACGTTGTTCCGGGCGACTGCCTGCGCCGCCTTTTCAAGTTCCACGATCTCCTGCTGCTTATGCTCATACTGCTGTCGGAGAGTTTTCGGGGTAAGGCCTTCAAAGCTGCGCTGGTGCTGCTCTTCAATATCGTCCGCGAGGGAGCGAAAATGGCGGTAGTTCTCTGCCTTTTCTTTGAGTTCAGCCGGTGTTGAGGCCCCCGCCAGGCGCATAGTGGCCGTGACACTTGCCCCGTCCTGCTGAAAACGTCGTTCAAGGCCGACAAGCTCCTGTTTCAGATCTTCCTCATCTCTCATAATCTTCTTGCGCCGCATATTCTTCCGGGAACCGTTGTACCACCCTCCGGCCATCAGGATAAGCGACAGGAGAAGGCCGGCAGGAAAAAGGAGTGCCAGCTCTTCCGTAAGCACGAACACGCCGGCCAGGATCGAGAGGACCCCCACCGTGACTCCGGCGATGAACAACGTGTCCGTAACAAGGTTCACGGCCGGTATCGCCGCAAGCTGCATCGTCAGCCCTTCGATCTGCTTGTTGAGCTCATCAGCATCCGCCTGTTTTTGGACCTGACGCCGCTCATAGGCCTCGATAAGCGCGGGAAGGTCCTGGGGCATCTTCTCGTACCCCTTGAGCGAATCGAGCGTTGACGCTATCTCCGCCTTTTTCTGTTCGATCTCTCCGAGTGAGCCTGTTTTTTTTTCAATTTCTTCCAGGGCAAGTTTGGCTGACTGGTACTTGTACTCGGCGTCCGCGGCCTCCTCCGCCAAGCGAAGGGACTCACGAAGTTCGGCAAGCCTTTCCCGATCTCCGGATGACTTCCCCCCCTCGGGTGGAACTCGCGTACCCGGCGCCGAACGCGGCTCCGCAGCTGACGCAATCGTGCCCGATCGGGCCGCGTGGTGCTCCCGCTGAAATATAAAAATCCTGGAGAAGTCCTCTTCGGTCATCCCCGTGGTCACCCTGCCCATGAACTGCACCGCGTTGTCCCAGTCCTTGTGCAAAAGGGTGTAGTCCTTGCTGGTCGCATTGTAGCGGGAAAGGTTCACGGCGCGTTTTGAAAAATCCTGGATGATGCGGAAGTATGCCCCGTCGTCGGTACACAGTACGAGCGCCGAACGTGAGGCATCGGGCGCATGCCTTGATACGAGCGCTTCGAGAAGTGCCGTCTGATTGCTTGGAAATAGAAGCCGCCGCAGGGAGTCTGCTGCCGTGGTCTTTCCCGACTCATTGCCGGCAACAACAATATTGAAATCGTCCTTGAATCTCAACCGGGCAAGTTCCCGAAATCCCCTTACTCCCTGCAGAACGAGCTCCACCAGGAACATGAATAAGGCTCCTTTTCTCAATTAATTTCGTACTATAACGCAAGTGGGTGAAAGTTGCAACAGGGAAAAAGGTTCCCTCACAGCATCTCCAGCGACTTCCTAAGCGCCTCGGCCTTCTGGAGGGTCTCGAAGTATTCCTGCTCGGGAACGGAATCCGCAACGATCCCGGCCCCGACCTGGATATGCGCGATCCCGTCCTTCACCACAAAGGTCCTGATGATGATGTTCAGGTCCATGTCGCCGGTGTTCGACAGGTATCCGATGGAGCCGGTATAGGGTCCGCGCGCCATGGGTTCAAGCTCGTTGATGATCTCCATGCATCGGACCTTTGGCACGCCCGTGATCGTGCCTCCCGGAAAAACAGCGCGCAGCAGGTCGAAGGCGTCCCGCCCCGGCGCAAGCGTTCCCCGGACATTCGAAACGATATGAATAACGTGGGAATAATCCTCCACGACCATCATTTCATCCACCCGGACCGTCCCGTACTCGCACACCCTGCCGAGGTCGTTCCGCTCGAGATCGAGCAGCATGATATGCTCCGCCCGTTCCTTTTCGTTAGTCAGGAGTTCCGCGGAAAGCGTTCTTGTTTCCGTGCCGTCCTTTCCCCTCCGGCGGGTGCCCGCGATCGGCCTCGTATCGGCGGTCCCATTATGGAGGCGGACCAGACGCTCAGGGGAAGAGCTCACCAGCTGCAGGTCACCGAAATCAAGGTATGCGGAAAACGGCGACGGATTGATGTTTCGCAGAATGGTGTATAAGCGAAGCGGGTCCGCATCATTGATCGATGCCGAGAGCCGCTGGGAAAGATTCGCCTGATAGATGTCCCCTGCCGCGATATATTCCTTGCACTGCATGACCATTGCTTCAAATTGGTTTTTCGTCACGTTCGGCGTGAGGCTGAAGCGCTTCGCGTCGCTTTTTTCAGAGACGTGAGCATCGCTCCTGTCACTCTGAGCTATCAGCTTTGAGCGAAGAGCCGTGACTCGCTGTTCCGCCTCATCATAAAGCCTGCCCCACTGGTCCGGCTCCGGTCTCCGGAAGCCCATCTCCTGCTCCCGGGCGCCCGGGTTGACGATCACCCAGGCCTTTTCCAGGATATGATCAAAGGCAACAACCCTGTCCACGAACATAAAATACGCCTCGGGAATGTCGAGATCGATCCGCGCCTTGCGCGGAAGCTTCTCGATCTGATGCGCAAAATCGTACGAGAAGAACCCCACCGCACCTCCGGTGAATGGGGGCAGTCCGTCAACCCGCGCTGTCCGGTAATTGGCGAGCAGCTCACGCAGCTTCACGAGCGGCTTCCGGTTCATGGATGTCCGCCTTCCATATTTGCCCGCGGGCGTGACCGGCAGGCTGAGTTCCACAGCATCCCCGCGGGACTTGAAAATCAGGTAGGGGTCCGCCGTGACAAACGAATACCGTCCGATCTTGTCGTTCACCCGGGCGCTTTCGAGAAGAACAGGGTTGCCTTCCTTCCTGATGGACTCAAGCGCCGATAGCGGCGTGAGTCGCGGCAGGTCGAGTTCAACGGAAAGAGGCAGGATCTTCCCGGACCGAAGCGCATCGAGGAATTCATTTTTTGAGGGCTTGATCGAATGCATAATAAAGTGGGGAAATTCTAAAGGCAATTCATCAACGGGTCAAGACAATTCTTAAAATAAATCCCGCAGAATGACTCAGGTTGTGCTATATTATAGTCAGCAAGGAGACATCGATCTTTCTAAAGAAACGCACCAGGTTCACAGGGCGTTGCCGGACCATCACCGACTAGGTGTAGAGATGATAACCCGTTCTGAGGGGAATCAAGCACCGTGCCGGATGGAGAGCCGAAACCGGTAAGAAATCCGCAAGTTGAGCAGATATTCACCGGTTGATTCACAGGCTGCCATTAAGCACGGAAGAGCCGAATACCCCGAAGCCGAGGGAATTTGCGGGACGAAAGGAACAATGAGCTTCACAGGGTCTGCTGAGCAGAGCCACAGAAGCAGCCATTGAGATCCCCGCAGAGAATTCCCGGCTAAACGGAATATCAGTAACGGTCCGCGGGCAACGCCTTTTTTTTATTTTCATCCTCTCTCCCGGAGCTACACTGCTCCCGATACCAGGACCTCTCCAACGCACACAATCTTTCACTCGACAAAATAATAAAAATATTTTAAACTATTTCTCTGCATGGCCTATGCATTGACGGAGGAAATCAGCGATGAACCATATCATGGACGTTAAGATCTATTACGAGGACACGGACTGCGGCGGAGTCGTGTACTATGCCAACTACCTGCGCTACATGGAGCGGGCGCGGACCGAGTACTTGGCGTCCCGGGGCTCTTCGGTCAAAACGCTGATGGATCAGGGCACGATCTTCATGGTGTTCCGTGTCGAGATCGACTACAAAGCTCCGGCACGGTACGGAGACACGATCGAGATCGAAACCTGGGTCAGTGACGTGACGCGGGCCACGATGATATTCGAACATGTGATGCGGGAGAAGACGTCCCGTCGTGTTTTCGTCGAATGCAGGGCAAAGGTCGTCGCGGTCGATGCCAACGCAAGACCCAAACGCCTTCCCCAGGAGTATGTGGATAAGATCAAGTGACGATCCTGACCCATGACAGCATTTCTCTACGGAGCTCCGGTGTGGTGAGCATCACCCAGCCTGAAAAAGGCTTTCGATTCACCCTTGACAGCCTTCTGCTCGCTGACTTCTGCCGCGCTCAGAAGCGCGACCGCATACTCGAACCGGGCGCGGGAACCGGGATCATTTCACTTCTGCTTGCGCGAAAATATCCGGGAGCGCGGTTCATTGCCGCTGAAATCGAACCCCAGGCTTTCAACCTCCTCTGCCGGAATATCGAGCACAATGGACTCGCTGACGCCATCGTGCCTCTTGATCGTGACATACGACGTCTCGGCCGATCGATCACAGAGAGCTCGTTCGATGTCATCATCGCAAATCCGCCCTATACCAGATGCGGAACCGGCAGAACAAGCCCCTCCCGTGAACGGCAAACCGCGCGTCAGGACCAGACCGCGTCTCTCTCTTGCTGGCTCGATCTCCAAATCTTGTTAAAGAACAAGGGGAAATACTTCCTCGTCTTTCCCGCACGCCGCGCAGCAGAATTGATGTCTCTCTTGCGGGAGCGGGGGATGGAACCAAAGCGCCTTCGGTGTGTGCATCCTTTTCATGACAAACCTGCGTCGCTCGTGCTGATCGAAGCGATCAAGACCAAAGGGATCGGTCTTGATATTCTGCCGCCGCTGGTCGTTCATGAACGGGGTGGTGGTTATACGGAAGAGATGCAGGAGATCTATGGGATGGTTGGATGATGGAATGCCCTGTCAATCCTTTCCCCTTGCTCCAAGCCTCCTGACCCCCGAACCTCGAACCCTGAACCCTTTTACTTATGCCTTATAAACGTCCCGTTCCGATACTCTTCAAACGCAGTCTCCAGTTCCTCATCCGTATTCATCACGATCGGTCCAAACCACGCCACCGGTTCTCTGATCGGCCTGCCCGAGATCAGCAGGAAGCGCACCGCGTCGTCCTCTGTTGAAACAACAACCTGATCGCCATCGGCAAAAAGACAGAGCGTCCCATTCCCGATGAATGCCTTCTTCAGATCATCGAAATGGCCCTTGCCTTCGATGACGTAGGCGAACACCGTATGCCCGCGTTTCGTTGCATGGATGAATTCCGTTTTCGCGGGTACCGTTATGTCGAGATACTCCGGATCGATGACAATGTCCTTCACCGGTCCCTGGTTATCATCCACCCTGCCGCAGATGACCTTTATCTTGCCGCCGTTCTCCAGCACGACCTCCGGCACCTGTCGGCTTTTTATGTCCCGGTACCGCGGTTCCATCATCTTATGGGACCTCGGGAGATTGGCCCAGAGCTGAAACCCCTCCATGCGTCCATCCGGACCTCCCTTCGGCATTTCCTGATGGATGATGCCGCTTCCCGCGGTCATCCATTGCGTGTCGCCGGACGAGATGACGCCTTTGTTCCCCATGCTGTCGCCGTGCTCAACATCGCCCGTGAGCATATACGTGATCGTTTCGATCCCGCGATGCGGATGCCAGGGGAAGCCCTTGAGATACTGTTCTGGATTGTCCGAGCGGAAATCGTCGAGCAGTAAGAACGGATCGAACAGCGGGAGTTCGCTGAATCCGAATACCCTCTTAAGATGCACCCCGGCGCCTTCGAGTGTCGGCTTGCTTTTGATGATTTTCTGTATCTTTCTTGTGTCTTTCATGGCGTACCTCCATTAAAATCCTCACGCAATATAACAACAAGAGCCGGATTTTACCGCCGGCAATGTCTATTTGTATCAATGACTTGACGATGTAATTATATTACCACAAACGCGACCAGGGCGATGCCGGGTCCGGCAATGGCAAATACATGGAAAAACCTCTGCTCCCGGGTGGATAAGGCACAAAATAGACCCCAAAACTAAGGTTGCTTTTATTCAAAAAACGTGAGATAATAACGACATCGGAATAAGATTTTACAAAAAGGCCGCAGAGGACCAAACGAAAAAGGCCACAAGGACAGGCGTCTTTGCGGCTTTTCCATTTTGAGTACGTTTGTCAGAAAGGAACACCATGGCGCTTAAGCAAAATTACAAGGAAAAGCTGGAAGTGAAACGAAACGCTATGCTCGCCGCTGGTTTGGTTTCCGAACGGTTTCCCGCGGTTTCAAACATCATGTTTCGCATGACCTATTACCAAAGGACAGCGGACCCGGTCCTGATGACGCGTACCATAAGCTTTAATCCCACTAATTACGCCTGTTTTCACCTCGAATGCATGCGGGAAGAATGCACCAACGGCGGTTTTGACCTGGCGCCGGTGGTTGCCGGTCTGATCAAAAATAATAAGAAATCTGTATCAGGAAAGATCGTCTGCAACGGAAAAAGCGAGGACCTCCGGCATGGTCATGCCAGCATCGCCTATGAGGTCAGCGTCCAGTACAACAAGCAGGCTAAATAAGGTTTCTCTCTTCCTCACAGGACCCCAACAAGCAATGTTTCGCCTCCCCGCGGTCAGATGCTGACCGCGCACTGTTTTTCCCTTGTCTCTTGACTTTCAGCGATCCTTTGCCTATTCTCTTTAACAGAATCCGGAACGATGACGATCAAAAAACACATAAGCACGATCATCCTGCTGCTGCTGATCGTCCTGCACCACTCCGTGGCAGCCTGGGCACAAGGCGAAGATACGTCCCCTCCCGCGGCGACCACGCAGGAACAGGAGTCGCAAGCATCACAGGGACAGCCTTCGGAAACCGTGGAACCAACGACTGCGCCGCTTGTCGAAACTCTGCGATCAGCCCCCTCGGACACGTCATCGAAACCCCGGGCGGCCGACCCGAAGATGGGTTTTATTGATGCGCTGCACGGCCAAATATCCGACCGGCTTCTTACGACCGCGGTCTGGCTGGACTCCTTTTTCGAGGACGAGCGCGTGGAGAAAGAAATAAACCGGTCATATATACGGGTCCGGTATGATGTTTTTCATGAAGAGCGGGCTGGAGCTACATACCGGCCGACGGTCAGTATGCGCCTGGCGCTGCCGCAGCTGGAGAAGAAGGCCCATCTTGTCGTCTCGGCTGAGCAGCCCGAACCCGCGTCAAGCACCCCTGTCCCGGCAGGCACGACCGGAGACCGTATCGGGAAGACCGACGAGCGAAATGTCACCACCGCGGTCCACTATGTTCTCCGTTCCACTGAGGAACAAAATTTTATTGTGAGGAGTGGAGCGCAGTTCAGTCATGGGTCGCCCGTATTGTTCGTCGCACCCCGGTACCGGTACTTTGTCCCGCTCACGACATGGGATTTCCGGTTCACGCAGGAGGCTGTCTGGAAAACGGACACCAAGTGGCAGGTGGACACGCTCTTGGATCTCGAGCGGCAGCTCCCGCGCGGGTTCTTTTTCCGCTCGAGCCTCGGCGGCACCTGGCTGGATGGCACCAATGGATATTTTTACAGTCTCAGCTTCTCGCTTCGCCAGCCCCTCGATGCGAAGCACGCCCTTGACTATGCGTGGATCAACAGCTATCAAACCAGACCGAACTACCAATTGTCCGAGATCCTTTTCACTATCCGATACCGCCAGAACGTATGGAGGGACTGGTTCTTTTTCGAGGTGGCCCCCCAGCTGCGGTTCCCCCGGTCTGGAAACTTCGACGGCACTCCCGGGATCCTGTTCCGGCTTGAACTGTATTTCGGGAAAAAGGTTTAGCAGAAAAAGGGAAATGCAGAATGAGCGTCACATGACAGGTCAACAGGCAAATGCGGTCGCGACAATATTCGATACCATCAGAATCCTCAATAAAGACGGGGGTGTTCTGCGGAAAGTCACCCCTCTGTCACGCATCGCCTTTTTGACCGATGAAGTAATCGCTCTTTTCCTTGAAAAGAATGTTGAAGGTGGTAAGCGATCCGTATATGCGCGTGAGGTACTGCTGCAGTTCCACCTTTTCATTGTCCGTAAGGACCTTGTGGCCGTTGATCTGGGTTTCCATGACCCGCAGACGGTCGCGGACCATCACGATCTTATGAAAGAACGTCTCGATGGGCACGCTCTTTGACGCAAGTTTCGAATCGCCCGGCTTGAGGACCATCTCGCCGCCCTTCCAGCGGGCGCCCAATTCGGTCTGCGGCAGGTCTTCCCGGCTGACCTCGAACGCCGCGAGCTTCATCATATCGTAGGCCGCCATCTCGGCGTCGGTCAGCACCAGAAGTTCCTCGGCCGCCACCACGGTCTTTCTGTCCATGCGGGGAAAATGGACCGTGCACTGCTGATCGTCCCCCCCGCCGGATGTCTCCTCGACGCGGCCGATGCCGAATTGCTCGTGTCGCACCAGATCGCCCTGGATCATGTTCCCCATATCAACCCTCCCTGATATCTGCTGAATATCGTTAACACCATGGATAACTGCCGATTAAAATGCGTACTTCTCCAACTTCTCCAGCACCTTGATATGGAGAAGTTCAGAGGGAATGATGCGGAGCTCTATTAGTTCACGGTTTCCCTCCAGCGGGTTTGTCGGCTGGGCAGCGGCCACAAAGGACGTCCCGTATCGTATCCCGAGCTGGGGCTCTGCGAAGAACAGCGCGTCCTGAATAAACCCGGCCGTCCGCTGCGCCTGCATCCTCTCCGCGGCATACGTCATCCAGGTGCCGCTTGAAGTGAACCGCGAAACGATCAGGACAAGGCTGATATCAGATCGTGTCTGTTCATTGTCCATCAGCAGTAAAAAAATGCGGGCAAGCTTCTTGAGATTGGTCTGCGCCGAGGCCTTCAGGGCGCCGTCCCGCGAAAACAGGAACGACCTCTCGATGAGAATTGAGCTCGCTCGTATCTTGAGACCTTTGACCAATTCCGCTCCGAACTCTTTCTGAAATATCACTTTGATGCTCTTGGAAAATTCGTTTCGGGGCTGGGAAAGGGCAAGGGCCGGTTCCAGGAATCGCTGGATCTTGACTGCCCGATAGTAGAGCAGGGCGCTCAGGAGCACCAGGCCGATCAGCAGAATGCTGAGGACCGGGCCGGCAGGCGGCGTGTATCTCCAGAGGGATCTATCCTTCATGGCGCTCCCTCCTCAAGACGGTCAAGTTTCTTTATTGCCGTCGTGAAGTCAGCCTCGGAAATAGTTGCCGGTGAATGGATCGCCTTGTTGCGCAAATACATCAGCTCGTAGAACAGGGCTATCTGCGCGTGACTGATGCGGCGTCCCTGTTCCATGTCCTTCAATCCGTCCGACAGGGTCGGAACTTTCCTGCCGATCACGGCGGCGGTGAACGACCGCAGCCGGTTTTCAAGATGATAACCCATCAGAAGTGACGCGACGACCTTCTCTCCGCGCCGGTAATATGCCAATGCCTGATCCACCGAGACTCCGCCTTTGACAATGCTGATGTTCTCCGAGGACTCTGTTTCACCGGGGGCCAAACGCTGTATCTTTTGATAGACCTCCAGGCATTTATCAAGCATGTTCTTTTCGAGATACGATTCGGCAAGGAGGAACAGATCACGGATATTGTCCGCAACGTCCCGCTGTTTGACGGCAAAGGCATAGGCGCTTTGAATGGCCCCGGCCTTGTCGTCCTTCTTGTCGAGCACATCGAAATGCCTGGCCCACCTCTTGCCCTTCAGCACATTGTCCTTCGTAAAGCGGAAGAGGCGCTCAGAAACCTCGCGTTTGTCGAGCTTGCCGCTGATGACGATGATGTTCAGCGTCGGATGGGTCTCGAAGAGCTCCGGCAGGATATCGATGCCCTCGTCCATCTTGTCGAACTCGATGTCGAGCGTCATGAGGTCGATGACCTGCGTCGTCAGGACCTGGAGTGCCTCCCTGACGCCGCTCGCCTCATGAAACCGGAGATCCGGGTCCTCGTTCTTGAGCGCCCGCTGAATTTCGAGCTTCAGCAGCTCCCGGTCCTCGAAGTCATCGTCGGCGATCAGCACTTTAAACATCGGGCGTCTCCTCGACAAAGGGGAAATTGATTATGATATCCGTTCCGACTCCCGGAGCCGTATATTCCTTGCCGATCCTGATCTTCCCGGCATGGAGACCGACGACGTATTTGGCAAAATAGAGCCCCTGTCCCCAGCTCTCGCCGACGCCCCGCCCCCGGTAAAAGCAGAGATCAGCCTGCTGCTCATCCATGCCGATGCCCTCGTCCCGGAGGGATAACGTCAGGTACCGTCTGCTGCCGTCCCGGTCCATGGCGCAGGACACCTGAATGCTCGCACGGGGCTGGTCGGGTTTTTTATACTTGACGGCATTGTCGATCACATTTTCGAACACGGTCTTCAGCAGGGGCGGGGCCGCATAGATCATCGGAATGGCCATCGTCTCATGGATCGTGATCTCGGCGAGGTCGCTGTATTGAACTGCCAGGTCGCGCAGCATGGCCTTGAGATCGATATTCTTAAAATCGACCAAACTCGCCTCGCGCTCATCGGAGATCTTCTTGAAAATGTCGATATCAGCGAACAGCTTGTCCAGATTGTCATCGATCCGTTCTGTTGCCTCCCGGGGCAGTCCCGGAAGCAGGTCGATCCGTCGCTTGATCCGTCCGAGGTTGTTCTTGAACTCATGTCCGATCGTTGCCGAGATATAGCGAATAAATTCGTTGCGCCGGGCAATTTCCTGATTTTTCAGAACGAGCATCATGTTCTCGCGCGCCCTTCGCTGTTTTTGCTGGTAGACAACGGAGAGGTACATGATGAAAGCGGCAAAAGAAACGATCATGACCACAAGGGCGTAATGAGCGACACCGTTGGATGCGTCAAGCTGCCCCTGCATGATGGAGAGACGTTGGTCGATGCCCGCGTCAGGAGGGATCAGGCCCTTCCACGGCATCAGCCGCAGCTCAAGACCTTCAAAGGGGGGGAAGAAACGGTTCGAGTAGACCATGCCCAGAACGAGCCAGATAAAAATCATAAGGACGGTCAGCGCCAGGGTCTGTATTCGGTGACGATTGCCGGAATCGATCATAGAGGATAATTTATTACAAAATGCCGGTTATTACAACAAGAAAACGGGGATACCCTGACGCACCGGGGAGAACATAGCATGAATCGGATACAAATATTTTTTGTAACTGCTTAGCAGGCTGCTGAAAAAGTCGTTAGAGTGGTTCGACAAGCTCACCACGAACGGTTAAAGAATAACAATTTCAATGCCCGTTCCGTTCGCCCTGAGCTTGTCGAAGGGTAAACGGAACGTTTTTCAGCAGCCTGTTAGAACCTTAAAACCTGTCAGGAGAAAGGGGGGAGAAACTTGGGGAAAGGGAAAAAAGGGAGTTCTTTTATTTAAGTCGTTCATCCCCCCCCTTCGCCTCTTAATTCCCCATTTCTCCTGACACATTCTGTCATCCTGTCAAAGGGTCACGGTCTTGCGAAGAACGCGGCATGGTTGGAGGTAAATATCGGGGGGTCGTTTTTCAGGATCGCCGAGACAGCGGAGTGCTTTTTAAATTCATTGTCAAGGAAATGCCGCACCGCTCTTCGGTCCCATCCGTGAAGATGCTTGAAAGCCGTATAGAGCGACAGGTCCCCCTCATAGAAGTGTTCGGTCACATGCTCCCGTGCCTCATGCCCGCAGAGCGGCATGTTAAAGATCGCAAGATTCAGGAATGTGATCGCCTCGCGGTGAGCGGCAACGAATTCGAGCGTCTTTCGCGCCTCCCTGATCGTCTCGGCCGGAGTGCCGAAGAGAAGATAGACATAAGCGGCGATCCCGGCCGCATGAAGATTTTTCAATACCAGCGACGCTGTCGCGAGATCGATCCCCTTCCGCAACCTATCGAGAACCCCCTGGTCGCCTGATTCCAGACCGAGCTTCAGCATCCTGCATCCCGATCGTTTCAGCTGCATGCAATAATCACGGTCCGTCAGCTCGTTGCCGATCCTCGCGAAACCATACCACGGGACTCCGGGGGGCTCGTTCGCAAGCGCACGCATGAGAGCGGGACTGATCGCATTGTCCAGCAGATGGACCAGTATTGGATCCGTTTTCGCGATCAGCGTTTTGAGATCACTCATCGCCAGTTCCGTGGGGACCGGGACATAGGGAGTTTCCTCCGCTGTTTCCGGACAGAAGGAGCATTTGTTCCAATAGCATCCGCTCGACGCGCTGTAGGGCAGAATGAATCCCGGGGACAGATACTCTTCATGAGGCAGGGAGCCATAGTCCGGCGTGACATGCGGATGACCGTTCTCTTTGACGCCGAGCAGTTCGAGCAGCGGCCCCTCTCCCGGGCCGGCGATACAATGATCGACCAAGCCGCCAAACGGGTCCTTCCACGCCGGACCTTTCATCCAGGAGGTCACCAGGCCGCCGCCGAGAACGATCTTGAGACCGGGGAACTCGCGCCTGATGAAGCCGATCATGGCGAAGGTACTGAGCGCCTGGCTTAGATAGTTCAATGAAAAACCGATTAGCGGTGGACCGGTTTCTGTAATGATCTCCAGCAATCGGACTTTGAAATAAGGATAGAACGGATTCTGTTCCGGATGCTGGGCGGCATTGATCAGGTCATTGCTCCGCACGGGAGAAAGCTGCTGATGGTGATAATCCGCCAGGCCGAGGATCGCGTGAAACTCCCTCGCAGAGGCCTCGAGCACGCGGTTCACGTCTTTTACGGCCCTGCTGTAGTGGTCCGGAGAACGATAGGTCCGCGGGTCGCGGAGCGACGCGAGATTGGATGAACTATTTTTAACCGCCCGCCGGGTCCAGGTATCTGAGGCGGTCTGCGGCTTCCGCATGAGGGAGAGAAGGCCCTCGAGATTCGCGTCCAGGACCGAGCAGGATATTCCCTGCGCGTTAAGCGCGCCCGCGAGTTTCGCTATGCCCGCAGGAGGTTCACAGGGTTTTGCCGCCGGAGGAAAGATAAGGAGCATGGGGTACCCCAATCAGTCGGATCTGTCTGATCCGACGGATCCGACGGATTACTTCCTCTTCGACTCGATCAATGCCTGAACAGGCTTGAGGCTGTAGGGACTTCCATGCTCTATTGCCGTGAGCACTGTGCCGCCGCCGGTGAAGAAGTAGTAGCTCGCGTTGTCCATCACCGAAAGATAGAGGCCCGGCAGGAGGTTCTTGAATTCCTGAAGGGTGTCTCCGCCTCCGTACATTTTCATGGCATCGCGGTTAAGGTCTATGGTGTTGTCGAGCGCCTGGGAACCGGAGGAAAAGTGCGGAGTGTACCCCATGACGGCATTCACGAAGATCGTCTTCGCCGTGCCGATGGCGTCGGCAACGGTCTTTTCCTCGAATGACCGGGGGTCGATGTCAAGGATGTACCCGTACGAATCGCCGGCCTTGAAATCATGCAGCGAGATGGTCCGGTACCTGCCTTCGATCCTTCCGTCCATGGTGTCCGATTCCACGACAAAGGGAAGCTCGACGATCTTTTTCTGGAGACGGTCCTTTGCAACCAGTTCCTGCGCGAGCGCGCAGTCCTCATCCGAAACGCCCTTAATCCGCACCCGGTACTTTGCGCAGAGATAGGTATTGTAAATGACGCCGCCGAGCACGAGACGGTCCACCTTTTCATACAGGGCGGTGAGCGGCTTGATCTTGGTGTCGTATTTCGATCCCGCGACCACGGCGAGGAAGGGCCGCTCGGGACTCATGACCCCCTCAAGGTGCGTGATCTCCTGCTGAAGGAGGAAGCCGGCATAGGACGGCAGGTGCCGGGTGATGTCGAACGTGGAGGCATGGGGCTGCCACGAACCGAACGCGTCGTTCACGTAGATATCGGCCAGGCCGGCAAGCTGGAGCGCGAAACGCTCCCGGAGCTCTCCCTCGGCCTCTTCCCCGAGGAACCACCGCGAGTTCGGAAGATAGATCCCCCCGATCTTCCGCTCTTTCAGCTCCCTGACGGCAAGGTTGATGGACGTGTCGATCCCCGTAATGCCTTGCACCGGGTCCGGGGGGAATTTCGGGACATACAATTTTGTATGGAGCTTCTGTTCAAGATACCGTACGATGGGCTCGACGGACTCCTCGGGTCTGCAGGTTATCGTTCCCGTCTTTTTGTCTTTCGGCCTGCCCACATGGGTCATCATGATGGGCCTGCCGCCGCGCTCGACAATGTGAAAGAGGGTCCCGATGGTACGGTCGATCCGATAGGGGTCGCGTATCTCTCCCCCCTTTACGACATTGTGATCGAACCGGACAAGGACGACCTTCCCGTCGAGATCGGCATCCTGGATCAACGGCAATTCAGCGTGTAATGGTCTGCTCAGCATGGTGGACCGCCTTTATCACATTCGGGAATAAACGACAACCGTATTATAGCATATTGTGTAAAACGTTTGACGAATGAAACAACTTCAAATACGGTCTCACACGAAGACACGGAGACACGAAGAAAGAAAAAGGCAATGCATGTTTTCTTTGTGGCTTTGTGGCTTCGTGTGAAAATAAATCCCTTTTGGTTCGGGATTAACAGGGTCACGGCGGGCATTGCATCAATGCGCCGGCGGTGGTCCGCCTGTTGTCGGCGCTTTTGACCATTTCATGATGAACACCAGGGGAATGATGCTGACGATCAGGATGCAGATCACGAGAAACGCGTCCGTGAAGGCGAGGGTCGTTGACTGCCTGATCAGCTCCCGGTACATCAGGCCGTCGGCGCCGGCAGGCGGCAGTCCGTGTTGGCCCAGGAACCCGGTCATCTTGTCATGCGCAATGGCGTAGCCCGGATCAAAAGGCGATAGATGTTCCACCAGGCGCGTCTGGTGGAGCTGCGCCCTGCGCGAGAGAATGGTCGTGGTCATCGCGATGCCCACGCTTCCTCCCAGATTCCGCAGAAGGTTGTACATCGATGTCGCCTCGGTCATCCTCTCTTTCGGAATATGCGAGAGCGTCAGGGTGGTGAGCGGGATGAAGGTCATGCCCATGCCGAATCCCAGCGCCACGCGGGGCCAGACAAAGGTCCAGAAGTCCGTCGTGAGGTTGAACCGCGACATCATGTAGGTGCTGAGCGCGCAGACGGACAGGCCGAAGACGAGAAAGCGCTTCGGGTTCACCTTCCCGACGAACTTTCCGACGATGGGCATGGCGAACAGGGTGGCGATGCCTCCCGGGCCGAGCACGAGCCCGGCGTAGAACGACGTATAGCCCATCATCATCTGGAGGTAGATCGGCAGCAGCACGATGCTGCCGAAGAGGTTCAGGAACACGAAGAACATCACCGTGGCGCCGCTCGTAAACGTCCGGTCCTTGAACAATTTCAGGTTCACGATCGGACGTTCGGAGTAGTATTCGTTGATAATGAGAAGGGTGAGCGAGACCACCGCGATCACGCCGAAAGTGATGATCAGGTTGGACGCGAACCAGTCCACGCTCTCGCCCTTATCGAGAACGAACTGGAGCGATCCGAGCCCGACGGCAAGGAACAGGAGCCCCCAGTAGTCGATCTTCATTTTCTGGCGCTGCATGTACGGCGGGTCCTTGATCACGATGACGTTCATGATGATCGAAAGAATGCCGATGGGGATGTTGATATAGAAGATCCACCGCCAGGACAGGGTATCGGTGATCCATCCGCCGAGGAGCGGACCGACGATCGGGCCCACCATGGCTCCGAGACCGAAAATGGCCATGGCCTGGCCGTGCTTTTCCCGGGGAAAGGATTCGAGGAGGATGGACTGGCTGATCGGGACGAGACCGCCTCCGCCGAGGCCCTGAAGCACGCGGAAGAAGATAAGACTGCTGAGGCTCCAGGCAGAGCCGCACATGAAGGAACTGAAGGTAAACAGGGCGATGGACGCGATCTGGTAGTTCTTCCTGCCGATGAGCTTGGCAAGCCAGCCCGCCATGGGGATCACGATGGCGTTGGAAACGAGGTAGGCGGTGATGGCCCACGTTGCCTCGTCGTAGCCGGCGGAGAGCGATCCCCTGATATGATCGAGCGACACGTTGACGATCGAGGTGTCGATGATCTCGATCAGCGTGGGAAGCATCACCGTGAACGCGATCAGTCCGCGGCTCGATGTCTTGTGCTGCAGGGTCATTGTAGTTTGACTCATTCTGATGCCTGCATTTGATGAAAGTTGATAGGAAGGAGAATGGATGATCGTTAACTTCGTTCACGATGAGGATGATAGGCTATCCTTATCTTTTTTACGTCCCTCGTCCCTCGTCCGTCGTCCTACGTCTCTCGTCCCACGTCCCTCGTCCCTCGTCTCTTTATTTCGCAAGAACCGTCGGCTCCACGGACATTCCGATCCTGAGGACATGGTCCTTGTCCGCGCCCGGATCAAGCACGATCTTGATCGGGATGCGCTGGACGACCTTCACGTAGTTGCCTGTGGCGTTCTCAGCCGGGAAGAGAGAAAAGGACACCCCGGTCCCGGCCATGATACTGTCCACTTTCCCCGTGAAGACCTTGTCGGGGTAGGCATCCACCTTGAGCCTCACCTCCTGGCCGGGCCGGATGCGCCCAAGCTCGGTTTCCTTGTAGTTTGCTACAACTGTGAGGTTTTCTAGAGAAACTATGGCCATAAGTAGCTGCCCTGCTTGAATATGATTACCTGTCAGGATCGCTATCTTAGTAGCATACCCGTCCGCCGGGGCTCTCAGCACCGTATAACTAAGGTTTAATTCAGCCTGACGGAGCTGCTCTTCGGCAAGTTTCACCTGGGACACAGCTATCTCTTGGGTCGAAACAGCTTTATCATATCGGTCGGCTGAGTTCGTCTTGCTTTCAAACAGAGCCTTGGCTCGTTTTAGCTCCCGCTCCGCTTGACGAAGAATGGCGCGCTGAAGCTCCAGGTTCGCCCGTGCCGCTTCACTTCGAGACCTATAATCCTGCGGGTCGAGATCAACGAGCAGGTCGTCCTTTTTTACCTGTTGGTTGGAGTTCACGTAAAGTGATTTGACGGTCCCGCTGATCCGCGCCGAGATGGTGTGGATGTTGCCGTCGATAAAGGCGTCGTCGGTCGAAACATGCGTCTTGCGATAGCCGCTGTACAGATACCCTGCGATCAGTCCGATGACCACGATCACTCCGACGATCATAAAGGCTTTTTTCTTTTTCTGTCCGTTGCCTGCCAGTTCTTCTGCCATGAAATCTCCTTGATGAAAACCGCATAGAGCATGGCGCATGGAGCATAGGGTATGGAGCGGAGAGCTACAATGCTTCACCCTCTGCGTTATGCTCTTTGCCCTATGCGCTCTGCGCTATGCCCTTTGCGCTTTGCGCCTCACTTTCCGTACACGACCACCAGGTCCCTGCCTGCCGCATTCAGGAGAACGGCCTCGGCCCGCTTGAATCCGTACAGCGACTTCCAGGAATTCGATTCCGCGGTTGTCAACAGCGTCACGGCATCGAGCACCTCGGTTGCCGTGCCCACGCCTTCCTTGTACCGGAGACGCTGGAGCCTCAGGTTCTCCTCGGCCTGTTCGACCGCGGTCTTCGTGACCTCCATTTTTTTCTCCGAGCTCTGGAGGTCGAGATAGGCGCCCTTTACCTCGAGCCGGATCGTGTCAAGCAGTTTGTCCCGGGAGAGCTTGAGCGACCGCAGCTCCGCCCGTGCCATCCCGATCTTCGAACTGCTCGCCCCGCCGGAGAAAAGATTGATGTTCACTCCAACAATGGCGGACCAGTTGTCCTGGTGGACCAGGTATTTGTTCTCAAGATATTCATACCCGCCGGAAACATAGAACGTTGGAAAATATTCCGCCTGCGTGGACTGAATGCTCTGTTCCTTCGCCGCGATAGCTGCGTCCATTTCCTTCAGCACGGCACGTGAATCCCCGGCGCCGGCCCATGCCTCGTCGAGCGTAAGGCCTGCCGCCGGGCTCGCCTTGAGTTCCTCGGGTTGTACCGCGTCGTTCAGCGGTTTCAAGAGCAGGCTGTTGATCTTCGATTCCCTGAGAGAGCGGGAGTTCTCCGCGGTCAGGAGCCGCTGTTGAGAGTCGGCGAGCGTGACGTTCACCTGGAGTACTTCGTTCTTCGTGATGACGCCCGCGCGATACCGTGCTTCCGTGTCCTTTTTGTGCGCCTCATACCGCTTCACTTCTTCCGTTGCCACGGTGAGCAGTTTCTCCGATTCCAGGAGATCCAGGTACGCGATGATGAAGTCCAGGGCCGCCTGGTTCTTCGACCGGCCGGTCATGATCTCACGGGCCTTTAATCCGTATTGTGCGGCATCGATCGAGGAAGAGCTCTTGCCGAAATCATACAGCAGCTGCGTGGCCCGCACCCCGTAGGCCAGGAACTGGTCCTGCGATGTGGTGACCGTTTGAGGGCCGAATTTGGCCTCGGGAGTATATCTCAGCCATGTCTCGCGGCCGTAGAGGTCAACCCAGGGGCGCCAGGGGGAACGCGCAAGCGATACGGCCCCCCGTGCGACGTCCTCATCGGACCGGGCGATCTGAACATCCCGCCCCGTCTCGGTGATGATCTTCAAGCCCTCCTCAAGGGAAAGGGCATGGGCCGTGAGCGGCAACAGGGAGAGGAAAAGGGCAAGGACAAGTTGTGATCGTTTCATGACGATACCTCGGGAACGGCTTTTTCCGGAATGTAAGTAAGCGCTATAGTACACGAAAAAAAATAAAAAGTGAAGAGGTCTTTCGGATCTATGGGCCGTGGATGCATCAAGCCTCCTCCTTCCTCGGGAAAATCATTTCCATCGCCAATTCCTGCTTTTCATCCTTTTTGAACTGTGCTACACTTATGGTTGACGTGACGTGAGAAAGGCACGGTGAACATGCTCCTTATCCTGAACATACTCCAGACAACGCTGCTGCTCATAATCGCGGCAGGCGTCGCCTACCTGATCTACCGGTCGTCCCGCGGCGTCAGGGGTTCCCGGAAGTCCCTGCATTCAAGACGGAGGGAGATCTACGATGATCTCATGCGGATCCTGGCCACGCTCGGGAAAACCGGCGAGCTCCGGAAAGAGGAGCTCCTGGACTTCCGGTTACGCACGCTGGACGCCGCCCTTGTTTTCGACACGGAGATCGCCGAGTACATCGACGAGATCTATGCCCGGGGCGTGACGCTCATGAACACCCATGAAGTCCTGAAGGGGGAGGATCTGCACATCGGCGAGAAACGCGACGATGTCACCGTAGAGAACGCGAAGCAAACCATCTGGCTTGCCGATCAGCTCGCGATGGTTGCTAAAAAATTCAACCAGTATCCGGAAGTGAAATAGCGGGAACAGCTGCCTGAAGCGTTATGCGTCACGGCACTGTCGGCCCCCTCACCTGACCCGGACAAGCTTGAACCGAAAGTCGTCTCTCGCAGAGGACGCAGAGTTAATTCAAGACCCTTACTTATTTTTTTTAAACCGGAACATTTTTCGATTTTCTCTGCGAACTCTGCGTCTCCGCGAGAAAATTTCTTGCCGATTTAAGAAGAATTTGATCCATTAGTTACTCACCTTTCCCGTCAATGAAGAGGAACCTATACGCTACAGAGAATTGCATGTTAACCATGAATAAAACGATCCTGACATTCCTTGCCCTTCTCTTCCTGTTCGCCTGCGCCAGGCCGCCGGTGACGGTAACGAGGCCGGACAACTCTTTGGCGCGTCTGTCGTCGTGGCAATCGATCGCGCCTCGTGACGATAGCGGGTTCAAGGATGTCGCCGCTGCAGCTCGCCAGAGCCTGGAGTATTACAAGAAGCTTCCGCAGGACACGGTGTTCTTTCTGGGGCCTGATAAGGCAAGCACCCTCGACATGGCCGTAACGCTCCAGAACTTTCTCCTTATCGTCGAGAACGATTCATTGACCGCTGATCAAAAGGTGGAGCGCATCAAGAACGATTTTACGCTCTACCGCGCCGTCGGGTCCGATGGAAACGGCAAGGTGCTCTTCACCGGCTACTATGAGCCGATGCTCTCCTGCCGTCTTGCTCGTGACGAGACCTTCCGGTTTCCGCTGTATCGAAGACCCGATGATATCATCGAGATCGACCTGACACCGTTTGGGGAGGGGTTCCTCAGGACCAAGCTCTTCGGCAGGCTTGACAACAGGAAGGTCGTCCCCTATTACTCCCGCGAAGAGATCGACCAGAAAGAGATGCTCGCCGGCAAGGACCTTGAGATCATGTGGTGCTCCGACATCGTTGACATCCATTTCCTTCAGGTGCAGGGTTCGGGCAAGGTGGACCTGGGTGACGGGAACATCCTGAGCGTATTGTACGACGGTACGAACGGCTGGCCGTACAAGGGCATCGGCAGATATTTGATCGATACCGGGGCCATGACCAGGGAGAACATGTCCATGCAGGCGATACGGGAGTATCTGCGGACCCATCCAGACCAGCTCACCACGGTCCTGAACCAGAACCCCAGCTACGTCTTCTTCCGCCTCGACACGGGCCCGTCGATCGGCAATATCGGAGTGCCGCTCACGCCGGGCCGGTCCATTGCCACGGACAGCAGGATGTTCCCCAAGGGCGCGTTGGCTTTTATTGCGGCGCAAAAGCCGGTGATCGAGAACAACGTGATCACGAAATGGGTCCCCTTCTCCCGGTTTGTGCTGAACCAGGACACGGGCGGGGCGATCAAGGGGGCTGGCAGGGCGGACGTGTTCTTCGGCCACGGTCCGGATGCGGAATTGACCGCGGGCAACCTCCAGCATGAGGGGGAGTTGTATTTTTTGATGAGAAAAAAGTAGTTAATTGGCGCATTCAATGGAGTAACCCATGAACGGATGGACAATGACGTCGAGCAGATTTCACGATGAACTGAAGCGGGCGATGATACCGTACCAGGGCAAGCAGCTAACAACGGCTGAGATAAGCAATATCCTTAAAGGCGTTCCCGGCCTGGCACAGAATGCCCGGTTTATTCAGCCTGCAGATCATTGCAGGAACGTAAAAAATTTCGGGGCATGTACGTGCGCGCATACCGACAAGGCGATCTTTGATAAACTGCAACGGGGCTTGTTTCATGTGAGAGAAGTGGAGTAGACTTGGTAGCGGACGAAGACCTCTTTAAGAAGCAGCTTTCCTCACCAAAGGTGTCAGCGCAAAGCTTCGGACGCGGAAACAGCGATCCAGCCAAATCACATGCACTTAATCCTTGACGAACGATGAGGTGAGCCGCCGAGCGAAGCGAGGATGGCTCGACTTTCATCGTCAGTAAGATCTGTCCGATGGACTATTTATATCTGCTTGAAGCGCCAGCCGGCAAAACAACATTGGATAAATAGTTATCTATCGGTGTCGTCAATAGGGCCGCATTGCTGTAGATGCTGCCATCGCCGATAATGACTTCTCTAGTATCCCCATTGTCATACTGAATAGTATAATCTTTGATTCCACCGCCGATAGGAGCTGACCCCTGGCCTGTTTTCACCACCCCATAGACATCAGCCGTCGACAAATCGCTGAGTAGCTTTGATTCATTTGTTCCATAACTATTAATCGTCCAAGTGCCGGTATTGACCGTCGTCAATGCTGAAAAGCCGGTGCGCACGAAGGTTAATCCAGTCAGAGAAACGGTATACTTTTCGTCCCAAGCGACATCAGGGGAGACAGAACCTGATGTTTCCCGATAAGTGACATCCGCAACACTTGGCACGTCAGAATTGTGGCTGCGTGAACATGCTGTCATAAACAACAAAATAGCGACGACGACTTTTAATAATTTGATAAACATAAGTGGCCCTTCTTATCTCAATCAGCCCGTGCTTATAGGGGGACGGATTACGGTAGCATAGATTATACGCATGGTTAAAGCGATTTAGGCAATAAACTCGGCTCAAACTTCATGATCAGCCGCCGTAACTGTCTTATTAAGAATCCTGTCATCCTGTCAAAGACTTTATCTTCCCCTACCTTTCCAAAATCCTCCGATACAACTTTTTTGTTTCCTCATCCGGTTCAAGATCCACATCCTTACTCAAAGCGCGTTCGCACCGTTCATAGGTCCGGATCGCCTCGCCGCGCCGGGCGTCCGAGTGATATCGCTGCATGAGCCAGCAGCACGCCTTCTCGTTGCAGGGGTCCGCGGAGAACATCCGCTCGTAGAAGCGCAGCGTCCTGTCCCGGTCGCCGGATGACTCCGCGATCCCGGCCGCTTCCTCGAGCGCCCGCAGGTAGCGGATGCGCAGGCGGTCCCGCATGGGCGCGGCCCAGTCGCTGTAAAGATCTTCAGGCAAAAAGTCTCCTTCATAGAGGTCGAACGCCTTCTCGTATTCTCCTACGATGTCTTCTGGTTTCCGGCTTGACTTCATGCGGTCTGTTGCGTCCAGATGGTGAAGCAGCTGCCCGACATCGGTCCGGACCAGTTCCTTGTTCAGCTTGATGACGCCGTCAGCGTGAAGGATGCAGGATTCGGATCTGCCTGGAACGTTCTTCGGCTCCAGCACCTTCCGCACCCGGTGGAGCATGCTGTTGAAGGTCGGGCCGAGCGTGTCGGGGTCCATGTCCGGCCAGAGCGTCTCCATGGCGATATCACGCGACACGGCATGCCCGTCCTGGGCAACGAGCAGTTTGACGAATGTTTTTGCCCGCTTGCTTTTCCACTCGGCATCCCGCACCGGAACCTTTGCCCGCATTGTTCTGAACCCGCCAAGACAATTGATCTCAAGGAACGGCGTTGTGCCCGAACCGGTCTGGTTGTTGATCAGCCGGTAACAGTAGTCAATACAGATGCCGTGCGCGAGCGCGGCATTCGCCAAACCGGCCAGTTCCTCCGCATTGAACAGGGCATAGTAGGTGAATCCCCTTTCCTGGCCGATGGAAAACCCTTCGCGCAGGTGCTTGCGCGCGGGATCCATTTTCTTCATCATCCCGTAGAGCCGGGCCAGCACGAGATGCGCGTTCGCCTCCTGTTGAGCGGCCCTTATCTGTTGAAGCATCTTGACGGCGATGAGCAGTTCCTTTTCCGCCTGACGATACTTTTTAAGCTTTACAAGGATCGCGCCGCTCGCGATGAGGTAGATCGCATGGAACAGCTTGCTTCCCGACTGCGTCCGTATTGCCAGGGCATAGTCCGATTCTTTTTTTGCCTGGTCGAGCTTATTCTGGAACAGATAGGCGATCGCGAGCAGATGTGCCGCGGACGCGCTGAAAAAGGCATTCTGAGACTCTTCGCCCTTGCGTTTGCACTCCGTCAGCAGGAGCACGGCGCCGGGGTAGTCTCCCTGGGCGATCTTGAGCCATCCGCCGATGTCAAGGGAGAGAAACACCATCGACTCGAGCGCGTGGCTGTCAGCAAGGTCCATGCACTGGTCAAGGCGTTTCCGGGCCCCGGCAAAGTCCCCCGCGAAGAGTGACGTCATGGCCGCCACCAGCAGGAGGGCCGCATGACCTCCGGCCTCATCGGGTATGGAAGCGCTCGTCTCAAGTCCTTTGTTGACCGTTTCACCGGCAAGGCGGAAGTCGCCCTGGTAAAGCGCGCAGGGAGTCAGGTAAATGGCGGTGGTGATCTGATAAAAATGGTCGCCCTGCTTCCGGAACAGATCGAGCGCCTGCCTGAGCGCGTCCGAGGCCTGCTGAAGCCTGCCGATGAAGAACCACGCCATGCCCATGGCAAGCAGCAGTCTCGCCCGCGCTCCGGGCGACGCGCGTCGGTTCTGTTTGAGGAGCGCCTGGGCCAGCGCCGCGTCGCGCCCCATGCGCGTAAAGTCGCCGCCCGTGTGGAAGCATGCCTCGATGATGCCGCACATCGAGTACATCATTCCCGCGCCCCGGGCGCGGTTGAAGGCGGTCCTGCCGCCGCGGAAGCCCTTGAACGCGAGATCGAAGAACGTGAGGGCCGTGCGGGAATCGGTGAACCGGCATGCCACGGCGCGGTAGAACAGGAACCACGGCCGGTTCCCGTGTTCGAGCGGAAGCGTTTCGATCCATCGGATCAGCGTCCCCGTCTGGCCGCGCGCGATCATCTCTTCGCCGCAGGCCTCCATCTGTTTGATGGCCTGGTCGAATTGTCCCGAGGCAAGGGAAAGGTCGATGCTCCGTACCATATCTCCGGATCTTCTGAAGTAGGCCGCCGCGCGGGTGTACAGTTTTTTCACCTCCGCGGGCCTGGTCTGGGCGATCAGTTTTTTTCTGAGAAACTCGCGGAAGAGCGCGTGGTAGCGGATCGCGAGGGTATCATCCTCCAGCGCCGTGACGAACAGGTTCCTGTCCCGAAGGTCCTTCACCATCGTTGTAATGGATATCCTGCCCGATGCCGCGGTGCGCGGCAGGCCGGTCAGCAGTTCGATGAGCGGCACCGGAATAAAATCCACGACCGAGGTCTGGAGCAGGAACCGCTGCATATCCTGCGGAAGGTGCGCGAATACTTCCTGCGCGAGGTAGTCGAAGACGTGAGTCCGGAACCCCGCCGCGCGCCGGTCGATGAGCGCCAGAGCCCGCGCCCCGGGCGCGAGGGTGGCAAGATATTCGTGCATCAGCACAAGACCGGCCGGCCAGCCTTCCGCCGTGCTGTTGATAAGCGCCGCCTCGTTCGGGGAGATGTGCATGCTGAAAATGATGCTGAACAGGTCCTGGACCTCGCTGTCCGTGAACCGGAGGTCATCGCCGACAAGCTCTCCCACGGACTGCGTTGCGCGGAGCTTCGCGATGTCCAGTTCGGGCCTCACCCGGGAAATGATCATGAACCGGACATGGGGCGGGGTGCGGTCGATCAGCTGTTTCATGAGGTGCGGCAGCATCGGCGAGGACGAGGTAGGGGTGTAATCGTCGAACACGAGCAGGCCCGGCTTCGGTATGTTCCCGAACGCCTGTTCGATCCAGGCGCCGATGTCCGGGCGGAGGCCGTTGATGCCGTAGCGGTTCAGGGGAAGTGAGGGGACCGCGGGAATGTTCCCGGGCCAGGCGCGCTGGATAGCCGTGCCCAGCGCCGACAGGAAAACCGCCGGGTCGTCGTCCTCCTGGTCCATGGTGTACCACACCGAGGGCGATTTGAGCGACTGGACATATCCCGCCGCCAGCGTGCTCTTCCCCTGCCCTGCCTGCGCGTGGATGATGACCAGCTTTTTATCTTCCCACTCCAGAAGCTTGCCCGTGAGCCTCTCCCGATCGAGAACATGGGCGGGTTTCGGCGGGATGAGCTTGGTAAGATTCATTCACGTACCTCCTGTCAGGTTTAATTCGCAAATGCATTAGGAGAAAAACAACCAAAGTATAAAGACGTTTCTGCAAAAAATCAATGAAAATTATTCATATTCGTTTATTCCGTCACGTGGGTAACTTGAGGATACCAGATTGCAATATGCACCTACAGGTCAAATTGGAAAACGCCGAGTTCAGGAAGGTGGTCTTGAAGATTAAATATATCAAGAATATAAATTCGATGCCGTAACTCGAAGATGGAGGGGGCGAGCGAGATGGGTCGGATAACTACGGCGACTTAAGGCTTCATTTCATTAACGGGCGGTCTTCCGTTCCAACCATTTTTTGAAAGAATTCTGGCTTTCACCGGATCGCCTGCCGGCAAGCAGACCTTCAACGCTGATGTCCTCATCAATATCTTCCCAGTGAACACCCTGTCCTTTTCCGATCAATCGCCAATTCTTTTTCTCCGCCGGCGTCGCATGTAAAAGCCGCGGAAACCAGGCCAGTGGCACGGAGATCGTCCTGCCGTCGCTCAGATCGACACTCAGCGTGTCCTCAGTCATCATTATGCGTTCTGCATTTGGAACCGCCATTTCAACCGCCGAAGTAGTCATTCCATGCCTCCACGAGCCGCGTATGATTTTCTTCAATCATTTTCTGAATGCGGCTGATTTCAATCCGGTTGAAGCCGCTGCTGCTGTGAAGCATTATCGGTTCAAGCCAGAATTTTGCTGCGTTGTCGTCCCGCTCAACGTGAATATGTCTCGGTTCATCTTTATCGCCTGCATAAAAGAAAAAACGATGCGATCCAATCCTTAGAACGGTCGGCATGTATAGTTTCCTTCATCCCCTGACAATGTTAAATGTAACACACTATGATGGTACTTTCAATATGTTTGTACAGTCATTACTCATATACTTTCAATTAGGCGCTTCCCTTGACAATGTACCGCATAGCACCTACACTTTACTTGGGAATAAAATTCTTCTCAAAACGGCATGAAATTTTCTCGCAATGGCCGATTAAGCGGGCCACGCTGAGGTGCAGAGTTCGCAGAGAAAAGCTCAACATATATTCCGCGTGAAGACCAAGACTCAAAGATCTTGATTTACCTCTGCGTCCTCTGTGGTGAAGGGCTTTGATATTACGTTGTACGAAAGAAGGAGGATCCTGTGGACATCAAAAACCTGGAAATACCCGCAGCCGAACTCCGGCACATCTGCGATCCGGCGGAATTTCCGTTTAATACCACTGCCGAGCTCTCGCTCAGGGACGAGGTCATCGGCCAGACTCGGGCGGTGAAGGCGATCGAGTTCGGCATCTCCATCAAAAATCACGGGTACAATATCTTCGTGTCCGGCGTCCCGGGCACGGGCAGGAACTCCATTGCCAGATCCATCGTCAAGCGGATCTCCCTGGACCGGCCGGTCCCCGATGACTGGTGCTATGTCAACAACTTCAAGGACCCCGACCGACCGCGGGCGATCAAACTGCCGCCGGGCAAGGGCCGCGAGTTCAGGCGCGATGTCGAGAAGTTCATCGAGTTCATGCAGAGCGAGATCCCCAAGGTCTTCGAGTCCAAGGAATACGAAGAACAGAAATCGCGCATCGTGGACGAGGCGGAGAAGGCTAAGGAGGTCCTGTTTGCCGATGCCGGCAGAAGCGCGCTCGAACTGGGGTATCAGTTGACGATCACCCGCACCGGCATCGTCAAGGTCCCGATGTGGAAGGGCAAGCCGATGACGCCCCAGGAGCTTGAGACCCTCTCACCCGAGCAGCGGCACGAACTTGAGGAACATGAAAAAAAGGTGGATACCGGGGTCCGCGATTTTCTGTCCAAGGCGCGCCTGCTCGATAAAGAGTCGCGCGAAAAAGTGCATGAGCTCAACCAGCACGTCGCGCATTTCTCCATGGGGCACCATCTCGATGATCTGAAAGAGCGGTACCGCGTCAATCCCCGCATTCCGGAGTATCTTGTGGAGGTCGAGGAAGATGTCCTGAATAATCTGCGCGAGTTCCTGGGCCAGACGCAGGAGCTGCCGTTCCCGATCGAGGGCATGGACAAGGGGAGCTTCCTCGAACACTACAAGGTGAACGTGATCGTGGACAACGCCGAGACCAAAGGCGGTCCGGTAATTGAAGAAGCCAATCCGACGTACAACAACCTGGTCGGCCGTATCGAGCGCAAGGCGAGGTTCGGCGCGATCTACACGAACTTTACCATGATCCGGTCGGGCTCGCTGCTCCAGGCGAACGGCGGCTACCTGATCCTGAACGCGCTCGATGTCCTCCGCAGCCCCTTTTCCTGGGACGCGCTCAAACGGGTCATCAAGAAGAACGAGGTGAAGGTCGAGGACCTGGCCGAGCTCTACGGCATTTCCACGGGAGGCCTCAAGGCCGAACCCATCCCGGTCTCGCTCAAGCTCATCATGCTCGGCAGCCCCTGGCTCTACTACCTCCTCTATTACTATGACGAAGACTTCCGGGACATCTTCAAGGTCAAATCCGATTTCGACACCCAAACCGCGAGTTCGACTGATGAAAAGATGCGTTACGCGAACTTTGTCGGCGCCATGGTCAAAAAAGACGGTCTGCTCCCCTTTGACCGGATCGCGGTCGCCGGCGTCGTGAACCATGCCGTGCGTCTTGGTGGAAAACAGAACAAGCTCTCGCTCCGTTTCAGCGAACTGTCGGACCTGGTGCGCGAGTCGTCGTACTGGGCAACACAGGCAGGGAGCGGCGTGGTGACGGGTGAACACGTGGACAAGGCATTGGACGAAAAGGTCTACCGGGCGAATTTGATCGATGAGCGCATCCAGGAGCTGTTCGCCGAGGGAACACTGATGGTCGATCTCTCCGGCAACGTGGTCGCGCAGGTGAACGGGCTGTCCGTGTACGATATCGGAGATTTTTCCTTCGGCAAACCGTCGCGCATCACCAGCCGGGTCTATCTCGGCAAGGCCGGGGTCATCGACATCGAGCGCGAGGCCAAGCTCTCGGGCCGCATCTACAACAAGGGGGTGCTCATCCTCTCCGGCTATCTCGGAGGAACCTACGCGCAGGACAAGACGCTCTCAATCTCCGCCACCCTTGCCTTTGAGCAGAGCTACGGCGAGGTGGAGGGCGACAGCGCCTCTGCCGCGGAGGCTGTCGCGCTCATCTCAGGCATCGCCGAGGTGCCGGTGAAGCAGAACCTTGCCATCACCGGCTCGATCAATCAGAAGGGCGAGATCCAGCCCATCGGCGGGGTGAACGAAAAGATCGAAGGGTTCTTTGCCGTATGCAAGAACCGCGGACTCACCGGCGACCAGGGTGTGATCATTCCGGAGTTGAACAAGAAGAACCTGATGCTCAAGAAGGAAGTGGTGGATGCAGTGAAGGACGGCAAATTCCGGGTCTACGCCGTCAAGACCGTGAATGAGGCGCTGGAGGTCCTGACCGGACTTCCGGCCGGCGAGCGTCAGGTGGACTGGACCTGGCCGCAGGGATCCATCAACTTCCTGGTGGACAAACGGCTGAAGGAAATGTCGAAGAAGCTGAAGGCGGACGACAAGGGCGAGGAAAAAAAGGAAAAGAAGGAAGAGAACAACGAGGAGGCGCCGAAGAAGGGCCCAACGCCGGGAGCGTAGTTCTTGATTGATGAATGTGCCGGTGTGTGTGTTTATTTGATTCAGGTTGTGCAGAAGAATGTAAACATCTACGAGTTCAGGAAGGAGTTTTTAGGGTTCCTTTAGGGGCCTTTTAATATGGATTGTAAATTTCACATGAAAAGGATATAGGGGACATCCTATAGTCCCCCCATGTTTCTGCTCTCGCTATGTCCATTTTTTGTTCTTTATTAAAAACAACATGAGATCTTTCATTCTAACTGTTTTTAAAAGTTCACATCCAACTTGATCGCAAATAGCGGGAATATCGTTAAGCATGGACTCCTTGTCAGAGACAACCAGTGCGATGTCGTTTTCTTTCATGGTTTTGAGTTTCCCGACGACCGCCAGGATAGGGGGGAGTCAGCATAAACCCCTTATGTCAATTACCGTACTTTCTTCAATCATCTGATTCATTTGACGCCCCTTTGCTGTTTCCGAATGGACTGATACTTACAGGGGACACACCGGGGGACATTGTTGCACGCGCTACGCAACACTTTCCTAGATGCTCTCCGCATTAATTCATTTCAACTTTCTGAAACACGGCCCCTCCCCGCCCGTCTCTCGTGATGACCATGATCACAACGCCTCGATCCGCGGGTTTTGATCCGGGAGGGGCCCATAAATTCTCGGTACTCCCGATCGTTCTGCTGTAATCGAACTCCCCGTCGGAAACGAACCAGGTATTGAGCATTTCCTCGGTGCGCGTCACGAAACTCCCGTCGCGTTGCATGTCCTGGTAGGCCTCTGAGGAACTCTCCGCCGAAACGACACGAAAATTCGCGTCTGAGGTCGGCATCGGGATCGTGTCGGGAACAGGACTGCCGTTGAGATCTACTGACGCGATCGATGGATTCTGGTTCTTCTGCGGTTTCGCAGTGGTCGACACGAAGACCCTCAGAAAGGAGTTGATGGCCGGACCGTTTGGGACGCTGATATTATACTGCACAAGGTAGATCACTCCGTTGTACTGGTCCACAATGCTTCTATTCAAAAATATGGTATTCGCATCCGGCATGGTCAGGGAGAACTGCGTAACCGGACCGGTATACGTCCGGCTTGCGCCTGCGGGGATCGTAGCGGTTCCGGTCTGAATACTTGTGGGATCGGGATTTGGGCACTCCGGGCTGCCCCGTTGCCCACGCCCGGATCGATGCACGCCTGGACCGCATAATTGATCGTCCGGCCATTGCCGTTGAGATCGCTCAGGACCGGTGTGAACGTTACTGTGTCTCCGGGATTGGCCTCGGGAGCGCTCGCGACGACCGTCAAGATGCGCAGTTCGCCGAGTGCCTGGTATTTCGGCATGTTGTCTTCATTGCCGCACTGCGTCGTCACAAAAGCCACGATAAGCGCAAGTAGAAATCGTGTTGCAACTATCTTCATATCGGAACTCCCTGTATGGATCAACGTAAAGTCAAAAGTTTCTTAGAATTTCTTATCGTCATTCCCGCCCCTGCTTGACTCTTGCTGGGGCAGGCTTCAGCGGGAATCCAGGAATATTCACTAACTCGTCATACAAATCCTTCCATTCCGGATTACTTTGCTCGATCAAGTCCAGCTTCCATTGTCGGTTCCATTTCTTTATCTGCTTCTCGCGGGGAATGGCTGTTTCCGCAGCTCCATGCACCTCATACCAAACCAAACGATGAACGTCGTATTTCTTTGTAAAACCGTCTGCAAAATTGTTTCTGTGTTCGTAAACTCGTTTAATTAAGTTAGATGTCACGCCCGTATAGAGTGTGCCGTTTCGTTTGCTACACAGAACATAAACAAAGAATTGTTTCATGATCATTACCATGTGGCAAGCTTGTTGTTCAAAAATCCTGGATTCCCGCCTTCGCGGGAATGACGTTTCGCGGGAGACACTCTTTCATTAATGCCCCCATGCTTTTCATAGAACTTTTAACACTACCCGAATCAAAACTCCAGCTTTATCCCGAGCGTCGGATAAATCGGCAGCCCCGTGATCTTTTCCGACTGCTGATAGTCATACGAATACCGGATCTCCTGAGGGTTTTGTTGGTTCGTAATATTTTGAATGTCGAGGTAACCGGTCATGATCCGCCGGTCATACACCCATTTCTTGTCGAAGCGCAGATCAGCCTGGAAAAAAGCGCCCATGCGCGCGGAATAGATATCTCCCCGGGCCGGAACGTAGAGATCGCTGTTGACGTCGTAGGCGGCGCCGATAATGGGCGTATAGGGATTGCCTGTTGTGTAGCGCACGCGGGCCGAGACCATCCAGTTCCGGCCAAGCTCCCTTTCGGCTACCGCCGTGAGCAAATGGGTCTGGTCATATTGAGAAATGGTTTCCGGCGTCAGCGCGTCTCCCCGCCTGCTTCGGGAAAGCGTGTAAGCGATCCAGCCCTGCCATTGTGAAGATTTATACTTCCCCATGAACTCCAGACCGTAGATGTGACCGTATCCGGAGTTGTCGTAATACTGCGGCCGCGACGGGCTTACCATGGCTGTCGTGCGCGCCACGAGATCGTAAACATGCTTGTAGAAAAAATCGTTCGAAAGGGACCAGCCGCTCGCCGATCCTTCACGGAAATCTTTTTCGAATCCGGCCGTATAGTGCACAGCCCGCTGTGACGTGAGGTCGGGATTTCCGTAGGTCTTGTCGAGGGTCTGTACCGCCGGGGCCTGATTATAGAGGCCGGACGCGGCCCGCAGCGTCAGGCCATGGTCGAGGGCGTAACGAATGCCGACACGCGGTTCCGGCAGGACCTCGTCCGTCAGGTTAAACCAGCTTACCCGCACGCCGGGAATGAAGCTCCATCGTGAATCCTGTTGATGAAAAACGTTCCTCCAATACAGTCCGGCAACGTCGGACTCATATCTTTTGGAGACCACGGCGACATCGCCCGATCCGATGGGACTTGAGATGCCTCCCTGGCTGTAAACGATCGGCAGCTGATACTTGACGGTTGTCCGGTTATACAGAAAATCCGCGCCCAGATAGCTTTTCCAGGAACTGCCCAGCTGGTTCTCGATCTCCGCCCTGCCGGAAAGCGCCGTCTGATCGTTATGAACATAATAGTCCCCCAGATCGAAAAGCACCCAGTCCTTGCCCATGCCGAGACTGATCCGGCCGATCGCATCAGGGCTGAAGCGGTGCGTCCACTCGGGAATGACGCGGAAGAACTTCGTATCGAGCTTGAAATTCCCCCGGATGGCGGGGTCCTGGTCCACGGGCTGCTTCAGCAGAAACGCGAAGGTGTCCTGCGACCCGATCGTGACGAGCTTGAACGTATCCTCCGTCGACACCTGGTTCTTGTATTCAAAAAGGATATCCCTGAACTCCGGGACTGCCGTTAAATTAAAATTCTTGTTATCGTTGCCGACGACTGCGCCCAGCACATAACCGATATAGCTTTGTCTCATCCCGAACAGATAGGACGAATGATCATTGATCGGCCCCTCCACCATCCCGCCGGCATTCATGGTGTCGGCATACACAAAGCCGTGGGTACGGTCTGTTTGCGGGTCCTTCACCGTCAGATTCACGAGCCCGGCGATGGTCTGGCCGAACTCGGGCCCGAAGCCCGCGGAAAGATAATCAACGTGGTCCACGGCTTCCGACATGACGACCGAGGAGAGCCCGCCGAAATGAAAGATGATCGGAATGGGCTGATTGTCCAGGTTATAGCGCGTATCGTTCGGCGAGGAACCTTCGATGATGATCTGGGAACTGAACGCCCCCGGACGGTTCACGCCCGGAAGGTTCTGGACAGCCTTGATCGGATCGCCGCCCGCGCCCGGCACCGTGGCAAATTGCGCCTGATCGAGTGACCTGGTCTTATCATCCCTTTTTTCGGTTTCCCCATATACCGTCGTTTCATAGGTCAGGTAGGTCTTCTTCTCGAGATATAAAAGGCGGGGCTTGCCGGGCGTTCCGGCCTGCTGTTCATCTTCAAGCTCCAGGCGATTATACCCCGATATTGATATCACCCATTTCATTCTGCCTTCGGGGACATCGATTGAAAATTTACCTGCCCTGTCGGTGATGACTTTGATCGGTGCGTCGGGATATGACGCCGGGAAACAGAAGACGTTGACCGAAGGTAGCGGACGTTTTGTCCCGCGTTCCAGGAGGGAACCGGTGATCGTAACCGTTTGGGTCGGCGTTGAGCTGATCGTTGAACTGAGGGATGAGCTTAGTGTTGTGCTCAGCGTTGAGCTCAGTTCGGATACGGGCGTTGGGAGCGGAGTTTCTTCAGCTGCACCATCCGTCTGAGCAAGACAGACAGCAAGAAGGGCAAGACCCAGCATTCCGATGATGCGCGATATGAGAAGGTGAACCATACGATTGTTTCGACGCAAGGACTGGTCCATTGATATCTGCTCCTGTTATCGCTCCAGGACGAATCGATAGGTGTACCGGATGCGAACGGCCACCGGCTTCTGCTGGATCATTGCCGGCGTGAACTGAAAACCCCTTGCCGCCGCCATTGCCGCCGTGTTCAGTTCAGTATGAGGGCCCCCGATAAGGGTCACCTCACGGACCTTTCCCGACTCGTCGATCAGCAGGTCCATGATGACGGCGCCCTGAATCCCCTGTTTTCTTGATACCGGAGGGTAAAGGACCCGCACTTCAGCCTTCAAGACAGGCATGCTCGTGACCAGGTAATCTTCCGAAGGGACGGGAAGCAGATCAGCATCGCCGGGTTTCAATATCTCCTCGTCAGGGGCCTTGGCCACGGTATTCCCGGCTTTTACGTCTACCCCCTGCTCGGACGTGACCGATCGGGGGCTGATGCCGAAGACTTCACGGCCCTGCGATTTCCGCGGCTGGACCTTCGGCTCGATCACGCGGATCGGCAGCTGGGCGACCTTCGGCGCCTCCAGTATCTGGATGTCCACCTCTACCGGTTTCCGATGCTGGCCGACAAGAAGCATGGCCGCGATCGAGAAGAGCAGGATGCCGTGGAGTGCGGACGATATCACCCATGGATCGTCCAGGGCAATGGCGTTATTGTTTTTCGATCTGTATTGCAAAGCGGTTCATTCCTGCTGATTTAATGAGATCGATCGCCCGGACAACATCAGCGTGTCTCGCGTCCCCATCGGCGCTGATGAGGGCCTGGGTCTCGGGGTCCTTTGCCAGCGCCTCTTTGACGCGGGCAGAAATCGTTTCCGGAGATGCAAGAACACCGTTCAGCAGGATCTGTCCCTGCCGGGTGACCGCCACTCCCATCTTTGAAATAAGTTTTTTGTCCGAACTCGATGCCTTGGGAAGATGGATGCCGATGCTGTCCTGCATCAGCATGGGCGCGGTGACCATGAAGATGACCAGCAGCACCAGCACGACATCGACGAAGGGGGTCACATTGATGGCGGATATGGGCCCGCTGTCGTCTTCGGAGCCTGATGGATAAAGATCGGATGCCATGATCACTGACCTCCCTGTATTTTGGAAAGATAGAGATCTTTGAGCGCCTCGGACTTGACGATAATGCTCTTCAATTTTTTTGAAAAAACGTTGAACGCCACAACGGCGGGGATGGCCACGAACAACCCGAATGCCGTCGCGATCAGGGCCTCGGAGATGCCGGCCATGATATCGGCCGCGTCGGTCCGGTGCGCGCCCAGCGCGCCGAAGGACTGGATGACCCCGAGCACGGTGCCGAAGAGTCCGATAAAGGGCGCATTCGATCCCAGCGTTGCCAGGATCGTGAGCCCCTCCTCGAGACGGCTGCGCTCGAGGCTGAGATAGCTTTTTACCGCCCGGTCGACCTGGGACGTGTCGTTCGGGGTTGTCTGCAAGATCACCCGCGCAGTACCGGCATGCAGCGTGTCGCCGTGCGACGCCCATTCCCTAAACGGAGCCCATTGGTGCGTTTCGATCAATTGGGAGGCCCGATCCAAGTCATTATTTCCGCCCTTGGACGTCCCGTCCGCCTTTTGCAGTAAGCGGAAACAGCGGAGCATGGTCGCCACGGACCAGATCGACAGAATGAACAGCAACAGAAGAATGGCGCGTGAAACCCATTGTACGGCAACGATCCAGACAGGCATGACCAATACCTCTTTCTCACGTTAGTATCTTTGATAGTGTAACTGTATCATTTATTTGGTTGTGAAATCAACCGAAATAGAAGTTTTTTCTTTTTGTTAGTGTTCGCCAAGAGGGACCGACTTCAGTAAGATTGCTCCAGAGCAACTAGCTCGGATCGAATACTGTTTAACCGTATCCCGAGAAAGTATCGCGGTTATATAACCACCATTGGAGGTTGCGGCATTAAGCGTTGCACTTCGAGAATGAACTCGCGTTGTACTGTGTTTTCAACAAAAACACGAAAGGGACAAAATAACTGTTGACATTCCGGCACAGAAGGGGCATTATCCTGACAAGAAGTTCCGGATGTTCTTGTAGGGAAACCGCAAAGACAGATAGACTTTGCGGCATTTTTTTTGTCCTTTTCCGTCGCTTCAATTTCACAAGAAGGAGGTAGCTCATCATGGAGACAGGTTCAGTAAAGTGGTTCAATGATGCCAAGGGATTTGGTTTCATTACCCGTGAGACCGGCGGCGATGTTTTCGTTCATTTCGGAGACATCCAGGACAGCGGCTTTAAGTCGTTGGCCGAAGGCCAGCAAGTGCAGTTCGACGTTGTCGACTCACCCAAAGGCCCCAAAGCAGCCAACGTTGTAAAGCTCTAAACAAAGGTTTATACCTTCGCAGGCCCTGATCATGTCAGGGCCTGTTTTTTTTCTATTCCCTGGCTGTCACAACAGGCCATTCTGAATCATCATCGTGAATCCTGCATCAGTTCGCGGGCTTTTGTCTTTTGCCCCGTTAGAGAAAACCGACAACGGGAGCATTTGTACTCTAACGGAGTACCCTGAAGGAGAAACGTGCACTACAGACAGAGTTATAAGCAAAAACTGGAGTTGGAGAGAATTGCCCTGGTGGCCCTTGGCCTGGTTTCCGAACGATATGCCCAGGTTTCGAAGATCGAATTTCACATGACGTATTACCAGCGTGGTTTGCAGCCGGTACTGATGGAGCGCACGCTCAGCTTCTTACCCGATAATTACGCCGGTTTTCACATGAAATGCATGGAGGATGGGTGCACGGGCGGCGGTTTCGATCTGGCGCCTGTGGTTGCAGGGCTGGCTAAATCCCACAAGAAGACAACAAAGGGAAAGGTCTACTGTCACGGCATGAACCATACCTTCGGACACGCCAGCATTGACTATGAAGTCAACATCCAGTACCATAAACAGGTTAAATAAAACCCTTCCTGCTTTGCAGAATGCGGCACGAAAGACGTGACGCCATGACCCTCATCCTGCAATGTCCCTTCCTTTGTCCTGCAGCGGCCCTTCATCACTAACAGGTTGTTGAAAAACACTTAGTTTACCCTTCGACCCTTCGGCAAGCTCAGGGCTCAGGGCGAACGGAGCGTGTATTGAATTTATTCGTATTTATCCGTTCGTGGTGAGC
>Ga0265292_1000277_pt1 | contig 85785 bp, 83 predicted proteins | sample Munlanlewell296A_FD_189080 | JGI IMG/M metagenome (GOLD analysis project Ga0265292, IMG submission 189080) | Leachate microbial communities from a municipal landfill in Southern Ontario, Canada - Leachate well 296A | ecosystem: Engineered > Solid waste > Landfill > Unclassified | place: Canada...
GGTTCCGCTTCGGTATCCGGTTTCCACCGGCAGGTGACGAGTTTCAACGACCGCTTATCCATAGGCAGGTGAACCGTCAATCCTCCCGCGATCCGATTTTCCGGCAGATTTTGTCGAATATGCTCGGCCCATTGGCGGACGGACTTTTTCTGACCCTGAGCGTCGATCAGGTTTCGATCTCCGCGCATTCGGACGATCCAGCGAGGTTGTTCATACGTTAAAAGAGGCTTAAGGTAACTCCAGCCGTCAAACCCGCGGTCGAACGTCCAAATCCCGCGTCCGCCGAGCACGCCCCGAAGGCGAAAGATTTCATCGTCAAACAGTTTGTTTTGCCCCTCGAACCGCGGCTGACGATTCGAAAACAGGCGAATGAATAACGGAGACACTTGATCCGCCTTATCTACCCGATAGACCTGAAACAACCAATATCCCGGCTGAACACGCTTATAAGGATCGCTGCGATCCGAGACCCGGTCCAGGAATTCCAGCTTTTGACCGTACACCTTGACGACCTCACTGAAGTCAACGGCCAATACCGTGTTTTCCCGAACCTCGGAGGCCTGATCCGCAACGAGCGTTTCGCCCAACGGACGATGATCCCAGTGGCGAAAAGCCAATTGGACCGACAGGTGCTTCTCCATGGCCGAAAGCCGTGATGGTTCGAGGGTATGGGCGAATCGTTGAAGAAATTCATTCAAACGAACCGATAAAAAGTGTAAAAGACCTTCTGTACGCATGGACACTCCTTTTTTCTGTCTTCATCGACAGAGAGGGGGAGTGTTCGTCATTCGTCCGCCACAGGGAAAAGTCCAACATAAAACCGATTGACAGCGCACTCTTTGGTTTGTATTCTTCTATTTTTAAGGCAAGAAAACTCTTCGGGAAAACCGATAAGATATACAGGTGGTTTTTTTTTGCGCGCAGGTGTCTCATGGATCCATCTACAACTCAGGCGGTCGTCTCCGGGCTGTCGGATTTGCTCTTTTTCCAACGGCCTCAGGTGATGTACGGGGTTCCCGTGGTAATAATGATCGTGGGGATCGTGTTTTGGATTCTCGGACATCAAATTCATCAACTTTTCCTGACGGTGGTTTTACTGGGGGCGGGAGTGTATGCCGGGTGGCGGGGTGGAACCAGCTATGAATTGGACGGGATCAATCTCATTGGAGCCATGACGGCGGGGGGGCTGCTGGGAGCGGGAATCGGATATTGGCTCTTTCGATTTTGGTTGGGACTGCTCGCGTCAGGGCTGATTACGTTAATCCTGCTGAGTTTGTATACCGGGTATATTGCCCTTCCATATTTAAATGCAGCCAAGGAATCAGCCCAGAAGGAATTAATACAGAACGGGGTGGAACTGGCACCTGGAACGGACAGTCAATCACGCGGGGACATCCATTTACCCAATCAGCCGATGCCAACGCAATCCGTTGGAAAATCCTCAATCGGCCAGGCATACCAAAATTTGCAAGTTCATGTGCCGATGTTATCGCGGGCGAAATACCCCGATGCCAGGAGCTGGCAAACAAATTTTCCCAAAGAAGCCCAGATTGTTTGGGACGACCTGATCGTGATTATGCCTCGCCTGACCATCGACCTGCTTATCACGGCTTCGGTATCACTGATCATCGGGTTTGTCCTGGTGGTGGTCGCGCCGATTTTCCTGGATATCGCGTATACGTCGCTGCTGGGTTTATTATTGGTCGCCGGTGGGGTTGCGTTTCTTGTGGCGTTAAAAGACATAGAGCGGCTGGCGTGGATTAAAGAGAATTTTTGGGTGGCGGTGGGTTCCCCCGCTGTTTTATGGGCGATAGGGCTGGGAATCCAATACAAGATGATCCCCCCCACTCCTCCGCCGGCGGAAGAACCGGAAGGTGAGGGCGAGAACCCAGAAAAACCGCCGGGGGGGAAAAAGAAAAAATGAATCCCTGGAGCCACTCCTTTCTACAGTCAAACCGGTTTCAGCTTTTATACTGGATCGAGCAGTTGCGATCACTACCGACGGGAACGGTGGTGCTAGCCCTGGCGGCGGGGATTATTCTTCTTCTGTATGGTCGCCCGCTCTTTCGGCTGATTATTATTCTCAATGCCATGCCGCTGATGGGCTGGCTGGGGTGGCAACTTGGGCTTGAGGCGGGCAGGCCCTATTGGTTTTCCATCGGTTTCGCCGTAATTTTTGGACTGCTAGCCTGGCCGATGTTTAAACTGGGGATCGCCCTCTTGTGCGGACTGGCGGGAACAGCTCTGGCGTTGCAACTGGCCACACTATTTGCAAAAGGCGGGGATTACTGGCCGATCTTTGCCGTGGCCGGATTTATCCTCTGCGCACTGATCGGCTGGATTTTGCTCAAGGCCGCGATTACCGTCTTTACCGCCATGGAAGGTTCGACAATGATTATTCTGTCCCTCGTGGTCCTGGCCGAACGGGCGAGTTTCCCGATAAAAAACGTTTCCTGGCTGACATTTACCAGACCAGGGGTAGTCCATGCCGTTATTTTGATTTTAGGAATTGTCGGAATCATGTATCAATTCGGTTTATCGGAAAAATCACACAAGCAAAGCCCGCACCCTGAAAAATGAGTTCGTCAGATTTTTTCCCAGTGTAACACTTCCGCAAGATTCTTTTTGGTAGCCCTGGGTGTTTGCTCCGCGGGATGACCGATAGGGACCAGGGAAACGAGTTTCATATTTTTTGGGGCGTCCAAAAACTTGACGATAGATTCCGCATATGGTTTTTTATCTCCTGCCACCCAGCAACCGCCGAGGCCAAGGGCATGGGCGGCGTTGAGCAGATTCTGGGTCGCCGCCGATCCGTCCTCGACGTAATAGGTTACCTCTTCACATAAAACCACAATGCAGGCAGCCGCATCGGCGATGAATTTGCCGTTATTGCCGGTCAGGCTCGCCAGTTCCTTTAGCCGACCCGGCTCGGTCACCACAACGAAATGCCACGGTTGAACATTACGGGCGGTGGCAGCCAGCCGTCCGGCATTGACGATTTTTTCCAACTCACCTTTTAAAACCGCCTGCGAAGTAAATTTCCGGCAGCTCTGCCGAGTAAACAAAACCTCAAGAGCAGATTCGTCGTTACCGCACATGTTTTTTTCCTCCAGATTTTTTTTGGTTACGAATAAAAAATATTTAACCACAGATGAACGCAGAGATCGCAGAGAAAGAATTTATTAATTTAATCTTTTCTCTGTGCTCTCTGCGTTCTCTGTGGTTCAACAATTCCAATGTATGGCTTGCCCAAAAGTTTTTTTATCAGAATAACCTCTCCGGCATCGTTGCCCTCAATAGCATGGCCGACAAATTGCAGCGCATAACCAATCACAAACAATCCGCCGGCAAGGACCAAAAACAAATTCTCATTTTTGCTTATCCCAACAACCACCGCCGGGATAGCCAGGATCGTCAGCGGGATACCGATCGCATGTAAAGTAAAGCTGGTTTTATTCTGATGCCGTTTTTTCCAATTTTCAAACATAAAAAAACTCTCTTCACCTGCCACATTACTCATAAATTTAACGAAATACAAAAAAAATCCCACTCCCCATCTGTCATTGCCCGGCTTGACCGGGCAATCCAGATTTTCGCAATTCACACCAACTCCTCGTACAAATCCTCCCACGCCGGATTATCCCTCTCAATCAAGTCTAGTTTCCACTTGCGATTCCACTTCTTAAGCCGTTTTTCCCGCTCAATCGCCTGTTCAATGCGGTCATGCCGCTCATAATAGACAAGCCGATGAACGCCGTACTCTTTGGTAAAACCATCATTGAGATCGTTTTTGTGCTCCTCCACTCGCCGAATCAAATCGTTCGTCACACCGATATAAGGCGTGCCATTCCTCTGGCTGGCCAGAATGTAGACGAAGTATGTTTCCATAAGCGAAAATCATACATCATAGGTTGGTTGTTCACAATATACTGGACCATCCGGTCAAGCCTTTTCCTTCACCGTCATTCCCGCGCAGGCGGGAATCCAGTATTTTGTTCATTGGCAATAGCGTTGCTACGCATAGCCGACCACACCCAATTTTCGGGCAGACCAATAACGCCAGACATTGCTTCCCTTCCGTCATTCCCGCCCCCGCCTTCACCTGTCATCCTCATTTTTTCTCTGTCATCCCCGCGCAGGCGGGGATCCAGTATTGTAAAAACGGCTGGACTCCCGCTGGAGTTTACCCCGCGAAGGCGGGGGCTGGAGCGACAGAAAAACCAGGTCAATCTGACTTTCTTCTTGATTTTACCGAAAAAGACGTTATATTGTATTGATTGCACTTGAGGGAGAGACCGCTTGTATCGACAGGCCGTTTCTCTCTCAGGTGCTTTTTTGTTTTTACCGGACAACTTTGTTTTAAGGAGAACGAACATGAAAAAGGCAATATAACAGCAAATGATCGCGGTCGGGTTTGTTTTCGAGTTTTTGAGTTCAACGACAGGTCGGTGGGGAACGAGGGGAACTTTTAATTGGTCTTATATCCATCAACATCGGTCAAATCGGAGGAGACGATTTTGGTAATGATGTTTAGGGATGCGCAAAGAAACAATTACAACTTATTTTGAAAGGAAAAGAACATGAAAAGGGTATTAACAAAAAGCATTTTTATCGTGGTTTTGTTTGCAAAATTTACCTATGGAATACAACTTCAAGCCAACAACGATGGAACAGGTATATTTTCTTTTAGTTACGATACTTCAGGTCCTTATGTTGCTTGTGGTAATAGGGTAGGAGGAATTGGTGGAGATACAGATACATATCAACAACATGTTGGACAAAGTAATTACTACTCAAGCAGCAATTTGAATATTAACAGGATTTTAAACGTTAATGCAAACAGTATGACAATTAATCCACAGATATCGGTTTCTGGTTCGGGATCCTTCGGCGGGACGATTGACCGCTATGTAACTTCAACTTCAACTTGGGTTCCACCAAGTCCAGCAATCCCGCCAATTCCACCATCAGGGTCAGGATTTGACTATAACCCTGGACAGCCTGGGGTGCCTGAGGTGCCTGGTTACTGGCTACAGCTACGGACATCAGGAATGTTGATCAATCCAATAAACTATAGTTGTACATACCAACTTACTGGAGTAATCACACAATCACCTGTGTCCATTTCGCCATATCCTACTTTTGGATTTAATTCCTATTATGTACGGGGAATGAGTTCTTTGACCGGAACACTCACTTTGGGAACCGAAACCATTCCATTTTCCTATAATGACATTGGATTTGTGTCACATTTACCAGGGGGCACTTTTGATAATTCTAATTACCCTAACTCGCTTACAATGAATACAAATAATACAGGTTATTACGACTCACTCCAAGTAGAACCTGTAATTTACAGCGGTTCAGTCGAGGGACACGCATTTCAAATTATTGTTCCCGAACCGGCCACCTTGTCGGTATTGGTTCTCGGCTCTCTTTCTTTCTTGCGGCGAAAAAGATTGTAATTTGCTAAAAAAGCTTGGAATGGTGGATTTTCTGAAATCCACTATTTTCTCTTTACCTTGGTGCATGGCGTTTTGGCGTTTAAAAAACTATTTCCTTCCAAAATTTGCTTTTACCCCAAATATGTGTTATCTTTAATCGTAGGGGCACAGCATGCTGTGTCCCTACTTTAGAACATCTCCTGCCGCGTTCTTTAAAAATAATTATCTTCTCTGTGTCCTCTGTGATCTCTGTGGTTCAAATCAGGCTTTAGTCCGAAACTCGACAGAATGTACAATCCGCCTTTCTTATGCCGCCCAAAGCATCCGTGAAAAATCAAAATGGTCTAAAAACGGTACACTTTTGGTCTACTTCTTCACTCTTCTCTTCCCTTGGGTGTTGGATGTTGAGTGTTGAATGTTGGTTATTAAATTGAATTTTTCTTTTCTAGATGTTTTACGCTTTCTCCCTCAGCCTAAGTTGACTATACTGATTAATCAGAAATTTTGGTGGGCATAGCCCATCTACGGGTTGACGATAATTTACAGGAGTGTGCGCGCGATGAGCAGTGCGTTTTTGTTTCCCGGACAGGGCAGCCAGTACGTGGGCATGGGACAGGACCTATTACAGGACTTTCCTATTGCCGGAAAAATTTTCGACCAGGCGGATCATATCCTCGGGTTTAAAATTTCCGAACTGTGCTTCGCCGGACCGCAGGAAAAATTGAACGCGACGGATATTCAACAGCCGGCGGTCTTTGTCATGTCCGTGGCCGCCCTGGAAGCGATGCGGACGAGCGAAAAGTTCAAAGACGTTCAGCCGGCCTTTGCGGCAGGCCTCAGTCTGGGTGAATATACCGCCTATTACGCGGCGGGCAGTCTGAATTTTGAATCCGCTGTAAAACTGGTCGCGGCTCGAAGCCGTTTCATGCAGGAAGCGGCCCGCGCGGTCGATGGCACAATGGTGGCGGTGGTCGGACTGGATGACGAGAAGGTGATTGAGATTTGCAACGAAGCCCGGGAAAACGAAATTCTGGTCCCGGCGAACTTTAATTGTCCGGGCCAGGTGGTGGTTTCCGGCCATCGCGGAGCATGCGTGCGTGCAGCCCAACTGGCGGAAAAAGCCGGAGCGATGAAGGCGATCGTGCTGGACGTGGCGGGAGCGTTTCACAGCCCGCTGATGCAGCCGGCGGCGGACAAACTAAAAACCGTCCTGGAACAGACAGAATTTCATCCGCCCAAAATTCCAGTAATCTCCAACGTGGATTGCGAGTTTCATACCGATCTAGCCGACATCCGGCAAACGCTGTATCGGCAGGTTACCGCCAGCACCTACTGGGGCAAATCGATGGAGAAACTACTCAGCCTGGGCGTCGATCAGTTTTTCGAGATCGGACCAAAACGAACATTGACCGGATTTCTGAAACGCATTGACCGGAAGGCAAAAGCCGTTAACATTTCCGGAGTAGCCGATTTAAGGTAAGTGAAAAGGTGGTGTGTGATACCAGTCTTTCATGGATAAGGGAACAAAATCGGGTGGCATGGGCAATTCTTATTGCCCGTGTCCTGGGACGTATGAGGGCAAAAGACACGGGCAAGAAGACTTGCCCATGCCACCCCAAAATATGTTACCTGAAATACTGTACATAAGAAAGGACGAATCATGAGCTTGAAGGACAAGGTAGCGTTTGTGACGGGCGGATCGCGCGGGATTGGTCGATCAATCGTATTATCGTTGGCCAGGGAGGGGGCGACGGTGGTGGCGGTGGCCAGGAACCTGGAAAAACTCAACGACGTCGCTCAGGCGGCGGGAGAATTTTCCGGAACGATCCAGCCCAAGGTGGTCGATATCGGCAATGGCGAGCAGTTATCGGCCGCGATTGAAGAAACGGTGGAAAAGTTCGGCAAAATCGATATTCTCGTCAACAACGCCGGGATTACCCGCGACGGCTTGATGATCAGCATGGACGACAGTCAGTTTGACGAGGTGATTAGCGTCAACCTGCGTTCCGCGTTTGTAGCCATGAGAATGGCAGGCAAACACATGCTTCGCCAACGGTCGGGTCGGATCATCAATATCACGAGCGTTTCCGGAATTATGGGAAACGCCGGCCAATGCAATTATTCCGCCGCCAAGGCAGGGTTGATCGGGCTGACCAAATCCGCCGCCAAAGAGTTGGCCAAACGCGGGATTACCGTCAATGCGGTGGCCCCCGGATTTATCGCCACGGATATGACCGACATCCTTCCGGACAAGGTCAAGGAAATCGTCAAACCCATGATCCCCATGCAGCGATTCGGTCAGCCGGACGAAATCGCCTCCGTCGTCAACTTCCTGGCCTCCGACGCGGCTAGTTATATCACCGGACAGGTGATCGTGGTTGACGGTGGATTGCACATGTAAAAATTAAGAAGAACTTCTTCCCTTCCACAAGCGTAGAAGTTGGTATAAGTAGATAAATTTTTTAGAAAGGGATAACCATGAAAAAGATTATTAGTTTTTTGAGTGTCGCCGTATTGTTGGTGGGCATGGCAACTTTCGCCGGTTGCGCCGAAAAGAAGACCGATGTAAGCACACAGAAACCTTGCGCAAAGGCTTGCCCTCCTTGTTGTCCTCTAGCAAACAAAGCTTGTCCTAAAGCAAAACACGGCCACAAGGAAATGAAAATGACCTGCCCCACAGACCAAAAGGCAAAATAACTTTTTGTTAGTGGTGGCCATACCTTGGTCTAAATAAACGGCCTCGTTTTTCTTCGGAATGCGAGGCCGTTTTGTATTTTTACGACAATACCTTTATATAAATAAGGCTGAATGGTAGCGTCTTTGGCTTCAATGTTAAAATAGATAAATAAAGCCACCCTTTTTTCTTGCCGAGATAGCCTATATTGTTGAACTTTACAAAAGTCTGACGACCTACGGGAGAAAAAATGATGATCGCTAACATTGACAGACGCAGAGAACCACGTTTAAGGTATTCCTGGGATGGACAAGTCTATCTGAGTAAAGTGCGAGGAGGATTCCTCACGCGAATGGTCGATCTGAGTAGCGAAGGTGCGGCTCTCCTGATGGAGAACAACGCCAGCCTCTCTTGCGGCCAGGAACTTGAGTTGGGCATAATGTACCCGAAAGTGGTAAACGGCAGCTTTGACATCATCCATAACCGATTGCACGGCACGGTGTACCGAAACGAATGGTATAATTCCTCCGTCAGGCGTGTGGTGGTAAAGTTCAACGATGCCCTTGCCGAGGCCCCCGCTGTGGGAAACGAATATGTGTATCATTAAAACGGTTTCGGGTTTTTTAACTCGAAACTAAAAACTACGGCAGTCCCGTATCGTCATCAATATCTTGCTGCTCGTCCGGTTTTTCGTTGTATTTCCACCGGTCGGCGTCTTCGATGTCTCCAATCTCCCGCTCGATGTGCTTGAGCATCTTTTCCTGGAGGGGAGCGAGTTTTTGATAGAAATTCAAGGTGGCCTGGTATGATCGGACCATAATGTCCAGCTTTAAAAGCGTCCATTTTTGCAGACATTCCGGTTCCCGGACGTTTGAAAAGGGATTGCAGCGGAGCTGAACTCGCCCCGCCGTGTCCTGAACGCAAAATTCACAATCCTTGCATTGCAACATAATATTTCCTTCCAACAAACATATTATACCAACCAAAACCAAAAACTGTGGTATAATTTAGATAAGGGTTCAACCTCAAACTGTTTTTTATTTTAACAGGATATTGACGAAGAATGGCATTGATAGCCGTGGTGGTTTTGACGATTTTCGTTTCGGCACAAAGTGCCTTTGGGTGGGGATTGGTCACTCACGTGGAACTGGCCGAGTCCGTTTTAACCCAAGCCTCGATTTTGGCCTTGGCCATCGGGGGACTTTTGTCCCGTAATAAGCGTGATTTTATCCTGGGAAATCTGTTGGCGGACGTGATTATTGGTAAAAAGTTAAGTCGCCGACGAAAACGCTGCCACGATTGGATCGCTGGGTGGCGGTTGCTGGAAAATTCACACGACGACCGGACGAAGGCGTTTGCCTACGGGTTTATCACCCACCTGGCTGCGGATACCGTGGCCCATAATGATTTTGTTCCCCGGCAGATCATTCGCAGCGGGTCTACGATCACACTCGGGCACTTGTATTGGGAACTGATGGCCGATCAGATGACGGAATCTGCCGATCGGAAAACCATCCGCCGACTGCTGAAACAACCTCCCGATTTCCACGAACAATTTCTGGAAGACCATCTGTATCCCGAGATGCGGTGGTATGGACTCAATCGTGGCGTTTTTACGCGCATCAACCGGCTGGCCCATAGCAGCAAATTTAACCTGGCGATGAAGGTCTGCCACGAGCTTTCACTTTTTCCCCTGCGGGATAAGGATATAAATCATTATAAATTGGAAGCTCTGGGTCGTATGGTGGATATTCTGACGCATGGGAAAAAGAGTCATCTGCTCAAGGAAGATCCGAACGGAAGCAAAGCGTTGCTGGAAATTCACGAAAATCGCAGACGCAAGAAAGTATGATTCGTTCTGTCAATTCAATTGCGTTCATTTCTCTGATCTTGCCGGCGGTCTGTCAGCCGGTAAAGATTTTTGCCTCGGATAACGATTGGTCGGGCGCGGAAAAAGTCTTTGTTGTCATGCCGATTAACAGTACCTCCGGCGATCAAGGCCGGTCACTGGCGGACAGCATCCAAATCCGATTGCGATCTGAAATCCAGGAAAAGAAACTTAATGGGTACGTGCTGTCATGGGCGGAAATGGAAATTTATCTTCAAGATCAGGACGCTTTTTTTGAAAAGCTCGGTCTTTCCAAACAACAAGAACTGATTATCCTTCACGGTAAACTGACCCAACTACGGCAAAATAAGATGACGGCGGAAATTGCTCTGTCGCGGGTTACTTTCGGTCAGGATGTTCGCCATCTTGAGCAAAATTTTGAAAGCAACGATGAGCGAACCAAGCCGATCCTTTCCATCCGGGTGACAGACTATATTTTACAGGAAATTTTCCACCAGGTCGAAAAACCGCCGCCAGCTTCGACCCGGCCTGCGCGTTGGGGAAAAGGATATACGCCCAAGGGATGGGATCCGGTGGACAATTTGTGCAGCTTCTGGATTAAATCCGACTACGGCAAGTGTATTATGTTCGATACCGACGTCCGGCAGGACCAGGCGTGGGACTGGTGGAAAGCGATTAAGGCAGGGGTCAAACCGGCCGACGCGCCCAAACCCATCCGCACCGATCCGCCCCATTATGACGCCGTTGGGGGAATTGAAGGGGTGAAACTGTACAGCGATTATATGGAGGCGATACCGGGGAAAACCTATTTGCTTTCCGTCAGGGTCAAAGGACCAATTAAGGGTAATGCGATGATTTTCGTAAAAGCATACGCCCTGCTTCCCACCTCCAAATCGGAAACACTCCAGCGGCGGGAAGTCTGGCAGACATATCTGCACTGCGTTATCGGTGACGAGAATTGGAAAAAATACGAGTTAATCTTCACGCTTCCCAAGACCCTGCCGCCGGTGGAAAAAAAGATGGGTAAAGAAAAAACAAAAATCCGGCAGCCGAAACTCCAATGGATTCGACTCATGCCCTACGCCAATTGGGAGGTGGGTAAATATTATTTTGACGATGTGGCGCTTTGTCCGGCGAATCCGTAAGAGTTCGGAAGATAAGAAATTTAAAATGATAAGAGCTTCCGCGGCCCGTGACAGAAATATAGCCGTTCATGGTTTCCTTCCTCCCGGCGTTCCGAGGTCAATGTAACGCCAACCGTGGCACAATGCCGGAGGGGTCTGCACGGTTACTCTTCAAGCGATAATGTTTTTGCCGATCATGTCTTTGGGAAGTGGTAGATTCATCTGCGACATGACCGTCGGGGCAAAATCGTAGATGGTGATTTCCCTTCGACCGGTCTGGCCGGAAAGACCGGCGCCGGCGGTGATGAAGATACCGTGGGTGTTGTGATTGGCGTCGTCGGGGCCGGTGTCGTTTTCGAATGTGTAGACGCTGGGATTGCCCACCGTTCCGACTGACCGCCAGTTTAAATTGCCGAAGAGGACAATCAAGTCCGGCGGTGTGCCTTTGACGGTTTTGTAAAGCTGGCTGGGTCGATAGACTTTTGTGCCCATTGGTTTGCCTTCGTGATCGACCATACCGGTGAGTTCGTCGCTGAGTTTTTGGGCGAATTTTTCATAATCCTTTTGCGGGATTTGACCATTTTGCTCACGGCCCTGGACGTTGAAGAAACATCGGCCATAATAACCGCCTTCGCCCCAGGCTTTGGTTTTTGACCAGTCAATGGTTACGTCGGAGAATTTCGTGGTTTTATTCGGGGTGGTGGTTAAGGTTAGATAGCCTTGCCTGATGAGCCAATCGTTAAAGCAGACGCCGCCCGTCATGCACTTGGCTCCGTGATCGGAAACGATCCAGACGGCGGTCTTATCCAGATCGACCAGCTTGAGCAGTTCGCCGATCTGGTCGTCGATGAATTTGTAAAGATCGAAAATCGCGTTTTCCCACGGTCCACCCTTGACGTATCGGTGATGCGTTGGGTCCATGAACTGCCAGAACCCGTGATGAATCCGATCGACACCCATATCGACCATCCAGAACAGGTCCCAGTCGCATTTTTTCATAAAATGCCGCGCCATGGCAAATCGCTGGCTGGACATTTTGTAGATTTCATCGAGCAGCCATTTTTTCTCTTCCGTGCGGTATCCTTTGACGTCGATCATATATTCCCCAAAGACCTCGGCGATTTCGTTTTTGAGTCCGACGGGATAGGTATAATTACTTTCAATACTCGGGCTTAGGAAGCATCCGACCATCCAGCCGTTGATCGCCGAGGGCGGATACGTCCCCGGAACGCCGAGCACGAACGATTTTTTGCCGATCTGGGATAAAATATTCCAGATTCGCGGTTCCTTGATTTCGAGGCTGGTGGCGAATGAAAGCCGGTTGTAGGACCAGTCGGCGCGATTACGAAACCCATAGACACCGAGCTGGCCGGGGTCTTTGCTCGACGCCATGCAGCTCCAGGCGGGAACGGTAATCGGGGGCATGCAGCTTTGCATCGGTCCAAATAGTCCCTGTTGCGTCAGAGCTTTGATATTAGGCAAGCGATCATAAAATTTTTCAAACATTAAGACCGGATCGGCGCAATCCAGTCCGATCACAAGGACTTTTTGGGCTTTTGATGTTGTTGACATTTATTTTTTCCATATCCTTTCATATTACGATTGGTGGGCATGGTACGTGGCGGGCAAGCCCGCCTGCTAAATAAGACATGGCCTCGAAGATGATGCCATGCCACCCAGAGTTGCTAAACGACTTTTTCCTTTACCTTGTCGAGGTATGCGATAGACAATTGTTTAACTCGATCCACGACCTGCTCCAGGGAACCTTCCATTATGGCCCCCGCCGCCTGGGCGTGACCGCCGCCGCCAAAAGAACGCGCCAGGGGCAGAATATTGATATCATCCTCGGCCCGAAGGTTAATACGAATCACGCCCGATTTGCTTTCACTAAAAAACGCGGCGATTTTTATTCCGCCGATAGATCGCGGGACCGCCACCTGGTCGTCGATATCGCGGGGTTCGGCCCCGACGGCATTCAGTTCCTGATACGTTACGGTGCTCCAGGCAAATCGTCCGCAGGGGCTTATTTGCATGTTATCGTAAACCACCCGCATCAGTTTAAACTCGTTGAGGTGAAGACTTCGGTGAAGTTTTTGACAGACCCAGCCGATTTTGGCTCCGCCGCGTGCCAATTCCGCCCCGGCCGTCAACGTGGTATAATCCGTGCTCGACAGGGAAAACCCGCAAGTGTCGGTATGCAAACCGGCATACAGCAACGTGGCTTGTTCTGCGGTTAATGTTATTCCCATTTCCCGCAGCAGGAAAAAGACCATTTGGCAGGTGCTTGCGGCGGCGGTATCGACCCAGTTGAATCGGCCGAAGCGTTCGTTGCCCAGGTGATGATCGATATTGCAGATCGGAACGTCGGGCAGGTGATATTCTTTGGGCTTATTGATTCGTTTCAACATGGCGGTATCGAGCGTAACGATCAAATCCGGTTCGTTTACCAATCCCGGCGGGTTGACCATTTCCGGCATGAAATGATATCTTCTGCCGACGGTATTTTCGGGCAAAAGAAGGCCTGCCGCTTTCCCCATTCCCCGTAAGGCCGTAGACATGACCAACATGCTTCCGATACAGTCCGGGTCCGGTTTAACGTGTCCGCACACCAGCGGTCTATGCGAATCTTCAAAGGCTTTGAGAACTTCCTGCATTTTCTAGCTCATGACATAAAGCGGAAGCAGATCATTTTCTTCCAGGTATTTTACAATTTTGTTCGCGGACTCCTCCGGCCGCTCGTTGTGCGTGCAAAGTTCAATTTCCGGATTCTGCGGCGGTTCGTAAGGATCGTCCACGCCGGTAAAACCTTTCAACTGCCCCGCCCGGGCCTTTTTATACAAACCCTTTACATCACGTGTTTCGCAAATCTCTATGGGCGTATTAATAAAAACCTCAATAAACGCTCCACCGTCATCGGCGATCATTTTTCGGTTTTCATCCCGAATGTTCCGGTAAGGACTAATGGCCGCCGCGATGGAATTGACACCGTTACGCGTCAGCAAATTGCAGACAAACCCGATCCGCCGGATATTCGTGTCGCGATCTTCCTTGGAGAATCCCAGCCCCTTCGATAGATGTGTCCGAACAACATCGCCGTCAAAAATCTCAATATTGACCTTCCGTTTCCGCAGCTCGGCCAGAACGATTTCCGCGATCGTACTCTTACCCGCCGAAGGAAGGCCGGTAAACCATAAACAAAATCCTTTATTCCGCTTGTTCGTCATAATCAAATACTCCCGTAGAGACGCATTGCATGCGTCTGAATAAAAAACCATATTTCCATTTTCAAAGCGTTTTACTATAGCAAAAAAATGGGTAAAAGCAAAGAAAATACACTCCCAATAGAGTGTCGTTTGTGGGTTTTAGTCGTTAGTCATCACTTTTCTCATACAGTCTCATCATTCTCTCCGCCGTCGCCTTGATTTTTTGCGCCAACAATTTTGGTTTGGCGACGCTGACCTTATCGCCATAGCCGAGGATCCACCAGGAAATTTCATTCAGTCCGTCCACGGCGACCTTGAAACTAAGCGACCCGTCCTCGAGAAATTCGCACTGCTGATTTTTATGCCAGCGGACCTCGGCTACGTTCCGAGCCACCATAGGAGTGAAAATCAGTTCCACATTATACTTTTTGTCTTCTCGGATCATTACCCAGGCGTCGCCCAAATATTTTTCGAGGGAAAATTCCGGCCTGGCGCCGAACATTTCCTCTAGAATTTTCACCGTGATAATCCGTGAGACTTTAAATGTCCGCACTTCGTTGTGAAGGCTGCTGAACCCCAGGACATACCAGGCCCGATGGATGAACACCAGCCGATATGGACTTATAGCCGTTTCGATGGTCTTGCCGAGGGGATGGGAATTTCCGGCGTCATAAAGCGATTCATAAACCAGCAACACTTTTCGCTGTTTTTCCACCGCCAGCCGGAGAGTGTGAAATTTTTCGTCCAGCATCGGGTCGTCGGAGGTGGGAGGCCATCGGACATCGACATGATCGAGTGCGGACCCGCAATGGTCCGTAATGGCGGTTGGTAGAGATGATTCGATTTTAATGGCGGCCCGCGACGCCTGCTGAAAAAGCGGCAATGGGACCTGTCCGATCACCTTGCGTGTGACCAACAACAGTGCCATGGCTTCATCGACGGTCAAATTGACGGCGGGAAGGAAAAACGACTGCCGAATCCCATACGCTCCGGTTTCTTCGTCGAAATAATAGGGAATACCGGCGGCGGTGAGAATGTTCAAATCCCGGAAAATCGTCCGACGGGATACTTTCAATTCCCGCGAAAGCGATTGGGCGTCGTATCGCCGACCAGATCGTAATAAAGTGATCAATTCAAGCAACCGATATAATCTGGTGATCTCCATGATGATAAAATATCATATTTATCAAACAAAGTCGATAAAAGCATGTAATTTTAATTTCAGGGGTCTTCCATGAAACATGTGATGATGATTTTCTTGTCGGTTTTAGTCGTCAGCGGCTGTTCGGAGCAAGACGGATATAATCCGAATACTTCACGCTCCCCGGGGCGAGGCTCTGAAAGTTTAGGAAAAGTTTTTTACCTGGACGGAGCGGGCAACATGGGTTTCGGACAGGAAACGGTAGGGCAGGGACTGCGTCTGGCGGGTTTTAACGGTAACGTAGAGAATATTATCTGGACCAGTTTTACGGGACCGTTGGGCGATCAGGTGATTCGTTTGAACGCCCGGCTGCGGTCGGAAAATCTGACGAAAAAAATTCGCTCTTACCAAAAACGGTGTCCCCAGGCTCCGGTGTACGTGATCGGTCTTTCAGCGGGAACCGGGGTGGCAGTCTGGGGGATTGAGAATTTACCGGAAGATATCAAAGTCGACGCGGTGGTGCTTCTGGGCAGCAGTTTGTCAAAAAGTTACAACATGGCCCGGTGCCTCAAGCATGTGAAAAACAAGGTTTATGTCTTATATTCCCCGCACGACGCGGTTCTGAATGGATTTATTCCGATAACCGGAACGATTGATGGCGCCTATCTGGTCGAACCGGCTGGGTTGGTCGGCATGACACCACCGAACAACGTAAAGCCCGAAACAATCCAAGCTTATCAGGAAAAAATCGTCAACATCCCGTGGCAGGAAAGTTTCGAGCGTATGGGAAACGCAGGGGGACATACCGACGGCACGAGTCTGTCATTTGTTCGCGGGTATGTGGCACCGAAGCTACTAGGCATCGGCCCAAAGCAGATACACCCTGCCGATTAACTCAAAAATTGTCCCATTAAACGGGTTTTTATTAAAGAATTTAAGAGGAATTAAACGAAATATAGTATATATGCCTCGAAGGGGTATTAGTTTTTAAAATAAAGGACCAGTGAAATGAAAAGAAATCTGATTTTGTTGTCGGTGGGTGCATTGGCGATGATCGTGATGTCCGGCTGCGGAGGTGGCGGCGGAACGGAATTTACATCCAATGCTCTTGCAAAGGCCTCTCTGGCCGGCACCAGCTGGGCTGATTCGGGTCAAAATGTGGTCATAGCCTTTGATGACCAGGCGCAGGTAACCGAGTTCGACGCCCCGGGATTGCCCCCTGAACTGGCCAACATGAACCTTGACGGCACACCCTTTACCTTCACCATTCCCCAAGATGGATTACCCTCCCAACTCGCCGGTTACGCGGGCGACCATACCGCCACTTTGGTGAATACGAGCACAATACTTAATGATGACGGCACCTTTGAATTGGTATTCACGGGGACGGTGGATATTGGGATCATCCAGGACTTTACTTTCACGATTACCGGTACAGTGGTGGGTGAGGATGTCGGCTCGGCGACCCTAACTGATCTGAACGGATCGCTCGTGGTGAATATCGATTTGCTGGTCACTGTTTTGCCGATAGAATTGTTTAACGAACCCCTTGGTCAGGATTTAGACGTTATCAGGACTGAGTAAAATTTCTTAAACCATAGTTTTATCAGGCATTACCTTAACAAGTAATGCCTGATTTTTTTTATAGTTCAAGTGGTTTGAAAACCCAGGCCTGTGAGGATTTGTTTTACATTTTCATCCGCGTCAGGAGTGAATTCAATTCGAGTGTTGAAAAATTCCCTTCGGACGGGATAATGCTTTCGAAGCTGATCGAAATGTTTGGGGCGTTTTTCGGACGACAGAGGTGTGATTTCCCGCAACCGAGCGTCATCCGCTTCAATATCGTAGATGGTTTTTATCACCGGATAAAGAAACTTTTCCTCGGTTGAGGAACAAGCAACGGACATGGCTGGAACTGGTGGTGCGGGCATGATGGTTTTTGGGTTCCAACTCGGTTTGACGCCCAGGAATCGGCAGGCGGCCTGGTAGATCAGTTCCGTTCCGTTGACCTTTCCGTCGAAACTGTAACCGGCGATGTGTGGAGTGCCCAGGTCGATCATTTTCAGAAGCTCAACGTCAATATCAGGTTCATTTTCCCAGACATCGAGAACAGCTCCCGCGAGGCGTTTTGCTTGAAGTGCTCGTTTCAGAGCACCACCGTCCACCACGCTGCCGCGCGAACTGTTGAAGAGATACGCGGAAGGTTTCATTTTCCCCAGGAATTTTTCATCGACCAGATGCAACGTGGGATAACGACCTTTTACCACCAGCGGAACGTGCAGGGTAATAAAATCGGCGGTATTGATGAAGTCTTTAAGTTCGCAATATTCCGTTGAACCGGTGAGGTCTTTTACTGGCGGATCGTTTTTTAAAACCGTCATTCCCAACTGCCGGCATTTGTGGACGACTTTGCTTCCGACGTTTCCTACGCCGATAACACCGATGGTTTTGCCGGCGAGGGTGAATTTTTTCCTCTGGGCGAGTGTCAGCAGTGCGGCGGTGATATATTCCGCCACGGAATTGGAGTTGCTTCCCGCGGCGCTGGAAAAGGTAATGCCCGACCGGTGGAGGTAATCTTCATCGATATGGTCGGTCCCGATGGTGGCGGTGGCGACCATTTTGACCTGTGTGCCAGCCAGTAGCGTCTGGTCGACACGGGTGACGGATCGGACGAGCAGGATATCGGCGTCTTTTAAAAGAGCCGAGGTGATCGCCCTGCCGCCGACCAGTTCGATTTTTCCCAACTGACCGAACGCTTCGCGGACATACGGAATATTTTCATCGGCGACGATTTTTACTGATCCGATCATATTGACCACCTTTAACCGCTGCAGATCACTTCACCGTTTTGGGAATATTCCGCGACCAGGGACCTTTCGCTTTCATATTCGGCGGGGGTCAACGTAATAATATCGAGGGGTATCATAAATTTTTTTATCGTTCTGATTTCAGGTTCCTTAATAAGTGCCACCCGTTTAAAGATATCTTTACCTCGAAAATCATCCGAAATCACGACCATATCAATGTCGCTGTCTACCATAGCGGTTTTATTCGCCTGAGACCCGAAAAGAATAATTTTGGAATGTATCCCTTTTTCTTTGAGGCACTGCTCAAAGTATTTGATTATTTTTCTAACCTCGCGTTGAGCCATCGTAAAACCTCCTTGCTCTTCTTTAGGACGCGAATTGTCTTTGCCTTATCAAAACTTTTCAATAATTGTTTCAAATCATCCGGGTATCGTGTCGGAACGCTTACTCCATTTAGAGTATACACAAAATCATAAAGATCGTCAGGCAATTTAATTCCGATTTTTTCGACGAGAAAAATCAGATTATGCGTTTTAGGCGGTGTATCCTTTAACTTTTGGACATACATTCCTTTTAATGCCTTTTCGATGGATAAGTGACACATGAAAACCGAGTAAAAGAATCTACCGCCATCGAACATGTATTCTGCCGTATCCATATCATATTCTGCTTGCTCCAACCATTCTTTCGGTTTTTTATCCATGCTGACATCCTCGATTCTATTCCAACGTAATCACTTCGTTTACCAGCCGGTTGCCGCGTACTTCGCGGAAACCGACCCGGATGGTTTTTCCGAACATTTGCTTCCAGGGGCCAAGGGAATATTCCTTGACCGCCGTCTGACCCGGACCCAATCGCCGAATCTGTCGTTCCATCCTCGGCTTATCCGGGCAGATCATAAAGGCGATCAGGTCCGTCCAGGTCGTTCCGTTATTCAGAACCTCCTGGCAAACCACCAGTTCCTCGCCGCGGAGGAACCACAGCACTCGCATATCGAGATCGCAAGCGCCCAGATACAGAGGCAGGGTTAAATTTAACGTGATCGGTTTTCTGGCTTCAAGCTCAAATTTTAAATTAATCGATTTTTGACCGACAGATTCATTGCCGGGATATCGAATTTTAGTCGGTAGCGTAAATTCTTTTCCCGCGGGAAGGGCGAATCGGGTTCCCGATGGGTCAAACTGCCAAAACGCTGGACCTTGCATGCGGACCATACCGCTGATGCCTTGCGAGAAGGTATTTTTAAAAAGGAGTTTGGCCTGATGGGTTCCGAATTTGCTGGAAATCGTCGAAGGATCGAATTGGATGGCGGCGACGAATTTGGCCAACTCGCTGTCAATGCCGTCGATGAAAACGATTGGCCGGTAGGGAATTTCCAAGCCCTTGAGACCCGTTCGGATGGGAAGTTCCCTACCCCACAGATCGTAGGCTCTGGGTTGCTCACCCAGGCAAACGATACCTTGATAATCCATTTTGCGCCCGTCCGCTAAGACCAAAACTGCCCGTTCGGAAGAGCAAAAGAGCAGTCCGCTTCGCTCGGCGTCGATCTGCATTTTTCCCAGATAATCGAGTCCGCCCAGGCGATCTACCAAATTCGAGTACGCGACAAAATAGGCATTGGGTTCATACCCGCCCGGAGCGATGGGGCTGGAAGTAGTCCACAAATCCCGTGTCGCCATCAGCCGGACTCGGTTGCATTTTGCTTGAATGAACCGGTTTACAAAATCTACCATCGCCGGTTGGAGCTGGTATTCATTTAAGTCCTGCCCTCCAAGCACAACCCAAAGATTCTCCCGGACCTGCTGCCAGGGTTTGAAATAATCCTTGAAACTACCCGGAACAAGCTCCGGAGGAATCTGCATGAAGAAACCGTCTCCCGGCGTGTCTTTGGGGTTGGCAACCAAGCTTGGCCAGGAGGTGATGAGGGTAAATTGCCCCTGAAACTGGGTGAATTCTTTCTTCAGGTTTTTTAACACGCCGTTGATCCTGCTGTCCGGGGCGTGCCATCCGTCGGAGGGTTTTCCGAAGACCCAATGATCGATTCGGTCGGCATGGCGTGATAAGACGATGGAAAGTTCCGGCAGCCACCACTGCGATTTTCCGGCAAAAAAATCCCAGATGTTGGGATTGATAATATTAGTTCGCTCGACCAGCTCTTCCGGAACGTCCATAAGCGCTCCGATTATGGAAATGCCTTTGTGATTGATAGCCAGGATCATCTGGTCGGCCGGTGATGGTTCCGCGCTGGTTCGCGAGACGATCAAGTCCTTCCGCCAGATGGGAAGGACAATCCATGCGGGTTTTAGTTTTTCCGCGAAATCCGCGATAATCCTGGGTTGCCCGATGGGTAGCTCGGATATATCCAGACCAAAATCGGAGATTTCGGTGACGGTCTTTTTCGGCTGAAGAACGGCGATTTTGACATTTTTGTCGATAATTATTTCCGAATCAGAAAGAACCTGAAGGGAGACTTTATATAATCCCGGCTGAAGATGCCCCATGTTGTGTGTGACCAGTCGCGGGTCGGGGGCCTGTCCGCGAAGAATCGCTTCCAGGGGAGGTAAAACCGCGACGGGATGTTCAATGGTTCGGGCCCGGCCGGACGCCAAATCGTCCAGGATGATACGTGCGGAAAGATCGTCGATTTTGGAATCGGCGACAGCGGCTGCGATGACCATGTCTTCGCTGCTATTGTACAGCGTGGTATTTTTAACCAAGCCGAATCGAGCCTTTGGCAGGCGAAGGACAGTGATCTGGTCCACCCAGAGGGCGGCGTCGATATCCTTTCGATAGGATTTGACCGGTGAGGAAAAAAGACGCGGTAATTGATCCTGCTGGACGAGGAAGATTCCTATTCCGATGAATCGGCCTTCGGAGTTGGTATAGGGTAGTTCCATTGTAACGGTCTGCCATTCGGGGTCTCCAGGATCAGCCGGAGCGATCAACGCGCTGTAGACGATGGTTTCCGGAAGAAGTTTTCCGAAGCGATCCATGTAAAACGCCTGTAAGTATCCTCGTGCGTGACGAAGGTTTTGCGTTTTAACGCAGGCCAGGATTTTATGGTCGCTTCCCGGAAACGCGGGGATAAGGCGTTCAGAAAAGACATAGCCGATGTTTCCCCCGTTGAGCTGAAATTTAAAACTGGGTTTTGGGTTGCCGACCGCGTCGTCTATTTTACCATTGACGTAATGAGGAAAACCGCTTAACGTCACTTTGTCCCAATTCATGGGCAAGTCTTCAAGGTTTCCCAGGTGTTTTTCGTCAAAATCAAAGATTTTGACCACCCGCCTGGCAAAGGCGGCTGAAGTGGTGGTCGTCGGACGGGTTGTCGCCGACAGGCCTGGGATCGGCTCGGCGACCAGTAAAAACAGGATCGACACCACCGCTGCAAACATTTGCGTTATCGGTGGGCGGCATGGCCACGTAAGAACGAGGCCATGCCACACGGACCGACATATTTTACTTGGAGTAAACATGTAGATTTTATCGGCACTAATTGATATCGGGCTTGACGAAGGAAGATGGTGTTGCAATATTAGAAGCTAGTATGATTGAAAAAACGGAAAAAATAGACGAAATCGAACAGCCGGAGGTAAAAAAGTTGGAAATATCTTTATTTACCCGTGTCAAGTACATGTTCGTGCGCGGCTCGCTGATGCTGGTTGTTAAATTAACCGGATTGAACGGTCTGTACAGGTTCGGTCAGTTTTTTGGGTATTGCGAGTTCCTCCTGCGATACAAAAAGCGGTTTCGGACCTATCAACGGATGGAAGTGGTCTTTGGGACCCCCTTGCCACTTTCCAGGAAACGAATGATCGTCCGCCGGTGGATGTGCCGCGTGCGATGCGATAAGATGATCTATACAATCATGGATATGATTGACCGAAAGGTTCTTTTGGACCGGGTGGAAATCTCCGGCAAACAGTATATGGATCGGTCGATAGCCAACGGTCAGGGAACGTTTCTTATGTTCAGCCATTTTGGTTCCCATCACCTGGGCGGAATCCTCCTGACTCTTTTGGGGTTTCCGATTATCGGACTACGAGACCCCAACGAAAGCCCCCTCCGCCTGTATGTGCAGGAGCGGTTTGCGAAAAATTTTCCCGAATTCAGCGATTTGCAAATTACCCCAAGCGATAGTTTCGCCCGCACGTTTTTCCATGCTTTTAAGAAAAACTTCATTGTGGCGGCGGCGATGGACGTTTGGAGGGATCGGGACCATGGCAGAACCGTAGAAGTTACCATTTTCGGAGAGCGGCGGGAATTTTTATCAGGTATGACCCATATCGCCCTAAGATCTCATGCCGCGATTTTAACCGGTATTATCCTGTCGCTGCCGGGGTATCGGTATCGGCTCATCCTCTATCCCTGGTTCAACGATCCAAATAAGGATCAGGATACCCCCGAAATCGTCCAAAGAGTGATGCAGCAGTATGCCCAAATGATTGAAGAACAGGCTAAAAAATACCCCTGCCATATCTCAAAGACAAATTAATCCCCCCAAAATTATTAATAAATTCATATATTACACTCCCAAAGCTAAAGAGCGTTTTCCTTCGGCTCGATATAACGCATGTGCGGTAAACTTTTAAGGGTCCAAAGGGAGTGTCATGACATTACGAAAAAAAACGCTAACGATCATAAGCCTGACCATGCTTTGCTTGATGGTGGTTTTGTTTGCCATTTCCAAGACTATCGTGTTGAACGGTTTCGGTAAAATCGAGCATAATAACATAAAGAATGACACGGAGCGGGTGTTAAAGGCTTATGCTGGGACTTTGGCGGAAATAAACTCAAAATCCGCGGACTGGGCCGTGTGGGACGATTCGTATGCGTTTATTCAGAACGGGAATGCGGATTTTATCAAGTCGAATTTAGGAGACAGCGTTTTTACCGACCTCAGGCTTAATGTCATAATGTTTATCAATTCCGCCAATCAAGTTGTTTATGCCAAGGGATTTGATCTGAGGCAGCAAAAAGAAGTCCCCATTTTGGAACGGGTAAAGAAAATTAATTTTCTGGATGACGTGCTGGTCCGACATACCCGGTTCGACTATAGTCATTGTGGGCTGGTGTCGCTTCCGGAAGGCCCTTTACTTCTGGCCTCTCGGCCCATATTAACCAGTAAGCGCACGGGACCAATTCGTGGGACTTTGATTTTCGGCCGTTTCCTGGATGACCTGGAAATCAGACGTTTGGCGGAGTTGACAAAATTTTCCATCCGGTTTTATCACTATGCGAAACAACCGATTTCGTCCGACCTTAAGGAAATCGTGGCGACCTTGTCAGGTAAACAATCCATCCTGATTAAACCACAAAACGCAAACGTAATATCGGGATATGCCCTGCTGAAAGATGTCTATGGCAAGCCATGTCTTTTACTTCGGGTGGATACACCCAGAGACATCTACAATCGCGGACAAGCGACAGTGGCTTATTTCAGCATTTTCCTTTTGGCGGCGGGATTAATTTTTGGTTTGGTGACGATTTTTCTTCTGGAGAGATCTGTCTTATCGCGATTGTCTTATTTGTGTTCGAGCATGTTGCGTATCGGGATTCAAGGCCGTCTGTCCGAACGCCTCGTGATCAGTGGAAGGGATGAATTATCGGATTTGGCCAGTTCCGCCAATAAGATGCTTTCCACCCTGGAGCAATCTCAGAATGAGGTCTTGAACACGCAAACCAAGCTTTTAGAAAGCCGGCAGGTGATTTCTACCCTGTTGGGAAATTTACCGGGGATCGCGTTTCGGTGTCAACACGATAAATATCGGAACATGGAATATCTCAGCGATGGGTGCTTGAATTTGACGGGATATTCAATTTCGGACTTGATCGGCAACTCGAAAATATCCTACGCGGAGCTTATCCATCCGGAGGACCAGGAATATGTGTGGAACGAGGTGCAGCTTGCCATTAAGGAACATCGCGCCTACCAGGTTGATTACCGGATTCAGACGGCTGGCGGAGAAGTCAAATGGGTTCGCGAGTATGGCAGGGGAATCTATTCTCCCCAGGGTGAATTACTGACATTGGAAGGATTCATCGGTGATACCAACGACAGTAAATTGGCGGAAGAAGCCATTATGACTTCGGAGGCTAATTACCGGGCGATTTTTGACGCGTTCAATGATGTCATCATCGTTCACGATTTACAGACCGGCCAAATCGTCGACGTGAACCAAAGGGTATCCGAAATGTACGGATACCAGGCAAATGAACTTCGCGGGGTCAGTCTTGATCAATTGATCCCTCAAGGTAATCCGCCCTATACGATACATTGCGCAATGGAAAAGATACAAAAAGCAGCCCAGGGCGAGCCGCAGTTGTTTGAATGGAAGGCCATTCAAAAATCCAGGCGACAATTTTGGGTTGAGGTCAGCCTGAAATGCGCGGTGATCGGGGGGAAGGCTCGAGTGCTGGCCGTGGTACGGGATATTGACCAGCGAAAACAAGTCGAAGCGGCCTTTCGGGAATCCGAACGCCGGTTCAAGGCAATTCTTGATAATGTCAAATTGGTGGCAGTCATGGTGGATGATTCCTGTCAGATTACATACGCCAACGACTTTTTGCTCAAATTGACCGACTGGAAGCGGCAAGAGGTGATAGGAAAGAACTGGTTTGATCATTTTATTCCTTTGGAAATCCGTGATAAAATCAGACATTTGTTCCTGGATAACCTGACAACCGGCGATATTCCATTTCATTACGAAAATGACATTATTACCCGTAGCGGCCAGACCAAAACGATCTCCTGGAATAATACCCTTTTGCGTAATACGCAGGGGAGCATCATCGGCACCACCTCGATCGGGGAAGATATCACTGATCGCAAACGGGCCGAGGAAGCTATGCGCAAAGCCAAAGAGCTCGCGGAATCCGCCAATCAGACCAAGAGCGCCTTTCTGGCCAACATGTCGCATGAAATTCGCACCCCTATGAACGGGATCATCGGAATGACGGAACTGACGCTGGATACCCAACTTTCGACGGAACAGCGGGAATACCTGGACATGGTCAAAACCTCCGCCGATTCCCTGCTGACTATTTTGAACGATATCCTGGATTTTTCCAAGATCGAGGCGGGCAAACTCGATTTGATTCCGATAGATTTTAATTTGAAGGACAGTTTATGTGAGACCTTAAGCACCCTCAGTTTGCGGGCCTGCGCCAAGGGCCTGGAGCTGGTCTGTCATGTTCTGCCCGATGTTCCCGATAGTCTGGTGGGCGATCCGGGCCGATTGAGGCAAATCATCGTCAATCTGGTCGGCAACGCGATTAAATTTACCGAACAGGGAGAAATCGTCGTCCGGGCCGAACTGGAATCCCAAACCGAAAACGATACTCTCCTGCACTTTTCCATCAGGGACACCGGCATCGGTATTTCGCAGGAAAAGCAGGATATTATCTTCGATGCCTTCACTCAGGTCGATAATTCGTCCACTCGAAAATATGTCGGGACCGGATTGGGATTGGCGATATCGAGACAACTGGTGCAATTAATGGGCGGCCGGATTTGGGTGGAAAGCGAGATCGGCGTGGGCAGCACGTTCCACTTCACCGCCCGATACGGTTTCCAGAAAAATCCTTCCATAACACCCATGCCCGTGGATATGGAAAAGCTGAAGGGTTTACCCATTCTGATTGTGGATGACAACCAAACCAATTGTATGATTTTGGAAGAATTGCTGGAAAAATGGCAGATGAAGCCGACCACGGTCCTTAGCGGTTCGGAAGCCCTTGCCATTATGAATCAGGCCGGGGAGAAAGGCGATTCTTTCCCGCTGATCCTGCTCGATGCCAATATGCCCGAGATGGATGGATTCGCTTTGGCCCAGATAATCAAAGACGATCCTGGTCTGAAAGGCACGCTCATAATAATGCTTTCGTCCACCGGTCGGAGAGGAGACGCGGCTCGATGCGAACATCGTGGCATTGCCGCGTATCTGACCAAGCCGTTCAAGTCCTCGGACCTTCTGGATGCAATTACGGTCACTTTGGATATGTCCATCCTTCCAAAAGAACAAAATAAACTTGTGACTCGCCACCTGCTCCGCGAGGCCCGCAGGCATTTACGAATCCTTCTCGTGGAGGATAATCCCGTCAACCAGAAACTCACGACGCGCATGCTGGAAAAATGGGACCATAGCGTCATCGTCGCCAACAACGGTAAAGAGGCCATCGATCTTTTGGAAAAAGAAAAAGTCGATCTTGTCCTCATGGACGTTCAAATGCCTGAAATGGGCGGATATGAAGCCACCTCCGTCATTCGGCAGCGGGAAAAAACGACGGGCAGACACGTCCCGATCATCGCCATGACCGCCCACGCCATGAATACCGATCGCCAGAAATCCCTCGACGTTGGCATGGACGATTACGTCTCCAAACCCATCCAGAAAGATGTCCTATTCGATATCATCGAAAAGTTGGTTTCCCAAAACCCCGCCGATTGCGAAGTTTGATACCTTGCCGTACCATCTCTATTTTCCCGATCTCTCAAAAGCCTTTGCCGCCAGCTCAGCTTTTGCCGTGTCCGGCTCATACGAGTATGGACATTCAGGCAAACACCCCTCCCCCGCATCACAAAAGCCTTCGACCAGATTGACGCATTGATACCCATGCTTCGTCCGAGCCCTGTGCGGACACTGATAATGACCACATATCCCCGTTTGTTTTCTCTTTGTGCAGACCATTCTTGATCCCTCCTCTCATTTGCCCACATCAGCAGTGGGTAATTCTAACGTCCCCGAAAAAAAACTTGGTAAAATGAAACAAAGCACCCTTAAATTTCTTCGTCAGATTCGGCAGCAAAAAGATAAAGGTATTTCGTCCCACTGGAAGCATCCTGTCCAATTATATTATACAATACAAAATACCAGCGATATGACACCTGATTAATTAATGCGCTCGGAGGCAAGTCGTCGATGCTCGTTTATGGTGGGTTGTCATGCTGATTTAGGCTTCAAAGCCGTTATTAACGCGGCGATGGATATTTGTCTCAGAGCGCATTAATTAATCATGTGTCGTATAATACCCGCAGTTCCCGTATTTCCATCACCATCCGGATTGACCGGATGATCCAGATTTGCCTTTTCGGCCACAAATAAAGGAAAAGACGCATGCAACGCGTCTCTACAAGTGATAAAGCCTGTGGCGAAAGATTGCGGGGGCTTAACACATCTGGAATTTTCCGGTATACTCTTTACCTTTATTACCGGTAAAGGCTCAAAAAATGAAAACGGTTGTTTTGTTATTGGTTTCGAACGTGTTCATGACGGCGGCGTGGTATGGGCATCTTAAATTCAAAAACTCCGCCTTGTGGAAAGTAGTCCTGATCAGTTGGCTGATCGCGTTTGTGGAATATTGTTTCCAGGTTCCGGCGAATCGGATTGGGTCTTATCAGTTTAGCACGGCCCAGCTTAAAACGATGCAGGAAATTATCACGCTGGTCGTCTTTTGCGTTTTTTCCGTGTTGTACCTGAAAGAAGGGCTTCGGTGGAATTATCTGGTCGGATTTGGCTTGATCGCCGGAGCAGCATTTTTTGTGTTCAAAAAGTGGTAGAGACGCATTGCAAAAATAATTACCCGCTCCCTCACGGTCGCGGCTCGTATATAATTCGCCTCGCCCAAAAATCTTGGCACACCCCATCGCATGCGTCCTTTTTTTTCTGGGGTGTTGTAATAACAATAGAAATTTGCTATAATGCTTTTGGATGGAAAAATGGGGTTAAAAGAGCCTGGAGGCATAAAAAGGAAAGAACGTGAAGGAGCATTTTCAGGGAAAGACGCAAGTGTCCGCCGTGTGGAAAGTGAGTCCGGTGGCGGATGTAATTATAGGACCTTCCGATAAATTAACTCAAGACTCCCAGCGTCAGTTTTTGCTTTCGGTGGAAAATGCGATGGAAGGATCTTTGATTCGTTATTCCAAGCGACTGCAATTGATGGACCTGGCGGAAGAATTAAAAATCAACCGGTTTCAAGCCAATCTTTTGATCGCCCAGGTTCAACAGCGGTCGGGCGGTATTCTTCCTCTTCTGCCGAAAAATCAGGAGCATTCGGTTTTACCCAGGGTAAAAAATAAAGACGAACAAAATGCCTGGCGGGATAGAATTTTCCTGGCCGCCGCCTTGTTTATTGTTTGTGCCCTGGTGGACCTGGTGTTGGTTAAATTTTTGTTCGGGGGTTAATCGGGTTCGATCGTGACGGTCAGGCGGCAGGAGTGGAATTGTTCCTGGTACAATTCCGCACGTTCTTTGTGGCAAACCAGCAAAACGGTCAACCCTTTCAAATGGGCCTCCATCATTTTCTCGTAGGCCTGCTCGATGGTAAGGGGGGTTAATTTGCAGATGATTTCGATCACGTAAGCCATGTCGTTGACTTTGTCGTTATGCAAAATGACCTTATAAGGCGGAGGGGTCCGCGTAACGGTTCGCGTCTGCTCAAGTACATCTGTTTTCCCCGATTCGTCCGGCATATTTTTAAAACCTTTAGGGTATGGAAACCCATTTCTCCTATATATAATACCTGTAGATACCATCCGGGACAAGATTATGTTAAAAACGAATCGGAATAAATTTGGACGAACAAGGCGGCTGGCCAAACAGCGGGATTTCGATCACGCATTTTGCACCGGTCAGCGATTTAAGATGAAGGGGCTGACATTTTTAAAAGCGTCAAACGAAAGAGATCATCCCCGGCTGGGGATTTCCATAGGGAAAAGTTTCGGAAACGCGGTGGAGCGAAACCGGATGAAACGGCGATTGCGGGAGGCTTTTCGGCTTGGGCAGGATAAATGGCCTGCGGTGGATCTGATTTGCGTACCCTATCGCCTGGCTATGGAGCTTACCGTTGGTGAATTGAAAGAATTACTGGAAAAAGTCTGTGAGCATAGCAAACCCGTTACTGAAAATAAATAAAGCCATCAGTCGATTTTTAATTCTGACCGTTCAGGGATACCAGCGTACACTAGGCCGGGTTCTTGGCGGACGATGCCGATATTTTCCCACGTGCAGCGAGTATTTTATCGGAGCGGTGGAAAAATACGGGCCGTGGCGGGGAACGCTCAAAGGTCTGTGGCGAATCCTTCGCTGCAATCCGTTCGCAAAGGGCGGTTTTGATCTTTACTAATATGACAGCGTTGCACAATAATGACTTTTACAGGAAAACAAAATGACCAATGAAATGATTTTACCGCAACTGGTAATGCGGCGGGCTCATTTGCGGGATTTACCCGCAATCAAGCTGCCCGAAGGGTATTCCTTGCGCTGCTTCCAGCCTGGGGATGAAGCCGCCTGGGAAAAAATCATAGGAGAGACCTTCAGTGCGACGAGTTACGTGTTTGACAAAGTGATGAAGGCAGCACCCGCATTTTATCCGGAACGGGTGTTCTTTATCACGCACGCCGATGCCCCGGTGGCCACGGCGTCGGCGTGGCTGGAGAACCGGTTCGGCCCGATTATCGGGTACCTGCACATGGTCGGCGTTCGACCGGGCCACCAGGGCAAGCAATTGGGATTCTGTGTGAGTGTGGCGGCGTTGCATCGCTTTCTGGAAGAAGGGCGGGCCGAGGCGGTGCTTCAGACCGATGATTTTCGAGAGGCCGCCCTGAAGACGTACCTGCGGATGGGATTTGAACCCCTGCTCGTAAACGCAAACCAGCGGTCCCGCTGGCGAAATATTTTTGCTAAATTATCCCGAAGCGACCTGGCCGACAAGTTTGCCCCTATCCTTGACGGGCCTGTGACGAAAGTAGAGTAATAATAAACCAGTTTGTCTTATAAGCACATTTGATTAATATGGGCCTTTTGTAAAACTTCGGGGAAAATAGCTGAGGTAGGGACCGCTAAAATGGGGGTGCCTCAAGTTATAATCTCAAATTGACCGATGTTGATATTGGAAACAGTATAACTCGTTGCATTCAATCGTATTACGCTATTTGTGTCATTCCTTCGCAGGCGTGACCAGTCCTGCTGCAAGCTGCGGACTCCCGTTTTTGCGGGAGTGACAGAAAAAGCCGGTCAATTTGAGTTATAATGATTTAAATGGACTTTCCGATGATGTCGAAGATATCAGCGAATGGAGAGTTTTATTGCAAGATTCTGGAAATTTTGGTATCGTCCCAAAGGTTGGGGAAACCATGTATCTGTTACTTATCAGCTATCCAGAAAGAGGATCGCGCTTGTCCGAGCCCTCAACGGTCTTTTCCATAACTTCCCAGCGGGCAAAGAGCTGGATGTCCGCCATCGACCAAAATACACTCATGGGTCGTTTCATGTTCACCTCAACGAGACTCATCTATAAGTGATTGCCAAAACAACATTTAGCAAATGATTGACTCCAAGTGGTCTTTCTTTGCCGACAAAGCCAGTTCAACGATGGCCGCCAGCCCTGTCAAATCGCTGACACCGTTTCAGTTTGGGTAAACATCGCCGGGGATTTACCTGGGTAGCTGGCTCCTCTACAAGGGAACCTTCTGCCGATTCCCTATCCCCAGCTTTTGGGACGATAATGAAATTTTGCAATAGGCTGCTCATTTAACGAAAGCCATAAGACGGTGCAGTACCGTCAACTAGCAAAGGAGAATGGCTATGAAGCGGAATTTGACCATTATCACTCTGTCGATTCTGTGGTTTTTATCATATTTTTCACCGTTGGTCTGGGCGGTTTCCGGCTCCGTTTACTCGGTGGGCAATGATACATACGGGCAATTGGGCATCAATCCCAGATTACCAGTGTCGGCGTCGATCAACGGCGTGGTGGGAATCGCCGCGAGCTACTACCACAGCCTTGCGGTCAAGGGCGACGGGACCGTATGGGCATGGGGATACAACGGCTATGGCGAGTTGGGCGACGGGACTACGGTGGATCGCTCGACGCCGGTGCAGGTTTCGGACCTGACGGGCGTGGTGGGAATCGCAGCGGGCGGCTTCTACAGCCTTGCGGTCAAGGGCGACGGCACGGTATGGGCATGGGGATACAACGACTCCGGCCAGTTGGGCGACGGGACTACGACGAATCGTTCGACGCCGGTGCAGGTTTCGGACCTGACGGGCGTGGTGGGAATTACCGCGGGCGGCTTCCACGGCTTGGCAGTCAAGGGCGACGGCACCGTATGGGCATGGGGACAGAACGACTTCGGCCAGTTGGGCGACGAGACTACGACGAATCGTTCGACGCCGGTTCAGGTATCGGGCCTGACGGGCGTAGTGAGAATCGCAGCGGGCTACTACCACAGCTTGGCGGTCAAGGGCGACGACACCGTCTGGGCATGGGGATACAATGGCTACGGACAGTTGGGCGACGGTACTACGACGGATCGTTCGACTCCGGCGCAGGTCTTGGGCCTGACGGGCGTGGTGAGAATCGCCACGGGCGGTTTCCACAGCTTGGCGGTCAAGGGCGACGACACCGTATGGTCATGGGGATACAACGGCTACGGTCAGTTGGGCGACGGTACTACGACGGATCATTCGATGCCGGTACAGGTATCGGGTCTGACGGGCGTAGTGGGAATCGCCGCGGGCTACTATCACGGTCTAGCCATTAAAATTCTCAGCGGCGACTGCGACGACGACGGCAACGTGACGGCGGCGGACCTATTGATCGTGCTCAACAGCATGGATAAATCGACGGGCGAGGTGGATTACGACGGCCGTGCGAACCTCGACGGCGATGGATCAATTAGCTCAACCGATCTTGCCATCGTGTTGGATAATATGGAATAGGATAAATTCCTGAAACACCTTACATAAAATTTTTCTTCCCCCCCTGAACGGCTACAAATTTTGTTGAAATTATGCAGCCAGATGATTATAATGTTCAGATATATGAACGAAATGATCTTTTTGGGTTGTATAACAGATGCGGATTCGTGAGCAGTTAATATTAGCGGAATTACGAAATAAGGGCCGTGTTTCGGTTGAAGACTTGGCAGGACAGTGCGACTGTTCGGAAGTAACGATTCGCCGGGCACTTCACAAGCTACAAGAAAAAGGTCAGATTGTACGAACATCCGGGGGAGCGATTGCGGTCGATCACGTTGGTGTGGAAGTTGCTTTTCCGGAACGACTTACGATCAATGCGGACCATAAGCAGCGGATTGCCCATGCGGCGGCCAATATCGTGCAGGATAATTCCGTTGTCATGCTGGATAATGGGTCAAGCGTTTATCTGATGGCCGATTTTTTGAATTCCAAGAGCAATTTGACGATTATTACATCCTTTTTGCCCCTTGTAAATAAATTATCTTCGAAATCGGACTGGCGGATTATCGTAGCGGGCGGCGAACTAAGATCATCGCGATCAGACCTGGTCGGGTCATTAACCGAGGAATTCATTTCGCGTTTATATGCAGATTATGTATTTTTAGGGGCTGATGGATTGGATGTCGAGATGGGGATTTCCACGGTCGATGTGGAGACGGCAAGGTTGACAAAGGTATTGGCCAAATCGGCGGCCAAGAAAATTCTGCTGGCCGATAGTTCGAAGCTGTCTCGTCGGGCCACCTTTTCCGCGATCGGGTGGACTAGCGTTGACCGGTGGATAACCGATGCGGGAGTCGATGAGGATCATTTGAAGAAAATTCGCAACCAGGGGGTTACGGTTGATATCGTTTAATATATTTTTTGGAGATTTTTTATTATGAAGGGAACTTATGATCCGAAGCCTTATGACTTGGATTTAACTCGGTGGCCGTCAATTGTCGTTCCTCCGCCTGGACCCAGGAGTAAGGCGATGCATGACGCGACGTCGAAGATTATGAAAGGTTTATCGGGGCAGGTGAAACTGTTCCCGGTGGTGTTTTCGGAAGGCAAAGGCTGCACGCTGACGGATATCGACGGGAATCGGTATATTGATTTTTCCAGCGGAATTTATGTGACCACGTTGGGACATTGCCACCCGAAGATTTCCGAGGCCGTGGCACATTGGGCGCATACCCTTATGAATGCCCATGATTTTACCACTCCTGTCAAACACGCGTTGCTGGAGAAATTGCTGGCGGTCTTGCCTGGAGATTACGGTGGGGTGCAATTATATGATTCGGGAACCACGGCGGTGGAGGCCGCCATTCGAACGGCGCGGGCGGCTACGGGCAAGCCTGAATTTCTTTCCTGTTTTGGCGATTTCCACGGTAAAAGCGGTTGTTCAGCCTCATTGGCGAGGATGAATAAAATCTATGGTCCGACCCGGATGCCTGGGTTTTACATGCTGCCTCGTCCTGATCCTTACCGTCCGTGGTGGACACGGCCCGATGGATCACTGGATACGGAAAAGTATCTGGAGTTTTACGATACGTTTATTCTGGAAGGGACGACGAATCAGATCGCGGGGATTGTCCTGGAACCCATCCAGGGGTGGGCGGGAAGTATCATGCCGCCGGATGATTTTTTCCCGAAACTTCGTCATTGGTGCACTGATCGAAAAATTCTCCTGGTCGATGACGAGGTGCTGTGCAGCATGGGTCGAACCGGATATTGGCTGACGGCGGAACATTGGAAGGTGACGCCGGACATTGTGACGCTTGGCAAGGGTTTTGGAAACGGTTTTCCGGTAACGGCCATGGTTGTTCGGAAGGAATACGCGGAGGCAGTGGATAAAATTTCCGCCTCGACCAGCTATGGTGGAAATCCGATGGCCTGCGCGGCGGCGTTGGCGAGTATCGAAGTGATCGAGGAAGAAGGGTTGCTGGAACATGCCAAAGAACTGGAAAAATCATTTAAGAAGAAATTAAAAACGATGAAGGAAAACCACCCCATTGTCGGTGATGTTCGATGCCTGGGCTGCCTGATGGGAGTGGAACTGGTCAAAGACCGCGGCACAAAGGAACCCTTCGATGACGCCGGCAAGCGGGTCTACCAGCGTGCGTTTTCGAAAGGTCTGGCGTGGATTCCGGCGGGGCATATTTTGCGGATGAGTCCTCCCATCGTTATGCCGGAAGACGTCGCGGCCAAGGCGATGGATATTATCGACGAATCAATCGGTGAGGTAGAAAAAGAGCTTGGATACTGAAAAATGAAAACAATTTCCTTCGGAATAATCGGTTGTGGTCTGATGGGCCGGGAATTTGCCAGCCTGACGGCAAGATGGTGTCATCTTCTCGATGTGGATTTTCAGCCGCGGATCGCGGCGATCTGCGATACCAATGAGTCGCTGTTTGGCTGGTACAAAAACCATTTCCCGTCGATCGAACAATTCACGACGAATTATCGGGACCTGCTGGCCAATCCCCGGATAGAAGCGATTTATTGCGCCATTCCTCATCATCTGCACCAACAGGTGTACTGCGACATCGTCCGGGCAGGAAAACATTTGATGGGGGAAAAACCGTTTGGGATCGACAAACCAGCCAACGACGCGATTTTGTCCTGCCTGAAGGAACATCCGAACGTTTTTGTTCGCTGCAGTTCGGAATTTCCATTTTATCCCGCTGCCCAGAAAATCTGCGATATGATCGAGAACAAAGCCTTCGGCAAAATCATCGAGGTCAACAGCGGTTATCTTCACTCCAGCGACCTGGACCCGAACAAACCCATCAACTGGAAACGGATGGTCGAATTCAACGGTGAATACGGCTGCATGGGCGATTTGGGGATGCACGCCTGTCATATCCCTTTTAAAGCGGGTTGGAAACCGGTCAACGTGCGCGCCCTGCTGGCCAAAATCATTACGGAGCGTCCCGATGGAAAAGGGGGGCAGGCTGCCTGCAAAACGTGGGACAACGCCACCCTGTGTTGCGAGGCCCGTGATCCCGACCGGGGTGAGCTATTTCCGATGATCCTCAAGACCCATCGGATCGATCCTGGCCAGAAGAACACATGGTACATTGAAATCAAGGGCACGAAGGTTTCGATGCGATTCAGCACCAAATTGCCCAAAACGCTTTTTTGGATGGACTACCAGGGCGGAGAACAAATCTGGCAGCAGATCGACATGGGAAACGACACCGCTTTTAAAACCATCACCGGGGGTATTTTTGAAATCGCGTTTTCCGACGTGATCTTCCAGATGTGGGCCGCTTTTTTGTACGAATACGTGCATGGAAAACCCCTTAAAAGATTTGCCGCTTGCGTGACTCCTCAGGAAACCGCCTGGACCCATGAGCTGTTTACCGCGGCCTTGGCCTCGCAGCGCGAAACAAAAACCGTTGAGATTTAAAATATGTTATTTTGTGGAATTGACATAGGCACATCGAACACCAAGGCGGTTGTCATTGACGCCGAGGGTGAGCTTCGCGGCCGTATCACTATTCCTCTCGGAGTGGAAAGTCGCAAGGACGAATTTCCTGCCGCCGTGTGGGTAGATCATTTTCAAAAGGCCTTGAACTTTCTGGCGTCTCAGAGTCGTTCAGACGATCAATCTTTGTGCGTTGGGATTACAGCACAGGGTGGCAGCATGGTTCTTCTGGATGAAGAGTATCAACCCATTTCCACGGCCATGTCGTGGACGAAATTGGCATCCGATACTATCCTCCGGGAACTCAGGGGAGCAGTTTCGTTTGGGGATTTTTATGAGAAAACCGGGTGGCTGCCCGATGGGTGGATGGGGGTATGCAAAGTCATGGAATTATTACGCAATAACCCTAAGCTCAAACAAAAATTAAAATATATCGCCTCGGTCCCTGACTTCGTTGGGGCCCAGGTATTCGGAACCTTTGTTACGGATGTCACACAGGCCCAAATCACCGGGTTTTATGATTTTACCCAAATGGACTGGATATCTGAAATTCTGAACCGAATGGGACTGACCGGTGAGAACTTTGCCGAGGTAAAATCCGCCACGGAAATTCTGCGTGAAAATTTTTCCCTTTATTCCTCTCGGATAACTCTGATGAGCAGTTCACACGATCAATACGCCGTCATGCGCGCCTGTGGTCTGAATGACGATGGTTTTATGCTGGCAACAGGTAGTGCCTGGGTTGTCAACGGAAAATCGAAGCGTCCGTTGTATGACGGCGATTGTATGATTCATCCCGGCCGTGATTTGGAGGGTGGATTCGGGTACATTATATCATTTGAGGCCATAGGCAAGCATTTTGATGAATTGTTAATCCATTTGGATGTGGATTATGATCTTTTGGCGGCAATGGCGGAGGATATTCAAAAGATAGAGATTCCGGATCAGCCCATTGATACAACAACAATAAATTCATGCTCCGCCAAACCCGAAGCGATTCGGCGGTTTATGGAGGCGACCGTGGCTCGGGTACGCTTTGTTCTTGAAAAGAAACAATTACTTGCGGGCATAAAAAAACTGCTTATGACCGGAGGATCCGTGGGAAATAATCTTTGGCCACAATTTCTGGCTGATATTTTGAATATCCCCGTGGATGCCGTCCGGTTCAATGAATTGACGGCCTATGGCGCCGCCCTTTTTTCCAGAACCGGGATGACCGGAGTGACCCCGCCCCACCGCTGGCCGATGGGAATAGCCGTTACGTTGTACGAGCCTCGGACTGCACGAAAATATGATGACTGGTTTTATGGCAAACAAGTTCCGTTGTTGGAATGGGGAGTTAACCGTGACTGATCGTCAAACAAAAAAATATTCCATCGGTTTTATTCCGGTGATGGCGAAACTCTACAAGAACCTTCTTCCGGATTTGCAGGTCCAACTCCAACAATTTTCCGGTCAGATTGGCCGGGCGTTATCGGATCGTCAACTGGAAATAAAAACCGGCCAGGTTGCCGTTGAGGATTCGGAAATTCGACGGCAAATCCGTTCGTTCGAAGAGGCGCATATCGACCTTCTGGTCATTGGGCACGTCAGTTATTGTCCGAGCGGGGAAATTCTTCCCGGATTGCTGAAAACGAAGTTGCCTGTGCTCCTCTGGCCGGCTCAGCCCATGCTTGAATTAAGCGGCAAGCATTACGATGGGGAGGCTATGATTCACAATCATGGCGTTCACGGAACGCAGGACCTGGCGAATATTTTGATGCGAAACAATCGCCCCTGTGGTGTTTTGCATGGCCATTACCGCCAACTGTCCTTCAAAAAAGAATTGCTCTCCTGGGTTCGGGCCGGTCGTGCAGTTACTTCCATGAAATCATCCCGGCCGCTGGTTCTTGGAGGTCATTTTGAGCAAATGCTTGATCTTCAATTGGGAAAAACAAATTTTCCAAAAACCTTCGGCATCCAATCGCGTGAAATATCGCTGAATGAATTTATCCAATCCGTGAAAACCGTTTTGGAAAAAGACATTAAGGCTGGAATTAATCGCTATCGATCCTGTTTTGAATTGGACAAACACCTGACCCAGACATTTCTTGAAAAAACGGCCCGCCATGACGTTGCCTTGCGAAATCTCATGCGCCAGCGCAAAAGTTCCGCCGTCGGAATCAATTTTCAGGCTTTATGCAACGATCCCCGAATCGGAGATGCACTGCACGTAGCGGCCAGTCTGCTTATGTCGGACGGGTTGGGTTACGCGGGGGAAGGCGATTGGGTTACCGCGATGCTCGTTTGTGGGCTAAGGTCGATCTCGCCAAGAGTGACGTTTACGGAAATTTTTTCCGTGGGTTATCGGGATAACCGCCTGGTGCTCCGCCACTGGGGAGAAGGAAATTTTGACTTGGCCAGAAAAAAACCTCTTCTTAAAATCAGTCAATTCAAAGATAAGCATCCCGCCGAATTCGCGGTCATGAATTTTGAATTTAAGCCAGGACTGGCGACTCTGGTCAACCTGAACGTTGGAAAGGACGGACATGCGCAAATCCTTTCCATCGCCGGCAGGATTGCCCCCGAATCACTTTCCGCGGTGGATGGCCCGCGAGGGATATTCAAGCCAGACCGGAAGCAAATTTCCGAATTATTGAGCGACTACGCGTATCAGGGCGGCAGCCATCATCTGGTGATGGTTATGGAGCAGGCTGAGAATGTTTTGGACAAAATTTCAAAATTAACCGGCTGGAGGTATGTAAAGGTATAACAAAATTGAATATCCAATATCCGACACTCAACACCCAACATCCAAGTAAAGAAAACAAGAGACGCCGAATCCTTGCCCTTCTCTTCACTTGAGTGTTGGATGTCGAGTGTTGAATGTTGGATATTAAATTGAATTTCCTATTTATTGAAGGAGAATTTATGAAAGACAATTTGTTTTTTTCACGGTTTTTTAGCGAGGGTCCTGTTTTGGTGGTGGCCGTCGATCATGGTTTGTTCGACGGTCCGGTTCCCGGAGTCCACCAGGTAAACAAAATTGCCGAAAATATCCATCCGGACATCGACGCCGTGCTGGTTTCCCCCGGAATGTTTCGACACCTCAAGGAGGATCTCTTTGGCAAACGTCATTGCCCCCAACCGATCGTTCGGATCAATTGGTCGAGCATCTACTGCTTTTCCTGGGACTATCATGCGGGAGATACCGTAACGACTTATCAGCCAATGGACCTCTTGAAAATGGGAGTCCCCGTGGTTTTGATTTCCCTCTCCTTACGAACCGGATCAGAAGCGAGGGACGCCGAAAACGTAAAAATATTCGCCGACCTGTGCCGGCAGGCTCATGACCTGGGCATGATGGTGATCGGGGAATATTTTCCGGTGAACGATGAAAAACTCAACGTTGACGAGATGCACGAGGAGATCAAAATCGGATGCCGTATTCTTTTCGAATTGGGGGCCGATGTGATTAAAACCTTTCATACCCGCGACTTTGACAAAGTGGCGCAAGGTTGTCCTATCCCGATTCTGACCCTGGGCGGCAAGCGCGCCCCCTCGGACCTTGCCGCGCTGGAAATGGCTGAAATCCAGATTAAATCCGGGGCAGCGGGGATCGTCTTCGGGCGAAACGTCTTTCAGTCGCCCAAGCCCATTGCCCTGCAAAAGGCGATCCTGGACGTTTTAAAAAATAACGTTTCCGCCCGTCAGGCGGCCAAAAAACATGGACTAAAATAAAAAAGGAAATAGAACCATGAACGAAAAACTTATTCGAGTGGGTGTGCTGGGGGTTGGACGCGGCCGGGGTTTTGCGCTCGGCGCCGGTCCGCATCTTGGTATGCAACTGGTTGCCCTGTGTGATACCTGGGAAGAAAAACTTCGCCAGGTCGGTAAGGAATTAAACGTTACAACCTACACCGATTATCAAAAATTCCTGGCCCACGACATGGACGCGGTGATCCTCGCGAATTTTTTTCACGAGCACGCCCCATTCGCAATCCAGGCACTTGCCGCCGGAAAGCACGTCATGAGCGAAACCGCCGCATGCTTTACACTAGGGGAGGGAGTGGCACTCATAGAGGCTGTGGAAAAGTCGGGCAAAACCTACATGTTCGCCGAGAATTATCCGTACATGGTATTCAATCAGGAAATGCGCCGTATCTACCACACCGGAAAGCTTGGTGAGGTTCAATACGCCGAGGGTGAATACATTCACCCCATGTCCGCAGAGTTTTACAACTCTATCTCCTGTGGTTACAATCACTGGCGAAACTGGCTTCCCCTTATTTATTACAGCACCCATGCCCTGGCGCCGGTGATGTATGTAACCGACACCTGGCCGACGAAAGTCAACGGATTCATTGTTCCATACGACCCCGAGGATAAAGAACATTTTCAAAAAACCGTCCGGCGAAGCGACCTGGCCTGGGCTATCATGCTCCACATGGACAACCAATCGCTGGTCCGACTCACCGGCCTGTCGCAACGGGGGCATGGGAATTGGTACCGCTTCCACTGCCAAAAGGGCTTGATGGAAAATCTGCGATATGGCAATCCTGACATGGTCCGCATCCATCGCGAGTCCTATGACCGGAAAAAAGGCGAGCCGGAGGAAATGATTTGTCTTCCCGAATTTCCCGAGTACCACGACCGTGCGACGCAAAGCGGCCACGGCGGCGGGGATTTTTTCATGAACCTGCATTTCGCCCAGTCCATTCGCACCGGGAAACCCCCATATTTCGATGTCTACCGCGGGGTGGCCATGTCCATTATCGGGTCGCTAGCCTACCGGTCCGCTCTGAACAACTCCAATACCGTCGAGGTTCCCGATTTTCGAAAACCTGCCCAACGGGTCAAATACAAAAACGATCATTGGAACCCCGACCCGAAGCGTTACAAAAAAGGTTACCCCAAATCCAGTATTCTCGGCGACATCAAACCCCCGGCCAGCGGGTTCGCCTTCGCCCATAAATGCTGGAAGAAAGCCGGATACCACGGCGAATAGGGAGGAAACTTCCATGCCGCTATTGTACAAGGATGACTGGGACGAAACCAAAGACCGATACCGCGCCTGGTGGAACGGCGAGTATATCGGTCGCTGCGGATTGTTCGTTACCGCGCCGCGAGAGGGAATCCCCAACACCCCCCCGCCGACACCGCCCGAAGACCCGGAAGAACGCTGGACGGACCTGGACTACATGTGTAAAGCCCAGGACTATGAATTTCGAAGGACGTATTATGGAGCCGAAGCGTTTCCCAATTATTATCCCGGTTATCCTGGCCATACGGCCATTCCGGCTTTTTTAGGATGCAAGACGACCCTGGACCATGAAACCGGATGGTGGGAGCCTTTTTTGAGCGGCCCAGAATGGAGAATTAAAGACATCGTTCTGAACAAAGAATCGCGATGGTGGAAGTTTGCCATCGAGCAATTAGACCGAATGACAAACGATGCCCTGGGAAAAGCTATTCCCAGTACCGGCGCGTTCGGAGGATCAGGTGATACTCTGGCAGCCATTCGTGGCACAGACCGACTCCTCATCGACGTGATGGAACGGTCTGATCTTGTTCGCCAAACCGAAGAGTACCTGATGGACATGTGGTTTGAGGTTTATGATACATTTTACGACATTGTCAAAGAATCGACCGACGGCGGATCACAAGGATGGTTTCCATTATGGGCCCCCGGAAAGTTCTATGGCGCGCAGAATGATTTTTCATACATGATCTCACCGGCCATGTTCCGCGACCTCTTTTTGGCCGTGATTCGCCGGCAAACTGAATTTTTGGATTATACGATCTACCACGTCGACGGGATCGGCGCCTTCGCCCACGTGCCCGCCTTGTGCGAACTTCCCAAACTCCAAGCCATTCAAATTTTACCCGGTGACGGGAAACCCAGCCCGCTGCATTATCCCCAAGTGCTTAAAATCGTACAGCAGGCTGGAAAAAATCTTTGGATCATGATCGAACCAAACGAAGTGGAACAGGCCCTCGCCCTGTTGTCAGCCAAAGGGTTGTTTATCCATACAACATGCAAAACGGAATCGCAAGCCCGGCAATTAATCGAAAATGTCAAAAAATGGTCCCGGAGACGAATATGAATTTAGGCAAGTCCGCAAAATTGGCATGGCAAACGATTCGCCAGGAACCGACGAAGGGAATTCCCTCCTGGATGATTCTTGTGATGGAACATTCAATCATCGAGCGTTTTGCAGGCGTAGAACCGGGGGCCTATTGCAACGACCCGGAACCTGTTTACATCAAATTCCAGCAGTCCGTTGGAACCTGTATGTTGGATCAGTACATTCCAACCAATCCCCTGACTATAGGCAACCACGGTTATGAAAACACCGAAAAAGGCGCCACAACCGGGGCGGATAAAATTGTCCTCGACGGTCTGTTGATCGATTCCCCGGAAGCCGTCATCGAACATATAGAGACTTTTATTTTCCCGGAAATCTCAAAACAAATCTCCGCATATGACGAAACCCGTCATGTTCAGCAACTTTTACAGGAAGAAACTGACATTCAGAAAAAGCTTGGCCCAGGTATTTTAAAAGTACCTTATAACGCCAGTATTCCTTTCCTTCTTTATGGAACGTATGGGTATTCCGAATTCTTTATGGCCTATGCGTTGTACCCGGAAGTGATGGAAAAGTATTTTTCATTATCCGCGGACCTGGGCCTTATTAAAAATCGGGGGCTCGCCCGTGCCTTTCAGGAGGGAAATCTTCCTCCTCTGCTGCGGGTCGATAGTGATATGGCCGACTCGCGGGGCACTTTGGTTGATATCAAATCCCTGGATAAAATCTGGTTCCCTCACTTTGCTCGCAGTCTGGAGCCTTTACTCCAAGCCGGCATTAAGATGATCTGGCACTGTGACGGAAACCTTATGCAGATGGTCCCTCGATTGCTGGATGCCGGGCTGTGTGGGTTCCAGGGTTTCCAATACGAAGACGGAATGGATTATGAAAAAATCTGTAAAATGAAAGCCCGGAATGGAAACGACCTTATCATTATTGCCGGGGTTTCTGTAACTCGGACGCTCCCCAAAGGAAAACCGGACGATGTTAAACGTGAATTGAAATGGCTGGTTGAAAAGGGTCCTAAAACCGGATTATTCCTCGGTGGGTCCAGTTCGATTACTCCGGGAGTGAGCTATGAGAATATTAAAACCCTGGTCGATGGCCTGCTTCATTACCAGGAACATGGCAGGGCCGGCCTATGAAACCGGTGATCCAAATCACTCCTTACGACCGGGCATTTTACGATGAATTCATTCGGGATTTTCTGCCTCCCGCCGTGATCGATATCCATACTCACGTCTGGCTGGAGCAATTCCGTTCCACAGACCCCAACCCGCGTCCACTGGTAACATGGCCCGCACGGGTCGCTTCGGAAAATTCCATCGAACATTTGCGGGAAACTTACGAATTGATGTTTCCCGGCAAAATTGTTACCCCGCTTGTTTTTGCCAATGTCCTATCCCGGAAAGACTGTCTGGAGGCAGGAAATGACTATATCGCCGAGTGCATGAAAACATGGAATCTGCCCGGTTTGATCTGGTCCACTCCCGACTGGAACGGGCAGGAACTGGAAACGAAGATTCGTGCCGGTAACTTTCGTGGGGCAAAATCCTATCTCGCCCTGGCCCCAGCCCATATCCCCGATTCGGAAATCACCATCTATGATTTCTTCCCCCCTCCGCAATTGGAAGTGTTAAATCATCATGGATGGATCATGATGCTGCATATCCCCCGTCCGGGACGTTTGCGCGATCCGGTGAACTTGCGGCAGATGATCGAAATTGAGAAAAAATATCCAAACATCAAACTGATTATCGCCCACGTCGGGCGCGCCTATTGTCCCGAGGATATCGGAAACGCCTTCGAGACGCTGGCTGACACTCGATCCCTGATGTTCGACATATCCGCCAATACTAATCGTATCGTCTTTGAAAAACTTATTTCCGAGGTGGGTTCTGAGCGTATTTTATTTGGAAGCGATCTACCCATCGCCCGAATGCGGATGCGGCGTATCTGCGAAAACGGCAGATATGTCAATCTGGTTCCTCGTGGATTGTACGGCGACGTTTCGGCCGATCCTAACATGCGTGAAGTGGAAGTTGACGACGCGGAGCAGATGACATTCTTTCTGTATGAAGAAATCAAGGCCTTTCGTCTTGCCGCCGAGAAGGCCGGACTTAACAAAAACGACATAGAAGATATCTTTTGCCATAATGCCCGTAGACTTATTCAGGACACGATGGAAACCTGATGATGTCATCCTGAGCGTCTTCACGAAGGAATGAGATTGCTTCGTCGCTACGCTCCTCGCAATGACAGTGCCTGAACGGGTACAACATTTTTTATTTATTGCCCTTGACTGCGCCGGGAATGTTCTTTATACTAAACAGTATGTAGTTTAATAAGAACACTCGATTTTGTGGAAAAAGGGACGTATGAAACCGGAAGAATTCGGAATCCATCTGGAGCGGATGCGGAGCACGATGGGCTTGGGATTGCGCGAATTGGGGCGCAAGGCCGGCATGTCGCCGGGTGCGCTTTCGGCGATTGAAAAGGGTCAAAGCAGCCCCACGCTGGCCACGTTGCATAAAATCCTTCGCGCCTTGGGGACCGATTTCGCGGGATTTTTCGCAACCTCTGCCCAAAATGGCGCTGATCCGGTATTCGAGGCCAAAACCCACCGGATGGCCCAGGACGCGTATCGTCAATATGTCTTTCTGTTTCCCAAACGCGAGGATATGCGATTTGAGATGGTATTGGAAACGATTTTGCCGACGGAAAAAAAACCGGAATGGGAGACGCATGATTGTGATCTCGGAGGATATATCATTTCTGGTGGGCCGGTCAAAGTGGAAATCGAGGGGGTGGGCAAATGGACGCTTAAAAAAGGGGATTCCTTTTACATCAAGTCGGGTCATAAACACCGGGCAACGAATATGGGAAATAACCCTTTAAAAATGGTTACGACTTTTGATCCACCACGTTATTAATTTTGGAGAAAATGAATGAACAAAGAGTGTTTGGCGATGGACGGCGGCAGTAAGGCAGTGGGAAATCTGGGGCCTTACCCCAGCAAGATCGGTCAGGACGAGTTGCTGGAACTTTTGAGCCTGTGGGAATTTTCCCCGCAAAACGCGGGAAAGATTCGGGATATTATCGAAGGCGAAAAGAACCTGCGGGGTCCGCACCTGTTTCGCTATTACAACCCCAAACCGAGCAAGGTGGCCGAGGCGGAAGTCGCGATGGCCAAGCTTATCGGAACCAAGTGTTGTCTGGCCGTCAATTCCTGCACTTCGGCTTTGGTGGCCGCTTACCGGGCGTTGGGGATCGGGGCGGGTGATGAGGTGATCGTACCGGCCTATACGTTTTTTGCCACGGCAGCGACGGTCATCGCTTCCAACGCCATTCCCGTGATCGTCGATGTTGACGACACGTTGACATTGGATCCCAAAGCGATCGAAAAGGCCATCACCCGCCGCACCAAAGCCATCGTCCCTGTTCACATGCGCGGAGCGCCGGCCCAGATGGACGCGATTTTGGATATTGCCAAACGCAAGGGTATTGCGGTTATCGAGGATGTGGCGCAGGCTTGCGGCGGGAGCTTTAACGGCAAGCGTCTGGGCAGCCTCGGGACGATGGGGTGTTTCAGCTTTGATTACTACAAAATAATCGTCAGCGGTGAGGGCGGATTTATCACGACCAACGACGAGTGGCTATATACGCGAGCCCAAAGCTGGCACGACACAGCCGCTTGTTGGCGACCGGACCGGTTTGCCAACGAGCAGAGGAAAGGCGAACTCTTTTGCGGAGAAAACTACCGCATGAGCGAATTGGAAGGCGCGGTGGCGGTAGCCCAAATCCGAAAAACGGACCAGACGCTCCTGGGATATCGTCAAGCCTGTCAGTGGATCAAAACGGGAATCGATAAATTTCCCGGCCTGTCGTTCCGCCGACTCACCGACGAAAAGGGTGACGCGGGCATTTGCCTGGTCCTCTACCTGCCCGATGCGGACAAGACGAAACGGGCCATGGAGGCCATGAAGGCCGAGGGCGTACCGGCGGGAGGAATCTACGATTCCAAAGTCCGCGACTGGCACGTATTCTGTTACTGGGAACATATTCTGGATAAAAAGACGGTGGCCGGCGACGGTCTGCCCTGGAGCGCGATACCGGCAGAGGAGCTTCCGAAGTATTCACGCGACATGTGCCCCAAGACGCTGGATTTGCTTGCACGGTCGATCCATATCGAAATCAATCAGAGCTATACCCAAAAAGATTGCCAGGCAATCTCCGAAGGTATCAATAAAGTATTGAGGAGCGTGCTATGAAACTGGGACTGTGTCTGGAAATGGTCTTTACCAAACTACCATTTGAAAAACGGATAGAGAAGGCGGCGAAACTGGGCTTTAAATTCATTGAGATGTGGTTTACCGATATGACGTATAAGGGAACTGCCGATGAGTTGGCAAGGATCGCCAAAAAAAATAAGGTGACGATCACCAATACCGTTATCGGCTCTCCCGATGGTTCTATTGGAGGTGGGCTGACTAACCCGAAGAATCGAAAACTGTGGCTTGAACGAACCCGATCTACTCTGGATTATACCCGGCGGGCGAATATCCCTGCTACGATCGTCTGCACGGGAAACACGGTCGAGGGACTTAGCGAAAAGAAGATGTTCCAATCGGTGGTTGATGGTCTGAAGGCGACGGCGGACCTGGCCGAAAAGGCGGGGATCACTCTCCTTCTTGAACCCCTGAACACGAAATATGATCACGCCGGCTACTGGTGCGATGGGAGTGACAAGGGAGCAGAAATCTGCCGGGCCGTCGGTTCGAAGCAATTGAAAATGCTCTTCGACTGCTACCACATGCAGATCATGGAGGGCGACCTGGTCAATCATATCAAGAAGCACATCAGCGTGATCGGGCATTTCCATTCCGCTGGTGTACCCGGACGCCACGAACTCTTTACCGGCGAAACAAATTATCCGCTGCTGCTCAAAGAGATTGAAAAGGCCGGATATAAGGGCGTCTTCGCGATGGAATACGCACCCTCTATGCCGGATGAAAAATCCCTGAAGCTGACGCTGGAGTATTTGAAAAGGAGCAAGTAAATGAAACTGGAAACCATAAAAATTCTTTCGGACCAGGAGATCAAACAGATTCACGAGGCGTCGATGGACATCCTTGTCAACTGTGGAGTCGAGATCGGCAGCCCGAAAATGCTTTCATTTCTGAAAGACAAGGGGCTGAAAATCGAAGAGGATTCTGTCCATTTTACCCGCGAATGCATCCAGGATGCGTTAAGTAAAATCCCTCCGACGTTCGATGTCTTTGATCGGGAGGGACGATATGTCTTTACGCTGGGAGATGGTGTGCCGAAAATCGCGGCTGGACATAACGCCGTCTTTTGGGTCGATAGCGAGACAGGCCGGACACGGCCATCAAAAGTGTCCGACATAGAACAGTTTGCCCGAATCTGTCAGGATTTGGAATATATCCACATGATTGGAATTCCCGTAATGCCCCAGGATGTGCCTATTCCCCAAGCCTCCTTGCTGTACGGTGTAAAGGCCGTCATGGAAAACAGCGCCAAACCAATCTACTTTTCGACAGATAACCTGAAAATCAACCACTCGATCATTGAGATGCTCCAGACTGTCTTTCCTGGGGATTTACGGCATCAGGTGTATGGAATTAGTCAGCTTTCTCCGACCAGTCCCCTGATGTGGGAAGGAGGAGTGCTTGACGCCATCATGGATACTGTGGGCACGGGCGTACCGTTGGCGATTTTACCGGAACCCAATGCCGGCGTCTCGGCTCCTTTTACCCTCGCGGGACTCCTGACGATGAACAACGCCGAGTGCCTGTCGGGACTGGTAATGGTTCAGTTGCTTGAACCGGGCGCCAAAGTCATGTACGCCAATTCCTGGACGACGACGGATATGCGAACTGGGGCGGCTCTGGTGGGTTCCACCGAAACCACCATCTGTCGAATAGCGGCGGCTCAATTGGCCAGATTTTACAAAACACCCTCGCACACCACCGCCCCAAATTCCGACAATCATGCCCACGATGAGCAAAATGCCTGGGAAAAAACCTTCAGTATGTTCTGCTCGGTGGCGGCGGGACACGATCTGGTCGTCAACTGCGGAATGTTTGCCGCCGGCTTGACCTGCAGCCATGAGCAATTGATCATGGATGAGGAAATCTCCGCCATGTCGAAGCGCATTGCGGAAGGAGTGCTTGTAAATCAGGAAACCATTGCCTGTAATCTGATCAAACAGATGGGCCACCAGCCGGAGTATTTAACGAGCGAGCATACCATGCGGTGGCTCCATTCCAAAGAATATCTATCGCCGCGGGTCTCGGTCCGTGGACCGCGAGCCACCTGGATGACGGCGGGAGGTAAGGATACTTACCAAATGGCGCGAGAGGCGGCCAATAAATATAAACATTTTTCAGGTTCCCCGTTATCTTCCGCAAGAGCGGTAAAAATCAAACAGATCATAGAACAATTCGGGCGATAAATGGAAAACCTCCAGATATGACCGATTCTTTAAGAGGCACGACCGTAAGGGAGTGTTCTTACCTCCGCCCGAAAACCTTGGCACACACAGGTTACGTCATAGTCACTAAAATCGTTTTCTTTTCCCGACCAAAAGGTTAAAATCATGTTGTTTTTAAGATAAGGATTTTAAATGAATAGGTCAGGTTCGCACGATGCTTCTTTTCAATGGCTTGAACAAAATCGATTCGGACTTTTCATACACTGGGGCCTTTATTCCCTGCCCGCTCGGCATGAGTGGATCCAAAAATTAGAAGCAATCTCACCCGAAACATACGATCAATACTTCAGGCACTTCGATCCTGACCTTTACGATCCGAACCTTTGGGCAAAATCCGCCGCCGATGCCGGTATGCAATATTTTTGTATCACCGCCAAGCATCATGAGGGCTTTTGTCTGTGGGATTCTGATTTTACAGACTTTAACGTAACCAAAACACCTTGCGGCAAAGATGTTCTTACGCTGATGGTGAAGGCCTTTCGCGATCACGGTTTGCGGACCGGGTTGTATTACTCTTTGATCGACTGGCATCACCCGGATTTCGTGATCGACTCGGCGCATCCGCTATCGAATCATCCGCAACGGAACCAGATGAATGAAAAAAGAGACCAGAAAAAGTACATTCAATATCTACACGCGCAGGTGCGGGAACTGCTGACCCGATATGCTCCGGTGGATATCTTATTTTTTGATTTCAGTTACCCTAAGAAATTTGCCTGGCCACCCAATATGGAAGATACCTGGGTCGGAAAATCCCGAGAAGACTGGGACAGTCTGAATCTGCTGAAAATGATCCGACAGATTTCCCCCAACACGTTAATCAATGATCGTCTGGACCTTAATGAGATGGAAGGCGGATGGGATTATCGAACGCCGGAACAATTCGAGCCGCGAAAATGGCTGGAATTCGAAGGCAAACGCGTTCCATGGATCACCTGTTATACATTTAGCGGGTCCTGGGGGTATCATCGCGAGGAATCCACCTGGAAGTCGGTCGAACAGTTAGTCCAGACATTGATTAACGTCACCAGTAAAGGCGGGAGTTTGCTTTTAAATGTGGGGCCGACTGGGCGGGGCGAGTTTGACCAGAGGGCTTTGGATCGCCTGAAAGGGATTGGCGAGTGGTTAAAACGTCATGGTCGATCCATCTATGGATGTACCGCCGCCCCGGATGATCTTACTCCACCCCCTCAATGCGTATATACATATAACCCCCAAACCAATCGACTCTATGTTCATGTGTACGCCTGGCCCTGCCTCCACCTGCATCTGGCAGGATTGGGACATCGGGTCGAATATGCCCAACTCTTAAACGATGCCTCCGAAATTCAAATCGGATTAAGTGATTGGTTTGCCGGCCAGACAACCGGGGGCGACCTCAATACATTGACCTTAACCCTGCCCATTCAAAAACCGAATGTAGCTGTGCCGGTCATCGAATTGATTTTAAAATAATACAATGATGCCACATAAGAAAAACAAATATTTACAGTGGCGACGGGTCCTGATTTGTTCATTGGGCATAACCGCCGTCGTTCTTTTATCCCTTTGGTCCATAGGTGTGCTGGATAATAATTTCCGAATCGTCACTCCCGGCAAATTTTATCGATCAGGACAAATGACCGATCAAGCACTTCGCCGGACCATTAATGCCTACAAAATTCAAACGGTGATCAACTTGAAAGGGACCAGCAAGAAACCCTGGTATTTGGCAGAAAAGCAAGCGGCGGAAGATTGCCGCATTCTGTATCTTAGCGTGGAACTCAATCCCTGGAAATTGCCTCCTCCCGATAAGCTGGCCATTTTGGTTCATACCTTTCAGAAAGGGCCCTATCCCATGCTGGTGCATTGTAATGCCGGGGCGGATCGGGCCGGACTTGCCAGCGTCTTGTATCGCGTCGTGGTGGAACATGCCCCTCTGGAAGTCGCATTGAGCGAACAGTTGACATGGCGGTACGGACATTTTACTCTCGGCAAGGCCCGTGCTATGGATATTTTTTTTGACCTGTACCGCCAAACCGGCACGGGCAAGGACCTTGTCTCCTGGATTATCGAAGATTATCCTTCGATTTATCACCGACACAAGGCAGCGGCCACCCAACCGGCGTAGGCCTTAATAATTTAATCGTATAGGAAATTATATTTGGAGAATGATGACGTGGGGTTGGGGCGGAGAATTTCGTTTCCACATTCGATGCCGCCGCCGATGAGGGGCAGCGATACCGGTACCAGGTGCTGGAGGCCGTCCAAGGGTCTTCGGTCGGAAAGTCCTGTGGATCGTGCTCGGTCGGTTCGGGGTTCCTCGCCGGTCTCCTATCTTTATGTTGCCGGAATAAGACTTGATTGTTTTTTCTCCGGCCATTACCATCAAAGTACGTTTTCTCTACCGATCCAGGAGAAATAAAAGATGAATAAAGCCATCAAACTTGGAACTGAAAATCTTCCCAGGGTGAAGAATCCTGTTATTGGCGTTTTCGCCCCCTGCGATTTTCGCATCGACGAAGATTCGCGGAAGCGCACGCAAAACATCATTCAGATGTCGGCGGATATTATCGCGGAAAATGTCAAGCTCGTCGACGGCTGCCCCGTAAAAGTCGTTTACAGCACCGTTTTGATCGATGGTGAAAAACAGGCCGACCTCGTGGCCCGGCAATTCGAGCAGGCGGGGGTCAATATCCTGGTTGCCGTTCCCGATACGTGGTCCTTCCCTCAGCCGACGCTGATTTCCTTTATCCAGCAATTTCCGAAAGATACCCCGCTAAACCTTACCTGCGGCAACAGCGGACCCAAACCCGGAGTCGTTTATGTCCATGCCTGCAGCGGAGCCCTTTCGCAATACGGCAAGCTGGTTCATATCAACGTCGGCTCCTGGCCTGATACAGGCTTAAACCCGAAAATGAGTGAAAGCACCGCCAGAAGCCTGATTGATTGGTGTTATGCGGCGGTAACCAGTCAAGCCCTGAAGGGCAGAAGGGTCGTCATCTTCGGCCATGATTCGATGGGCATGGAAACCGCCCTTGCCCACATTATCCCGACGCGGAACACCTTCGGCCTGGAAATCACACGACTGGATATGAAGTTACTAGCCGACATGCTGCAGAAAAAATCATACGATCAAAAAGAACTCAGGGACCTGCGAGGCTGGCTCGATGGGTTGGTCGGAAAGCGAATTGAAATCAGAAACGGCGAGGACAATGAACGCTTTAATATTTCCCTGGCGATGTACTTGATCACACGCGATCTTCTGAACGACCTGAACGCGGTAGGCGGCGGATTTATGAGTCAGCTCGAATGGGGTTCCGATCCGCGGGGCATTCCGCTGCCCGTGGCCGACGTCATGGAATCGCTCTTTAATTCCACCTTCGATCATCGAGGAAAAAAACCGCCCCTGCCCTACGCCACCGAGGCCGACGCACAGGGATTATTGACCATGCTGTTTTTTACGCACCTTACCGGTGGAAATCCTCCGCTCTTTATGGACTTCCGAAAGGCCTGGGAACCGTGGGAAATTAAGGCCCTGGCCGCGAAACTGAAAATGAAACTCACGGGAAAAACCCTTTGGGAAAAAATCGGTTTCGTCGATGGCGACAACTCCGGTTCCGCCTCCTTCGACTGGGCAGCCAAACCCGGCGCGTCTGTTAAAGAGATCATGTCGAAAGTTCGTTTCCCGCTTGCCGATCCGGGCTATTTCCCCGGCCTGGGAAATTCCGTAACGTTCGTTTCCCCCGGTGGAATCGAAGGGATCGCCGGTCGGATGGCCTACAGCGCCCCCGGCAACATCTTCTCGCTCATCTGGGACGAAGCGGCCACCGTGGACCTGCCAGCCAAACTTTCCGATGCCGTCTGCCGAACGTCAAACCACACCTGGCCCCACACCTTCGTCATGCCGAAATACGCTACGATGGGTGAATACAAGCAATACCCACCAGCCAACCATTTCCACATGACCTGGGGCCTTTCCCCGGCTCGCTTGGAATTCTGGATGGATTTGTCCAACGTCCTCTCAATCACCCCCTGGCAAAACAGGCCGTCGTATCTGGAAGGCATTGATCGTCCGGTCCCGTTGCTGTATTTGATGAACGGCGGAGAAGCAGCATATAAAATGGGCAGATAGGCGATATCGGTGGTGAACAAGGGGCATCCATAATGGAACTCACGGCGACCCAGGTGGATTGGATTCTCATTCTGGCGGGGTTGCTCGTCTGGGCCAAACTGTTGACGTTTTATGCCTCTCGCCGGCACTATTTGAAAATCGATCCTCAACCCCAAACCGCCGCCATTCAATTCGGGGTCGAAGCGATCCTGATCGTCTTCATTTTATTCCTGCTGAGCGGACAACTAATCCAACAATTTCTTGAGAAATTTTTGGTCACGACGGGTTTAAATGACCTTTCCCGGCAAATGCTCGCGGATACCGCCGCGAAGCTCGTGGCTGGGACGGGGATTATTTATCTGCTTTCCAGATTCGCAAAGACCAAAGCCCTTTTCGGTGAACCATCGCCCAGCGATCATTCTTTTTGGACAAATATCCCTCGTTGGGTAAAAGTGATTCTGATCTCGGTGATCGTTTACCTGGCCATCTATCCACTGGTCAATGTGCTCCTGCTGAGCGCGGGAATTATTTTTTTTCAAAAGGTCCTGCATCTTACAGTGCCGGAGAGCCACCAGGCATTTCAACTCCTGAGCGATAAAAACGTCCCACTGTTTGTCAAGGCCGATGGTGTGCTGCTGGCGGCGATTGTTTCTCCGATAATCGAAGAATTGTTTTTCCGGGGCCTTGTCCAAAATTATCTATACAAACTTTTCTGCCGCCCCATGATCGCGATTATGGTAACGAGTATCTTTTTTATGCTGGTTCACTATCCGTTGTTGCAGCAGATGCCGGCATTGTGGATGCTGGGGGTCATCCTCGGCTGGAGTTACTATCGCTATCGGACTCTGACCGTTCCGATGCTTATTCATGTTATTTTTAACAGCGTAAGCCTGGCCCTCTGGTGGCTGGGTGGGATTGGATAAAAATATTTTGTTCCCGTATTGGTGAAAGGCTGGACGTGGGACTATATTCTTTTATCTCCCTGTGCCAATTTCACCATCGTCTGATAATTCGCCAATGTTTGAGCGGTAATCGTTCTGCCGTAGGGTGAGGCAGACGGCATCAAAACGAATCCTCGGCCCTTGCCATCGGTCCCTTCGCGCAGAGCCTTTTCAACCTTTTTCTGAAATTCCTCGGTAGCAAGGTTTTCAATATCCGCGATCTCGATATTTCCAAACAGGACCATGTCCCGGCCGTATTGTCGGCGAACATCGATCAATTCCATGTCGCCCTGATCCGGCGGCTCGATCGGGTCCAGGCCATCGGGTTTGATGGCGGTGATATGCGGCAAAATATTCCGCAACCGTCCGTGCGAATGAAGCCGGGCGTAACCGCCGTGCCGTTGGATCATCTTCACCATCGGTCCGGTGTACGTGACGACATATTCCTCAAACAGGCGGGGAGGCAGATAAGGTTCCGCGGCATATTCCGGCCCGTAGATTCGCCACAGTCGGCCGGGGAACTCCCGAGCTACGATTTCGGTGGTGCGATGGATATCACGGGCACATTTCCGCAGCATTTGATGAAACAACTCCGGCTCGGTCAAGGCCAGGATCGTATAATCCTCCATTGAAAACTGGCTGGCCGCTTGGCAGATCGGATCACCGGTATCCACCATAACGATACCAGCCTCACCGAGGTCTTTTTCCAGTTCAAACAGATTCGAGCAATCGACCGTGTGGTCGAATATCTCATCCGGAAGTTTCAGGTACGCTCGCAGATCGTCCGCACTTTTCAACAAGTGTTCAATCACCCAGACGGTGTCCACCTCCGCATCCCGCCGAGTCACCTGCGTCAACGTCCGGCCCGCCGCCATCACCTGTGTCCGGGTAAACCGCGATTGTCCCTCCTCCCATGTTTTAAGTGAAAAATATTTTTCTCGGTATTCCGGATGAGCGAAACGCATAATTGGAGCGCCTGCGCGAATGACGTCGGTGTGGTTTTCCGCCAAGTCCAGCAAAGGCCGCCACGACGGGTCATTATAAATATTGTAAGAGTCCGGGTCGTCCGGGTTGTGTTTACGGAAAGTGATCTCGTAGAAATTTACCGCCGGCCGGTCCACCGGCTCTCCTCGCAATGTCGCCATCAATCGTTCACGTCGTGTCATTATGTCTCCTTATGTGGATGATCCCGCAATATTAAAACCACCAGGCCTGATCGGTCTTTTCGCGAATGACGACGGTTCTCAAATAGTTGACCGCTTTCTCGAAACCCTCCTGAGCGCTCATCAGGCCGTCTTCGTGTTCGATGCTGAGCACACCGTCGTATCCTTTGGCTCGGAGCATGGAGATGAAGGGTTTCCAGAATTCGTCACCGTGCCCATAACCCACCGTTCGAAAAACCCAGCTTCGTTCGTCGATCCTGCCGTAACTTTTGGTATCGAGGTTGCCGTTGACTTTCGAGTTCGAGGGATCGATGTAGGTGTCCTTGGCATGAACGTGCCAGAGACACTTGGCGTCACCGAGGGTCCGAACGGATTCGACGGGGTCGATCCCCTGCCAGAAAAAATGGCTGGGGTCGAAATTGGCCCCGATTTGTTTGCCGCATTCCTTTCTCAGCCGCAGAAGGGTTTCGGTATTGTAAACGCAGAAACCGGGATGGGCTTCAAAGGCCAGCTTGACCCCGTTGTCAGCGGCGAGTTTATTCTGTCGGGTCCAGAACGGAACTAAAACGTCATTCCATTGGTATTCCAGTATCTTGGCATAATCGTCGGGCCATGGGCAGGTGACCCAGTTGGGTGTCTTGTCGCCTTTTTTCCCCGCTGGGCAACCGCTGAAATTGATGACCACATTCGTTCCGAGTTTTGGCGCGAGTTTGACGGCGACTTCGTGCTGCCGGGTATGGAGTTTGGCAATGGCTCCGTCGGGATGCACGGGATTTCCATGCACCGCCAGCGCCGAGACGACCAGGCCTCGCTGCTTAATAGCGTCTTTGATCTGACCCTGACGACCGATGTCGGCCAAAATCTCTTCGGGATCGAAAAAGGGCTGGCCAGGATATGCGCCCACCGGAAGCTCGATGGCCTCCAGACCCAGATGCCGGCAGTAATCCAAGGCTTTATCAAATCCCATCGCACCCAGCCCGGTCCCCATGACTCCGATTTTCATTTTTTGTCCTCTTAAAGCTAAACCTGATTTTACACATAGCTTGACGTTTCCCTCAAAATAACAACCCATACGGCAGTTGGGAAAGAGAAATTTCCCGCCGCCGCTACGTTTCTTTGTAAAATATCCGCTGGAGCAAGTTAGGACTCCAAAAAAAAGCGATAAAGGCAAGCTGTGTATCCCACAAATAAGGATTCGTGCACTTATGAATTTAATGGCTGCTTATTTTTCCGAAGGACATCTGAGGACAACATCTACAATTAGGTTTTGACATGAATTAAGGCCATTGTTATAATTCCGAACATTGAGACCCAAATAACATGGATTTGGGTTGAGTGTACGGAAATGCTTTGAAAAAAATAACCTAAGTTCGTATTGCATAATGTGTTGGCCGTGTAGCTCAGATGGTTAGAGCATGGGATTCATAAACCCAAGGTCGTCAGTTCGATTCTGACCGCGGCCATTTGTAAGTTGCTAATTGTCAATAGGTTCTGACAGAAACACTTCTGTCGGTTGAGTGGCGGAAGGCTCGCGTAACAAATGTGTAACAGAAATGTTTTCCAGGGATTTCCTGGTTGCCTCACGCGTTCGCTCCAACAGATCATCACTGACGGCAAGATAGAAGGTTCGAGTGGTCTCAAAACTGGCATGACCTGCCATTCGCATGACGTCCAACTCCCGCAACCCGTGGGAAAGCCAATTGCTGAGGCCTGCTCGACGTTCACTCACGTTACGGCCTGCGCACTCGCCAAGTGACTTTGCATCACCCTCTACCCCGGAGGCTCCAACGACGGGATTACTCCCGACATTGCTCCGATTGCTACCGGCAGGAGCGAAAGTTGCCGGGTGGGACTTGCACCCACTGAAGTTCTACGCCGTTCCACGGCGCACTGAAAAATACGGGTTAAACTATAAATTATAGAAATTTCTCTTCCAGTACGGCCTTCTGCCTCATTCGTAGCTCAAGCAGGCAACGGTGGGATTTTTTTGAAGCCGGTTTGTCGAAGGTACTTTTCGGTTCGGTGGTGCATTTTTTGGGCGTTTTTTTTAGTATGATCGTCGTAGTGGGTTAAATGCAAAAGGCCGTGGGTGATATAAAGGGCCAGTTCGGCGGCGGGGTTGGTTTTGAGTTTTCGGGCTTGCTCGCGGGCAAGTTGGGAGTTGGCGATGATCTGGCCAATCAATTCGGACCCTGTATCGCTAAGGTCAAAGGCAAAAACATCGGTCCGGTACCGCCGACGCGCATATTTTTCGGCATAGTCGGCCATTCGTTTGTCGCCCACAATGGCGATGGAAATTTCGGCGTGGGGGATTTTTTCGCCTTTAAGAATAAGAGCGGCCAGGCGCAAAATTTTCTTTTCACCAAGCGGCAAAAGGCGGACGAATTTTTTTATGGAAATCCGGTATGGTTTCATAATTCTTCAGATACCGGTAGCCACTTTTGTGGAGGTGATGGTTTCATCGGGAGAGGCGGAGGGCGTTTGGGAAGGATATGCGATCCGGCTGTGATAGAAGCCGCTGAGACTCTTAGTCAGACTGTCCTCGACGGCGTGCAATTCACGCAGGGTAATGTCGCAATTGTCAAACTGTCCGTCTTCGAGGCGTTTTTCGACGATCTGATGGACGATGGTTTCAATACGTCCCATCGTAGGTTCCGCCAGGGATCGTGCGGCGCTTTCGACCCCGTCGGCAAGCATGACGATGGCGATTTCCTTGCTATATGGTTTTGGGCCCGGATAACGAAAGGCCACATCCAGAGCTTCCTTGTCGCTTTCCGGCTGCTGGACGGCCTTGTTGTAGAAGTATTCGATCAGGGTCGTGCCATGATGCTCGGCGATAAATCGAGTGATGACGTTAGGCAAACCATATTCCTGGGCAAGTTCCAAGCCGTCTTTGACATGTCCGATGATGATCAGCATGCTCATGGCGGGCGAGAGACCTTTATGCCGGGTAATGACATTTCCCGGCTGGTTTTCCACGAAATATTTTGGTTTGTTGATTTTTCCAATATCGTGATAGTAGGACCCTGCCCGTGCCAGCAGTCCGTTGGCACCAATGGCGTCGGCGGCGGCTTCGGCGAGCGATCCGATAAGGAGCGAATGACTGAAGGTGCCGGGCGCTTCGAGGGTCAATTTTCGAAGGAGCGGTTTACTGGCGTCGCACCATTCGAGAAGGGTCATACTGGTGGCGATCTGGAAAAGTCTTTCGATCACGGGCAAAAGACCCTGAACCACCAACCCCGCCGCCAGGGCCCCCCCTGCCGCGGACATGGCGCTTTTGAGGATATATTTTACTTCCTGATAATCGGCCAGTTGCGAGGCCCAGACCACGGCAAAGGCCATCAGCGCGGCGGCGGAGGCGATTTCGATGAGTTTGGACCGGCTTCGAATCTCTTCGAGGGTCAGAACCACCGTCGCTCCACCGGCAAGCAGGGTAAGGAGCAGACTGACGTTTCCATTCAGGGTAATCATCAACAGGCAGACCAGGGCGGTCATCACCACGAGGGCAAATCGATGGTCATAAGCAATGCTCATCACCATCGCCAGCAAAACAACCTCAAAAACGGTCCCGTAACTATTCCATCCACCCAGGTCCATGATACGGGCCATAGCGACCATGGCGAATAAGGATAGAGCGAGCACCGAAGCCCTGGACCAGTTATGGATCGCTTTCCGCTGGAATCTGGCACAATAAACCCACAAGGAAACACTGATCACTACTACAAGCATAGCAATGCCGGCCTCGGCCAAAAGTTTTTCGCGTGGATTAATCGAATTCCAGTAGGCCTTGTTTTCCATTTCCAGCAGTTGGACTTCGCGTTTATCGATCTCCTGATCTTGCTTGACAAGCAAACTTCCAGGTTCAAATTTTCGGAAAACCCTATTGGCCTCCGAATCGAAACGGGTCTGCCGCTGTTTATCGGTGGCGGCTTTGTCAAAAAGCCAGATGGGTTTGAAATTTTCCTTCAGATACCGCTCGACGACGGGCTGAAAACCCAAAGGCAGGACCTGGATAGTTCGGGCAAGAAAGGCATTTACTTTCTCGCTGTCCGTATCGAAGATCCATTGATCGGTTTGCCGTGGGATTTTAGTTTCCGGATTAACAAGCACAACGGTATTTGCCTTGCGGTATTCTTCGGGAATCACCTCGATGCTGTTTCCGGCGGCGAGGGAAGTTTTCAGTTTTCGCACGGACTTTTGAAATTCCTCCGGTGATATCTTGGAAATAAATTGTCGAAGGTCGTTAAAATTTTGAGCGTTGATATGCCACGTTTTTTCGAAGACCAGCTTTTTGGCTGTCGGCAAGTCGCTGTGCTGCTTGATGGCTTTAAGATCGTTGTAAAAAAGGGTCAGGTCCTGATCGACCTGCTCCAGAAACACCTTATTCGGAAGATAATAATTCGGGGTGGACTGCCGAGCCTGCTCCTGGGCTTTGGCCGTCGCTTGTTCGTCGAATTCCTGAAACTCGGCACGGACACGAATATCCTGCCGCGGCTTTTGACCGATCCCCCACGGCATGACCTGTCCGCCGATCACAATCACTCCGCTGGTGATGCACACGAAAATAATTCCGATCACAATACCCCAGGGAGAAATGCGATGGCGAATTTTCTCCATGGCGCCCTGCGATCGCAGAGATGGGGTGCGTTTAAGCTCGTTCTTGTTTTTTTTATTAAAAAACCACATAATGCTACGCATAAATGACTAAATCCTAATGACGAATGTCTAATCAATGACTAAGCCCTAATGTCTAAAAGGATTTGGTCATTAGACATTACTTCGTCATTAGTCATTAGGATTTAGTCATTTCCTTTTTCCATTTCCACCGTATGCCTCAACTATAGTTTGGACGAGTCGATGACGAACGATATCCACTCCGGTGAGGCGAACCACGCCGATGCCCTTGACACCACCGAGTTTCCTGACGGCATCGACCAGTCCGGACTGATCCGGGCGTTCCAGATCGACCTGCGTGTCGTCTCCGGTGACTACCATCTTAGAATGATGTCCAAGCCGCGTCAAGAACATGAGCATTTGGGAGGCGGTGGTGTTCTGAGCCTCATCCATGATAATCGCGGCATTATTCAGGGTTCTTCCTCGCATGTAGGCCAGTGGAATTACCTCGATCAAATCGTTCATCATAAAACGTTTGAGCTGATCGAACCCCATCATTTCTTGCATGGCATCGAAGAGAGGCCGCAGATACGGATTCACTTTCGCCTGCAGATCGCCGGGAAGATAACCAAGTTTTTCTCCTGCCTCCACGGCGGGTCTGACCAGGACAATCCGTTTAATGACTCCTTGTTTAAGCGAGGAAACCGCCATCGCCACAGCGAGATAGGTTTTACCCGTTCCGGCGGGACCCAGACAAAAGACAAGATCGTTATTGGCGATGGACCGGATATACTCCGCCTGGCCGGGTGTTTTCGGGATAATTTTGACTCCCCTGGTAAAGACCTCGATCGTTTCTGTAACAATTTCCCCTTTGCCCTGCGATTTTTCCTCTTCAATTGCAGGTTCCAGGGAGGCCAAGGCTTCGTGAACGTCGGCCACGTCCAACTGGTCGCTATCAAGAAGCATCTGCTGCATCCGCTCGATGACGGAGGCGGTCTTGCCCACCGCTTCGGCGCGACCACAGAGTTTTACCGAACTATCTCTCGCCACCACCTGAACGTCGAACATTTCCCGCAGGATCCGCAAATTTTTGTCATTGGGTCCAAAAAGGGCTGTTCGATGGGCGTGGGGCTGTAATGTTATCGTTAAATCCAATTCGGACTCTCCTGCGTTTATAAAATGTATTTTAGCGCCAGATACCATACAAATCCAGTCGGCAGGAGCGAATCGACCAGATCGAGCACTCCTCCGAACTCTGGAAGAAGACGGGCGGAATCTTTAACTTGGGCGTCGCGTTTAAGGAGCGATTCGGTCAAATCGCCGAGATGACCGATCACCGCGAACCCGATTCCGATTAAAATGAAATGAAAAACGCTCAAACCTGCCAGAACTGAATGGTCTCGGAACAGAGGCGAAAGTCCCAGCCCGGTGGTGACCAGACTGGAAAAAATAATCGCGCCCAAAAGTCCCTCGACGGTTTTGCCCGGCGAGAGCCAGGGAATGAGCTTGTGTTTTCCCAAGGCCATTCCGGTGAAGTAGGCCCCGATGTCGGAACATTTGACCGCCGCGATCAGAAGGATAACGGGTCCTGGGCCGAACTGGGTACGAAGGGCGACAAAGTAAGACAGGAACAAACCCATGTAGATGAGAGCGAACAAAGACCAAGCCAGATTAGCGCCCGCCCCTTCGGTTTGCCGTCGCAGCATCTGACCGATGACAAAGAAGAAAAAGAAGGCGGCGATAAGAATTAATTCGTTCGGAGCGGCTTGCCAAACACTCAGGTAGGGTTGAATGGTCAACATGACCGATCCGACGATAATGAGTGGGGTCAGGGGTTTGGCCCCGGTTTGACGGGCCAGATAAATCGTCTCCAGGCTCCCAGCCAGTCCGAGCAGGGCGGCCAGAACCGTGACGATCAGGCCGTACCCAAGAAAAACCGTGGCCGTGGAGGGACTCCGCAGCATACGATAAAAAAAGAAAAAATCCAACGCCATCAGACCCGCCAGGATCAGGATCATCAGGCCGCCGAAGAGAACTCTCGTTTTTACGGATTTTTGTGCCATGATTGTTTTATCGGGAACTATTTTACTCGTTTGCGATTGGAAATTAAAGACCTTAGTGGTTATATATACATTTTTAAAAAGGAACGTTCTATGACTAATCGACAACGAGCCATGGCGATTCTTCGGTATCAGGCTTACGACCGTCTTGCGATCGTCAATTTTGGATATTGGCGAGAGACGCTGCAGAAATGGGCTGCCGAGGGACATTTGAGCGACGCGGAGGCCCTCTCGTGGGCTGACGGTAATCCGACAGATGCAGCCATTTCCCAGAAACTGGGTTTTGATTTCAACTGGTATAGCACCTTTACTCCCTGCATCAGTTTGAACCCGATTTTCGAATCCAGGGTGATTAAAGAATTTCCCGACGGTTCGCAGCATGTGCTTAATGGTGAGGGGGTGATCGTTCTTTCCAAACCGGGCGCGGGCTCGATCCCGGCGGAAATCCAACACACCCTGGTAGATCGTGCCTCTTGGGAAGAACATTATAAATGGCGATTTCAATTTTCCCCACAGCGGATCACAACCGCTTTGGTTCGCATCGGCGATACCATGATCCCCTTCGATCAGGGCGGACTAAAATTTCTTCAAACCGACGAGCGGGATTATCCCTACGGCCTCTTTTGCGGCAGCCTTTACGGCCAGATTCGTAATATTCTCGGGGTGGAAGGGTCGTGTTATTTGATGATGGACGACGAAGACCTATTCGATGAAATCATTAGAACGGTCGGGGAGTTGAGCTATCAGGTGGCTAAATTCGTTCTGGAATCAGGAGCGAAGTTCGATTTCGCTCATTTCTGGGAAGATATCTGCTTTAAAAACGGACCCCTGATCACACCGGGGGTTTTTGATGAAAAGGTCGGTCCGCACTACAAACGCATTACCGATCTTTTGAAAACCTACGGAATTGATATTGTTTCCCTGGACTGCGACGGCAAAATCGACGCCTTGATTCCCACCTGGTTCAACAACGGAGTGAACACCATGTTCCCGATCGAGGTCGGGACGTGGAACGCGAGCATCAAACCGTGGCGAGACCTGTACGGCAAGAATCTACGCGGGGTCGGTGGTATGAATAAAACGGTGTTTGCCCGTGACCGGTCCACCGTCGATGAAGAAATTGAACGATTAAAACTCCTGGTCGAGCTGGGTGGTTTTATACCCTGCCCCGATCATCGAATCGCCCCCGACGCGAAATGGGATTTGGTTCGATATTATTGCGACCGGATGAGGAAGGTCTGCTGCTAATACGCCAAAAACGCACACAATGTGTCTCTATAGCTTAGTGCTGATGGCGCCGAATTTTCTTTCCCGCTGGACGTAGTCCTGGATGGCACGGTGAAGATGGTCTTCGGAAAAATCGGGCCAGCAGTCTTTTTCCACGTAGAACTCCGTGTAGGCCAACTGCCAGAGAAGGAAATTGCTCAATCGCCGCTCCCCGGCGGTGCGGATAATCAAATCCGGATCGGGCATGCCGGCTGTGTAGAGATGATCGCCGATCAACGTCTCGGTTACTTCTTCGCCCGAAAGTTCCTTTCGAGCGATTTTTTGGGCAATGACCTGCATTGCATCGGTGATTTCGACGCGGGAAGAATAATTTAACGCCAGGGAAAGGATCAGGCCTTTATTCCCGGCAGTGGCGGCCATGGTCTCGGTCAGCCGCTGCTGAACGGATTCGGGCAATCCGGTCATTCGGCCCAGGTGCCGAAGTTTGACCTCAAGGGACATCATTTCCGGCAATTCATGTGCCAGATATTCGGCGCAGAGCTGCATGAGAAATTCCACTTCCTCCCGCGGACGTTTCCAGTTTTCCATGCTAAAGGAATAGAGCGTGAGGTATCCGATTCCGAGTTTGGAGCATTCGGTGACCATCTTGCGCACGACTTTAGCGCCCTGCCGATGGCCTTCGATGCGAGGCAGATTTTTCCACTGGGCCCATCGGCCGTTACCGTCCATGATCATGGCGATATGTTTCGGCAACTGCTGAGGTTTTAACCCCAAAAGACTTTCGATGTCATGTAATATTACGGGCATTTTTGCTTTCCATTTTTTGAACCACAGAGATCACAGAGATCACAGAGAAAATCATAAGACATCTATACATAAATCATTCCGGCTTAATCCCCTTTATGTTAGAATAATCCGTTTGATTCCATCGACGAGCATTGGGACGTTAAAGTTAATCAATAGCCCAAGTTGTTTTCCCGTGGCTTTGAGATAGGAAAGCACTTGAGCGGAATGAATAGGGGCAAGTTCCTTTGTTGCCTTTATTTCAAGGATAAGAGCATCTTCGATTAAAAAATCCAACCGATGCTCTCCGACACATTCGTTTTTGTAATGGATTTTCACCGGTGCCTGACGGATAAAAGAAATTTCTTTCAATCGAAGTTCCACACATAGCGATTCTTCGTAAATGGTCTCTAAAAATCCCGGCCCAATTACTCGATGCACCTCAATAGCAGTGCTAATGACAGAATGAGAAAGGCTATTGAGACCATTACTGAAGGTATTTTGCCTATTATTCATAAACATTTCTTTCTCTGTGTTCTCTGCGATCTCTGTGGTTTAAACCTCTTTTATTATATTTTTATCGCTACCGTTTGGTCGCGTTCCGGGCCTACGCTGGCCAATTTGATCGGGCAATTCAGCAGTTCCTGAAGCCGGCGCAGATATTTGACCGCGCCGGTCGGTAATTGATTTTGCTCTTTGGCGGCGGTGATATCCTCGGTCCAGCCCGGAATCTCCTCATAGACAATCTCAACTTTTTCAAGAATATGGCTATCGGTGGGGAAAAAATCGAGGGGTTTTCCGTCCACTTTATATTGGACCGCGATCTTGATCGGGTCCAGTCCGCTTAATACGTCCAAAAGCATAACCGCCAGGGAATTGATTCCGCCGATCATGATGGAATATTTTACAGCCACGGCGTCGAACCAGCCGGTGCGTCTCGGTCGGCCGGTCGTCGTGCCGTATTCCTTGCCCCTAACGCGAATGCCTTCGCCGATGTCATTTTTCAATTCAGTGGGGAAAGGACCGGCTCCCACGCGGGTGGTGTAGGCTTTGATGATCCCGAGGTAGCTGTGGACCAGAGCGGCAGGTACGCCCGTGCCCGCTGAAAGTCCGCAGGGGCCGGAGTTGGAGCTGGTTACGTAAGGATAGGTCCCGTGATCGAGGTCCAAGAGCGCGCCCTGGGCGCCTTCAAACATGATCCGCTTGCCCTGGTGAAGATTGCGGTGGAGCAGTTCCGCCGTATCACAGACGTAGGGTTTAAGTTCGTCGGCGTAATTACAAAACTGGTCGTAAATTTCCTTCCAGTTCAGTTCGGCCGCGCCATAGAGGGCTTGGAAAATTTTGTTTTTATCGGCAACGATCCGCTGGAGTTTTTCCGCGAAATGCTTTTTATCGTAAAGCTCGCCCAGCCGGATACCGTAACTGCGATAAGCCTTATCGGCGTAGCAGGGACCGATTCCCCGGCAGGTGGTTCCGAGTGAATTTCCGGCGAGTTGTTTTTCACTGAGCTGGTCCTGGAGTTTATGGTAAGGGAATACCACGTGAGCCTTGCTGGAGATTTTCAGGTTCTCCGCCACTTTGACGTTACGGCTTTTTAAGGTTTTAATTTCCTCCAGGACGACCTGCGGATCGAGGACGACCCCGTTGGCGATGACCGCGGTGGCCGTAGGGGAGAGGATGCCCGAAGGGACCAGGTGCATGGCGAATTTTTCCTTGCCGATGACCACGGAATGACCCGCGTTGGCCCCTCCGCTGTACCGGACAACCAGGTCGAATAATCCCGCCGGTCCGCCCGGATCGGTCAGGAGGTTGACAATTTTACCCTTGCCCTCGTCGCCCCATTGAAGCCCGACCACACATACATTTCCCGGCAAATCTATTTTCATTACTTGTTGTCCCTGCGTTTTTAACATAGCGAACATAGAAAAAGTCAGCCCTTCGGCTGACTAGGAACCAGAATTACCAACAGGATATCCTAGCTTGTTTCTCGGACTAATTCAAGTCTTTCGCCAAATCAAAAGAGGGCCGCCTCCTGCGGGTGTCTGACTAATTTTTCTGGCCACCCCTCCCCTGTCATCGTCCGGCTTGACCGGACGATCCAGTATTCTTCTCTGTTCGTAAACTTTTCCCGTATATTTCATAAATGGAAAACCCCTGGATTCCCGCCTGCGCGGGAATGACAGCCTGTTTTGGCCTTGCCGGGATTTTTAGTCACACGCGGGATTACAAGACAAAGTAACCCCTCAGTTTTTCATGGGCTGGAAAAATGTCTGATTTTTCATAAATTGCTGTTTTTTTCTTCTTCCCTGTGGTAAAGAGGTAACGAACGACACAGGGACGTAAAAGATGGCGTGCATGGAATGCTACAAACGACAGCTTCGGATCAATGAGCTTGAGGATGAATTGTCTCAGGCCAAGGCGAAGCTGCGGTATCAGGAACGGACGGCCAAGGAAGGGCCGTTCAAGAGTTCCACGCCCAGCTCAAAGATTCCGATCAAGCTCAACACCTTGTCGGAACGTCAGGCGAAAAAAGGCGGGGGCAAACTCGGGCATAAAGGTTATGGCCGCTCCGCCATGTCGCCGGACCAAGCGGATCGAGACGAGATCGTGGGCGACAAACGAATGGCCGACTATGCTGAAAAATATGCGCGTCGGCGGTACCGGACCGATGTTTTTGCCTTTGACCTTAGCGATACAGGGTCCGAATTGATTGGCCAGATCATCGTCAACTCCCAACTTGCCCGCGAGCAAGCCCGAAAACTCAAAACCAACCCCGCCGCCGAACTGGCCCTTTATATCACCCACGGCCTTTTGCATTTAACCCACTACGACAATCATACTAAAAAAAACGCCCAAAAAATGCACCACTGAACCGAAAAGTACCTTCGACAAACCGGCTTCAAAAAAATCCCACCGTTGCCTGCTTGAGCTACGAATGAGGCAGAAGGCCGTACTGGAAGAGAAATTTCTATAATTTATAGTTTAAAGTATTTTTCTCATCCGTTTATCTGCCATGTTAAAAAACAAACCTCAAAAATTCATATAACCTCTTGCATAATGACTAAAAGGGATGTATACTATAGTTAGCAATAAGGAGCTGGTTTTCATGACATTTACATTCGATGAAATAAAAAAATGCTTAGGGAAGCCTTTTTATGAGACAACAGATTGTATGATCTTTTGTGCCGAATGTTTGGAAATGATGGCGAAATTAACATGTCCCTTAATTGATTTGACGGTTACAAGCCCTCCTTATAACATCGGCAAAGAATATGAAAAACAAATGCCAATAGAGGAATATATCGAATGGTGTATGTCTTGGATAATGGAAATACATCGTGTCACAAAACCAAACGGATCATTATGGGTGAATGTGGGATATCTTGAGATTCCCGGAAAGGCAAAAGCGTTGCCTATTCCTTATTTGCTATGGGACAAAACCCCGTTTTATTTAATTCAGGAGATCGTTTGGAATTATGGGGCGGGCGTGGCAGGCAAAAAATTTTTTTCGCCTCGAAATGAAAAGTTTTTGTGGTATGTGAAAGATAGCTTTAACTTTACCTATAATCTGGACGAGATCAGAGATAAAAACGTTAAATATCCCCATCAAAAAAAGAACGGGAAACTGAAATGCAATCCTCTCGGAAAAAACCCGACCGATGTATGGTATATTCCCAAGGTGACCTCGGGAAAAAATCGAAGTTCCAGGGAAAGAACGGCCCATCCCGCGCAATTTCCTTTTGCCCTCATCGAGCGAGTTGTCAAAGCTTCAAGTAATAAAAATGATTTAATTCTGGATCCTTTTTTAGGTTCAGGGACCGCGGCGGTTGTCGCTCTAGCCAACGAAAGAAAATTTATTGGGTTTGAAATTCAAGAACGGTATTGTGAAATAGCGGCCAAAAGGATTACAAAATATATGGAAAAGGTAAACGAGCCTACCTTATTCAGCTTGGTACAGAACGTCTAATTTGTAATTCTCAACATTACCGCTTAATCTTGCCTGCTGTCCCGTAGGTGCTTTCTGTCCCAGCCAATCTTCAGAATCCAGCCATCCAAATTTAATTTTAACTATTTTAGGTTTTGGCCGATTTTCTTCACATTTTTCAAAGTTCACGGTAAGGTAATAACCAGATTTGCTTTTTCTACCTTTTGCTGTTTCTTGAGCATAACTTCGATTGCCAAAAATACTTTTTGGATTAGAGGAGGTTTTGATTTCGATGGAAAATTTATCATCAGGAATAAAAATTAGGTCTTTATCTTTCGCGGAGTTTTCTTTCCTCCATTGTTTCGGATATCTTCGCACAAATTCAAGAGGTATGATTTCATGAAGAAAGAATCCCAAAATCTGAGGTTTGGGCAAGATATCCTTTCCAATTAAATACGGCTTGCTACCAATTTTGGAATGGAAAATTTCTTCCCACGACCATAATACCACCTCTTTGATTTCTTCGGGAGAAAGAAAATGTTCGGATATCAATCTTTGTGTAATTCCGAACCATTTATCGACAGGTTTATTCTGATAAGGAGAAACCATTTAATTATCCAAGAGGTCACAAATTTTCACGTTGAGTGCCTTTGCAATTTTCTCGATGTTTTCCAAGGTTATATTTTTTTCCGCTCTTTCAATCATCCCGATATAAGTACGGTGAACACCCGCTCTTGCCGCAAACTCCTCTTGAGAGAGATTTAATCTGTTGCGTTCATTCCGCACCCTTTGTCCAAATTTAAGTAAAATAGCTTTCGCCATAATCCACACTTTCGTAACAGCAAACTATAACTATTTGAAAACTTTAATTCTACATACTAAAGGTAGCAAATTGGGGTTGATTTACATTAGCGAAGACAACGTCATTTGGGGTTCATTCCTCGATTCGAGGCTAAATTGTCCACGGTACACTGTTGGCCAAACGGTTACTCAATTTCATTAAAGAACATGAATAAGGAACGATTTATAACTGTTTTAGCCCAAAGATTGCGGATAAAATGCTCTTGCGTTAAGACGATTCATTTTTATATTAAGGGCATGAAGATGACGCCAGGGAGTCAGGAAAGAAGCTTTGCCGGTTTGATCATCGGTATTATGGTCGGCATTTTAGGTATCAATGCCCACGCCGATGCCCTGGTTATTGTTATTACCGCTGAAGACATCCATTTAAGCAGTGATTTGTTGGGTAACCCTTTGGAGTTTCCAGGCTGGCCTCCTTCACAGGGGCGATCCTGGCAAACGACCTTCAACCTTCCTTTCTCGCCGACAGGGAATTCATCTCTAACCATGGATCTTTACGATGTTGATCTGGCTACAGACATCTTCTATCTGAACGATTTCTTCGCTTACCTTCCTACTTGTCCAGAGCCATTTTATACATGGTATACGAGGGCCTTTACGATTCCATCCGTTGCTCTCAGGCAAGGGGAAAACGCGTTTCTTATTCAAACCGCTTCAAATGGCACTTCTTATGAACATATCCGGTTCCGCAACGTTGTTTTGAGTGTTGACTTACCCGGCGACGTTGATAAAGATGGCCAAGTGGATGCGACAGATCTGGATATTGGGGTAGTTAATCTGGATAAATCATCCGGCGATAGCGGCTGGGATAGTCGAGCCGATCTGGACAGCGATGGCGAAGTGACCAGCACGGACCTGTCAATTGTGTTGGCGAATATGCCTTTACCCGGCGACGTTAATAAGGATGGCAAGGTGGACGAGGCCGACTTGTCGATCATCCTGTCGGTGATGGACTCTACGCCTGCTGATTCGAACTGGGATGCTCGAGCGGATTTGGACACCGATGACGAAGTTACCTCCACGGATATCTCGATGGTGTTGGATAATATGAATTGAGAAAAGCTATCAGCGGTCAGCCGACAAAACTGAAATTTGGTCAAGTCTTACTATTTAAAGACCGATAATCATGTAAACGGGCTTATTTTGCCCGATGTTTTTTTTGCGCTTGGAAACCTAGAAATGACCGATGCCGATACGTTAGCTGAATTGGAAAACGCGGTGGAAACGTCTGACCCGACCCAGATGCCGGCGGATGCCGTTTCTCCCCAGGCACAGGAACCTACACCGAGCGTCGAATCGGCGCATCCGCATTTTCCGGTTACCCATATCAATCCGGCACTGGTGGAGCCGGCGTCTAAGGATCTGAAATTACCGGATACCCCCCAAATGCGAAGAATTCGGCAAGTGGAAGTCCCGATTATCGTACGATTGGCTCATAAGATTATGCCGCTGGGGGAAATTATGCAGTTGGCCCCTGGGGCGATTATTGAATTCAATAAAGTGGTTGGGGACAATTTGGATTTAATGATCAACAATAAAGGGATCGGCGGCGGTCAGGCGGTGAAGGTTGGGGAAAAGTTCGGCTTGCGGGTAACGAATCTGACGACGCTGGATCAAATGATTTTGGCCATGGCGGGGAAATAAGAGTGTGGAACCGCAGATAAACGCCGATGGACACGGATTAAATCAATTTCTTTGCCATCGCTAGCGCCTCTTCTTTTGTTTGGATTAATTCATTTAATTGGGCGTCGTACACTTCGTCCAGGATTCGCTGATAGGCGGGTCCGGGGGTTAATGCTAGTTGGGTGGTCAGGTCCTGGCCGCCGAGAAGAGGGGGGTGTTCGAGGGAAGCGGGAGAAATTTTACCGGCCTGGCTCAAGAGGTGGTCGAGATTTTGTTGCGGTTCCAAACCTGCTTTGACGCGGGCTTGATAGAGATTGACGAGACCCTCGTATCGTTCGTAGATCATCAGGCGTTTGATATGAGCCAGGGACAATTGATCGGCTTGGCCTAAGAGAGGCAATAACTGGACCAGCCAGACAGTTCGCATCCGCTCCTGGTTGCTGCAAGTGAGTTGGCGGCAGACCTGGTCGGCGGTTTTAGCGGAGGCGGTGTAATGTGACAGACTCATCCGGGATCGAATTTGAATATTTCCGGTTGGCCTAGCCCACCCTACGAGATGTAATAATCCAGCCAGGACGGTTTCAAACTGGGTTTCATCCGGTAAATGATTTACCACTTCAAGCGTCTGGGTAAATGCGTCGGTTGGGAGGGTGTGGACCTGGGGCAGGATATATTTTAGCAAGCCGAGTTCGTCGGCCAGTTTTAATCCGATCGCGCGGCGCGGAGAGGAAAAGAGTTTTTTAAATTCTTCGAGAATGCGCTCGGCGCTGATTTTGACGATTTCTCCAGCCAGTTGGCGAATGGCTTGGGCGGTGGCGGTTTCGATTTGAAAATCGTTTAGCTGGCCGGCGAAGCGGATTGCCCTGAGCATTCGCAGGTGATCCTCTCGGAATCGGGCCTCCGGCTGACCGATGGCACGGATGACGCGTTTTTCGATATCCGCCTGGCCGCCGACCAGGTCGATGATTTTTTCCTCGATCGGATCGTAGTACATTCCGTTGATGGTAAAATCCCGCCGTTCGGCGTCTTCCTGCATCGATCCGATACGGACGCTGTCCGGATGCCGGCCGTCGGAGTAACTCTGGTCGGATCGGAAACTGGCCACTTCGATCCAGTGGCCGCCCAATCCCACCAGCACCACGCCGAACTTCGCACCCACCAGCAGCGTTCTGGGAAATAGCTTGATGACCTCCTGGGTTCGGGCGGAGGTGGTAACGTCGTGTTCTTCTTTGGGATTCTTTCTGCCCAGCAGCATGTCCCGCACGCATCCGCCCACCAGGTACGCTTGATGTCCCTGCGAACGAAGCTTTTGAATGATTTCAATCGCCGCCGTTTTGTTGTCCACTTTTTTCATACAATTTAATATTATAGTAATTCTCTAAACTATGGAAGGAGAGAAAAATTGAAAGCGGCAATTGTTTCGACCGGCGATGAATTGATTATCGGGAAAACGCTCGACACCAATAGCCATTGGCTGATCAACCAACTTACGGATTTGGATGTCGAGACGATCTGCTGTCTGACCGTGGGGGATGACAAGTCTCGGATCATCTGGGCGTTGCGTCAGGCGATTGAGCAGGCGTCTTTGGTCATCCTGACCGGTGGGCTTGGTCCGACCGATGACGACCTGACGCGGTTCGCCCTGGCGGAACTGGCGGGTGTGGAACTATTTGAGCATAAAGAATCCCTCCGGAAGATTGAGGATTTTTTCAAATCCCGAAATCGGCCTATGAACGAGCGCAATCGTATTCAGGCCATGATGCCAGAAGGGACCGAGGTTCTCGCTAATCCCGGAGGAACAGCTCCGGGGATAAAAATGGCCATCGGGCAAACTACGGTTTTTGCGATTCCGGGCGTGCCGCGGGAAATGAAGCAGATGCACGAGTTTTACATTCAACCCTGGTTGAAAAATCAGGTTCGTCAGAAAATTTCCCGCCGGCGATTGCATTGCGTCGGGATCGGCGAATCCGATTTGGTGCATCGGATTGACGACTTGGTGGTTGCCCAGCCTGAAGTGACCTTCGGAACCACCGCCAACGAGGGAATCATATCCATCGGCCTGGCGTGCAAAAATCAAAACGCGATGGACAGCTTGGAACAATCCATTCGGCAGCGACTCGGGTGGGCGATTTTCGGTTCCGATAACGACAGCCTGCCCGGCGTGGTGGGTCAATTGCTTAAAGAGCGAAATGAAAAACTGATCACTGCCGAATCCTGCACCGGGGGTTTGATCGGAAAAATGATTACGGACGTTTCCGGCAGCAGCGATTATTACCTTGGTGGGTTTATCACTTACAGCAACGAAGTAAAGCATCGGGAACTTTCGGTTCCTGCGGAATTATTAAAAGTCTACGGTGCGGTAAGTTCGCCGGTTGCGGAAGCGATGGCCAAAGGTGCCTTGGAAAAAACCCAGGTCGACTGGTCTATCTCCGTTACCGGCATCGCCGGTCCCGCCGGAGGCAGCGAAACAAAACCTGTCGGACTTGTTTACATCGGTCTGGCCAATCGCCGGGGATTTTGCGAGGTCAAAGAATTTCGCTACGGCAATCCTGGCCGTGAGGCGGTTCGGATTCGTTCCGCCCTTTCCGCCTTGGATATGCTTCGTCTGACTTTATTAGCGAAAGCGTAAAAAAGATGACTGTTCAGACCACCCATTGTGCCACGGTCGGCTTGTCCGACCGTGCTCTGAAGACACGGCTGGACAAGCCAGCCGTGGCACAATGTCGGAAGGTTCTGGGCGATTACAAAAAATATTGCTGATTATTTCGATTGACAATATCGCAAAAGAGGTGTAATATATGGAAGAGAAGAATTTATTTTTATATTTTTTGGCAGAAAACAAAAAACTGTCGTAAAATAAAAAGCCTTATCAAAGTTGAAAGGAAGGAGCAAGTATGTCAGCAAAACGATTGGACACCATCGCCATTCACGAGGGCCAGGTTCCCGACCCCACTACCGGGTCGCGGGCTGTCCCTATTTACCAAACCACTTCTTATGTTTTTAAAAGCACCGAACACGCCGCCAATCTCTTCGGTTTGAAGGAATTTGGAAACATCTATACCCGGATAATGAATCCGACGACCGATGTCTTTGAAAAACGGATGGCCGCCATCGAAGGCGGAACCGGCACCCTCGCCGTTGCATCAGGGATGGCTGCCATCACTCTGGCCCTTCTCAATATTACCCAACTGGGTGACGAAATCGTCGCCGCCAACAATCTTTACGGCGGCACTTATCAACTTTTCCATTACACCTTCCCCAAAATCGGCAGGGAGGTCAAATTCGTAAATTCCCAGGATCCCGCCGCTTTCAAAGCCGCTATTACCAAAAAAACTCGCGCCATATACGCCGAGACCATCGGCAATCCCAAGCTTGATACTCCCGACTTTGAAGCCATCGCCAAAATTGCGCACGATGCCGGCATTCCTTTTATTGTCGATAATACCGTCGGTGTCGGGCTAACCAGACCCATCGACTACGGCGCCGATATCACAGTTTTGTCGGCCACCAAATACATCGGCGGTCATGGAACGTCCATCGGCGGGGTTATCGTCGATGGCGGAAAATTCAAATGGAACAACGGAAAATTTCCCGAATTCACCGAGCCAGATCCCAGCTACCACGGTTTGGTCTACTGGGACGCTTTTGGTAATTTTGATAACAAGGTCAATATCGCCTTTATCCTTAAAGCCCGCGTCCAGCTCCTCCGCGATATCGGAGCTTGCCTTAGCCCCTTTAACGCGTTCCAGTTTCTCCAGGGACTGGAAACTCTCCCTCTGCGGGCACGAAGGCACTCCGAAAACGCTTTGGCCATCGCCCACTATCTTAAAAAACATCCACTGGTCTCCTGGGTCAACTATCCCGGTCTGCCCGAGCACCCCAGCCACAAGACGGCCGTGAAGTATCTCAAAAACAATTTCGGTGGACTCCTCGGATTCGGAATCAAAGGCGGACTGCAGGCAGGCAAAAAATTCATCGAATCGGTTAAACTTCTTTCGCACCTGGCCAATATCGGAGACGCCAAGACTCTCGTCATCCATCCAGCGTCGACCACGCACCAGCAGTTGACTCTCGAGGAACAAAAAGCCACCGGCGTTACTGAAGATTACATCCGTTTGTCCGTCGGTCTCGAGGACATCGAAGACATCAAAGAAGATATCGACCAGGCATTAAAAGCAACGGCCGCTTAAAATGATTGGACGCTCTTTGCTAAATATCGTAGTTTATAATTCTTAGTGCACAGCATTTTGGAAGTACGGTTACATATTCCGGGGTGGCATGGGCAATCCTTATTGCCCATGCCACCCCAGCAGTGGGACTTTACTGTACTAGAATTATGAACTACGAACCATTTTTGGAGGACGCAAAAAAGTGAAAATCGCAAACGACATCACGCAGTTGATCGGTAACACTCCACTGGTCTGGCTGAACCATCTGACTGATGGTCTGCCTGCTAAAATCGCCGCCAAACTTGAATTTTTCAATCCCGTCTCCAGCGTCAAGGACCGGGTCGGACTGGCCATGATCGAGTCCGCCGAAAAACAGGGGCTGATCAATCACGACACCATCATTCTGGAACCTACATCCGGAAACACCGGCGTCGCCCTCGCCTTCGTCTGCGCCGCCAAGGGGTACAAGCTCGTCCTGACCATGCCTGAATCCATGTCCCAGGAACGGCGGAAAATCCTCACCGCCTTCGGAGCCAAAATCATTCTCACCCCCGCCGCGGAAGGAATGACCGGAGCCATCAACCATGCCAAAAAACTCGCTAGTGAAAACCCCCGGTACTTTATCCCCCAGCAGTTTGAAAATCCCGCTAATCCTGAAATTCACCGCAAAACCACTGCCTTGGAAATCTGGCGTGACACCGACGGCCAAGCTGACTTCGTCGTCGCCGGGGTCGGGACCGGCGGAACGATCACCGGGATCGCTGAAGTCATCAAACAGAAAAAACCGTCCTTCAAAGCTATCGCCGTCGAACCTACCGACTCTCCTGTCCTATCCGGCGGAAAGCCCGGTCCCCACAAAATTCAGGGGATCGGCGCGGGATTTGTTCCTCGCGTCCTCAACCGGGACATTCTTGACGAAATTATACAAATCGATACCACCGAAGCCTTCCAAGCCACACGCGACTTGGCCAGAAAAGAAGGAATCTTCGCCGGAATTTCCTCCGGGGCCGCTCTTGCCGCGGCGGTAAAAGTCGCGCAACGACCCGAAAACACCGGAAAATTAATCGTCGTCATTCTCCCTGACACCGGAGAACGATATTTGTCCACACCTCTCTTCGACGAACCATAAGGCCATTTTGACAATGAATCATTGACAGAATTCGCCTGGTGGTCTAAGATCAATCCAGGTTGGAATTTTTGTGAAATTAGGAAGAAGCTGCCGTGAGTCAATCGTTCGTTCATCTTCATGTCCATACGCATTATTCATTGCTGGATGGGGCTTGCCGGCTTGAGGATTTGTTTTCCCGGTGCAAACAGCTTGGGATGAATACGCTGGCGATTACCGATCATGGTAATATGTTTGGGGCGATTGAATTTTATACCAAAGCACAGGCGGCGGGGATCAAGCCGATAATCGGGTATGAGGCGTACATCGCGCCGGGGGATCGGCGGGAAAAAGAGGCTAAGGGGATCGACGAGGCGTCTTACCATTTGCTGCTGCTGGCTCAGAATTTTACCGGGTATAAAAATCTTTTGAAACTGGCGACTACCGCTTATCTGGATGGTTTTTATTACAAACCTCGGATCGATAAAGCTGTTTTGAAAGAACTTAACGAAGGTTTGATCTGTACCAGCGCGTGTCTGGCGGGAGAAATTTCCGATAAGATCATGCGTCAGGATTTGGCTGGGGCGACGATGGTCGCGGAGGAATACGCGGCCATGTTCGGCGAAAAGCGATTTTTCATCGAACTGATGGATCACGGGATTCCGGAGCAGAAATTCGTCAACGAGCAGTTGGTGGATATCGCCGATAAGCTGGGCCTGGGCCTGCTTGCCACCAACGATGTGCATTACCTGAATCAGGAAGACGCCCGTGCCCATGAAATTCTGATGTGCGTCAATACCGGTAAAAAGCTTACCGATGAAAAACGTCTGACGTTTGGGTCGGACAAATTTTATCTGCGCAGCGGCCAGGAAATGGCGGAGGTTTTTAAGGCCTATCCCCAGGCTCTTAGCAATACGGTCCAACTGGCTCATCACTGCAATCTTGAACTGGATTTTAAAAAACGTTACGCCCCGGTTTACCATCCGCCGGAGAAAAAAAAGCCTGACGATTACCTGCGGGAGCTGGTATACGAACAGGCAGAAAAACTCTACGGCGCGATTACCGACGATATCCGCAAGCGGATCGATTACGAGCTTCAAGTGATCTGTTCGAAGGGTTTTTCCAGTTATTTTCTCATCGTCTGGGATTTTGTCAACTTTGCCCGCCAAAATGGGATTCCCTGCGGTGCCAGGGGCAGCGCATGCGGAACGGTCGTCGGGTATTGCCTGGAACTGAGTAACGTCGATCCGTTGAAATATGAATTGTATTTTGAGCGTTTCATGGACCCCGAGCGAAACGATATGCCCGATATCGATATGGACATGTGCCAGACAAATCGTCCGCGAGTTATCGATTATGTCCGCCGGAAATACGGGCATGTCGCGCAGATTGTAACGTTTAATACGATGGCGGCTCGGGCGGCGATCCGGGACGTCGGGCGAGTGATGGATATTCCTTTGTCCCAGGTGGACCAGATTGCCAAGAAGGTTCCCTTTGGCGCGAAGGTTACGCTTCAGGACGCGCTGGACACCGAACCTGATTTAAAGAAGCTCGTCGCGGAAAATCCTCAGATTAAAGATTTGATGGACGTGGCCCTTCGGCTGGAAGGGCTGGCGAGAAATTCCAGCGTTCACGCCGCCGGCGTCGTGATTGCCGATGTCGCACTGGAGGAACTGGTTCCACTTTGCAAAAGCGGGGACGATATTCTGACCCAGTACGAAGGGACGATTGTTGAAAAAGTCGGCTTGCTCAAGATGGATTTTTTGGGTCTGCGGACCCTTAGCACATTGCAGCGGACGGTGGACCTTATCGAGCAGCAGTGCGGGAAGAAAATCGATTTTGAGAATGTTCCTCTGGAGGATCCGAAGGTATTTGAGATTTTCTATAGTGGGCGAACCAAGGGGATATTCCAGTTTGAATCGGACGGGATGCGCGATTTGCTGATGCGGATGAAACCGGACCGGTTGGCCGATTTGATCGCCGCCAATGCGCTGTATCGGCCGGGACCGATGGTTCTGATCGACGATTATATTCAGCGAAAACACGGAACGACCTGGCAAGCTCCACACGAAATCGTCAAGGAAGTCCTCAAAGACACGCATGGCATTATGGTCTACCAGGAACAGGTCATGCGGCTGTGCAATCAGTTGGGCAATATTCCGATGGGCCGGTCGTATAAGCTCATCAAGGCAATCGGCAAGAAGAACGAGGAGATCATTTCCGCCGAGCGCGACGCATTCCTGGCAGGATGCCGGGAAAACGGGGTGGCGAAGGACAAAGCGGAAGAACTGTTTGATTTGATCAAGCGGTTCGCCGGGTACGGTTTTAATAAATCGCATTCCACCCGCTACGCTATGATTGCCTATGAAACGGCGTATTTAAAGGCGTATTATCCGCTGCAATTTATGGCCGCGTTGCTGACGTTTGAAATGGGCGATACCGATAAAATTGTCGAATACATCGATGAAGCCCGGAAGATGGGTATCGACGTTCAGGCACCGGATATCAATGCCTCCGGAGTGGATTTTACCGTGGTGTACGAAAAGGACAAGGGATTGATTCGGTTCGGTCTGGCCGCCGTCAAGGGGGTGGGATCCAAGGCGGTGGAAGCGATCGTGCAGGCCCGCCAGGCCGGTGGACCGTTTAAATCGCTCTTTGATTTTTGCAGGCGGGTGGACCTGAAAAATTTGAATCGTGGGACAATCGAATCGCTGATCAAGTGCGGGGCGTTTGATTCGACCGGCGCGAAGCGAAAAGCCATGGTCGATGGATTGGATCGTGCCCTGGAATTTGCCTCCGGATTGCAGCGTGACGCCAATGCCGGACAGATGAGCTTTTTTGACAATTTTGAAAAGCAGGCCGATGTGGTCGATGAAAAGCTCGGTAGCGAGGAATGGCCGGAGTCCGATCTTTTGAGCTTTGAAAAGCAAACGCTGGGTTTTTACGTAACGTCGCATCCGCTGGCCCAGCAGGCGGCGCTGCTTTCGAGTTACGCGACGGCCGACACCCGCAAACTCGGCGAGCTGGACGACGGGCATGAAATCGTGATCGGCGGATTGATCGAAAAAGTCCGCACCGTCGTGGTCAAAGGCAGAAACGGCAACGGACCGGCCAAGATGGCCATCGCCACGCTGGAAGATCTGAAAGGAAAAACGGAAATCGTGATTTTCCCTGATCAGTATGGGCAAGTGCAGGACCTGATTCAGCCGGACCGATTGGTGTTTGTCCGGGGCAGAGTGGACCGTCGGCGCGAGGTGCCTTCGGTTCGGGCGTCGGAAGTCTACGCGATGGAAAAAGGTCCGCAGCATTTGACGAGCGATTGTGAAATTAAACTCACCGCCATTGGCTTGGGCACTGATACGATGGACAAATTTCATGCGATCTGTAAAAAGTATCCGGGTCAAAGCAAGATTCTCTTTAACATCCGCACGAGCGAAGGCCATATCGTCGTCGTCCGGGCCGGAGATCACATCCGCATTTCGCCGAGCGGGGAATTTTTATCCGATGTGGAAATTCTCCTTGGGCCGGGTCACATACACCTCCTCGCTGGTTCCTTAACCAACGGGGGCAAACCGAGCAATGGGGGCCAGCGATTCTGGCGGGCGAAGAACGGCCAAACGGCCGACGGCGCGGCGAGGTAAGAGAATTAAATATCCAATATCCGACACTCAACACCCAACATCCAAGAAAAAAATGTCGGACTCCGAAACTACTCGTCTACTCGACTACTAGTCTACTTCTTAAACGTCGGCAGGTAATCCTTATTCTTTTTAAACATGGCGTCTACCATTTTTTTGATCTCGGCCAGGGACAGGACGGCGGCGGTCAACGGGTCGTAGGCGATGGCCTGGAAGACAAGTTGTTTGTCGCCGGTGAGGCACCCTTCGACGGCCATTTCTTCGACGGCGACGCTGATGTTATTCAGGGCGGCGCACTGCGGGGGCAAGGCGCCGACGTAAATGGGGTTAAACCCGCTTTTATCCGCATAAACCGGGACTTCGACACAGGCTCCGTACGGGAGATTTGTGATCAGGTTGGTGTTGGGGACGTTGCCGTTGAATTTAAACGGCTGACCGCCGAGCCAGGCGTTGATGATGGATGCGGCGTATTCGTGTCCTCGTTTCAGGTCCAGCGGTTCGGTGCTTGTGATCCACTTTTCTGCCTCCTTACGCCAGGTTTTTTTTCTGTCTTCATAATATTTGACGATGTAGGCGTATTCGCCCGGGTTCCAGCCGGTGCCGGTGATGCAGTATTTCTTGATCAGGTCCGGTCGTTTGCGGAACCACCAGTTGTATTCGGAATTGTGGCCGCTGGATTCGGTGACGTAGTAGCCGAGGTGCAGGAACATTTCGTTTCGGACCTGCTCTCCGTTATAGATTTTTTTATTGGTTTCGACGGCCTTTCGGATTAGGGGAATAGCGTCTTTGCGATTCCGGTCGTATTTGATATACCAGGCTTGGTGGTTAATTCCAGCACAGACGTAATCGATTTCTTCCATGGGGGCCCCGATCCATGTGGCAAGCATTTCCGCGGTGCCCTGGACGCTGTGACACAGGCCGGTGACGCGGACGTTGTTTTTTTGCTGCATGGCTCGGCAGAGCATGGCCATAGGATTGGTATAGTTCAGCAAAATCGCGTTGGGGGCGTATTTTTCAATGTCGCGGCAGATATCGAGCATGACGGGGATCGTCCGCAAGGCTCGGAAGATGCCGGAGGGTCCGCGGGTATCGCCGACGCAGGTATCGACCCCGAATTGTTTGGGAATCAGAATATCATGCCGCCAGACATCCACGTCGCCGGCGAGGATGGTGCACAAAACGGCATCAGCCCCTTTGAGAGCTTCCTTGCGGTCCTTGGTAACGATGATTTTGGCCGGATAGTTTCCTTCCCGGACGATTCGTTCCACGGATCGTTTGGCAAAATTGAGTCGTTCATCGTTAATATCCATCAACGTGAGAGTGGATCCTTCGAGCGAGGGAAACGTCAGCAGGTCCTTGACCAGCGTTCGGGTAAATCCGAAGCTACCTGCACCGATGAACGTAATTTTCGGCATATTTTTTCCTTTCCTGACAACGTTACATTTAAACGTTGGTAAATATCCTTACCAGATGTTTATATAGGTCAAAAATGATATCATATCGTTTTGGAATTGAAAAGGAAAATTGCGATTATGAGGATCAATAGATATCTAACTGGACGTTGGCGGGAGGAAGGCGGTTATCACGAGGTGCTCGTGATAGCCCTTCCGCTGATTTTAAGCACAGGGTCGTGGTCCGTTCAGCATTTTGTGGACCGGATGTTTTTGACGTGGTATTCACCGGAGGCGATTGCGGCTTCGATGCCGGCGGGGCTGCTGAATTTTACCGTGATGAGTCTGTTTATCGGGACGGCGAGTTATGTCGGCACGTTTGTCGCGCAATACTACGGGGCCCGGCGGTATGAAAAAGTCGGTCCGGCGATCTGGCAGGGCATTTATGTTGCGATGCTGGGAGCGGTGGTGGCGGCGGCGTGTATTCCGTTCGCGGGTGTTTTTTTTCGATGGATCGGTCACGGGGGCCTGGTTGAGGAATACGAGACGATTTTTTTCCAGGTGCTTTGCCTGGGGGCGGGTCCGGTGATTGCGTCGTCGGCCATGTCGGGATTTTTTTCAGGGTTGGGAAAAACGTGGGTAGTGATGTGGGTAAATATTTTTGCCACGCTGGTCACCCTGGTCGGAGATTATCTGCTGGTGTTCGGTCACGGAGGGTTTCCGCGGCTGGGAATTATGGGTGCCGGGATCGCCACGGTACTATCGGCATTTTTTTCTTTTTCCGTTTACCTGATTTTATTTTACCGCCGATCGTACAACGAAAAGTATCATCTTTTGAAGGGCTGGCGGTTTGATCGGGCAATGTTCGGTCGGCTTTTATATTTCGGATTTCCCAACGGAGTCCAATTTTTCCTGGACGTTGCCGGGTTTACAGCGTTTCTCTTTTTTATCGGCCGGTTGGGAACGACCAGTCTGGCCGCGACCAACATCGCCTTTAATATCAATACGCTGGCGTTTATGCCCATGTTGGGGTTTGGGATCGCGACGTCCATACTGGTCGGTCAAAACCTGGGGGCCAATCGACCGGGGGTAGCGGAAAAAAGCGTTTATTCCTGTTTTCATATCACGTTTGCATATATGGCGATGGTGGCCCTTTTGTTTGCCGTGGTTCCTGATCTTTTCATTGACCCTTTTGCCGCGCAGGCCCAGGCCAAGGATTTCGCTCAGATTCGCCAGACCACGATAGTGTTGCTTCGGTTTGTAGCCGTTTATTCGATTTTCGATACCTTGAACATTATTTTTGCCTCAGCGTTACGCGGCGCGGGCGATACGCGATATGTCATGATCATGATTGTATTTATTTCCTCGCTGGTGCTGGTGGCGCCGAGTTACATTGCGATGATCGTTTTGAAGAAGGGCATTTATACCGGCTGGACGATTGCCTCGGCGTATGTGATCATCCTGGGATTTTCGTTTCTGTTTCGTTTTCTGGGCGGGAAATGGAAGTCGATGCGGGTCATTGAGGAATCGGCGCCATCTTTCCCCTCGACCATCCCGGAAACTCCGACGATGGAGATTCATTAGGGACAAATAAGGCAAACGAGTTCGTCGAGGGTTCGCGGGGCGGGAGTGCCGATCAGATTGGCCGATTGAAGGATTTTGGCGTGCTGGAGGAAATACTCCATGACCTGGGGGCCATGCTCGGTTTCCTCTTCGATAGGGGACAGGTTTAATTCTTTCAACCATCGCTCGATCCGGGATTCAAAGAGGGAGCATGATCTTATGGCCACGCCGTGAGATAATTCAAAGCTTTCCAAATCGGCAAGGTTTGCCATGATCGTAACGGGAGGATGTTTGACCTCGGCCAACCTGGAAAGATTTAGAAACGCATTACGGGCATCGGCGCAATTTTTATACCAGAGGATCATGCCGTCCCGGCTGTTTAACCGAGGAAGGTCGAGTAACGTCAACTCTCCGGAGGAACATCGTTCGTAGGCTTGAATTTTACAGGCCTGGGAAAAAGAATCATTTTCCACCATCAGGCGAAGCTCTTCCGGGTTAAGAGAAAATTCCTGATGGGTGGATGTTTTTAAAAGAAAGTCACGAGTCATCCTGGTTCTCTTCGCCGCTCCTGGATGTTCCCGCCCGCGAAAGTCAGCAGGAAGAGCAGTCCGACGGCGGGAATTGAACAGGGGATACCTAACAGTCCCGATATCGTCTTGGTGATAGTGGCTCCCTGGGGCGGCACGGTTTGATTATCCTCCGTTTGGGTTGCGGCCAGGTCGAGGGGAAAATCGATTTTGACATTTTCATTTTCAATCGTAACGTCCGCGGTAACTTCCGGCAGATCGGATTGAATGATTTTTAAGGTATAGTTTCCGGACGACGCGGCCACGGGAATGGCAAAACCTCCGGAGCTGGAAGTTACCGCGTAATATTCCCCGTGATCGGGCATAACCGCGACCCCCGCCAGACCTTCGCCCGGATCGTAGAGATTATTCGCGTTGGTATCCCGATAGGCCACGCCGGTGATAAAGACGGTCTGGGTGCCGATCAGTCCGAAATCCTGGGTGATGACAAGCGGGCCGACGGCGGTGTGGGGATCGCTTTCGGAGGTGATTCCGATTCCGATTTCACGAAATTGTGTGTGTCCATCCGGGTCCAGGTCCAGGAGATTTTTTCGATGCCCCAAATCGTCCACGCCCCAGTCAATCAGGAAAGCGGCCTGGGCGTAGAAGGAGGAATAGGAGTATGCAAAGACGTTTTCGCCACCAAGGTAATAATCGTAACCGGCGTTGTGCAATCGGTCGGAAAGGGTGGAGCCATCGGAACTGCTGTGGTCCTGAAAATCATGCGTAGCCATATCCTGGCTATGATATCTGGCGGAGTCGATTAATTGCGGATTAAAGGCCAGGGGAGGTTTTTCGGCGTAAGAAGAGAATTTTTCCGTTAATTCATTGCTGTCGATCTTGTAGAGTTTCAGCCCGTTCTGAATTTTCGGGTCATCGCTGGCGAGGATAAATTTGCATTCGCCGGCAGGATTGGCCCGAGCCCGGTTGACCAGTTCCAACATGTACTGCTCCTGGTCGGTGGGTTCGCCGTGGGAATATTGCGTGGAAGGAACCGTCTTGGCGGAATCGGGAACCGCGAGTTTGGGAATCGAAGTACGCCGGATGACCGTCGCGGAGTGTGCGGTCATTGTGGGCAGAAGATAAAACAAAGAACCTGTCAATAAGATAAAACTAAAACGATACCCAACCATAAAGGATATTATATCAAATTGTTTCTTTTTTTGAAAGGGCTGATTTGAACAAAATCAGACACTTTTCAGGAGTGAGGCTTTGGATGACAAGGGTTTTTCTGGGGTTGGTTAAACCCGATTGGACGGTAATTTGTTGTTTCGGGAGGTTTAGGAGCTTGGAAAGGAACTCGACAAGGGCGAGATTGGCTTTTTCTTTTCGGGAGTGGTACCCACGGCTGTCTGTTTCTGGCTCAATCACGAAAAAACGCACAAAATTTATGTTTCATAACGGTTTCAATATCAAAACCTTATAGAAATTTTTAAAAAATCTTTCAAAAAGTTTGGTTGCGCGAAGGCGAGAAATTACGTCTTTATAATAAAGGGATAGTGTTTTTCTCAAAAGGATAAAAGTGCAATGTTGTCCATGTTTTTAAAAGAAAGCAAAACGATGAAAAGCAAGCTGTTCATTATCGGATTAATGCTTACATGCTCATTTAATTCCCAGCCAGTATTTGCAGAAACAACGGTTGAAAATTCAACATTGCAAAAAGTGTTTAAGTCCATGACGCCGTCTATTAATGACCTCGGTTTATCGGCTACCTTTGTTCGTACAGAATATCCGGCTCAAAGTCTAAAAAATCTATCTGCCGACACGAAACTTAGTCCTGATCAAACAATAATAAATGACGTGTTGGTTAATAACCAGGGAATAAAGGAATCTGTCCGTGCTTCACGAAAGGCCACGGGATTATTAAAAGAAGGCACCTTTCATCTTTCATGCAATGAAAATGGAAGCCGAAGCTATGATAGTAAAAATAAGATAGGCGTAACCTCAAGAAACTCCGCAAAGAATATAAATTACTTGTCTCATATTCTTAGTCCGGACATTGGGACGGTAAAAAGCCGGTTTATCTCCCGTGGAAAACCAGCTTTTTTGCAAAAATTAAAAACCGCCACAATTTTGGAAGAAACCAACCAGGATGATTCCATCAAACTCGAAGGGGAATACAAAAATTCAGATCCTGAACGGTATTTTGAGGTTACCGTTACGCCAAAATACAACTATTCCATTACGAATATAGTTGAATATGACAAGAACAAACGTATTTTGACTGTTATTGTTTCGGACAATTTCAGATCGATTAAAAACGATTCCTCAGAAATATGGTTACCCCAAACTATTCTCCAAAAGAAATATGTATACGACGATTATCGAGGGAACACCATGCAAATGAGCAAATTGGATATCCTTGATCCAAAGTTTATTCGGGTAGAACCATCTGATTTTGTTTTAGCCTTTCCGTCCGGTGCCAAGGTGATACAAGACAATACGCTGGGGATTAACTTTGGAGAAGTGCAAAAAATGCAGGAAACCGCAACATTACAAGCGATTAGCGAGATGGCGACCAAAACTCCTTTATCCGATGATAAAGGACAAGAGCTTATCGCACGAACTCAGAAAAAATACAAACAGGAGAGTTCTACGACTCAAAACCCAAAAACAAATACATCGCAAAAAGAAAAGTTCTTCACCCAAAACGAACGAGAGATTGCCCGAACCCTTGAAATGCCGGTATCGACCTTACGTTATGTTTTAACACGAGTGATTTGTGGATTGCTGATTATTGTTCTTGGTGGTATTGGTTTTCGCGTTTATCGAAAAAAGATGCAATTTAAAAAAACAAGAACGTCTGGGGAAGTTGAATACGTAAAGGAGGTGTGAAGAAAAACAAAAAATAAAATTGTCGTGCGAAGAAACACAATTGGAGTCGTTTTTTTTAAGAGGAGCTATACAATGAAATTTAAAAAAGGTTATTTGGCTTGTATCGGTTTTTTGTTTTTGTTTTCCTGGGTAAATCAATCAAACGCCTACACAGCCCAGGAGATTGTTGATTCCGTCATTGACGAACTTGATAATGTTGCCGATTATCAAGCTACGGTGGATGCAGATTTCTCTATCGCGGTTATTGACGATATGTCCGGCGGAACGATCAAATGGAAACGAAATAGTGGGACATGGAAAACAAGTATTCTGGGGGGATCGCCATATACATATAATAAGTCAATTTGCGATGGCACCGGATATAATATTTATGACAATTCCAGTGATCCAAATTCCTTTTATTATGTATCCGTAAGTGGCCAGGCCCCTTTTATCCGTGGACAAACTGCCGCTGATATGTTCAATATGGAGAAGATTCTCGGCGTCGAAACCTGGTCGAGAGATAATGATACCGTTACCGTCAATAATGTTTCCTGCTATCACGTGTATACGTCAAAATCGAGCGATAATTATGAAGTATGGATCGATGAAGCGACAAGAACAAAAGTTATTCGTTCAAAATGGATAGCGGGTGGAGATGATCCACACTCTTGGGTGCTTGATTATAGCGATTACACCGATGTAGAAAATACGGCACAATTTCCGGGGACAATCGTTGCAACACGTTACGACGACAGCGCGGAAGAATATTCCATTACTTGGACGTTTAGCGATATCAACATAAACGAATCTTTGGCGGATTCGATTTTTCAAATCCAAACACCATAATTTCCATAAACACATTTAAAAGTGAGGTTAAAATGATTACAGTGAAAAAAAACTTAGGACGAAAATGTGTCCTTTCTTTGGCCATGTTTGTTGTTTTATTGATCATAAGCTTATCTGGGAGTTGTCAGCAACCCCAACGGCCTCAGCCAATTACTCCTACGTGTTACCATCATATGGTTCAGAACGTTATATGGTGTCGAGGTATAGATTGCAATGGACACTATTATTTTTATCAACTTACACGCAATCAGTGTGAATATTGTGGATATCCTTATTAATAATTAAGGGTGTAGTTTCCATTTTACGTTGAAAATTTGAAAAACAGACCCCTTCTCTTTAGGATGTAACTTTCTGAAACAATGGAGGTTACAGGCCCAAAGGAAAGGAGTCCGAAATGATTGTACCAC
>Ga0265292_1000278_pt1 | contig 85533 bp, 80 predicted proteins | sample Munlanlewell296A_FD_189080 | JGI IMG/M metagenome (GOLD analysis project Ga0265292, IMG submission 189080) | Leachate microbial communities from a municipal landfill in Southern Ontario, Canada - Leachate well 296A | ecosystem: Engineered > Solid waste > Landfill > Unclassified | place: Canada...
CTTTGAACAGATCAGCCACCTTACGTGCATCTTGCGCTGATAGTTTCTTGTTCTCTTTCAGCTCTTCGAAGTTCTTCGCTCCGTATTTAGCGTAGATTTCTTTTATCTGGGCAGCCAGCTTATCGGCATAACGCCTGACCGAAGTCGGCAAATCCTGCCGACGGATGTGGGAGGTGGCGAGATTCGGGGCGGTTTCGAAGGGGTTAGAGTTCATGCTGTCCGCAGTTTATGCCATCGAAGCCACGGAATCAAATTAGGGGGGGGTCACGCGTTTTGCATCCAACCCTTCTGTCATCCTCGCCACCGCAAGCGTAGGGGCAATTCATGAATTGCCCCTACGTGAATCTGAATCGCTTCTGGATCCCCGCTTTCGCGAGGATGACAGGGGGGAGCGAGGGAAGAATGGGGCGCGGAAATAACCGGGGGGGAATAACGACAGATGTTTATTCCGTCTTTAGTCACTCCATCTTTCTGAACCCGCGCCCGCCCTATGGAAACGGCCTGAAAGACAGCACGTCTCGTGTCTCCGTGGACGTCAGCGATCCCTTGCCCGCCATCACGCATACGAGTCGGTTCACTTTTTGGTCTTCTTTGCGCAGCATGGAGACCATGTCCCCTTTCAGATCAGCTAATTTATCGTCCAAATAGCTTTTGGTGACCATGGTGGCTTTGATGGACACTATATCTGACTTCATGCTGCCAATCTCCGTTTTCATGCCGCCGATTTCAGACTTCATGCCGCCGATTTCAGATTCGATTCGGTCGAACCTCTGGTCAACTTGACCGGCGAATTCGCCGATCGCTTCCAAAATTTCTTGTTTGGCTGCGTCCTCCATATTGATTCGTTATGGGAATGGTCTAAAAGACAGTACTTCCTTGGTTTCTGCGGGCGTTAACGACCCCTTGCTGGTCATCACGCACACGAGTCGATTCACTTTTTGATCTTCTTTACGTAGCATCGAAACCATATCGCCTTTCAAATCCGCGAGCTTATCATCCAGATAGCTTTTAGTGACCATAGAGACTTCCATCCGACCCACGCGGCCTTCGATTTTATCGAACCGCCTGTCGACTTGTTCGGCAAAGGAGCCTATCGCTTCCAAAATCTCTTGTTTGGCTGTGTCCTCCATATTGATTCGTTATGGGAATGGTCTAAAAGACAACACGTCCTGCGTCTCGGCGGGCGTTAGCGATCCTTTGTCGACCATCACGCATATGAGTCGATTCACTTTTTGATCTTCTTTACGTAGCATCGAAACCATACCGCCCTTTATGTCAGCCGACTTGTCGTCCAGATAGCTTTTGGTGACCATGGAAACCTCGATTCGGCCCACGCGGCCTTCAATTTTATCGAAACGTTTATCGACTTGCTCGAAACGCTCATCCATATGCTGGGCCAAGACTTGTATGGATTCGGCGATATCGGCCACGGATTCCGAAACTCCCCGGATATTGGAATTCAAGGTTTTAAAATCCCGCGATGATATTTTTGAAAGCTCCTCCATATATCTAATTGCTACCACGGTCACTTTAGATGCGCAATATCTCTATCGGCTGTGGATAAAATTATCATTTTAAGATTATGTCTAACCCCTCCGTCTTCCTGAATCCGATGCGGTCAGGGGCTTCGTCGCCGAGGTTCAAGGCTTGGCCGAAGACAATCGAATCGTCGCCGTAGCGATCGCGGATCTTATCCATGGCTTGCGACGCCAGGCGCCGCCGGTCATGTGTACGCGACCACGAAGACACGTTTTCATCCAAACGCCGTTGGTCGGTGGGCGGCGACAGATTGACCAGGGTCACGGCCAAAAAATTTATGCGCTCGCCGTGCCACATCTCGCGCAAAAGCTCGGTGGCCGCGCCTACGAGGGTGAATGAATCTGAAGCCGGTTCGTCCAACAGCGTGTAGATGGTCCCGCCTTCGCCCGGTCCGGGAGTCCAAAACGAACCACGGACATCCGGGGAAACAAAATTCACCTGCAGGCCATACGGACCGGGCCGGAATCCGACCGAGACATGCACCGCGCCGGCTTGTAGATCCAGCGCGCGCAAACGCCGACCCGCGCGCTCGGTCAAACGGATGAGCGTGGCCAGGACTTTGCCTTCTTTATTCACGCGATCCGGCACGCAATATGAGTGGCCGATGGATTTGGGCGGCTCGGCACCATCCGTCGCGGTGATTTTCTCGAACTCCATGGCGTGCAGGCGACACCATAGATACAAGCCATATTTGCCGAAAGCGCGCATCAGATTGCCTACCGGATATTTTTTGATCTCGAGCAGCGAATGGATGCCTAGGCGCTCGAGCCGCCGCCGGATGCGCGGCCCGATGCCGCAGACATCCTCCAAATCCAATCCGGCCAAGACTTCGTCCAGATTATCTTGGTCTATGATGACCAGGCCGTTGGGTTTTTCGAGCTCTGACGCGGTCTTGGCCAAAAAACGCGTGGGTGCGATGCCGATGGAGCAGCGCAACCACTCCCCCACTTCGTCGCGGATGCGCAAACGCGCTTTGCACAATGCCCAGGCCGCCTCGGCCGCGTCGCGATACCAGCCCGTAAGGTCCAAAAACGCTTCGTCGATGGAATAGTGCTCGACTTTATCCGTGAGTCCGTGCAGGATGCCGAAGACGCGCGAGGTCACGGCGCGATACTTAGGCGGATCGTTTTGCACGAACACGGCGCTCGGGACTTTTTCCCGCGCTACTTCGACCGACATCCCCACCTTCATGCCCAAACGCTTAGCTTCGATGGAGGCGGCGATGACGCAACCTTTTTTATGCAAATAAGCGCATACGCCCAAAGGCCGACCGCGCAAGGTCGGGTTGGCTTGCTGCTCCACGGAGGCAAAATACGAATTCATGTCCACGTGGGCGATGAGTTTGGTTGAAATTGGGGGCAACATAATGGATAGGCCATCGGTCGACGCGCGGTACGTCGGTCGCGAACGACGTACTGAAATGATACTTTGTTTTTAAGCCGTCATCTCAAGCGCAAATGATTCAGACAGATCGTTCCAACGGGGATTAAGGGTCGAAATAAGCCATTCTTTTTTATCCCGACTCCATCCTTTGAGCTGTTTTTCTCTTTCAATCGCCGAGATCACATCCGCAGTCGTCTCGAAATAAACCAGCCTATCCACCCGATATCTATCCGTGAAACCAGGCAAGACATGAGTCCTGCGTTCCCATAACTTCCTCCGCAACTCGTCGGTCACGCCGATATACAGCACGCTGCCGATGCGGTTGGTCAGGATGTAGACGAAATACCCCATACCTCCACCGCTGCCACAAATCGTAAAATATTTCAAGAGCCGAGCCCGCCATTCCGATTGGTCGTGGCGACATTTAATTTAAAGGACGGCCATTTCTTCGAGTCTCCATTCGAGGCTATCTGTCGAAAAGGATAATCTGAAGGCATCGCCTGAATCGTCGGAGACGGAAAAGAAGAAGATGCGCTCTCGCCCGCGGCGCTCGCTATGCACCAAGTTCACCTTCTTCACCTGATAATAACGACCGTCCCACTTGAAGGTCATGGGCTCGACCCGCTCTTTCCGAAAGGCGACCAAGACGTCGATCGGCTGTGACGGTTTAGAATACATAAATAGGAATTGTCTTTCTTAAACAAGCCAACGACCAGGGAACTACACCTAGAGCTTCTTACCCTTCTTTATTCGGATTTGGATGCGGATAGCAACACTTCACGGAGTCCAGATACTCTACGCCGCAAAAATATTTGCAAATCGACACGTTCTTGATTGCGCATTTGTGTCCGTTCGTACCTTCAGCCTTATTCCAGGGGCACTTATCCTGCTTCCAGGATATTTCGCCCTCCGGCGTCGCCAAGTCGATATCCATGTTTGCCCCGTCCAATTTTATTATGTTTTCCTCGTTCATATTTATGCGCGCTACAGGCTATATGCTTCTTGGCTATCTCATCGAATACTGTCGGATGACCGCCCGTACCACGCCTTGGATCAACGGGTCGTAGCAATAAATAGGCTTCATCGTGGAGTTGGCGGGTTGGAGGCGGATGCGGTCGCGTTCGCGATAGAACTTTTTGAGCGTGGCGTATTCATTATCCAGGAGCGCCACCACCACCTCGCCGTTTTTGGGCGAAGGATTCCTTTCGACCACCACGTAATCGCCGTCGAAGATGCCATCTTCGATCATGGAGTTGCCTTTGACCCGCAGCACGTAAGAATTCGCGGAGTTGGGCACGAGTTCGACCGGCACGGCGTAAGTCTCGTGCTCCTCCACCGCCTCGATAGGCGCGCCCGCGGCGATCAATCCTTTAAGCGGCAACATGACGCTTTTGCCCCACTGCACGGCTTTGTCCGTCGGTTCGAGATTGCGCCCCTCACCATTGCTTTTGAGGAAGCCGCGCTCGCGCAACGCCTGGATATGTACGTGTACCGTCGAAGGCGAGGCTAAATCCAAGCCTGACGCGATCTCGCGGAACGACGGCGGATAACTTTTTTCGTTGATGAAGTTGACGATGTAATCCAAGACTTCTTTTTGTTTGGGGGTTAAGGGGGGCATAAATCAATTACGAATTACGAATGCCAAATGCCAAATTTTTGTGGCCTTCGGCTTTTATTCATGAATTTTCAAGTCTAGATTTTAATGTCAGTTGTATCTTTGAAAGAATACGACATAGTTCTTCGCACTTTTCATCCAATACCCTTGCGTCTTCTTCTTTTAGATAACCGCTATCATGCAATAATCGCAACCAATAACGAGTCTCTCTGGCTTCTTTGTAAGCAATCGTCATCTTGGTAAAAAAATCTCTATCTGATTGCCCACCTATAGCCTCTTCGACATTGGCGCCAATCGATGTCCCGCTGCGCAGCAATTGTTTTGATAACACGAACTCTTTTTGTTCGCCCACCAACTTCTTATAGAGATGGACCGTGGCCAAAGCGAATTCATAGCTTTTATCCTGTATTAAATTACCCTTCATAAATTCGTCATTTGGCATTTGTAATTTGGCATTACCCCTATACGAACAAAAATAGAACACTTGCAAAAGCCCGTCAAGAGGCGGAAAATGCAAGGAATATGGAGCTTAAGCGATTTTTTATCCCCAGCACGAGGCTCGGCGGGTTGGAACGAGAATCTGAAATTGTGTTTTTTCTTCACACATCGTTGCTCTGCCTCTACTCTACCGATTGAATTTAACTTAATAGCCTCTGCCTGAAACTATGGAAAAATTTTTACCCGCGAAACCGGAACAGAAAGAAAGTGAAGGTAAATTTTCAGTCGAAAGAAAATTCTCGGTGATGCACTACGAAAGTAAGTGGCCTCCGTACGATCAAAGAGAGCGCGGGGTGAAACCGGAAAAAAAGAGCGGGTCCATGGGCGATTTATTGAACAAAAAAATAATCCGTGGAATGCGCGAGGAAATTTCAAATAAACTGTTTGCCTCGATTGAAGAAATAAAAGAATTCATCACTCATTTTTTGAATCAACGCGTCACTGAAGATGATTTTGGAGAAATGGCCAGCGTCAAACCCACCCTGACGGAAAGATTCGGCCGAGGAAAAAAATTCGTCGAAATAACCGTGCAATGGCTTGATCCGAACAAAGACAAGCCGGAATATCAAGACCCCAAAGATCCGTTCAAGTCAATCGCCAGACATGCAAACGATCCCTGGTTTTCCGTCAAAGTTGTCGAGAAACAATAAAACAAGAGGCGGAAAATGCAAGGAATATAAAAAGGAGTGCCCTAAAGCCAAATATGGCTATGCGAAACCGAACGATAAAAAATAATCATAATTCCATGGAACTCAACCGACTCCAAACCGAAATCTACAAGATATTTTTAAGCAACTCCAAACGCGATAACCTCAAAGTCGACGAGGACTATCTGGTCATGAAAATCAACGAGGAACTGGGCGAATTCGTCCAATCTTATCTGGTCCACAAGAAAAGATGCCGACCGGAGAAATATCTGGATCCAAAGGAATCGCACCGCGAGATGGCCAAGGAGCTCTCGGATGTGGTCGGCTTGGCTTTCGTGATTTCGAAGATGCTGAAAATCGACCTGGAGGAAGCCCTGGCCAAGAAATGGATAACCCGCGAGTGGATAAAGACATGATCGAATACAACGACGGCACGCGCCGGGCGGATGTCAGGCCCGGGTTGCATGTCTTTATCGTACTGAAACAGGACCAAGGTTCCGGGAAATTGACCGAGGGCGTGGTGCAAGACATCCTCACCAGTTCTCCCATTCATCCGCGCGGCATCAAAGTCCGTCTGGAAACCGGCGAAGTCGGCCGCGTGCAAGCCATCCAACCGTTGGATTCGAAGGGTTGAGGGCCTGAAGAACAAGCGCCGAGACGCCGTGGAATTACGTGTTATACTTTCAAAAATCTTATGTCCAAGCCCCTTGCCTTCAATCCATTCGCCGCTTTGAACCAGCCTAAAAGCGGCGAGCCGACCGTCCCGCGAGCGCTCGACGCCAAAGCCCAGATGAAACGCTGGGAAAATCTGACCAAAGGCGAGATTGCGCGCCTCGCGTCGTTAGGTGCGGACAAACTCAAATTCGCCCCGGTCCACTTGCCCGCACAAATCGGCGACAAATCGCTCGACACCGTCCGCGTGGGCCTCTTCGGCACCGATCCGACCAAGGCGCGCGAAGCCTACGTCCACCTCTGGTTCAATGAGGATAAAAAAGGCGAGCGTAAATTGGAATTCGTGATCAAAGCCGACGGTCGCATCGAAGGCAAGATCCCATCCGCTTTGGCCGCTGACTTGTCGCACGAAAAAATCATGCGCGAGGTGCTCGAACAGTTCGAAGGGTTGAAGCTTGAAGGTTGGCATTTCTTGGACAAGGATGTGCTGCCGCCGGGCCAACTCGAGGAAGCGCGCGGGGCCAAGACCGGCGAACGGCGCAAAGGACCGGCGGTTCCCTCCGAAACCGATCCGCGCCGCGTCACTTTTTACGGCGAGCAGCGCCAAGCCCTGCTCAAGCTCATGACGCGCAACCGCGGCGCGTTCAACGGCTACTACGTCATCGTGTTCCCGGGCTTCGTCCTCCTCGACAACGTGGTGCAGAACAATGCCGCCTATTTCATCGACGGCACGCCGGAAACAATCGATCTGCCCATCGGCGCGGATGAAGAGGAAATCAAACGCACGGTCGAGGTCCTGCCTTTTTCTGAATGGCTGGAAAAACCAAAAAAGGAATTGCGCCGCGCCGGTTTCACGCGCATCCAACATAAAGGCGACACGTGGGAAAAACAGCTGCAGGCAGAAATCGATCGGCGTCTGGAGGCCCAAGCCTGACGGAAACGATAGTCCTTCGATGAATTCAGGAGTTATTTTCTAGACATTGGAAATTAGACATTAGTCATTTTTTTCAATATTCCCTGAGCTTGTCGAAGGGCTACCTAATTCCGACATGGTAGTCCTTCGATGAACTCAGGAACTATTTTCTAGACATTAGTCATTCTGGCCGCCTTCTACCGTCAGGGCGCATGGCATGCCACGGCGTTCGCGAACGCCGTGGCATGCGCCCCTACCCTCTATATAAAAAGTCCCGACAGGCTGCCTGTCGGGTTTTGTCATGCTTGGTTAGTGGAAGGGTCGATGGTCACGGCTCCCAAGCGGAGCGCGGCGGTCCGCGACTTTAGTTCCGCGAGACGGCGCACGATCCCGTGGAGTTCGGGCCATGTCGCAGGCGGCGCCAAGCGGGCGACGTATTCGAGTTGCAGATAGATCCGTTCGATCGCGAAGCGGCGACGCGCATCCAGGAACTTATACTGCTCGCTTTTTTCCCAAATGCCCATGACACTAAGCCCCACTTCGAGCTGCTCGATGGCGAGCTGGCGATAATCACGGCGCGACAAGATGATGCGCAGCTCGCGTTCGCGCCGCTCCGTCTCCCGCGGCGATTCGAGGAATATCCTCAAGGCTTCGACGTTGCCCTGCCAGCTGACGGCCGGCTCATCCAGCCTCTCGAAAGGCAGCTTGAGGCTGCCGTCCGGGTGACATGGAAAGATGGGGCGCTTTCCCCGCGGTGGATCGCGTCCTGCGCGCTTTTTCTTGGCCAAAGTACTTACCTCCTTATCCAGATAAACACCAAAAACCCTAAGCGTCAAGCCCATGCGGTCAATCCTGCTCTTCTATCATTCGGATGAGGTCAGGCTTTCGTCTTCTTCCGCGACAGCAGGTAAGAGTAAATGATGGGCACGATGACGACTACCAGGACGACGGGGAAAAAGGCCAACCCGTAACTCACCCAGACGACTGCCTCGATCATCGCGGCCAAGCCGCCCAAGACGAACATCCAACCGGCCAGGCGCTGGCTCTTTTGCCACACTTCCGGATCATTCAAAGTCCATGGCGTGCGCAAGCCGACGAAATAATTTTGGCGGATCTTGCCCATGTAGTTGCCCAAGACTACGAAAAGGATGCCGATGCCGAACACCACGGCACGACCCACCAGCGTGTTGTACTGCGGGTAGAACGTGACGTACATGGTGACCGCGAAAATATACGCCATGAACACCAGCAGCGCGGTCTGGATCATGTTCCACGGGCCTTTGAAGACTTCGTAATTTTCTTTTTTGGGATCGATGCGGCTCAAGAGCGGGAACAGGATGAGGAAGACGAGCCCGACGATCGGTCCGATCAAAACGCCCACCCATTTCGGGCTCCAGGCGTTGGGCGCACCGTCAAAACCCCAATGCGTCGGCACCATATCGGGCAACCTGGGATAAAGGATGAGGGCCGTGGCGAACATCGCGGCCACGATCAAGATGCGGATGATGGTGGCGCGGCTAATCTTGTTTGTCATAGTTGAAAAAGTTAAAGATTTTTTCGGCCACTTCCTCGAAGACCGACGTGTTGAGCGAATAAATGATGAACTGTCCCCGCCTCTCGGTCACGACCAACCCGGCGCGCTTCAATATATCCAGGTGATGCGAGAGCGACGCCTGGGTAAAACCAAAGTGCTCGTGGAGTTCGGTCACGGATAAATCTTTTGCCTTGAGCAAATCCAGAATTTTACGCCGACTTGGATCAGCCAAGGCTTTAAATATGCTATTCATAGATATTTGTCTATATATTAATACAAGTCTTAAACCCCGTCAAATCTTGAAACAGGTAGGTTATAGGCAGTAACCAAAACTCTTCATTTCATTCCCTCGTCCCCCCTGTCATTCCCTCGTCCCCCCTGTCATTCCCTCGTCCCCCCTGTCATTCCCTCGAAAGAGGGAATCTGAAAGCGAGCCGAACCAGATCCCCACAGGCGTAGGGGCAATTCATGAATTGCCCCTAAGTCTGCGGGGACGAGGATAACGAATGGGAATTAGGATCTCTGGTTATTTGTCCACAGCCGACTGACGCTCTTGACAACTTCTCTAAAATTTGGCAGCGGTATAAGTAAGCAAACCAAAACCTATGCCATGTAAGACAAAAATTATAGATGCAGCTGGGCGACCTTTTATCTTTCTTCTGGCATGAGGATCAAGACTTCAATTCACGTCACAAAATCTAAATCTTAATCAAAGGTCAAAAAGCTAAAAATAATTTTTGTCTTACATGGTATGCAAAAACACCGCACATCTTTACGGCGGCTGGTTTCGTGCGCCCTCATGGTCGCCACAGCCGCGCTAAGTCCCTTGAATGCTTTGGAAGTCCGAGCTGCAACGCCCGCCGTCGTGATCGGCGAGGTCGCTTGGGCCGGTTCCTCGCTCTCGCAGGCCGACGAGTGGGTGGAGCTGTGGAATCTGTCCGACTCCCCCGTCGCGCTCGCCGGTTGGTCGTTACGCGGCGCGGGAGAAAGCGGACGGACCATCTTTTTTCCCGCCGAGGCGGTGATCCAACCCGCGTCAGCTTTCGTCATCGCTAATTATTCCGCGTCCGACACCAAAAGCGCCCTGCTCTTTGCCCCGCAAGTCGTGACCACGACCGTCTCGCTCTCGAACTCCGCGCTCGTGCTCGAGCTCCGGGACGCTGAAGGCGACCTCGTGGATGCCGCGGGCGACGGCAAAACGCCTTTCGCCGGATCGAGCGCTACGCCTAAAGCGAGCATGCTGCGGCAGCCGGATTTGACCGGGCAAGATCCTTTAGCCTGGAGCACCGCGACCTCGTCGCAAAACTTAAAAACCGAAAATGCTGACTTGGGCACGCCGGGCATCTGCGACGGCTGCTTGCTGCTTGAGGCGACACCGGAACCGGAGCCAGAAGTCGCCGCCGATGCGACTTCGACCGAACCTTTGATCGACGATACAGCGACTACGACTGACTCTATCGAGTCTTCCGTTTCTTCGTCCGAGACCGGGCTGGACGAAACGGCGCTCGAAAGTGCCTCGACGACGGAAAATGCCACGGAGACCCTGCTGTCCGGATCAGCGACGACGACGGTTGCGGTCGCGACATCGACTCCGGACATCGTATCCCTGGAAATCACGGCGACAAGTACTCCAGCGACAATCCAAACGGAAGTTCAAACCGCCAGTCTTGCCTTGACCCCCTCGGCGCCAGCCCCGACGGCAGCCTCTTCGACTCCGTCCAAGCCGAACTTCGGGATGTTGCGCTTGAACGAAATCATGTCGAATCCAGCCAGCGGCAAAGAGTGGGTGGAGATCATGACTTTGGACGCGGGCAACGCCATCAATCTGAAAGGCTGCCAGCTTTTTGACGGGCAAGGCCGGATCTATACCTTCAAGACCAAGACCCTTGATCCCCTGGTGAACCGTTATCTGAAATTGGAGCTCTCGACCGCGCGCTTGAACAACAACGGCGATTCCGTTTCCCTTTACTCGCCCGAAGGCATGCTCATCGATAGCGTGACGTTCCCGAAAGTCGGAAAAGGCCATACTTGGATCCGCCATCCCGCGCAATTCAACGCCTGGGTCGAAAGCGCGCTCCCCACGCCGGGAGAAGAGAATGCCTACGCGGAGACGATGGCGACGAACGAAGCCGCATCCGATACCGTCACGCTCCCGATTGAGCAAAGCGCGACGGAAGAATCTGCGGTTTCTTCCACCCAGTTCATGCTTGAAATGACGCCGCTCGCGCTACCTGTCGCAATCAACGCCAAGACGACGGAAATTGCGCTCAAAAAAACATCGAGCAACGCCGCCAGCAAAGCAGCGACGACCAAAAGCTCCGTCAGCAAGAAAACAAAAACCGCGACGCAAACAAAAACACCAACCAAAACCAGCGCCAAGACCCCGACCGATCCGATAATCCCTTATACCTTCGATATGCTCCAAGACACCGATCAGCTGCCCCTGCGCGTCCGCCTGGAAGGCGCGGTCAGTTCGATCCCCGGCCTCCTGACCGGCCACGCCTTTGTCCTTAGCTCTGCCGCCGGACGCGGCATCATGGTCTCGGTGCCCACCAGCAAAAAACTCCCCGAGCTCGGCAGCGGCATCGCGGTGACCGGCAAGCTGCAAGTAAACGACAAGGGCATCCCGTATCTCAAGCTGCTGACCAAGGACACGTTCGTGGCGGCGGAAAAATTCGCGCCACAACCGCGCGCCGTCGATCTGACTGCGCCGTCCGACGAGGACACCTGGGCGCTCATGGCGGTCACGGGCACGGTCAAAGAAATCAGCGGGCGCACCGTCAAACTCGACTTGGGAGACGCGGAAATCCAAGTCGCGATCCGCTCGGTGGTCAGATACCGGCCGCAGCGCTTGGTCGCGGGCGACTTGATCAACGTCACGGGAGTGCTTGATCTGACCAAAGATACTCCTACCATCCTGCCGCGCGTGCCGGAGGACATCGTGCTCTTGAAACATGCCGAACCTAAAGCCCTGGCGGCGGCTCAAGCACCCGCTCCGATTCTCCCCGGCTGGACGCCTTTGGGCGCCGCCGCCGGAGCCATCGCCGTGACCGAAAGCGCCAAACATCTGCAGCGCCGGCGCAAACAAAAACAACTCGAAAAAAAACTCACCACGCTCACGGAAGGATAGACGGGACGCTATTGATTGATATTCCCTGAACGCAGCGAAGGCTCGTCTGACGAGCTCGAGCGGAGTCGAAGGGCTACCTAATTCCGACATGGTAGTCCTTCGATGAACTCAGGAACTATTTTGAAATATTCCCTGAGCGAAGCAGCAGCGCAGTCGAAGGGCTACCTTATTCCGAGCGGATTCATTCATCCTTATAATGATCGAAGACTTTGGCGCATGAAACGAGCTTGCCGTCCGCGCCGAAGATGATCTCCCACACGGACGCCCGCGGAAAAGACACGTCGTGGATAGTCTCGTAATTTTTGCCCTGCAGCTTCAAAAGCGCGCTCACCATCGGCTCTCGATGGGCGACGAGTAGGGGCGAATGATCATTCGCCCCTCCGGCTTGCTCACGCGCTTCTTCGATGACCGAAACGACACGCTCCGCCATGTGCTCCATGGTTTCGATCTCCGCATCATGCATCACGGGCGGCGGATTTCGATCATAGCCCGTGGCGGCGTTGAACTCCGTGACCAAGCGATCGAACCATTTTCCGACTTGCCACTCTTTGAGGCGGTCGTCGGACTTCAGGCGCTTGATCCAGAAGACTTCCGCCGCGATGCGCGCCGTCTCGACCGTGCGCTCAAAAGGCGAATGCCAAATCTCCGCGAACGACAGACCTGCGGACTTCATATCTGCGCACAAAGCCGCGATCTGCCTTTGGCCGCGGGCGCTCAAACGGATATCCGGCCCGCCGAACCAGTCATCGTGCTCGGTCATCCCGTGCCGCATCAAAAAAATCTTAGGCATGACCGAAATTTAACCCACCGTCGGCGTGGAGTCCAATGCTGTATCTTAATTTTGCCTTTTTGTCCGCTTCTGTTAACGTCCAAAGGCTTTTGCACTTTGGACAAGGGAGGACAGGATGGAAAAGCAGAATTGTACCGTCAGCATGCATTGCGAAGGCGCGACCGGCGGCGACCAACTCGTCAGTTTCACCTGCAGCCCCGAAGATAAAGCGCAGGCGCTCGAAGCCCTCAAATTTTTCCGGTACATCAAGCCGCCTGTCTCCAAGCAGGTCAAGCTGGTGGGACATGGATTCTATGGCGAATATTCGCGCTTCGACATCGTCCAGCGCAAGTATCATGGCGCGCACGGCTATTATATCGAATCGCTTGAGATCAAGGATGCGCCCGACGGCCGCTGCGGCTGCGTACTCCACGAATATATCGTGGGTTCAGGCCATTATTTCTACGAGTTCGAGACTGCGGAACAAGCCGACGCCGCGTACGAATGCACTGGATGGTCGTCGCCTCTCAATACGAGCGTAGAGGAACGCGTCAAAGCAATTCCCGGCTTCAAGCGCCAGGTCAAATGCGGCCCGCGCCTGCCCTGGTTCTACGCCGTCGGCGATCAGCATATCGCGGGAGACGTCGTCTTCCCCGACTGCATCATGGAGGATCCGGTATATCGTTTCGGCCGCCTCTTCGTGATCCGCGGCTACGACGGCTGCCTGCGCGTCTCCGAATGCATCGGGGTCCGTGTGGAATGTTCGCCGTACGACTCAAACAAACTGCGTCGCGTCGTCTTCTTCGAGGACGGCTTCATCTGGCGCGAGGGCGAAGGCCAGCCACCCGAACCTCTGCGCGGCGACCAGCTCTGGATCCACGAGGCCATGCTCAAATTCGAACACATGCTGGCCGGCAAGCTGGCCAACTTCGTCATCGAGTTCATGAACGGCGGCAACTTCGTGGGCCGTCTGAAGCAGGACGCCAAAAAGAACTCGCCCGGCAGATACTGGGCCAAGGTCGAGCTCATGGATGGCGCGATCCTCGAAGGCGAATTCGACTTCAGCGCCAAAGACGCCAAGCGTCACGCTTCAGTCGAAGACTACCTGCGCACTCTCTACTCCGACCGACGGCCGATGAAGAGCCTGAACGAGCTGCGGCGCAAATTCCGCAAATCCTGGATGGGCGTCTTTGCCCCTCCGGAATGAATCTACAGTCGCGCACCCCCTCGTGCGCGGCTTTTTTATTTTGCCCTTATCTCGTCATGGTATTATGCTTTAAAGACCGCACCTTCAAGTCAGCCGGAAAGGAGCCCGCCGTGGACGCCGAACACAAGAGAAAGATTGAGGAAGAGTTCGCGCACATCTCCCAAAGGCTTGATTCTCCGGAAGGAAGAATCGAGGCCGAAGCCCAAGTCCGCGAGGAACTTTCCGCCGCGCGGGAAGAACATCGCCGCTTCTTGGCGAGATCTCGGGAGCGCGGATGCTCGCGCGTCGTGTTCCGCTAGGCTAAAGGAGTCGCCCATGGACGCCGAACAGAAGAAGAAGATCGAGGAAGGGTTCTACCTCATCCGCGGCGCACTCGACACTCCGGAGGGTCAAGCCGAAGCCCAAGTCGATGTGCTCAAGGAGCTCCGCGCCATCATGGAAAAGCACCGCCGCCGTACGCGGGGGCATCCACGCGCCGTGTACATCTTGGTTCCAAGGCGCGCGCCATGACTCAAGCGCAAGACGACGAATCCCCGCATCCGCCCGACGCGACCCTCACGCCCGATGAGCGCGAAGAGCGATTCATGGAAATGTACCTTTGGCTCGACCACGAACTCGGCGACCGAGACCAAAAGGACCTCGAAGCGCTCGAAGCCTCAACGCATATCTTCGTCCGCTGAACCCACCCCCCCTGCCGCTCGGCACGGGGGATTTTTTAAAGCATCAAAAAAACCGGCTCGCGAGATTTGCGAACCGGAAAGTCATTTAGTCGTACGATGTGTCTTTGTGAGACACCTGCTGCATCCATCAAAAAGAGGCGCCTCGGGCTATCGTCGCAAGGGCCTCTACGGTGCGCTGGTCAAATGAGATTTCGATGCCGCAACACAGAGATGGCGAAGTCAGCTGCTCGCTCAATCTCTGCCGCCTCGATAGCTCCCCAACTTAGGCGAGGGCTGTACCCCTCGTAGAAGTAGGTTCGCGCGATGTCCTGAAGCGTTGGGCGCTTCGAAAACTGTTCTTGTAGTGCACTCTCGAAGGCCTTGTCAGGAAAGGAGGGGTGCAAAGGATCGTCTTCCATTGTGGCAGTCGCACAATGTGTCTTTGTGAGACACCTACTGCATCTATCCGCATCGTGGCTGTCGATGTGTTCTTCGAATTTTTCGTCCCGCTCAATTGGTTTTTTCATTTTTTCTTCTCTAGTTCGTCTTCGGCGGCCCAGTCGAAGGTCCAAGCGAGATGCCTGGACCGTCAGAGGGAAGCCGAAGGTTCATTCTTCCTGGCCTGGAATATTTTTGACGAGTTCACGATGTTCTCGTTTATCGCTTTGCTTCAAAAAAGCAATGAGATATGCACGCATGCGGCCGGGGTGCCGCTCATTAAACGCTCGTACCAGCGTCTCTGCCGCTTCATTTTCAGCGTATGTGTGTAATGGATTCATCGCTCGTGGATTTCCCCCTTTCGGAATCGGCGGTCTTGCGATGGCACCGAAGAGCGTCTCATACGCCATGAAGTAGTAGCGAAACCTGGCCGCCTGAACTACGCGCATCCCCACTGAACCGATATGCTCCTCGAACAACGAATCTGGTGTCAGTTTTGATTTCTCTTCCATTTTTCTTCCTCCTTTTTGTCCGGCCACTTAGTCGAAGGTCCAAGCGAGATGCCTGGACCGTCGGTCAGAGGGGACTGAAAATCATTAGTTTACCGCCCTGAACCAATGCGAACGTTTCGGGTGATCCTCAAGGTACTTGTCACAGATATCTCCGCCCATATCCTGAGCCTCTCCAGGAACGAGTTGGCGAAGATATCCATGAGCTTCCTCAAGATCAGAGCAATCGCGGGCGACATGTGGATCGCCATAAAATTTTCTGTAGTAAGCCGATCCGTAGTAATCAAGCCTTGCGGTCTGCTCCACATGTCGACGAAGCTTCAAGTTGTTAATGCCAAGCAACTCTGACTTTAGGCACTCCTCAAATTGTTCGTCGGGATGTGAGTTGCGTGGCCCGGCTTTACCTGTGCGCTTCTTCATCTGTCCCTCCGCTGCGGCAAGTTGTCGATGTTGGATTTTTCGATCTGGATCGACTCGCGATACAGACCGAAGGCTTTGATGACCTTGGCGTAATCCTCCGCCGAGAGATTCGACAGCTCGTCCGCGACGGACAGCCATTCGCTCTTTTTGAGTGAGTTGATGATGCCAGCCGCTTGCAACCTGGATGTCTCGCTACATGATCCGCGCATGGGAGTCTCCTTTGTCCAAAGTACACAACCAACATAGAAGCAAACGGTCATATTGTTAAATATTCTGGAATGTATTTCGGATTTAGATTAGAAATTTGCTTATTTTAGAGGAAAAGTGTATACTCATTTCGTCAATTATTTCCGACGTTATGAAAAATAATCTTCTTGCTTGGTTGACTTCGATGGGTTTGGACGAGCAGCGTTCGGCCATTTACTTGGCGGCTTTGTCGCGCGGCGAAGCTTCGGCGGCGGATTTGGCGCGCGACATGCATCTGGCGCGCACGGCCATGTACGACAATTTGCAGGCGCTGGAAAAACGCGGGCTGATCAAGACCGTCCGCCACGGCAAACGCCTGACCTATATCCCCCTCCATCCCAAAGAGCTGCTGCGCAAGATGGAAAACCAAAAAGAGCAACTGAAAGATTTGCTCCCCGATTTCCTTTCGCTCTTCGCCGAAAAAGCGGCCGCGCCTTTTGTCCAGACTTTCAACGGCCCATTGGCGTCGCGCGAAATCTTCGAAGACATCCTGCGCGTGGCGCACGACGAGTACGTTTATTTCTCCCCGCCCGCCGAGACCTTCAAACAAATCGACCGTGCGTATATCGCCAAATGGATCGGGCGGCGCGTGCAAAAAGGCATCCGCTCACGCTCGCTCCGCGTTCCGGCCAAGGAAATCAAAGATGCGCTGTTCGCCGCGGGCGAAGAACATCTGCGCCAAATCAGATATCTGCCCGCTTATGTGGATCTGAAATCGACTATCTACATTTACGGCAATAATATCGGCATCATCTCGACGAAATCCGAGGACGCGGCCTTCATCCTTTACTCGCCGGACTTGGCTTTTTCGCTGAAACAAATCTTCGAGTTCCTATGGAGCATCAGCACGGCGAAAACTTAGAATCCTTGCGCATTCAGCGGTTGTTTGTTATCTTCTAATCCGTAAAAAACACGCGGGTATCGTATAGTGGCTATTATGCGTCCTTGCCAAGGACGAGAGACGGGTCCGATTCCCGTTACCCGCTCCAAGTGAAAGGCCGACCGATGAGGTCGGTCTTTTGCGTTGTCGAGCGGGTAACGGGAATCGGACAAGAAAGAAGCCTCGACACTCGTCGAGGCTTGCGTTGTTTTCGGCCTTGACCGCTTATCGCATATTCCCTAACCTCACGCTTAGTGAATTGCCACCGGAGGAGACTGAAATGTCGCATGCACCTTCAGACCGCGAAATCCCTGACCTTTCGACTCTCACGCCAGCCGAGTACGCCAAGCTCGACAGACAAAACCTCGAGCTCATCCACCGTCTCGCATTCCGCGCGAACCAAGGACTGACGCACCGGGCCTTTGCCGACCAGTCTGTCGCCTGGATCCTCATCGCCGGTGCCCCGGGCAGGATCGTGGCGCAAGGCAAGCGTGATGAGCGCATCTCCGACGCGCAAATCAATGCGCTGGAAGAACGAATCGGACAGGTCTGCTACTTCTACTCCCGACCGGACGAGCTGGTCGAAGAGGTGCCAGCTGGATTCAAGTGCGACGAACCGCGCTTTCCTTGGGCAGCACCGCAAACAGAGCCGCTCGACCCCAGCCGGCCGATACCGATCGGCCCGTATGTCGACGTCCCGCGCCGCGCACGAGCGTCGGGTGGCAGGCCGCATCGCCTAGACTATCCCCCACTCGAGCATGACGGTTATCCTCCGCCCGACCGCATGAGACCTGCGGACCCGAACCGCTAGCCCGCACCTTCTTCCGCCCTCACCCTAACCCGCCCCACACCGGCGGGTTAACTTCTTTAATAATCCGTCGGTTTTTATGCCTCGGACGTCAGTGCTACCATGCCCGCATGGGCAAGAATCAAAATCCCGAGGAACTCGCCAAGATCCTGTTCGAATTCTCGTATCGCCACGAGATGCTAGGCGTGCCGTTCAAGCCGCGTGCTTATCAGCTCGCCTCCGAATCGGTCGGGGCGTTGGGCGGCGAAGTCGTGGAGACTTGGCGCAAAGACGGCATCAAAGGTTTGAAGAGTCTTCCCGGCATCGGCCAAAGCATCGCCGAAAAAATCGACGAGTATTTCCGCACCGGCAAGATAAAGGAATACGCGCAGATGAAAAAAAGTTTTCCCGTCGATATCTGGGGCTTGTCGCGCATCGAGGGTCTAGGCCCCAAACACATCCGCGATCTTTACGCGCATCTAAAAGTCAAAGACGTAGATGATCTGAAGAAGGCGCTGAAGGAACAACGCATCCGCAAAATCCCGCGCTGGGGCGCGAAGAGCGAAGACAAGCTCGCCCGCGGCTTAGGGCTCATGGAAAGCTCGTCGGAACGCAAACTCTTGGGCGAAATTTTGCCCGTGGCCGAAGCCATGGTCGAAAAATTGAAACGGATGAAAGGCGTCAAACATTGCGTCGTCGCAGGATCCATCCGCCGCATGCAAGAGACCGTGGGCGACATCGACCTGATCGCCACGAGCGACGACCCCAAAGCCGTCATGGATGCTTTCGTGAAGCTGCCCCAAGTCTCGAGCGTGCATGAAAAAGGCGCGACGCGTTCGTCGGTCAGGCTCGCGCTTGGTTTGGACGCGGATCTCCGCGTGGTACCGGACAAAGTCTTCGGCGCGACGCTCCAATACTTCACCGGCGACAAACGCCACAACGTGCTGTTGCGCGAGTTGGCGCTGTCCAAGGGTTTTACTTTGAATGAATACGGACTGTTCACGCTCAAGCGCGTAAAAGGCAAACACCTGCCATCGAAGCTCGTGGTATGCAAAACGGAAGAGGAAATCTATTCCAAGCTCGGCATGGACACGCCGCCACCCGAGATCCGCGTGGGCGCCGACGAAATCGAAGCGGCGCTTAAGCATCGACTCCCCGCTCTCTTGCCTTACGACGCTCTGCGCGGCGACATGCACACCCACAGCACTTGGACCGACGGCACGGCCTCGATCGAAGACATGGCTAAAACCGCCCAAGCGCATGGCCTCACCTATCAAGCCGTGACCGATCACACCAAAGCGCTGGCCTTCATCCACGGGTTGGATGAGAAGGCACTTTTGAAACAGTGCCGAGAGATAGATGCGCTGAATAAAAAACTGCGCGGCTTCACTTTGCTCAAAGGCACCGAATGCGACATCTTGCAGGACGGGACATTGGATCTCGCCGACAGCGCGCTGGCTGAATTGGATTGGGTCGGCGTCTCGATCCATTCGCACATGCGTTTATCCCGCGCCGAACAGACCAAGCGCATTCTTAAAGCCCTCGCCAATCCGCAGGTGGACTGCTTTTTCCATCCGACTTGCCGCTTGATCGGCCAACGCGAACCCATCGAACTTGATCTGGACGAAGTCTTGGCGGCGGCGAAAAAATTCCGCGTGGCGCTTGAGATAGACAGCCTGCCCGACCGCTCCGACCTGCGCGACGCCCACGTGCGCGCGGCCGTGCGCGCCGGAATCGCCATCACCATAGACACCGACGCGCATCATCCCGACCACTACGCTTTCGCCAGGCTCGGCATCGGCGTCGCGCGCCGCGGCTGGGCGACCAAAGCCGACGTCCTGAATACGCGCAGCCTGCCGCAACTCAAAAAATATCTGGAGAAAAAGAAACGGAAGTAAAAAAACCGCGATTATAGGTATCCCTTCGACAAGCCCAGGGAATATTGAAACTAGTTCCTGAGTTTATCGAAGGACTACCATGTCGGAATAAGGCAGCCCTTCGACTGGCTCAGGGAATATTCAGTTTCATGGCTCCCTTTCAGAGATTTCTCCGCTCGGCCCGTCTGACGGGCCTCGGTCGAAATGACGAGTGGGGGGGGTTGTCGTTTCGACCGATGACCTATCAAAAAAATTTAGAATGGCCGTAGGGGCGAATGATTATTCGCCCCTACCGATAGCCGATGAATCCTCCCCGGCCTCACGGCCGGAATTTTGCGGCGGTGTTGATAAAATACTGTCATCCTAAGCCTGTCGAAGGACCTTTATAAGCAAAGGACGATTGCTGCTAAAGGTCCTTCAACTGCGCTGCTGCTCCGCTCAGGATGACAGTTCCTTGTTATATTTTTGGGCTATCGCCTACTGCCTTTAGCCTATTGCCTTTTTCAAACGATTTCTTCGAACCGAATCTTGTTCTCGTGCTCCCCTGCTTCGATATGCGCGAGCCACAATTTGGTCTGCAACTCCGGCCAGCGGGTCTTTACGATATCGCGCGCCTCTTTTAGGTCACCGATGAGTTTGTTGCGTTCGACTTCCGCGTTCTCGAAAGCGCCGCGGCCGCCGTAAGCGCCGCAATCCGTATGGTTCATGAGATTGACCTCGGCCATGCCATGCAGGGTCTTCGAGATTTCGATCTGCCGCAAGGCAAAATCCCTGGTTTCCGGATTGACGATGTTCTGGGCCGCCCCCGCGATGGACACCAGGTCGGCGTCATCCATCATCCCCTTCTCTTGCATGAACTTCTTGAGCTCTGAACCGAAACGGAAATCCATGCAATGCATCAATAGATAGCGGCAGTTGTGGGACATAGGGGGAAAATGAATTTGGAATTTGGAATTTAGAATTTGGAAGCTAGAAGCTAGGTTCAAATAGTAATCGCCCCGAGGGCCGAGGGCAACTCTGTGATTCCATCGCTGCCGCTGAAGTGGCCTTTGTCTTTTTCGATGATTATCCTGGCGCCGAGTTTGTCTTTGAAAATTTCCGCGTCGCTCAACGGAACCAAAGGATCAACGGTGGGAAAAATCCCGACGAACGAGGCGGCGCGCTGCTTCACTTTTTCCCAATCGATCGGAGTTTCAAGCCAGGGCTTGGCGGTCAAAATATCTTCTTCATCCTCATTCGCAATTTCGGATAGATGAACCCAGCCGGCCAAAAATACGGCTTTACCGATTTTTTCGCCCTCACCCAAAGTCTCGAGGTATCTCAAAATGGTTTGCGCGCCGATCGAGTGGCCGAACAAAATCGTATCTTCATCCGGTCGACCAATCTGACTGCGCAAGAAATCGACCCACGTCTCTATTCTCGGCCGCAGCGGTTCCGGCATAGCTGGCACGAACACTGCATATCCGGCTTTCTCCAACTCGCTCTTCAACCACGGAAAACACCCTTCCTGCGGAGAGCCGTCCCAACCATGGATGATGAAAACGCGTTTGGACATATCAAAATTATGCCTGACTGGGCATTATCAAACCTCTGCAATGTCTTGAGCCGCAAGCGCATCTGAACTGTTCTCCCCGCATGAGGATCGGACGGTAATCGTAGGTGAGCTCTTCTCCTTTCTTGATATTCCGAGCGGCCAAATCCAAATTTCCTCTGTTCAAGACATTCGGCTCACAGCTGTGATTGAGATATTTCGTGTCATCCAAAGGATAAACCAAACGATTTTTCTTTTTATCCCAATAAGCAAACTTGCTCAAAGTCTGTTTATACCTCGGAGAGAACTTTTTGGCCTGTTCTTTTGAATAATACTTTTCCTTCTCCCCGATCCTGACGATCACCGAACCTTTCTTGATTTCCTTCTTTGCAAAAATCCCTTTGCCCTTTATACGGCTCTTTTTCAGAACTACCGGCACCATCAACATAGATTAGCGTGGCTACGAATAGCTTAACGTAGGCTTGGTGCCCGGGGTGGGACTCGAACCCACATGCCTTGCGGCGCCTGATCTTAAGTCAGGTGCGTATACCAATTTCGCCACCCGGGCGTAATTATCTTTACCCTTTGATTTTCCCAATGTTTCTTCCGCGATGTGTTGGCTGAAGACTGTGGCAATTAGGACATAAAATACGCAAGTTTACAAGCCGATTGTCAGTCTTATTTCCATTTACGTGATGCAACTCGAGAGGTTGATATCCATCTGCATTCTTTTTATTCCACCCGCATATCTCACATTTTGGTTTTTTTATCCCCGCCTTAAATAGGCGTTTTTTTAGTTTATGACTCTGGAAGGCGCTATCCTTCTTCAACACCTCCTCAAGGGATATCCGAGGAAAAGATAGCCCGTGCAAACCTTTATTCCAAGCGGCTCCTTTAAAGTGGCTGTAATCGATATCGTATTCACTCAAATAGCGCTGGACCTGAGAATAATTCCCTCCGGCCGGGACCAATCCCAAGCGCTTGATTACTCCACGAAAACTGGTGGATTTTTTCGCGGCCTCCCGAAGTTCGGCTATAGACCATTTCCGTATTCTCATGCAAACAGTATATCAAAAAGGTATACGCCTCGTAAACTAACTATTTCTGCGTATACCAATTCCGCCACCCGGGCGTGATTTTCAGCTCGCGAAATCTTGGGCGAGATTTCCCAGCTCGGTTTTTTCGGATTCCAACTCGTCCCTTAATTCCGACAATTCCATGAGTTTGGCTGTCCAAGCGTTCTTGAGCACATGATACGACTGCGTCTTGTTGTCCTCAATCACGTCATTATGCGGCACCCTGTCCTCGAGTTGCCCCAGATTGGAGATCCATAACGCAGCCGCGCCTTCGAGGTTCTCGAACGAACGCGTGTTCTTCTCCAGCATCCCCAAAACCGTCTTCTCGTATTCGCCGCGGGCCAACTCGCTCGGGTCGGCGCTTTCCATCCGGAAATTTTTCATCTCGCCCATATTTTTATGCGTTCAAGTTTTGCGCCAACCAGCTTAAGCGTGAATTGACGTCCTCCGGCATGCCGTCGATCGCCTGTTTCGTCTTTTCTCCCTGGACACGTAAAAATTCGATGCGCGAGTCGATGGCGTGCGCCTTTTGCGCGATGGCCTGCAAAGTGGCCGCGCGATGGATTTGCGGTATGTGTTGCAGCGGGCTTAGGGATGTGACGAGTTGGGATGACATAATGTGACGCCACTAGACTAGCTTAAATAAAAACAAAAAGCAAAACCATCTAAAACAAAAGGTTCTAGGTTCTGGGTGCTAGGTGCTAGGTTCAGAACCTAAAACCCAATACCCAGAACCTAGAACCTGATTCTATTCAGAGATCGCTTCGTCGTCGCTACTCCTCGCCACGGCGTTCGCGAACGCCGTGGCTCGCAATGACAGAAGGCGATCATGAATTTTTTTCGCAGTGTCTTCTAGGGATAAAAAAACGCCCGCAATGCAAGGCAGTGCGGGGCGCGATGTAGCGACTCGTCAGTCGGACGATTGGTCGCTGAACCAGACTTTCTCGACCGGCAATCCGGCGGGGTCGCTCAAGGTCACGCTGCCGACCAAATAAATCGGCGGCGTCGGACTCCAGCAGTAACGCTCGTAAACCTTGGGCCGATACTCCAGCTTTCCCGTCTCGGCGACGTCATGGATCGGCCTTTTCCACTCGAGCATGTCTTGGAAAATCTTCCCGAGACAGGCCTTGGCCGAACTTTCGAGCTGTGCTTGGGCGTCTCCACCCTTGGCTGCGAATGCGCGGACAAGCTTCTCGTCCGGGACGATGCGGAACTTGGCGCTCATCTTGGTCGCGGTGCCGCGATTCCAGGCGACATCTTCCGTGGCCTCAAAATCCTGGAGCACGACTTTGCCGCGCGAGAACGGATTCACGAAGAAGCTGCCGTCGAGATTGGTCCGACCGTTCTTCACGATGATCGGGCGGTTGCTATCCACGCTCCAGGCCTGGACGTACGAAACCGTGAACACGGTTGTCACAATCAGCAGCGGCCAAGCGATTCGCCGTGACCACCGACTGAATCCGCTATCCCAACTGATACCGACGGAGGGGAGAGAAACAGTGGCAACCAATATCGCGGAGAAGTTAAGCCAACCGTTCCAGGAGATGTATCCGAACTCATACCACCAGTTCAATAACATCAGCCCTATGAAGGCGAGGATACCCAGCGCCCTGATCGTGTACTTCACCCAACGTCTTTGCCAAAGCTTGATCGGCTTGGCCGGAGTCGCGACGGATGAGTCTGATTCCATGATCTCGCTCCTTGGAATGAACGTCGAAACCTGATGTTTCGATTGTCGCCAGCCTATATCCAATCAGCCTCGATTGTCAATAAGCAAAGCCGTCCCCGAGAACAGGGACGGCGTGGCGGTTCAGAGGCGGATCGGGCGGTTGGGAGCGGGATCCGAAGGCGGGGTGTATGGCGCGGGACGGCAATCGTCCAGCTCCGGGATTTTCACGGGCAAGATGTCCTGCGCGCGCGGCACATGCGTTTCCGGATAGTCGGAGCGCTTGAGGCAGCCGTTGAAGACGAAGCCGAGCGCAAAGCCGAACATGAGCCAGAGCACGGACAGCCCGATGATCAGACGCCAGAGTCGAGCGTCGGGACGGGCTTGAGGAGTCGGTCGGCAACGTTTCCTGACTCGCGTTTCCATCACACCTCCCTAGGGGGCAAAAGGTACTTGACCAGCAAACCATAAGACACGGGGAGAGACAAGCTTGATCAGAGATCCCGGCTCAAGGCCGGGACGACATATCTTGTCATCCCGCACTTGGATGCGGGATCTCCGGAGATTGCCACGCGCTTTTGGATTTATGCGCTCGCAATGACAATCAGGGCAGCAATTCGACTGCCACGCTCGAGTTGCGCTGGCATGCTAAAATATCCGTCGGTAGTGATAGTAGTTAGTAGTTAGTAGTTAGGGGGCCAGAATCCTAAAATGCTATCTACTAAATGCTGACTACTTGCCAAGTATGCGTTCGCCTTTCAAGAAACTTCTGAAAAAACTCGGCCCTGGTTTCGTCACTGGCGCTTCGGATGACGATCCTTCGGGCATCGCGACTTATACGCAGGTCGGCGCGCAATTCGGTCTGGGCCAGCTCTGGACCACTTTTTTGAATTTGCCGCTCATGATCTGCATCCAAGAGATGGTGGCGCGCATCGGCATGGTGACGGGCCAAGGGTTGACCGCGGTGCTGCGCAAACATTACGCCAAACCCGTGCTCTGGATCGTGGTCATGCTCGTCTTCTTCGCCAACACCGTGAATATCGGGGCGGACTTAGGCGCCATGGCGGACGCGACCGGATTGCTCGTTCCCTTCGTCCCCTTTCCGCTCCTGCTCATCGGTTTTACGGTGCTCATCCTGATGCTCGAGATTTTCGTGACTTACCGGACCTACGCCCAAATCCTCAAATGGCTGGCTTTCAGCTTGTTCAGTTACGTCATCACGGCTTTCATCGTCACGACTAATTGGTCCGAGGTCTTGCGTTCATCCGTGCTCCCGACCTTCTCGTTCGACAAAGCTTTCGTCACCGGCATCGTGGCCCTGCTTGGCACGACCATCTCGCCCTATCTCTTCATCTGGCAAGCCGACGAAGAAGTGGAGGAAGAGATCGTCGCGGGCAAGAGTTCAATCGCGCAACGGCGCAACGCATCCGCCAAAGAAATCGCCGGCATGCGCCAAGACGTCGCGCTCGGCATGTCGTTTTCCCAAATCATTACTTTTTTCATCATCGTCACCGCGGCCGGCGCATTCTTCCGCCACGGACTGCATGACATCCAGACCTCTTCCCAAGCGGCGCTAGCTCTGGAACCGTTGGCCGGCCGTTTCGCGGCCGCGATATTCGCGCTGGGCATCGTAGGCACGGGGCTTTTGGCGGTGCCCGTGCTCTCGGCCTCGGCGTCTTACGCCCTTTCCGAAGCTTTGGGTTGGAAAAACGGCTTATCTAAACAGCTCAAACAAGCGCATGGTTTTTACGGCGCCATCACCATCTCGACCATGATCGGCCTGATCATCAACTTCATCGGTATCAATCCGATCAAAGCGTTGTATTGGACGGCTGTGCTGAACGGCATCATCACTCCCCCGCTCATCCTCATCATCCTGCTCATGGCCAACAACAAAAAAATCATGGGCCGCTGGGTCAACGGCCGTCTCGCCAACTTCTTCGGTCTCTTCACCCTGGCCCTGACCACTGGCGCGGTCATCCTGCTCTTCGTGCTGTAGGGACTGCGCCTTGACTACTGCTGCTTTTAGGGCTACTTTCCAAGCGGTTCATTCCACAAGGAGCAGCGCATGGCCATGGTCTTGTTGTTCGAGATGTCAGAAGACGACCGCCAGTGCGATGATTGGCCGACCTACAATTACCGGCTGGACACTTTCGGACAAACCGTCAAACGCGTCCTCGATCCAGCTGAACTTCCCGAAGGCTATCGGACTCACGTGTCGGGGCAGAACGTGCACGGAGTAACTTGGGTCCCCAAACCCTATTGTCCGGCCAAAGAAAAGACTCAACCTTTTGTGCCCATGGCGCTCAAGGAGAGTCCTCTCTGGATCGCCTACAGTCTCTGTTGCCTCGGCAAGCACGTCCGGATCGAAGAGAACTTGAGAGGCGGAGTGCGCCACGCCAAGGTGATTTCCATCGACCCCTGCGGTACCAAACACCGCGAACACCCGAACAGCGTGGCCGTGGATATGCACGGGCTGCCACCCACGACGCAACAGGTGTTACGCGAAGCTTTGCGCCGCCCCTTCTACCGCGTCTTTCTCGACGGCCTCGCGGCTTTGGCCAAGAGCCTCCTGTCGACTTGAACGCACGCAGCGTCGAGCACTTGCTCCGCTGCGTTTTTTTGTTGCTTGAGGGCACCTACACGGAAAGGGCGCATGGCATGCGCCCCTACCCCGTCCTGCCCTTCCTACTTATCAACCTCCGCCCCCCCCTCTGTCATCCTCCGCGAAAGCGGGGGATCCAGAGAGAGAAAAGCACTTTAGATTTATTCTCTCTCTGGATTACCCGGTTGAACCGGGTAATGACAGGGGGGTTTTCGTGGTCTGGATTCCTGCTTTCGCAGGAATGACGAAAGGGGGGCGGTCTTGACGGAACCAAAAAAAAATGTTAACTTTCAACGTCAGAAAACGTCCTTTCCCCAGGGGAGATTCCGATGGTAGAATCCGAAAAGCAGACTGTCCAGCCGCTCCGCGTGAATTGGCGCTCGGGAAATGAGAGACGAGAGGTGATCAAACAGATCATCAAGCTCCAGGAGGAACTCATTCGCGATGTGGGAGAGAGTATGCGAGGTCTTCCGGAACCCGTCGCCATAGAAATCACGGGCAAAAGCACTGGGTCCGGCGTCAGATTCGAGGTTTTCTTTTGCGAGCTCCTGGGGATTTCGAGGGAAGAGTTCCGTCGCGAGGTAACGGCACGCTGAAAGAAACTCAACGCAGCGTCGAGCACTTGCTCCGCTGCGTTTTTTGTTACCCTGACCGATAAAGGTCCTTCGACTTCGCTAGCGCGGAGTTTACCCCGCACTCGATCACGTAGAACGTGACACGGTGTGGGGCTCAGGATGACAATAATTTTCCCCCTCCGTGTCTGTCTACTCACTACTTACTACTTACTACTCTCAACTCCCGCCCTTCCCTAAAACCCCACTAACCTTTAAGCTCTAGCCATATGGACGAGGAAGAGCGCTTGATTGCACCCGAGATCCAAGCTGCGGAGACGGCCTTTGACGTCACGCTGCGTCCGACGTGCCTGGCCGAATTCGTCGGCCAACCCAGAGTCAAAGAGAACTTGTCAGTCTTCCTCGAAGCCGCCAAAAAACGCGACGAACCATGCGAGCACGTGCTGCTTTACGGTCCCCCGGGACTGGGCAAGACCACCCTCGCCCACGTGATTGCGCGCGAGATGGACACGCACATCAAAGTCACCAGCGGACCGGCTTTGGAACGCGTCGGCGACATCGCGGCGATACTCACCAACCTGGAAGAAGGCGACATCCTGTTCATCGATGAGATCCATCGCCTGAATCGCTCGATCGAGGAAGTGCTGTATCCCGCCATGGAGGATTTTGCGCTCGACATCGTGATCGGCAAAGGACCGGCGGCGCGCATCTTGCGTCTCGATCTCAAGCGTTTCACTTTGATCGGCGCGACCACGCGCATGAGTCTGCTCTCAAGTCCCTTGCGCGACCGTTTCGGTTCGGTCTACCACCTGGATTTTTATGGTTTGGACGAGATGGCGCAGATCGTCAATCGCTCGGCCCGGTTGTTGCAGTTTCCGGTGGACGACGAGGCGGCACGCATCATCGCGACGCGCTCGCGCCGCACGCCGCGCATCGGCAACCGGCTGCTCAAGCGCGTGCGCGATTACGCCCAAGTCAAGAATGACGGCCGACTCGACCAGAATATCGTGGCGGCGGCTCTGGATGCGCTCGAAATCGATCCGCGCGGCCTGGATGAGACCGACCGTCGGACTTTGCGCGCGCTGATCGAAAAATTCTCCGGCGGTCCCGTCGGGCTGACCACTCTGGCCGCGAGCCTGAACGAAGACATGGCCACGCTCGAGGAAGTCATCGAACCGTTTTTGCTCCAAGAAGGTTTTTTGAATCGCACGCCGCGCGGCCGCATGGCGACCGACGCGGCTTATGCGCATCTCGGCCTCGCTACCCCGCACCGCGACACGCAAGCTGGTTTAGAGATATAATGACTAGACAGTAGATGGTGGCCTTATGTCATCCCGCACTTGATGCGGAATCTCTGGAGATCCCGGCTCAAGGCCGGGATGACAGAAAAATTGGCTACCATCTACTCTCTACCCTCTACTCCCATGATTCCTCTCATCTACTTCCTCATCGCCTGGGTGGTTTTCCTGGCTATTTACGCGCTCATGGCGCTGCTTTCGGTCGTCCAGATGCTGCGCTTCGGCCTGACCGGACTCGGCACTTATCTCTCGACTTTCTTTTATCTCGCCGTCGCCAGCGGCGCCCTCATCGTTTGCGCCCTATATTTCTCCGGCGTGGATTGGACCGGCAGCGTCAACCTCTTCGGCGACGTAACATCCTCGGTGATCTTCAGTCCTTGAAACTCTGGAAGATTTTACGAAAACTTTAAGCTTTAAACTTTAAACTTTGAGTTGACTCCCATGCTCGATTTGCATCATCTCCCCGGATCCGATCTGCACGAAAGCAAGATCCTATATTTCCGCCGGCACTCGATCACGCTCCTGCCGCTGGCCCTGATTACGCTGCTCGTGATTTTGATCCCCTTCGCCGCCTATTATCTGATAAGTTTCTTGAAGCCGGAATTCTTCGCCGAGCCGGGTTATTTGACGCTCTTCATCTTGGGCGCCAGCATCTTTTTCCTCTTCGGTTCGCTCTTTGCCTTCCAGATGTTCATCGAATACTGGCTCGATGTCTTCATCCTGACCGACCGCCGCCTCTTGGACATCGACCAGCACGGCTTGTTCGGCCGCACGGTCTCGGAATTGCGCCTATATCGCACGCAAGATGTGACCGCGCAGGTCAAAGGCATATTACATTCGCTCCTGGATTACGGCGATGTCTTTGTCCAGACCGCAGGTGAAGTCGAACGCTTCAAGTTCGAAGACGTGTCCCACCCCAACCACGTGGCCAAGCTGATACTCGAGATGTCCGAAGCCGACCGCAAACAACAGCTCGACGTAGCGATCGAAGAATTCAACGTGCCGGATTCGCACCATGCAGACAAAGAAAACCTGGCGCGCAAATTGGAACCGTGACGAAACAAAAAGGCTCTCCAGAACGGGGAGCTTATTCGTCAGCTTCGCAGCATGACTTGCAGCCGCGAGATTCGGATTTCGTGAGCCATAATCGCTTCGTCGATTCGTTCGAGATGCATGGCGTGACGCGCGATATCTTCAGCCCACATGCGTATCAGGTAGATGTCAGCCGGCTTGTCCGAATCAGAACCATGCAGATGCAATTGCTTCCGGGCATGGTTGAATTCGACAAGGAAATACGAACGAGCAATGCGCAATTTGTTGCCTGCGCGCCGCAGACGGTGAATCATTCTCCAGGCTTCTTTGGCATTCATGGTCGACTCCAAAGTACGCCAGTGGTTTATCATCCAGTGGATGCCGAGTCAACTAATTTCAGTGTTCGATTTGCTAATAAAGATCCTTCGACCACGTAGAACGTGGCACAGCAAGCTCAGGACGACAGGAGGGGAAGACGAAATGAACCATGTGCTTTATAAAGGTCCTTCGACAAGCTCAGGATGACAGAAAGGGGAAGACAAAATTAACTTATGTGCTTTATAAAGGTCCTTCGACCACGTAGAACGTGGCGCAGCAAGCTCAAGATGACAGGATGAAAAATATTGTCATCCTGAGCGAGCTTCGAGCGAGTCGAAGGACCTTTATCAGCGTTCTATCCCGATTCCGCCAAAGCGCGTAAATCCGCGAGTGCCTTTAGTTCTTCGCGGCTGGCGCGGAAATTTTTCGTCTCTTGCTGCGATGCTCCCACCGCTCGCGCGGCTTCACCTTCTTTTTCCGATAGATACTTCAAAAATTTAGCCGAAGGTTTTTCGCCGCGCGCCACGGCCACCATGCCTTGGATCACATCCACGACTTTACCGCGCAAACCGTCCATCTCATCGCGTACTTCCGTCTCTTCCTGCTCCAACTGTCTGACCCGATTGATGAGTTGCTCTTGCGGAGAACCCAGCGCCTCGATATGCGTGAAATCGTGCTTGGGAAATTTTTTGCGCGGCCCGATTTCTTTCAAGCGCGCATCCAAAAGCCCGAGCTTGTCTTGCAGCGGCTGCAGCAAACGTTTTTCCGTCTGCGCCAAAGGCTCCATGCCGCGCTGCTCGATGGATTTTTCAATCTCTTTTTTCTTTTCGGCCGCAGCCGCGGCTTTTTTCTCGAAAGAGGCGCGGTTCGCTATCTGCCCTTCCGGAGAATTCAAATTCACCATCTCTCCCCCTTCGGTGCTGATTACCGTCTTATCCAAACGCAATTTTTTCATAAGAATATTAGGTATCTCTTCGACAGGCTCAGGGAATATTTATTAACCGTAGGGGCGAATAATCATTCGCCCCTACTACTAAAATGACGATTATTTATAGATCCGCTTGAGATCAATTCCGGTGTAGAACCACTTGAGTATCTGATCCCAGGTCTTGCCTGCGGCCGCCATGCCTAAAGCGCCTGTCGCGCTCATGCCCACGCCATGACCCCACATGGTCTTGCCCGCGTCCCACGGCACTTGCACCCCCACAAGCCAGGGATACGGCCCGCCGCCCCACACCTCGGTCCACGAACGCGTCCGACCGTCGGAACGCGAATAGTATGGTGTGATGGCTAACTTGCCGGCGTAGGTCACGATCTGGCCGCGCGTGGCGTCCACGGCCGAAACAACGGCGGGATCGCGAATTTCCGCGCCATAGCCGCGATATACCTGATCATATTTGGCGTCAACGATGAAGTACTCGTCGGCGTGTTTAGTGCCGCGCTGCACGTGATACATGGCGTAAGTCCGCGCCGCGGTCAGCAAAGCTTTTTGATATTCTGGCGGACTGGAATTTGAAGTCTCACCGATGCCTTTCAAATACCATTCGACGGGTAGTTCGTTGATGAGCCAGACCAAATCGCTCGACGGCGTGTAGCGTAATTCCAATTTACCGCGGAACTTGTTGTCGTTCGCGCCCGGCAGCCAAGACACGGGACGCGAAAAATCCGTGACCTCGAGCGGCGCCAACACATCCGACGCATACGCCACGTAATAATTGGTTGACTGCGTAGTGCAACCCGGTCCTTCGGCCGTGTAGACTTTATTCGTTCGACTGTAGACCAGCGTGACGGATTGTCCGGCCGCAAAGGTGCAGACCGTGGCGCCGTTTTGGTACAAGCTGAATCCGCCGCTCACGGCTTTGAGCACCGAACGGTCGTCGGTCGTGGAATAGAGGCCCACGCGGATGATCGGCTCGTCAGGCAAAGCGGATAAATCAGCGGTACTAGGTGCTGGGTTCTGGGTGCTGGGTTCAGGTTCGATGACACCGTCCGCCGTCACGGTGATCGGGATGTCGATGAAAGCTTCTTGGACTTCTTGCCCGTCTGCATACAGTTTGAAACTCGCTTTATAGTCTCCTTTGAGCACCGGCGCTTTGACCGTGAAGGCAATGAATCCGATTTGTCCCGGAGGCGTGGCACTCTGCGCCCGACCGGCTTCGGTGGTCGAGAGCCAAGTGTCGTCGCGCACCGAGGCCGTCGCGGCAGTCGCTGCCTGCACGCCCGTGACTTTAGCCGAAAGCGAACCCCAGGTGGCGGTGCCGGTATTTTTGATGCCGTAAGTCAAAGCCATGCGCCCATTGCCGGCGAGGGTGAGTTGCTTGATCGAAGAAAGCAGCAAGATGCCTTTATAGACAGCGGCCGGAGCAGGCGTGGCTTGGGCGATATTGCTCGCGACTTTGATGGGCAAAGACAGACTGCCGCCCGCGATCCAAGCTTTGTCTTCGGCGGCCAAGATGAAATTTTCTTGGTAGCTTCCCTCTCCTGTCGGGGCTTTGAGTTGGAATTCGAAGTGTCCGATCTGGCCTGGTTTGACCGTAGCTTCTTTGAGCACCACGGGTTGATAGGTATTTTTCCACGTCGTGTCTTGAAAAGCGCTCTTGCGATTGTCCCTGCCGGTATACAGCGAGACGTAATTGCTTCCGCTCGAACTCCAGGTGGCGCTGCCCGTGTTCTTGAAACCCACGGTCACGCTGCCGCGAGCGCTCGGCTGAAGTTGCCATTCCAATCCGCCTTTTTCCGCCAGCTCGGCTTGATAGGCGACGCTGCCCGGCGTAGTCGTCACGATCGGAGTCGCTTGCGCTGCACCTAAAACCACGAACTTGACTCGAGACACCGAACCTTTGACCCATTGGTTAGTCGCGTAAGATAAAAGAAAGCGCTCTTCATATATCCCGGCTTGCGGCGGAGCTTTGACCCAAAACGTAGCGCTGGCGGTCTGACCAGGTTTGACCGTGGTTTGAGTGATCAACCCCGGCAAATCATTTTTGAGCCAACTTGCATGACCCAAGACCGACGTGTCGCCGTACAGGAAAAGCGCCGTCGCCGTCTTGCCGCGCGTCCAAGTGCCGGTGCCGGTATTCGTGAATTTGAGGGTGACTTGTTGAGCCGTACCAGCTTGCAAAGTCAGCGTGGCATCAGCTGTCGTAGCCGTGTAAGTCGCGGCTTGGGCGATGGCCGCGGAACCTAAAAAGGTCAAACAGCTCAAAAAAAACACGGACCAAATCCGCGTTAACCCAAAGTCTGCGCTTTTACCTCCGCGCGATCCATGTGTCTTTGACTTGTTGAAAATAAGCGTGAGTAGACACATAAAATGCGTTTTAAACAGCCTATTCGCCCGAACCAGCTCACCCGAAGCATTAGGATAACATTTTTTGGCTCAATGGTCAATAAAAACAGGCATTTTTAGGTCTATAAAGCCAATAAGGACGGTTCCGGAGTCCTTCAAACTCAAATATATTCCCTGAGCGCAGCGCTAGCGGAGTCGAAGGGCTACCTATATTTCGACATGGTAGTCCTTCGACAAGCTCAGGAACTATTACTTATATTCCCTAAGCAAGCGAGGACTCGTCCGACGAACCTTACGTGTCATCCCTTTCACGCTCGGTCAATTCATGCGAAAATGCCTGCCATGAGCGAAACACGGCTATTAGCCTGGAACACGGCAGCCCAAGCTTTGGGCAAGGTCATCTCGACGGCTTTGGGCGTGGTGGTGGTCGGTCTCATGACCCGCCTCTTGGGACAGTCCGGCTTCGGCATGTATACGACCGCCGTGGCGTTTTTCCAAATCTTCGCCCTCATGCTCGACTTGGGCATCAACGTGATGCTGGTGCAGATGTTGGGCGAACGCGCCGGCGACAAGGCCTACGAAGATCGCGCGGTCAGCGCCACTTTCACTTTTCGTATCCTGACCGCTTTGATTCTTTTGTCCGCCGCGCCGCTCGTCGGTCTCTTCCTCGATTATCCTTGGGCGCTCAAGCTCGCGCTCTTCGCCATCTGGGGTTCGTTCTTCTCCAGCGCGCTGAACCAAATCGTCATCGGCGCGCAGCAACGCCATCTCAAGATGAAGATGGTGGCCGTCGCCGAAGTCGTGGGCCGCGTCGTGCTCTTGGCCGGCGTGCTCTTGGCATATTACCTGCATTGGGGTTTGGTGCCGCTCGCGCTCATCATCTCAATCGCCGGCTTCGCCAACTTGGCTTTGAACTTGCTCGCCGCGCGTCATTTCGCCAGCTTCAAGTGGAATTGGGATCCGGCGTTCTGGAAAATCCTCATCAGCCGCGCTTGGCCCATTGGATTATCCATCCTGTTCAACCTGATTTATTTCAAGGCCGACACTTTGGTCTTGTCCTACGTCCGCCCGTTCACCGAAGTCGGCGTGTATGGCGCGGCCTATCGCGTACTCGAGATCCTCGTGACCCTGCCTTTCATGTACTCGGGCGTGCTCTTGCCCATGATCGCTAATGCTTGGGCCAAACAAGATCGCGCGCGCTTCCAGCAACTCATGCGCAACTCCTACACGGCCATGACGCTGCTCGCCGCGCCCATGCTCGCCGGCACGTTCGTACTCGGTGAACGCATCATGACCTTCGTGGCCGGGCCGGACTTTACGGCTTCGGGCGGTGTGCTCAAGATATTGATGCTCGCCGTGGCCATCATCTTTTTCGGCACCGTCTCGTCGCATGCGGTGGTGGCTTTGGATGCGCAACGCCGCGCCATCCCGCTCTACGTCGTGACCGCGCTCGTGACCCTCGCCGGTTACATCATCTTCATCCCGCAATACGGCATGTGGGCCGCGGCTTGGCTCACGGTCGGGTCTGAATGCGCCGTGGCGCTGGGCACGACGCTGCTCTCACTGCATCTTTCGCAGACGCGCTTGGATTGGTCGCCAATCATCAAATCCCTGCTTTGCGCCGCAGCCATGGCGCTCGCCATCCAACCGCTCAAAGCCGCGTGGCTGCCCCTGCCTATATTCGCCGGCGCCGCGATCTACATCATCCTCACCCTCGTGACCGGCGTAGTCTCCAGACAAGCGCTCAAGGAACTCTTGCCCTTCCGCCGTAACGCGGCTGATCTCACTCCTCCGCTCGTATGAACATTCTTCTCGCCATCTTTGCACTCGCCTGGGGCGTCTTCGCCTGGTTCCGGCCGCGCCGCGCCGTGCTGCTCTTCCCGCTTTTTTTGCCCGTCTATTTGTTGCGCGCCAAATACTTCGGCTTGCCGACCACGCTGCTTGAGATGCTCTGGGCCGCGACGCTTTTGGCCGCGCTGCTCCGCTTGAAATCCGCGCCCTGGCACTTGGCGCGCGAGCGGCTCAAAGCTTGGCTCCCGCCGCTCATCCTGTGGTGCAGCGCTTCAGCCATCGGAGTCGCCATCGCGCCCGACCAAATCGCCGCACTGGGGCTTTGGCGCGCTTATTTTTTGGAGCCGGTGTTGTTTTTCATACTCTTAGTCGGCGTGCTGCAAGATAAAACAGACCGCGCTTGGATCATCCGCTGTTTGATCTTGGACGCCTGCCTGATCGCCGCATGGTGCGCCGTGCAATTCTTGACCGGCTACGGCATCCCGCATCCCTGGGATACGGCAAGCCTGCTCACCCGCCGCGCCACCGGCCCTTTCCCCTACCCCAACGCCGTCTCGCTCTTCGTCGCGCCGATTGCGGCGCTGTGCGCTGGACTCTTGATGAAGTCGAAAGTTGAAAGTCGAAAGTTAAAAGTCTACGACTCCATATTCCATATTCCATATTCTATATTCACTTCGTGGCTCGGTTTCCTCTCCGCGACCAGCGCCACCTTGCTCGCCAAAAGCGTCGGCGGATTCTTAGGCATCTTAGCCGCGACGTTTTTGACTTTGATGGCGCGCACCAAAACACGCTTTTACGCCGTCGCGGCGCTGATCCTCGCCGTCATCGTCATCCTCGCCGTCCCGCAAATCCGCGTACCCGTCGTTTCCACGCTGTCTTTCAAGCATTGGTCGGGCAAAGTGCGCCTCATCATGTGGGGCGAGACTTGGAACATGCTCAAAGACCGCCCGCTTTTTGGCGCCGGCCTCGGCGCTTATCCCGCGGTCTTCAAGCCATATCACAAGGCGACCTTCATCGAAATTTTCCAATACCCGCACAACATCATCTTGAATTTGTGGAGCGAGCTGGGTTTGCTCGGCATCGCCGCTTTCATCTGGCTCGCCGTCGTCTGGCTCAAGACCGCGCGCCGCGCCGGACTCGTCTTCGCCTTGCCGCTCGTGGCGATATTAGTGCAAGGTTTGGTCGACGTGCCATATTTCAAGAATGACCTGGCCATCATGTTCTGGATCTTCGCGGCGCTCACGATTTCCGCGTCTCGTCATCCCGCAAAAGACGCGCCATGAAACGACGCCTTCTCCTGATCCTTCTTCTCATCGCCGCAGCCGCCGTACTCGTGGCCTATTCTGCGAAGTTGAAATTCAACATCACCGCCCCGTTCGCCAAACCCGCCGCGCCCACCATCCCTGACAAGGGCATCACCGTTTTCGTCGCCCGCATCTGCACTTATTGCCACGCAGTCGATCGCTACATCGTAAGCAACGGCCTGGATAAAAAAGGCGTGGACCTGAAAGATATCGAAACCGACAAACCAAACGAAACTTTGTTCTACAAAATCGCCGCCCGCTGCAAGCTCTCCGCCGTCACCCCGCTGTTGTGGGATGGGAAGCAGTGCGCAGCGGGAGAAGAGAAAGTTTTGGAGTATTTGGGGAAGTTGAAATAAATCATCCGTCACGAAACCCGGCTTGATATTTCTCGAGGAGTTCCATGAACCAAGCAGCGCTTAATTCAGTATGCGGATCACGCTTATGGTAAATGCTCCCCTCGGGATGACCACTCAACAAACAAACTAATCCTTTTCCATATTCAAATTGAATGGCGTAGCGTGCGCTTTGGCGATCCTGAAGCAAAATCGAACCGGAAACATCGCGGAGATCCGGCTTGTTTTCACAGACGAGTTCAAAACTGCGACCATCCGTCGTGGTTACGGGTACGAACTCCACTCCAGGATGACTTACCGCTTCCCCCGGATAAAACCCGAGGCACTTCTCACCGGCAACGAAGGCTCCTGCGCATATTCCGACGTAAACACCGCCCTTCTCGACGAAGCTTCGGATCGCTTGAACATGGGGCGAAAGCGCGTCACGAATCCGAGCAATCGAACCTCCCGGGACGATAAAGATGCCAGGAACCGGAAGGTCGTCCAAACCATGCTCGCATACCCGCGCATAATCGCTGTCGCGTATGCAAAGAAGGTTTTCGATATCCTTGGCTTGATACGCCCCATCACCGACGTACAGTTGAAATGTCGTCATAAGCTAACGGCAGCATAGCCACTTTATCGATAGGACACAATCAAGCCTGGATAGCCGCATGTACGTCCAGGGAGAAAAAAGTTTTGGAGTATTTGGGACGATTGAAGAAATAAAAAGAGCCCCGCGAGATTCCGCGGGGTTTTATGAAGGTCGTCGTTCAGGGGACTTGCGGGATTTGCGACTTCTCCCTGCTCAAGTCGTTTTGCACGGCGGATTCGATGCCGCTGAAGGGGCTGTTCGCGGGAAGGAATGCCATATCTGGATCGATGAAGTTGTTATGCTCATCTTTCACCTGCACGTGCAGGTGGATGGCATTCGAGCCGGTTTTTCCGGTCGTGCCGAGCCGAGTCCAGGGCGATACACCGCACGGTTTGGTCTCCGTGCAATTTTCGAATTGCGCGGAAATCGTGGTAGCGTGCAGCAGCTGGATGGTGTTCTTGGTCCTGTCATCTTTCACGTTGATCGTCTTCACTGCGCTCCCGGGTACTGGCCAGGCCTTGCCATTGACCCCTGCGGTGAAAGGCAGCGATGTCGCTTTGCTGTCCTCGCGGCTCGCGAAGTCGATTCCGCGATGGGTTTTGATGTGGTCAAACTGATTCGGGTCGATGATGACGCCCGGACCCAACGTCACCACTTGCCCGTTCTTGAGATATGCACGCTGCACGAAATATTCGGAGCTGCGCATATTCTTTCCCAGGCCAAACTTGTCGGCGGTCAAGGGTTTAGGCAGCGCGCTGGCCGCGAGCTTTTTCTCCGCTTCGAGCTTGCTCAATACCGCGAACCAGCGCCTGGCCCGAATCATGCCTTCCAAGGCAAGGGTGGCCTGCGTGCGACACCGAAACGCTCCCATCTGCTGGAACTGCATGTCCGCGATGACCTGAATCACCCGATTCAGATCATTCTCGATGCGAGAAGCGAGATTAGCGATCTGCTGATTGCACTGTCGCTGCTTGCTCTCGATCACTTCGGGAGGCGCGGGCAGCGGGTCGCCGTTCACCTCGGTGAGATGGTCTTCGAACGACTGCCCAGTCTGACGCACGATCTCGGAGGCTGATCTTCCGCATTGGCTGCAATACATCCCAGCCGCCAACTCGGCGAGCGCCTGATCGCATTCTGCCCTTAGCTCGAGCTTCTTCGACTCGAGGTCGCGCATCTCATTCTCAAGCCGCGACTTTTCGTTCGTCAGGCTTGCGATGCGGTTGTTGGCATCGATGATGCACTGCTTGGCGGTGTTCAGGCGCGCTTGGCATGCGCCGAGATCCGCCTGCGCTTCCGCGCTCGTGCGATACCCCGTGCCGGCGGAAACGTTCGCCGGACCGATCAATACGGCAACAAACGCGAGGAACATGATCGCGACCAACTGCCTATTTTTGTGAAGGTTCATCGGACTCTCCTCCGTTGCATTCGTCCCTTTTGCCACGGAACTTGTGCAAAATAAACCATTTTTGAAAAACCGTCAAAGGTTAGCGGACGCGACCCTGCGCCCAGCCAGCGCAATACTTGAGTGCCGTTTTTACTCCATGCTATGATATTTGCACTATGAACCTGATTGCACCCACTGGGACAATTGAATAGTTCCGATGTGTACCCGAGCTGCCGTCGCTCGGGAGAGTGCTGAATTCCCTCCGATGAGGAGGGTTTTTTGCATCTTATAAGCATCACCAACGGAAAAAATTACCCCGTGAGGTTCCGCCTCATGGGGGCCTTTTCTTTTTTAAGCGCAATTTTATCTGCTGAATCGTTCATATAGCGCAAAAACGGACGCATGATTTTGAACTTAAGCGAGGCTGAAAACTTACGTTCGGTCAAAGCACCCGTTTTTCCTGATTGCCTTTACACACCAAGCACTGAACATCCCACCAAAGATATCTGGCCGCAGCCTGGATGTTTACATCCGCGTTGCTTGCCAACAAGGCGTAGACCCGCGCCTTTCCCACTTTTTTAGCCCGTTCAGTGCTTTCAGATGCCCCGTGCCCCTTCAATAAGCTCGTGACGACGTGGTTCTATAATTCCATGAACGGTTTCGCGAACGGATCCTCCAACGGACGGCTAAGATGATCGCGCGATTGAAACATGGCGAATTCTTTCTCGTATCCGATATATGTCGTATCGGTATATGTTCCCACTTCTTCTCCAAGGATGGCAGCGGAATTGCAAGAAACGGCGTAAGTGATTTTCCCCTTAAGCAGAGAAGCGTTGTCTTGGGCTTTAATCAAAATCTCTCCATCTTGTCCCGTGACGCAATCATCGCTTCCGTGGCCGTTCAGTATCACTAAATCCGGGCTCGTTTTACGCAACCGTCCTTCCAAATCAATCCTTCTCGCTTTTTGGTCGGCGAGATCCATCACGACAAGACCCTTCCTTTTAGCTTCTTCGATCAAAAACAGCGACCAAGCTGAAAGATATCTCGTCGCCGAATCATAATTTGGACGCGTCACCAACATCATACCGTCGCTCGTTCTTTCCAAGACCGAAGCCATTCAAGTTCGATTTCTTCAATCTTATGGCCAATGTCATCATTTGCATTCACATGACCGATCAACTCGTCACGCGAAAAGCTGCCGTCGGAACCGATGGAAATCTGCATATCAGAAGAGAGTACGGATAACCGCGCAATCACGAGCTTTCTGATTTCTTCATCCGACGTCTCGATTTTAGTATTTTCTGCATTGCTCATATGACTTGAAGCTGATCGAGTTTCTCAAGAATCAAGGCGGCGGTAGGCGTATCATTTTCTACCTCAATATAAACCGCCTCCCAGCTGACTGGTCCAATCGGTGAATCTAAAACTGCCACGATCTCTTTTCTTACCCCGAGCGGTAGCGTCGAATAGACCTTCAAAAAGCGTTGTTTAAGATCCATACGCGAATTTATTCACAGGGTAAAGCAAGGGAAGGCTCTAGGCAAACATCATATCCAGGATGGACAAAAACAGCTTCGGTTTATCAGTGCCTATCTGGAAACAACTAAAAGCGCCCTAAACACGAATCCGGCGCGTTTTTCGAGCAGCTACCCGGTCTGGTCTGGGTTATTTTTTGATCTTATAGCGCAGCGTCAAAAGTCCGTCCTTTTCTTCCGTTGCGATGAGTTCGGCGTTGAGTTGAAAATCATTTCCGGAAAATAACGGCATCCCTTCTCCGATGAACACGGGTTCGACGTTCAAGATGGCTTCGTCGATCAATCCTTGCTGCGCGAACTCGGCGTTGATCGTCGCGCCGCCCGCGAGCAAAGCTGCGTCGAAGCCTTTTTCAGATAGTTTCTCCAAAGCGTCTTGCGGCGAATGGGCCAGGGTATAGCCGGCATCAAGCGCGTAATCGGCAGTGCGCGAGATGACCACTTTCTCGACGTCGGTCAGTCCGCTCAAGCTGTATTCAGGTCCCCATGACTTGAGCGCCTCGTACGTCTTGCTGCCGAAGATCAAGTTGCCGTGCTCTTTTGCCAGCTGGATGAATTTTTTCCAGTTTTCATCCGACAAAAAATCCTCCTCGCCGTGTTTCCGAGCGATCATGCCGTTTATCGACAGCGCCGCGTATAAAGTGACTTTCATGCTTGGAGGTAGTTTGACATATTTGGCCGAAAAGCAAAACATCCTAAAATAGGATAAAATTATAGACAACGCGTATGAATAAGCGAATCCGGACACAGGTCGAGAAATTGCTCGCAGGCACGGACGTGGCCATCAATGGAAACCGTCCGTGGGACCCGCAGATCCATGATCCGCGCTTCTACTCGCGTGTCCTCTCCGCCGGCTCGCTCGGCCTCGGGGAATCGTATATGGACGGTTGGTGGGATTGCGCGCAGCTCGATGAATTCACCGCGCGGATTTTGCGCCAAGATATCCGCTCTCGGCTGCGTCCGAATCTTGCGCTCATCGCGGGCGTGGTGCAGACGCGCTTGCTCAACCGACAAAACACGCGCCGCGCCTTCCACATCGGCGAAGCCCACTACGACATCGGGAATGACCTGTATCAATACATGCTGGATAAGCGCCTGACTTATACCTGCGGATATTGGAAAGATGCGACGACGCTCGACGAAGCCCAAGAAGCCAAGCTTGATTTGGTGTGCCGCAAGATCGGCTTGAAACACGGCGAGCGCGTGTTGGACATCGGTTGCGGCTGGGGCAGCTTCGCCAAGTTCGCAGCCGAAAAATACGGCGCGCACGTGGTCGGCATCACGGTGTCGAAAGAACAGATCAAGCTGGGCCGGGAGTTGTGCCAAGGCTTGCCCATCGAACTGCGTTTGCAGGATTATCGCGAGATCAATGAACCGTTCGACCACATAGTTTCGCTCGGCATGATCGAGCATGTCGGCTACAAAAATTACCGCGCGTATTTTAAGGTCGTCAAAAGATGCCTCAAGGACGACGGTTTGTTCCTCTTGCACACCATCGGCGGCAACCTCTCGGCGACCGGCAACGATCCCTGGATCGAGAAACATATTTTCCCCAATTCGATGCTCCCCTCGATCAAACAACTGACGTCGGCAGCCGAAGGCTTGTTCGTGATGGAAGATTGGCATAACTTCGGTCCGGATTATGACCGCACGCTCCTGGCTTGGCACGACAATTTCGAAGCGCATTGGGCAGGACTCAAACAGCGCTACACCGAAAGATTCCACCGCATGTGGCGCTATTATCTTTTAATCTGCGCCGGGACGTTCCGCTCGCGTTCGAATCAATTGTGGCAAATCGTCTATTCCAAAAACGGCACGACCGGGAGATACCACGCGGCGCGCTGACCTCAATTGACCCGCCTCAATAAATCGGCTAATCTTCCACCGCTCGGAGAGTGTCAGAGTGGGTGAGTCCGCCACAAGCGGACGAACGGGCGAGAAAACGAGCCCAGGCGACCACTCTGACTCAAGTTTTTGCCCGAGGCTTTGCCGAGAATATTGGAGAGGTGTCAGAGTGGTCGAATGAGCCAGACTCGAAATCTGGTGTAGCCGCAAGGTTACCGTGGGTTCGAATCCCACCCTCTCCGCCACGTAAAATCCCCCGCACAACGGGGGATTTTACGTGCCCCGTGGCGCATAAAATAAAAAAGTTCGCGCTTTACGGGGCTCCGGTAGTGCGGGGGATCACGTGGCACGCCATTGACAGGAAGTATTTTTTCTGGCAGCGGTATAGACATGCATTACGTCTACATCCTCAAAAGTCTTACGGATCAAGGTTGGTATATCGGGTACTCGGAAGATGTACATCAGCGCTTTAAGGATCACAATGCAGGTCAGAACGTTTCAACCAAACCACGACGACCACTTGTATTGATCTACTACGAGGCATATTTGAATAAGTTGGATGCGCTTGGGAGAGAAAAATTTCTAAAAAGCGGTTCTGGAAGACGATTTCTTGAAAAACAAATGCGGCATTATTTAGAGACGCCATGACAATCTAGTATCGGCAGACCCGAGCGCCTCAAAGCGTTCGAGATCTGCGCGGTACGATTGTGACCAGCAAAACCGCCCGAAAGGGCGGTTTTGTAAAATCAAAGCTTGAAAAGATTGGGCTTGATGCCGGACTCGGGTAGGCGTCTATCAATACGTTCTAATATAACCTTGATATCCTCAAGCGATACTGACTCGGTCTTAACTTCAGTCTCTGTTTTTTCGGCTAGTTTCTTTACCCGCCTAAGACCGCTGATAATAATCTGATCGCCGACAAAATGAGAAACAAACACACCGGTCACTAAAAGAATGATAGCGCTCATTAAAAATGTAATTGGGCCGGTCAAAAAACTAAACATGTCTGCAATCATCCACACTCCTCTGAAAAAGAATACGATGCCAATTCCGCTTAAGAACGCGTACAGAATTGGCCTTCTGCTCAGGTACGAACGAACCTTATTTTCTAAGTCGTCAAAAAAGTTCCATAGACATGAGACGATCGTTTTTTTGAATTTGTTATGATGATGCATAATTTTTTGACGCACCTCCAGGCAACCATCATTCTACGCTCAGTTTGGCGCTTAGTCCATGAAGACTCCGATTGAGACACATCTCTCAATCCCACAGAACTGTCTCATTTTGGAAATCCGACCCCGACCCACTTGCCTTAAAGTTGCTTTCCGCCAAACCCTCAAAAAAGCTCTCAACGCACCACACTGGCGGGGTACTTAACCCGCCGACACCGCCAGACGAAAACGCTTCACAAGATGAGGCGTTTTTGCATAAATGTCTCCCTTTCCCTATCCTATATCCATATGGACGACCAGTTGCTCGCCTTGTGCATGGATAAAAGAGGCCAGCCTAAACCCAAAGATGAATGCCGGGCGGATTTGATTAACCATTTGATCCTAGAGCAAGGCGTGGACATAGATGAGGCCGAGGATATTGCCGAAAAAACCCTGCGCGAAGCTGGATTCTGGAACGAGCCGGCCGAAGTGCCGACCGAAGTTGGTACGACGACGGAATAAACCGAAGATTTCTCCGCTCGGCCCATCAGACGGGCCTCGGTCGAAATGACAAGAGGGGGTTTTCTTTTCTTGTCGTTTCGCAAGTGTGCATTTCCTAAAAACCCGCGGCCGCGGGTTTTTAGGAAATGCACTTTTTTTAAAACCGATGACCTATCCATGAAATTATAGATGACCGTAGGGGCGAATAATTATTCGCCCCTACCGAGGGCTGATAAAGGTCCTTCGACTGCGCTGCTGCTCCGCTCAGGATGACAATAACTTTTGAAATACGCTTTCTTGGCTACCATCTATCCTCTACGCTCTACCCTCTAATTTAAAGTTATCCACCTTTTACTCTTGACGCAAGCGCAGCAAATATGAGAAGAACTACATATGTTGCGCCGACGATTCGGTGTCAGGTATCAAATCCACTCCGCGGGATCGGAAGACGTGACCCGTCTCCCCTGAAAGTCCCGGGAGTTTTTTGTTCGCCGTCCGGCGCCTGGAAAAATTCAGTCGCGGGCCGGCGAGCGATGTCCGTCCGCATCGCGGATGCACTCATTCACCCTTTGCGGTGACTCACGGCCGATCCCTGCACGTGTCGCCGTACCCATGCTTGGCGGCGACGCCGCAGACAGGAGGAAACTCCCCGATCCATTCGGGGAGTTTTTTCTTCCACCGTCCTCCGCCTCCCCCTCTGTCATCCTCCGCTTTTTCTTCTGTCATCCTCCGTCTTCGCTTTCGCGAGGATAAACTCCAGCGGGGGATCCAGAGAGAAACCTTCCAATGTTTTCTCTCTGGATTACCCGGTTGAACCGGGTAATGACAAGTATGGATATTCAAATACCCCTGGCAGCAAGCGCTACCAGGGGTATCGAGAGAAGATCAGGATCTCAACGGGCCAGGGAGGCTCGGAAATCCGATCTGCGGAAGGTCCAATGTGCCGATTCGTTCTCGCGGCACTCGAGACAGTACGGACTGATGGTCTGGTTGGTGAAACCGTGTTCCACCCACAGACCGGGTCGCGCCTGCACGTAGGCCGTGACGCGGGTCTGATGCTTGTTCAAGCCACCGGCCTCCACGACCTTGGTGAACATGACCGTGGCGCCGGGCGGGATGGTGTTGGCCAGCCTGATGGCGCCGTTCTCGAGCACCGGGATCTTCACCATCACGTCGTAGGCGTCACACTGGAACGGCACTTCGCGCAGGCCAGCGTTGACCTCGATCCAGTGATCCGCGACGTAGTTGGTGTAGACCACCATCATGTCGACGGGCAGCTTGCACTTGGTCATGGATCCCGTCGGGATGAAGACGCCGTTGGCGTTGGCGAGGACCGGCGTGGCGGGAAGAATGCTTCCCTGCTTCTTGGTCTCCTCGTCCTTCTTGGCGGTCTTCGCACCCGGATTGTTCTTGAGCGCATCGAGTGCGGCGTGAGCCTGATGCTCCAGGCACTCCGTATACGCATCGGGCGTGACCAGACGCTTGTTGCACGTCTCGCCGTAGACTCCGTCACGCCAGTTGCTGGAACGGTTTAACAGGTTGGTGTTGGCCCCGCCGCAAGCGACGAGGGTCAGACAGACGAGCACGAATGCGAATTGAGCAAAGCTCTTCATGACAAACCTCTTTCAGGGACGGCACGCCGTCCCCTTGGCTAGAGTCAAATTCCCCACATGTTACTTCTTGCACTTCTTGCCCTGGGCCTTGAGCGCTTCGCAGGCCATCTTCTTGGCAGCTCGCGCCTCCGCGACCGCATCTTCCACGTCCTCCTTGGAGGGTGCGTCGGAAGCTGGTGTGGTCTTGGCCGAGGGCACTGCCAGGACTCCGGGCACCGTCGCTTGCTGCGTGACCCTCATGCCGAAAGGCGTGGGATCGAAGGTGACGAAGGGCACGGGCATGATCATGCCGGGCATGGCCATCCCGAGCGACATCCCTCCGACTCCGCCGCCGCTCGTCACGCTGCGGCAGTACATGTCGGGGAAGGGCATGTTCTGGTTGGTCACCATGCACTCGTCGTACGCTTCCTTGGTGTTCACTTCCGTGTGCTTCGTCGTGTTGAACTTGCTCTGGACTGCGATCGCCGAAGTAGTGCCGTTGGGAGTGACGGCCCGACTTGTTTCCGACATCGTTGCGCAACCGATCGACCATGCCAGCACCATGCCGGCAAAGCAGACCACGAAATTCCTGCTCTTCATGGGAGAGTCTCCTTTCCACGTTCCGTGGAAGTTTGAGTTCACTTGTCAAAGCGTTAAAACAGGCTAGTCAGACACCTGTCAGAACCGATTAATATAGCAGAAAAATCGGTTTTTGTCAAGGTGTCGACTTACGTTATTAACGTGTAATTTTAGATAAAATTTTACCCTCCGTTTTACGGGAGGGCAGGTGGGACTAGCGGCGGAAGTAGGCTCCGGATGACATGCCGAGCCCGAAGGTATTGGCGTAGGGGTAGTAGGGCCAGCGGAACTGCTGTTCCTTACGTTCCCCGGCGAACCACTTCTGGCACTCTTCGTCTGCATCGGGTTTGCCGTGGTATCGCTGTAGGCACTCTTCCCAGAGCGAAGTGCGCCGAATCTGTTCCTTGACGCTGGAATCCGACAGATGGATGTCCACGACCGTCTTGCCGCCTCCGTTCTCGATGGTGTTGGTATGGCTGCAAGCCGCGGTCAGCAGGCCAGAGAGGACGACGAAACCGAGTGTTCTGATTCTATGCATTGACGCTACCTTCCGTGAAAAGACCATGCTTTTTACATACCATTTATCGAGGAGAGTGTCAATGCGGGATTAGTCAGTAGACGGTAGCCAATGTAGGGGCGCATGCCATGCGCCCAGACGGTAGACGGTAGCCAAAAATAAGAGGGGGTCATTCTTGAGGCCGTCTGACGGCCGAAGAATCTTCAAATTCCTTAAGGTATAGGAAGATCCTTCGCTTCGCTCGAGGATGACAATTATTTTTATTTTCTGGATACCGTCTACAGCCTACCGTCTACAAGCTAGTTATAAGAAAGGACCCTTCGAGTTGAAGGGTCCTGGTGCAGCCCGGGTCGGCGGGCGGGCTAAGCGTAGTAGTTGTGCCAACGCAGGGCGTAGGCGTCGCCGATCTCGAGTACGTCGTCTTTGCCGAAGACGACAGTGCCAGTCTTCTCGACTTGGCTGTCGAAGATAATCGGCTCGCCGTTCTTGTAGATGCAGCACGGGTGGGCATCGAGCATCTTGAACAGGATGTAGCTGCCCTGGCGCGTCAGACTTCCGCGGACGAGCGCCTCTTGGCGCGGAAGGTTGATGCGGCACTCGTCGGATGAACCGATCGTCACGAGCTGGCCGAAGTCCAGCTCACCGCGCTCGAACAAGAGCTGTGTCGGTCTGACCTGGTCCACCTTATTCAAGCCGAGCGTGATCTTGCCGGTGGCGTCCCGGATGAAGCCTTCGCAACCCCGCATGATGACTTCGAGGACGCCCTTCTCCCGAAACGTGAACCTGGGCACAGGATAGATCGAGGTTTGCAGGAAGTTCTCGACGAGCAGCTTTGGTTTTGCCTGGCGCGGCCTGTCGAGAGCTGCGTCGAGATACTCCTGGTAGCGCTCAAGCCCCAGGGCATGCTTGACCGCGCTTTCTTCGGTTTGCAGGAAGCGCAGCAACCTTTCGCAAATCTGGTCAGCCTCGGCCGGACGGACGGCGCGAATCAGCCTGGTTTCGGTCAGCAACTCCACCTTCAGCTCCTCGACCATCGAGCGGGCGCGCCTGCTGCAAGAGCTGGCGGTTTCGGACTGGTCCCGATTCGTGCTAAGCCAGCGCTCCTTGAATATTTCATTCAGCTTATCCGGCGCAAGCTTCTTCCCATTGTCCTCAACGAATGCTCCTCCGAGCAACCGCATGTGGAGATGGTTGAGCTCGACGGTCTGCAACCCGGTGATCGTGCAGAAGCAAAGATACGGCTTGACGAAGCGGACATCGACGAGCCGCGAGCCGTCGATGAGTACGAGGCCTCCGGCGCTTTTCACGAACTTGATCTCGTGGATGAAGGCCAGTGGAATGCTCAACTCCTGGCCTTCGCAGCGGACGTCGATCCACTCATCCAGGCAGACGCCGAAGAGCGTGCGCTTCTGCGATTCGACCAGGGCGAAGGATGAGAGGGACTTGCCTATCGGATCTGACGTGAGCATGCGACGCAGGCTCTCGATGTCGATCTGATCGGACTTGGGCATACCAGGAGGCGGTGCTGGTGTCGCTTGATAAGATCCGCGACTCCCGCCGCCCAGCAGATACAGCAGCCCGACGCCCAAAGCGACGGCACCGCCGACCCGGATGAGCGAACGGACCGCCGAAGCCGCCGTGTTGGCGATGGCCGCGCCTTCGCTGGGGCTGACGTCCAAGTAGGCACCGCCCAGCGGCGCGCCTTTGAAGCTTCCGCCGATGAATGCGCTTTTCATATCTCATCTCCTCGCAACAGTTCGACGCGGCAATAGACTGACCGCGCAGCGCCGGGACATGGCTCTGACCATACCTCCACGACTTTGGGCTGCTTCGGATATTCGCCGCTCAAACGAATCCGGCAATTTCTTACATCCTTGCAACCTTCGCCACGGGTGATCAACCAGTTGCACTCAAGCGATGGCGGATCGACCTTTTGACCGTCGATTTCTCCACGAGTGGCCAGCCTGCCGCGAAAACATTCCGGATCATCTTGTCCCGGAAAAAACTTGGCCAAGCTCTGGTCAGAGACGGGTACGGTGAAGACCTTGGTCTCGACTTGAGGCGCCGTCTTCTTCTGGCTCGCCGCTGCAGCCTTCGGTCTGACATTAGACTCATAATACATACCGAAACCGACGAGTCCGAAGATGAGTCCGAGACCGAAAAGGGTTGGCAAAAGTGCCAATCCGAACGTCAGCTTGAGACGCCGGGATGCAGTGGTGGCTGCGACCTGGATCTTACGACTCTCCTTGGTCGCGGAAAGCTCATCGAGCTTGTTTAGAGCGGCGCTAAGCTCCGCTTCGAGCTGCGCGATACGCAACTGCTCTGCCGACTTGGGCGTCCCATCAGGGTTAAGCCCGGAATCTGACTCACTTATCACTACTGGCATGGTGACCTCCGTCTTTGATTGTCCAAGGACCGTCTGAAACGTGAAAGGACGATCCTTTTCAGGATTGGTCTTTTTATTATATTTTAGGCTTTTTGTCAATGTGGATGACGTATAAGAGTAGGGGCAATTCATGAATTGCCCCTACGCGATATAAGAAAACCCCCTGCAACCGAGTGGTTGCAGGGGGTGGCGAAGCAAAGTGCTAAGTAAGTAAGGAGCGGCTCAAGGATCTTCGTCGGGATCCTTGGCGCAAGACGGGGAATTCGGGTTGCGCGAGCAGTAACGCTCCGCGCCAGGCTCCCCGTCGCCTGATGAGGCCACGCGTACCGGAGCGTGCCGCCGTGCCTTGCGCTCGGCGTTGGGTCCGGTCTGGGTGGCCGAAATAGCAGGCTTGGTGAGATCCGGAGGCAGGGTCACGAGGATCTCGTGCGAAGGTTCGGTCTCGTTTCCGATGTAGCGTGCCACCACGCGATAGACGTACGTATTGTTCGACACGACCGACACGTCGTCGAAATGCGTGATGCTGCCTTCGGTCAGTTGGGTGAGCGCGGTGTAGCTGGTCTCGCTTGAGAGCCGACGCTCCACCGTGTAACCCTTGGCCTGGTGGATCTCGCTCCAGGTCAACCGCACCATCGAACCGCGGGGCTCGGCTTGGGGTGCGGGCATCTTGCCTACGGACAGTGTCTTGCCGCGGTTCAGAGCCACGGTATCGGCGCTTCCCCAGGTCACGGCCCGCAGCACCAAACTCGATGCGCAGTAGAGTACGAGGATGGCGAACGGCGCAGCCAGGATCCAACGCAGCGCTTGCGCGCGCGAGGCGTTGCCCGGCTTGAGGACGAGGAAGAGCACGAGCGCCGCGACCCCGCCGACCACCGCCGCGTACCAGGGCAGGATGCCAAAGCTCGTGTTGCCCAGCAGCAGGTCAGCTTCCACCGCCTTGTACATGCCCACGAGCGCCGTCCACACGTTCGGGAAGAACGTGCGCAGCAGCATCATGGCCATGAGCGCATAGCCGAGCTTCTCGATGAGAAGCGCGGAGCGCAGACGGCGACCAAGGATGTCGTGCCCGGCTGCCGCCAAGAAGCTGTACAGGATGAAACCTGCGAAGCTGACGGCGAACATGGCTCGGCTGGACCTGAAGTCAGGGTCGAGGACTCCCACCATGAGCACCGGGTAAAGCGACAGGATGATCCGCGCCTTCATGGCGTAGACCGCCGGAATGAAGCGTTCCTGATCGGCGAGGTTGACGCCTTTCTGGACCGCTTCGAGCGCGCCGTTCTTGCCCTTGGCCGCGATGTGCGTGACCATGCGGACGAAGTAGTTACTGCTACCCTCCGCGACATCGATGCCGAACGTGGCCAAGCGGGCGAAGAAGTGAGCCGTCGCGAAGACGATCTCGATGGCCACCACGATGAGCACGGCGCCCATCACGGAACAGCCCACGGAATGCGTAGCTTGTCCGCCAGCGAAGAGCGCCGCGCCGAGGACGAGCAGCCCGAGGCACGCGTAACCGAGCACGTTCCAGGCGGAGTATTCGCCCGTCGCCCTCAAATCGTTGAGGACGAGGAGCGCCAGCGTAGCGACGCCGACGACCAGCGTAACCAGCGCCCAGACACCTCCCCCATCTTCTTGCATGAGGAGGTTCCAGACGCCGAAGCCGGTGGCCAGGGCGATGATTATCTTGGCCGCTTTGGACAGGCTACGCGAGATCGGGTAGATCACCCGCTCATAGAACTGGTCGGCGAGATTGCCGGCGAGGGTCAGCGTACCCGGTACGCCGTTGCGCAGACTCTGCAGCAGGGCGTCCACCCCGGCCCTGGTAGCGGCGCTACCGAAGGCGCGGGCAGAGGACAATCCGATGAGCAACGCTACTAGAGCGACGACACCAATCACGATGGTTTCCATTCGAGCAACTCCTTAGCGGCGCCCGCGGCGTCGCCGTGCGAGATCTTGTTGCAGCCTTGTGTTCCAATCGTCCAAGGCCCGATTGCCCTGGTCGACGATTTCGCTGGCGCTTTTGAACCCGGCGCCGGGCTTGTCGATGGCCTTGCCAGCGAAAGTCTCGACTGACTTTAGCAGCTTGGTCATGATTTGGCCGATCCCCGTAGGCGGTTTTTCCGCGCCCACAGTCGCCTGGAGATAGGGCATCCAGTCCCGCGCTTCACGCCGGGAAAGATCGACCAGGAGCTTCACGACTTCGTGCCGCGGACCTTTGATCTTGTCGCGGTACTTGTCGAATTCCAGCTTGAGCGACTTGGGGCCGAGTGCCTCTTCGGCTTCTTCCTCGGTCATGCCGCCCGCCACCATGGCCGCCAGCAACGCCGGTCGCTGTTCCGCAGCCGCTTCGTCGAGCCGAGACAACTCGAGGTATTTGGCCACGAGTTGGTCGCGCTTGTCTTGCGGCAGCGTGAGCAAACCCTCTTTGTACCCGACCGACTGCATCACCTTGGCCTGCAAGGCCTTCTCCGCCGCGTTCAACGCGTCGGCCTCGTCCTTGGGGGTGACCTTGCCTTTGCGCGACTGCGCCTCGCCGATGCCGTGGATGAAACTGTCGATGGCTTCATCCGACATCGCGATGTATTCAGGATTCACGCCGAGTTTTTCCAGCGCGTCCTTGAACGCTTGCGGGGTCTGGATGGATGCGGCCACGAACGAAGTGAAGAATTCTCCGACTCCGGGAAGAGCCGTGAGCCAGCCCGTGATGCTCTCCACGTTACCGCCCAACTTCTGGATGATCGGGTACGACCAGGCCAGGTCGAATCCGGATTCGCCCATCTTGTGGGTGATCATCTGCACGAGGTTGGATAGCATGCGGTACTTGAAGCGCGGATTCGCTGCCAGATCGGCACCGTCCATATTGTTGTTACGCCTGCCGCCCCTGCCGCGTCCGCGTCCTTGTCCGCCACCGCCACCGCCTCCGCGATTTGCCGGATTGCCGCCGTTATCGTCATCATCGTACGGATTGTCGTCGAAGTTGCTGACCATGATAAACCTCTCTGTCCCGTCAAACGGGACAATGTTCTGTTGTCAAAGCCGCTCCCGACGAGACAGAATGCCTCATCAAGAACGCTTTAAAATAGCATAAAATGGTGATTTTGTCAAGCGGGGCTGTACAGATGAAATAGAGGGTAGAAAGTAGAGGGTAGCTAGAAAGATAAATAGTCATCCTGAGCGGAGCAGCAGCGCAGTCGAAGGACCTTTATCAGCCGTCGGTTCAGACCAACGCCTATAAAGGTCCTTCGGCTGCGCTCAGGATGACAATTTTTTTGATACAGAATAGCCAAAAACTGGCTTAAACAATAAGAAAACCCCCCACAGAACATCGGCTTTACTGTGAGGGGCGAGAGTGCATGCTATGGCCGGCGGAAAACTTGGCCAGTCGCAGGCTTCCCAAGGGGGCGATCAATTCCCGTGGGCATGGTGTGTTTTCAAGTCTCTGCAACGAGACGCCGATTTTCACCAATTCGGTTACCCGGCGGAAAGGTACACCGGTGGCCAGATACGATCGCGAACATGGCCAAGCGACACGCCCGAATGCGCTGGTCGGTGATGCGCAGACGAGCACCCGTGAATCGGGCCGCGAGGCAATGCGGTCCGATCAGCGATAAAAAAATATCACGCCTTCGAGGGAGCGTCAAGATTAGCTAGCTGGTAGACAGTAGACAGTAGAGGGTAGAGGGTAGAGGGTAGCCAAAAAATATAAGCAAATGTCATCCTCGAGCGAAGCGAAGGATCTTCCTATACCTTAAGGAATTGGAAGATTCTTCGGCCGTCAGACGGCCTCAAGAATGACATCTCTCTTATTACCAAAAGGGCGCACAACCGTGCACCCCTACGTCTGGCTACCCTCTACCCTCTACTTTCTACCTTCTATTTCAAACGCCACGCTGTCGGGATTATCTGCGATCTTCTCATATCTCGCGTCGGCTGCGACGGCTTGGATGAATTTGGGATGTTTTTTCTTGCTCGCGAAAATGAATTTCGCGTCCAGCTCATGCATCAACGCAAAACGTTCGTCGGCGGTCGAAGTGCTGTTTTCCCACGTCACATCGCGCACCGCGTCGGATAAGCTGGATGAGGCGGCGTACAGGAAAGTCGGGTCCAGGCCGGAGACGTAGCGCAAGCGATCATCGGCGGCGAACAACATGGGGAACTCGTCCCAGCTGGCATGGAACACGCGGTCGCCCGGCGCGGCGCGGCGCGATATCTCGCGCAGCGTCGCAGCGTAAACATCATCCGGATAAAGCGCCGGATGCGCATCCGTCCAGACTTTGACGACACCGCGCGCGAGCAAAGCCACGATGGCCAGACCTGCGAAACCTAAATAAATCTTGCCCTTCCAACCCGTGAATCGCGCGAGCATGTCGCGGAACAGTTTACCCGCATCAACGTGCGACCACAGCACTGCGCACCACAAAGCCAGGATGGGCGCGAGATATTCCACGTTGCGCCGACTCTTGAGCGCCAGTGCCACGAAAACGGCGAGCACCCAGGCGAGCGCCACGGTGAGTTTGGCTTTTTCCTGTTCAAGCGGTCGGCGCGCTGCGATGAACATCCCGATTAAACCCACGCCCGCGATGCAGATCCAAATCGCGAAGGAGGAAAAAATGCCGCTGATGCTCGGCGCATACCATTCGCTGCCCATGGCCACGCGGTCGAGCGGCGTGCCGAGCCCGATCACGAACGCCTGATACCACAAGAACTCGAGGATATGGTCGCGGTTGGGGTGAATCAGAAGTCCCGCGGCGACGCCAGCCAAACATACCGGCACGCTCTTCCAATATCCCTCACCTAACGCCGCGCGCCAACTTTTTTCCGCCACGAAAATCTCGTAACACGCGGCTCCGGCCGCCAGCAGGATGAGCGAACCGATGAGCAAAAGAAAACCGCCATGGGTGAGCGCAAAAATGAACGCGATGAACGCGAGGAGCCAGTATCTCTTGCGCCAAGCCGCATACAAACCGCAAACGTAAAGCAACAGCGCGAGCGGCGAAGCTTTGGACAAGATGAGACGGAACAGCGCGGGCTGGGTCAGAGCCAGGAGCGCGGTCCAGAGCCAGGGTGCGGGAAGCTTGAATCCGCGCAAAACAGCGTAGAACAAAGTGAGGAAAGCGGCGGCAAAAATCACGCTCGCGATACGCAAACCTTGAAACATGCCGAAAGCGGCGCTGAACGGCGCGACTGCGGCGTGAAAAAGAAAATGCTGGTCAGCAAAAGTCCGACCCAGGATCGTCAGGTCGAGCCAGGGAAAATTCGCGAGCGGCCCATACTGCCACACGAGCGCCGCAGCTTTGGCATGATAAAAAGCGTCCGGATCGACAAAGCCGTTCCACGGCATGAAGATGGCGAACCAAACGAGCGCAGCGCTGAAAACCAACGTATATTCTAGGACTTTGCGACGGGACATGGGGTAAGAGTAAACAAGCAACAAGACGTTAACAAGTAACGAGCAACTAACCAGTCCAGGATGCTGATAAAGGTCCTTCGACTCGCTCGAAGCTCGCTCAGGATGACAATATTTTTTATCCTGTCGTCCGGAGCCTGCTGCGCCACGTTCTACGTGGTCGAAGGACCTTTATAAAGCACGCGGTTAATTTTGTCTTCCCCTTTCTGTCATCCTGAGCTTGTCGAAGGACCTTTATAAAGCACATGATTCATCTCCGTTTTCCCTCCTGTCATCCTGAGCTTGTCGAAGGACCTTTATAAGCAATCGATCGTCTTTAAGTCTGGATTGACGCTTTTGATCAGATCCATTTTCTTCTGCCTTCTCCAATCCTTTAAGTTGCTTCTCCCGTTTCAAAGCCTGTTCAATCCGCTCAAAGCTTTCATAGTAAATCAGGTCCACCGCATTATATTTTTCCGCGAAACCCCAAACCGTCTTTGCCTTATGTTGGTTTAATCTTTTACCAAGTTCATTCGTGACGCCAATGTATAAGACGGTCCTGAATATATTGCTTAAGATATAAACGTAATATCGATTATCCATTCTTTACAGCTCTCATGGAACGGACTGACCGTCAATAGCTCAAGCGTTGTTGATAAAAAATTCGCCCGACCACGAACTATAAAGGTCCTTCGACTCGCTCGAAGCTCGCTCAGGATGACAGGGGGTTTTTTAATCCTGTCATCCTGAGCCTGCTGCGCCACGTTCTACGTGGTCGAAGGACCTTTATAAGCAATTGTGTTTTTACTCTCTTCCCCCCCCAACCAAAACCCCCCGGCGGGACCGGGGGGTTGTTCGTTGCGCAACGAACTTTATTGCGTCACGTTCAGGAGCGAACCCAACACAAAGTTGGAGATCGCGAACGCCGCGACCACGATCACCAATCCGATGATGGACTGCATGATGATGTCTTTGGCTTTTTTGGTCTTGGTCTCGTCGCCGGCCGCAGTCATCCACAGGAAACCTGCGTACAGGAGCAAGACGAGGAAGACGACTCCCAGAAAACCCAACGCCACGTTGATGATGCTGCCCACGATCTGCGGCAGCGTCTTGGTGGAATTGATGTTGGCGGCTCCACCGACTTCGCCCGCCATCTGCTGTGCGCGCTGGAACGGATTGGTCTCGGCGAGCACCGCGAACGGCATGGCTAAGGCAGAGCCGACGACCGCTACTATTTTGTTAAGATGCTTCATAATTCGATTATCTGTCTTATGGCGTAGACTACTGCGGCGGGTTGTTGGATACTCCAGTGTTCCCGCCCAGGGATGCCCGGCTGATCTCCATGATGATGAAATTGGACAAGGCGTAGGCCGAGGCGATGATGACCAACCCGATGACCGCGTTGGTGATCGTCTGCCTGGCTTTCTTCGTCTTCTCCGAATCGCCCATGGCCGTCATCCAGACAAAACCTCCGTACAACAGCATGACCAGCAACAGGGCGCCCAAGATGTAGAACGCCGAATTGATCAGGCTGCCGATGACTTGGGTCAGTTCGGGCGGCTTGCTGCCATATACGCTGGCGCCGGCGCCGATCAAACCGGTCTGCAATTTGGAGCCGACCGTTCCGTCTGCTGCGAATGCCTGGAGCGCAAAACTCATTGACGACACGATCGTCGCTGCAATGGCTGCGATTTTTGAATGGATCCTCATAAGAGGTTTGGCCGGTTTATTGGTCTTGGGTCGCGGTGACCAGACGTGAAATGACGAAACTCGTGATGGCCCATGCGGACAGGATGATGGCGAGACCGATGATGCCCGAAACGATCAGTTTGCGCGCTTCGGCTGTCTTCTCGTCATTGCCGCCGGCGATCATCCACTTAAAACCTCCCAGCAGAACGATTACCACTGCCACGATACCGAGGAAACCCAGGGCCACGTTGATGATCCGGGCCGCTGTCTGGCGAATATCGCCGGAACCCAACTTGATGGTGGATTGGATGGCGTTGACGCCCAAGTCGTTAGAATTGAGTTCATCCGCGGCCAGCGCTGCCATCGGCAGGGCGAAGGCTGCGGCGATGCTCAATGTCGCGGCCGTAGCCACGATCTTTTTTATGCTTTGCTTCATGTCATGTCACCTCCTCTCGGGTAACAGATGCTGATTTTCATGCGCGAATATGATAACAAACGAGCAGGAAGAAGTCACGAAGACAAAAACGAGTAGCTGGTATCTGGTAGCTAGTAGCTAGTATTTTCCGGACATACCAGCTACTAGCTACCAGATACTCGCTGCTTGCTACTTGCTACTACAACGCTCCCCCCGGCTGCATGCTGGCGGCTAGTTTGCTGATGAGCGTGTATACGATGGCGTAAGCGCCGATCACGATGGCCATGCCGATGATGGCGTTGGTCAGCGTCTTCATGGCTTTTTGCGCTTTGTCGGCATTGCCTCCAGCCGTGAGGTACTGGGCGCCGCCGTACAAGAACATGACCAGGAGCAGCGCGCCGATAAGCGGCAATACGACTTGGATGATGCGCGCGACCAATCCCTCCACCGTCGCGCCGTTCAAGGGATCCTCAAGCCCGCAGCGCGGCGTCTTGCACTGCGCCCAAACCGGCCCGGCTTGCAGCAGGAGCAAAGCTGCCGACACCGTTATCTTGCGCATCTTGTGTCCCATATCATTGTAGAAGTTGAGCCGACGCGCCGGTCGGTTGGGCGTTGGCGCCCGCGGTGGAAGAAGTATCGGTGGTCAGCGCTTTGATGAAGTAGAATGAAATGCTGTAGGCGAAGATGATGATGATGAGGCCCAACGCGGCGTACTTCATGGCTTCGATCGCGGTCTTGACCCGGTCGCTTGAACCGGCCGTCATGTAGATCACGCCGGAGTAGATGAAGACGAGGAGCGCAATGGCGCCGGCGAAGCCGAAGAAGATCGAAATCAAGCTTTGGAACAGACCGTAGATGCCGCGTCCGCCCATGGGATCATACAGCGCAATCGTACCCGCCGACACGGGACCGACGCTGCCCGAAGTGGTCGTGACCGCTTGCCCAGCTTTGCATTGCGGCAAATCAGGCTGCTTGTCGCAAAGGGCTTCGACGATAGGCGCGGCGCCCTGGGGAATGACGGTCTTGGCTTTTTTCACGCCGCAACACGTCGTGGACAGGATGTTGTCGTTGCATTTGCCGACTTCGACTTTGCCTGACAGCGAAGTCACGCAATAAGTCGAACATACGCCGCCGTAGGCTTTGCACTCGGCTTCGGTGGCCGGCGTCTCCGCGTCGGCTTTGACGCCGTGGCTCGGGAACGAGATCCAGGCAACGGCCAACAGCAAACAAAAAAAGTATTTCATATCACGTGCCTGACAAAGCTTTCACCAGATAATTCACGATGGTCCAAGCCGCCATCACGATGAGCATGCCGATGGCGCCGCCTTTCATGGCCGTCGTCCCCTTCTCCACCGAAGTCTTGTTGCCGAAGGACATCAGATAGCGCGCGCCGCCGTAGATGAAAGACAGCAGGAAGAGCGCACCCGAAAGTTCGATCAAGACGTTGGCAAAAGCCGCGCCGGTCATCACGAAATCCTCGACGCTGCAATTGCCGTCAGACCAGCAACTTGGCTTCACCCCGACGCGCAACGACTCTTTGTATAAGGATGGGCTGCCGCCAGTCGCCGCAGGAGGGGTGCCCGTATCTGCCGCCTGGACCGCGGGCAGCGCCAAAAACAAACCCAGGGATGCGCTGCACAGCGCGGCCAGAAAAAACAGTTTGCTGATCTTTCGCTCAAAACACATAGGTGATGGTCTGCGCGATTATTTCCGCCGCCGTGTTCACGAGCGCGGGATATTCCTCGACCGTCTTGCCCTGCGCCGCGTCGATCAGATCGTTGAAAGCTTTGTCCGCCGCGCGCGGGTCGTTGCCGCGGTACCAGGATTGCGCGGTCAAGACTTGCGAGGCGAAGACGCCCACATCCTCATCCTCAAGCTGCGCCGGTAAAAGCGATTTTTGCGCCGCCGGGCGTTTAGCTAGATCAAGATATTTCTTGGCCTCGGCCGGCTTGGCCATGAAGTTCACGAAATTCCACGCCACGTCCTGGTTCTGGCTCTTTTTGGCCACGCTCCAGGCCCAATAATTCGCGAAGTTGGCCACCACCGGGCTGTCTTTGATCTGCGGCAGCGTAGCGATGCCCAGATTGAGTTTCGGGGCGCGAGCTTTGATGGTCGGCAGCTGGTAACCGTAGCCGAAGAAGAAAGCGACTTTGCCGGTCACGAACGCCTCAAGCGAGTCGGGTTGTTGGGCGTTCCAGGTATAGACCGCTTTGTTCGGGTTGGCGAAGTCGGTGTAGAAGGCCAGGGCTTGGTAAGCCGGAGGCGTGTCGCGCAGCTCCTTGAGCTTATCCGGGATGTTGGTGAAAGCCGGCGTGCCGTCGTCAGCGCTCATCTCGGCGCCGTTCTGCAGCATGAGCGCGGACAGGATGTCCGGCGCGCGTTCCACGTTGGCGCTCGTGCCTAACGCCGCTCCGGATTGCAGGATGTTGCTGTTGCCGTCGAGTTTAGTCAGTTTCTGCACCGCGGCTTGGAAATCATCCCAGTCAGCGGGGATGGTCGCGATGCCCGCGGCGTTCAACAAATCTTTATTGACATACAAGCCCAGCGTATCCACGGATAAAGGTAAAGCCATGATGCGTTGTTGGAGATCTTTTTTATCCGGTGTCGTCGAGACGTCGACCGTGCGCACCATGTCCTTGGCCACGATCTCGGGATAATCATTCTTGAATTGGCGCAACGTCACCGAGGGTTCGTTCTGGAGCGAATAGACCAGTTCTTTTTTGAGCGTGCCTTGCACGGCCTGCACCGCCACCTTGGTCGAAGCCGGCATGGGCGCGAGCTTGGATTGATACTTGCCGATCCAAGTGTTGTGGAGCATGAAGACGTCCGGCCCCTGGTCTTCAGCCAAAGCGTTCAGGATCTCATCCTCATATTCCTCCAGCCTGAAACGGCGATATTCGATTTCCACGTACGGATGGAGCTGGCGAAAATCCGTCAGCAGCGGAGCGTATACATCCTGGTCATCCACCACAGCCCAGACTTTGAGGGTTATGCGCTTGGACGCCGCGATGGTCGCCGCGTCAGGACCCTGGGTGCAACCCGCGCCCAACATGGCCACGAGCGTCAAAGACGCCGCGAACCTCAAGGCCTGGCGTCGAAGATGTCTAAGATTTTTCATACCAGCCACATTTTACCAAGCCGGCGGATAATGGCCAAATAAGGTTCTAGGTGCTAGGCACTAGGTTCTGAACCTAAAACCCAGAACCCGACTATTTGCTTATTGTTCATTGGTTATTGGTTATTGTTTATTCAATCTCCTCACCAATGCCCGCGTTTCCCTGGCCATATCCGGACGCTTGAGCGCGATTTCGAGGTTAGCTTTGAGCCAGCCGATCTTGGAGCCTGTGTCATAGTACTCCCCTTCGATGCATTTGGCGTAGATAGGACGCTGCTTCATGAGGCCGAAGATGGCATCCAACAGCACCAGCTCGCCGCCGTGTCCCTTTTTGGTCTTTTCGATTGCCCCAAAGATGTCGGGAGTCAGGATGTAGGCGCCGATCGAAGCCAGGCGCGAGGGCGCTTTTTCCGGTCCGGGTTTTTCCACCATGCCTTTGAGTTGATACACGCCGCGCTCGACTTCGGCCGCCGGATCGATGATGCCGTAATGCCGCGTACCGTCGTCATCCACCGGGATGGCACAGAGCACCGGGTCCTGGTATTTGTCGAAGACCTCGATCATCTGCTTGAGCCGCGGTTTCTTGCCCACGATCACCTCGTCGCCGAAGAGCACGGCAAAAGGTTCGTCGCCGATCAGACTCTTGGCGTTCAAGACCGGCGTGGCGTTGCCGTACGGGCCTTTTTGGCGGATGTAGATGAAATTGGCGAGTCTGCCGATGGCGCGGATCTCCGCCAGCTGCGCTTTTTTGCCCGTGGCGCCGAGCCAGGCCTCGAGCGTCTGGTTGTCGTCAAAGTGGTCTTCCACCGCGCGCTTCGAGATGTTGGTCACCAGGATGATATCCGTGATCCCCGAGGCCACCGCCTCCTCGACCACATATTGGATGACCGGTTTGTCGATGATGGGCAACATCTCCTTGGGCATGGCTTTGGTCGCCGGGAGGAAACGCGTACCGAACCCCGCTACCGGGATGATGGCTTTGCGGACTGTGGACATATTGCGCCAAGTATACCCGGATTGAAGCGCGGGATGGAACCCCATGAGATACCTGAAAAGAATCTGTCATCCTGAGCGAGCTTCGAGCGAGTCGAAGGACCTTTATAAGCGTTGGTCTGAACCGATGGCTGATAAAGGTCCTTCGACTACGCTGCTGCTCCGCTCAGGATGACAGAAGGTTTTTGGCTACTCTCTACCCTCTATTTTAAAAGGTTTTTAGCTACTCTCTACCCTCTACCATCTACCCTCTATTTTAAAAAGAGAGCGGTTAAACAACCGCCCTCGTGCGAGGCGCTGAAGCGTCAAGCGACCAAGGCTTCGAGATTCTTGGCCACAGTCTGCTCCCAGCTTGCCGATTCCTTGAAGACTTGGGCCAGGTATCGAATGAGGTGGCGCGTGCCTTGTGGCCAGTCGTCGACGACCTCAAGCTCTTTGTCGTCCGGTCCCGCGGAGTGCACGTGGCGCGACTCTCGTTCGTCGGAGATCTTCACCTTTCCGTCGATTTGGAAGGCGTAGGTCCGGCGACGGCGACGGATCGTATCCCGCGGGAAGAGAGTGACCGAGAGCGGGCCGACTATGGTCATGCCACATGGGTAGATGCACATGAGCGGACACTCGAAGTCCGGATGCGGCAATTGCTCACACCAGATGGTCACTTTGTCGACCGGACTCCCGAATGCCTGCCTGACTTCTTCCAGGACTTTGAGCAAACTGGTTTTGGCGTATGGATCCGTGTGCTGCGGAAATTGGATGCTCATTCTCTCTCCTCCGAAAATCTTGGCCCGGGTTTCAGACAGCGGATTCCAGCCGCGCCGTCGTCTGCATTTCCCACGCCGCCGATTCCTTGAGGCGTTCGGCCAGGGACTGAAGCAAGTGCTTCATGCCGTCTTGCCAGCTCGCCAATTCCTCGAGTTTGGTTCTGACTTCGTCATACACCACGACCGTTCCGTCGAACTCGAACTCGTAGACATTCTCCGAAAACCTTAGGCGGTTGGTGGCGCGTAACGGCATCACGCTGACATGCAAGGCCACGTTGTAGACGGCAGGATCGCCCATGCGCGAATAGAAAAGGTAGCAGGCGTTGGACTTGGGGTTCTCAAAGGCCACGCCCATCCTCGCGCTATCGGGACTATGTTCGTAGGGACAGATGCTGTCGACGAGCTTCGTCAGGCCTGCGACCAATTTTTCGGCCGCATCGCTTTCGTCGTGTCTGGGGATGTCCATCTTGATCTCCTTGAAAGGTGCGCCGTAGGTTTAGCCTAAAATGACCCCGGGTGTCAAAGAAGGCAAGTAGTTAGCATTTAGCATTTAGTAGTTAGGGTCAGGCTCCCTAACTACTAAATGCTAACTACTAGATGCTTCCCTACGCCCCCACCCTGAAATAACACACGTCGCCGTCTTGCATCACGTAATCTTTTCCCTCGATGCGGGTGAGTCCTTTTTCGCGGCAAGCTACCTCGCTGCCGCAGGCCACGAAATCTTTCCAGTCGGTGATCTCGGCGCGGATGAAATTTTTCTCGAAATCGGTGTGGATGACGCCCGCGGCTTGTGGCGCTTTGGCGCCGCGCCGCACGGTCCAGGCCCGCGTCTCCATTTCGCCTGAAGTCAAAAAAGTCACCAACCCCAAGACGTCGTAAGCTTGCTTGATCAAGATATCCAAACCCGACTCGCTAAGGCCGAGCGCTTCCAGATATTCTTTTTTCTCTTCCGGTGAGAGCGAGGCGAGCTCGGCTTCCATCTTGACGCACACCGGCACGATGCGGCAGGTGGCGGTCGCGGCCAAGGCGCCCAACGCGGTCTTCCACGAACCGTCCGCGAGTTGGCTTTCGCTCACGTTGACCAGATACAACATGGCTTTCATGGTCAGGAGCTGGAGTTGTTTCAATTCCTTGAGCTCATCTTCGCTCCATTCCAAATCGCGCAGTTGCGTGCCTTTTTCGAGCGCGGTCTTGGCGCGGCCCAGCGCGACTTGCAGAGCCTCGAGCTCTTTGGTCCGCCCGGCTTTGAGTTGGCGCGAGACGCTGTCGACTCTTTTATCCACGGTCTCAAGGTCGGCCAAAGCCAACTCGATGCCGATGGTCTCGGCGTCGCGTTCGGGATTTATCGTGCCGTCCACGTGGATGACGTTCGGATCCTCGAAGGCGCGCAAAACCTGTGCCACGGCGTCGCACTCGCGGATGTTGGCCAAGAATTTGTTGCCCAAGCCTTGGCCTTCGGACGCGCCTTTGACCAAGCCCGCGATATCCACGAACTCGATGACCGTATGCACGATGCGCCCGGACTTGGAGATCTTGGCCAACTGCGCCAAACGCTCATCCGGCACTTCCACTACCCCCACGTTGGGGTCGATGGTGCAGAACGGAAAGTTGGCGCAATCCACGGCCTTTTTGGTGATAGCGGAAAACAACGTGGATTTCCCCACGTTAGGCAAGCCAACGATTCCGATTTGCAAAGGCATAAAGCAGAGGAAGACTACCTATAAACCGGTTTTCTTTCAAGCCGTGGCGCTAAACAAAATGGCGGCACTTGTGATGCCGCCGAAGTTCTTAAGGGCTCTTGTCTTTGAGCAGGTTGCGGAAATACTTGATTGCCGCATCATCCCCCGCCCAGCCGATGCCGACGACGTAGCGCTTTTCCATGCGCTCAAGCGGATGGTCGCTCCACGCATCGTTCCAGGCCAAAGGCATGACCCTGACCCCGAAGTTGACCGTCATGCCGTTGAAGGTCGGCATAGCGATGCCAAGTCCCCCCGTGGGACGCAGCTTGACGGTGTTGTCCGTGACCCCGGCCATGAGCGACATGTCCACTTGCGCAGAGAAGCTCGCCGTCGTGAGGTTCATCTGGCCTCCGGTTTCGGCCGGGACGTACACATCCTGGCGACGGTTGTATTGCATGCCGCCGTAGGCCAACCACGAAAGATACCAATCCAACGAACCTTCGTAGGTGTACCAGGCTTTGACCACATCAGCCGAAGCGCCGAACACGGTCGAAGCTGCGCTGCGCGCGAACTTGCGGAGACATTCGCGGAATGTTCTTCGCGCTTCAGTCTCTTCAGTCCTGACCAGTCTATCAAGACAAGTCTTGCGACCAGCTTCGTCTTTTTGATCTTGGCACGCCTCATCGCGCGCTTTGAGTATTTTCTCGGCCGCTGGCTTTAAACACTTCTCGCCGAAAGCGCGATTGAATTCAGGATCGTGGTCATTCCAATGTTGGAGGGAAATGGCCACGGCTCCGTTAGCCGAAGCAGCGTGCTCCATCATGCCCGGGCTCTTGGTGGCGCCCAACGAGACGTTGATGCGCTTGAGGAATCTTCCCAGCAAAGGAGTCTTCTCCAAGAGACCGAGCTTGGCGCCCGTATCCGACTCAAGCTGATAGATCCGGTAGGGTGAAAACGAGACGCCGGCCGTACCGTAAGTCCCGTTGTCCGTGATGACCACCGGCAGCTGCACCGCAGTCAGGCGCGTTTCGCTCGGTCGGAGCAAACCCGATTGCGCAGTCCCGAATACGTTTTCCGTGGGCATCTGGGGCTGAAGCGGTTCCGGCGCTTTGGGATCGGTCGGTTTCTCCGATCGATTGTTCTCGCCCAAGGTGTAGCTGATGTTGTAGTTGAAGGTGTTGTAGTTGGTGACGGGCGGCGCGACCGGGAAAGCGAGGGGCATGACTATGATGGTGGTATTGCCGCAGCCGTTGTCAGGCAGCGCAGGCTCGCAGGGATTGGGAAGTTGGACAACCGGCAGAATGGGCGGCGCAGGAAGACACTGCTCCAGACCTTTCTTATAGGCTGCCATGTATTTCTCAAGCAATCCCCCGGGCTCATAGCAACCATGCAGTTCATGCGGTTGGGTCCCGACCTTGATGTTCGGATTGATGTTCGGGCATTCCTGGGCCAGGCCTGCCCCTGGCTTGCTCGACACCTCGGTTATGAATGCTTCGACTATTCCGTAGGCCTTGTCTGGCCGATCTCCGCAGCGTTCCAAGAGTTTCGCGAGCAAGCTCTCGGTGTACACCTTGAAATTGCTGCAGCACGCTTTGCGCGGTTTATCGGTCGGCTGCTGCGCCAAGACCGGCGCGGAAACCAATGTCGCGATCAATGCGACGAACAGACTAAACAACGCGATCCTGGCATTTCGCTGCTTCATGACGCTCCTCTTCAGGTTATGAAAGAGCACGACGCCAGCTATGTATCATTTATTAACTCAAGAATCAAGCCCTGCCTCTAGATTTCGCAGCTGACGAAAATCTTGACCCAAGAGGACAATCCGGCCGCAACGATGTGGCGCTTGAGGATACCTGACCAGTCGCGTTCCGAGACCCAAACGCTCAAATGGATACGTCGAAAAGACAGCGCGCGCAGACAGCGCCGAAAATTTTGTCGCGCTTTGGCAAAGACCTCCGGAACGTCGAACGAGACGATGGTCACAAAACCTTCGGGCAGAGTCGGCGGCGGTGTCTTCTGGGCCAACAATTTTTTTCCTGTTTCGGTAAGATGATAGGCCAAGCGTCCATCCTCCCATCTTTTACCCATAAGTCTCTTCTTGACCAGTCTCGCCGCCGCACGCTTGAGTCTCAAGCGTTTATTTATAGCTTCGATGGCTTTGACTCCATCGACTCCGCAGCTTAAGACAGCGTTCGGTTTCCGGACGATCAATTCAAAATTCTCGATGCCATCGGCCACGGCCTCCAGCACCGCCCATCCGATTTCCGCAGCCATTTTTCTTCCCATAAAGTCTCTCCTTATACCGCTACACCAATTTGACCGACCGCGTCAAATTAGTGACAAGACATCAATATACAGAGTCAACCGAGCTACGAAATTGAGTTATGCACATTAACGCAAAAACTCCGCTTTTACGGAGTTTTTTTGTTTGGTGGACCACGTCGAATTATGTTTGGACTAATTTCAGCATTAGCTAAGTCTCTCGAAATCAAATACCTCGGCTATTACCGAGGTATTCGACGTGGTGGACCTTAAGGGATTTGAACCCTTGACCTCTTCCATGCCATGGAAGCGCTCTAGCCAGCTGAGCTAAAGGCCCGGGATTAACTGCGTTTTCAAGGGAAGCTCTCTAGCCTCCGCCAGAGGCGGATCAGCCTATGGCTGAAGCTGAACTAAAGGCCCGGGATATTGCTTACGGCGTGCCTCTATTTTGGCTACCCTCTACCATCTACTCTCTACCCTCTATTTTCGCATGCGCAGATTGCCACAACTTAATAGTTGAGTCAATTCAAGACGCGCAAACGGATAGCCAGCGGCAGGCGGTCGCGCGACACTCCCCTTTTCCGGTCATATTCTTTAAGTGCGCCGTTCAGCTCGCGCACGTGATGCACTTGGATCAATGCGTCTTCGTCTTCGCCCGTGACTGGGATGGCGTGCCAGCGCTCGGCTTCGTGCGTCGCTTCGCGGATGGCGCAGAGCAGATATTCTTCTTCAGGAAGATACAGCGAATCCTCCGTATCGCTGCTTGCGGGCAAGATATCATCCCTTTGTTCCATGAGTTGGATGGCGACCGTGCCTGCGGGCGCCTGTTCAGTTTTGATCGTCTCGCGTGGAACGGAAATCTTTTCACCGCGCAAGGCTAATTCAGAACCCAAAATCTCGATCCTCTCCTGTGCTTCCGCTTCGTCCTCCCGATTTTGCCAGTACATGAGATCGCGTTTCAGGTCTTGGGCGGGACGCGAGGCTGCGTCCAAACGCAAAAAAGCTTGGCGCATGGATTCCTGTAGCCCCTTGATCCGTTCGGCTTCGGCTTCCGAGCAGCCTTCGTCCAGGCTCCGGATGCTTTGCGCCAATTCCTCCATGCGCTCCTCGTAGGCGCGGAAAAGTTCTTCCAACCGTTCCGCCAAATCACGCTGGCGCAAAGCGAGCTTGTTCTTTTTGCCCGTGGAAGCGCAAGCCGCGCTTTTAAATGCGCGGCTTGCGTCGCCGGACTTCGGCCCGCCTGCTAGGAAGGCCGCAGCTTTGTCCAGCCAGGTCATGGGTTTATTTTTGGACTTCGTTCAGCGGCTTAGGTCCTTGGATTTGCTCCTTGACCGGTTCCGGGATGGGCGTCGTGGTCGGCTTGGCTTTTTCCTCCTTGAGCTTCAGCAGCGCCGCTAACCGCTCATCCACCGTCTGGTTGCCGGGATTCAGCTCCTGGACCTTTTTGACTTGCGCGATGGCATCATCCAAGCGACCGCCCTCCTCATACAAGGCCGCCAAGAACCAGCGGGCGTTGGAATATTTCGGCTCATAAGCCACGATCTGCTCGAACAAGTCGCGCGCTTTGTCTTTTTGGTTGTTGCGATAGTACAACAATCCGAGTTGGAAACCGACACCGACATCGGTGCTGTCGGCCGCGAGCACCAGCTCCATCTTGGCGATGGCTTCGGGCAGCTTGTTCTGCCGCTCGTACATGATGGCCAAGTTGTAGTGCGCCAGGGCGAAGTCGCCTTTGAGCTGGACTGCTTGATTCAGGTATTCGGCGGCGTGGTCGAGCTCGGCCACCATCTTGGTCTGCGCATCGGCGCGCGCTTTTTCATCCTTGGTGTTGAGCAGCGTGGCGTAGGCGTCGGCGCGCATGATGTAGATCTTGCCGATCTCATCGGCGAAGGTCGGGTTGTTCGGTTCGAGCTTGGCCGCTTCCTGGAAATTCTTGATAGCGAATTCGTCCGCGCCGCGCGTGAATGAGGCGATGGACTGGTAGATCACGGCCAGGTTGGACCAGTTGTCGACGTTCTTGGGCGAGACCTCGGTGGCTTTGCGCGCCGTGTCCACGGAAGCGGAGACTAAGGCGCTGATCTCCTTGGCTTGATCGGCGTTGGGATTGGGCACTATCTTTTCGTTGAGTTGGATCAGATAGGCTTGCGACAAGTTGCGGTAATAAGCGTCGTTCAGGCTGTTCAGGGCCACGGCTGAATTCAGTTTGTCGATGGATTGCTGGATCGGTTTGCCGTCGCGATAAGTCAGCACGGCTTTGGAATAATCCGCATCGGCGACCAGGCGTTGGCCGGAAAGCCACAAGACCGAGACCGATCCGACCGTCACCAAGATGAAGATAATCGAGAGCAACCCCATGTAAGCCGGTTTGGCTTGGCCGTCGAGGTTAAATTTGCCGCGCGCGACCAGCGTCCCCAAGAGACCGAGCAGGAACCAGAAGAGGAAGTGATGCGCTAAATTGTAGTTGTAGAAGAAAGCGCTGAAGACCACGGTCGCCCAACCGACGAACACCGTGAGATAGGCCTGCCATTGATCGTCATCCTTCTCTTTCAACAGATGCAAGATGCTTTTTACGATGGCCGAGATCACGAGCATGAGCCAAAGCGTGATGCCCACCAGTCCGATGGTCGGCAGGAGGGTCAAGAAGGTGGAATAGCCGCGCTCAAAGCGATACGTCCAGAAAGGCGAGGTGTTCACGCTGGGCGAGCGGTACTGGGAATAGTCGTAGATCCAGGTGCCCGGACCCGTGCCGAAGACCGGATTGGAGCGCAAAGCTTGCTTGGCGATGTCCCATGAGTGCGTCATCGACGGCGCGACTTCAGCCGGCAACGACAGCTTGAACGGCGTTGACCAGATGAGGAAAATCACCGACACGGCGCAGATGAGTCCCGGCACGATGAGCTTGATGGGATGCTTGACCGCGCGGGTGCGGATGGTCGAGATCGCGACCAAGAGGAGCGTGCCGAAGAGGATAGCCGCCCAGCACACCCAGAAATCAATCATGGCGACATACACCAGCGGCAGCAGGATAGCGACCCAGACCAAAATCTTGGCCAACAGGCTCCCCTTGCTGCTCCGGCCCAAGACGCATTTTTGATCCTTGCAACCCAAGACCATGAGCGACGAAGCCAGCACGATGGCGACGGACAGGAACACGCCGAGCGAGTTCAGGGTGCCCACGGTGTTGAAGGTCTTGGCCGACAAAGCCGGGAAGAGCCAACCCAAGGCATACGCCCCGTTGATCTGCAGGATGCCGTAAAGCGCGGCCACGACCGCTGATCCGAGGAAGGCCAGGATCAGGTGATACAGGAAAGACGTCGAACGGACTTTATTGACCAGGATAAAATACAGCACCACGAAGCAGGCAATGCTGGCGAAAGCCCATTGCATCTGCCCGAAGTTACCGACCATGGATAAATAGCGGTCTTCGGAGAACAGGCTGGTCACCAGATAGCCCAGTCCGAACATGAGCACGACGAGATGCATCCAGGAACGCGTTATCGTCATGCGCCGTTCCAGGATCGCCGCTCCGATGTGGCACAGGAGCGCGATCATGGTGAGCGCCGCGAGCAGGGTCTGCTTATTCAGCTCGAGCACGTCGAGCGTCTGCGGCAGGAACCACAGCGGCATCAAAAAGACTACCAGGTACAGACAGACTGACGAGATGGTGTTCAGGATCTTGATGGCCAGCGCCGGTTGGAAGGCAGCGCTTTCCGGCATCGTCCTGATGTCACCTGCGGAAAAATTATTGATATCCATATTTTTTTAAAAATACTTTTTCAAGCAGGGGAATTATAGCATGGGGTAGAGGGTAGAGAGTAGGGGCGCATGGTCATGCGCCCTTTTGGTGATAAGAGGCCGTCATTCTTGAGGCCGTTTGGTAATAAAAGAATGTCATTCTAGAGGCCGTCTGACGGTCGAAGAATCATCCTAATCCTTAAGGAATTGGAAGATCCTTCGTCGCGTCGGACGCGACTCAAGGATGACATTTACTTTTATCTTTCTGGCTATCCTCTATCCTCTCGTGATTCCTTATGATTCCTTCGCTGGGTTGACATTTTTTTAAAAAAGTGCTATACAGTAATTGTACATTCGGCAATTGAATTAGGTTTATGCGTCCGTCAAAACGCACGGCCCCAAGCAGGAGACACGGTCATGGCCAAAGGCAATCTCGTTTCTACAGTTTTTCTGTTCGCAGCGGCCTGCGCCGCTACCGGCATCATTGCCTGCGGCGATGATTCCACAGACCCCCCCGTGGGAACCGCGGGTACGACGGCGACCGGCGGAGCTGCCGGCAAAGATTCCGGCGCCGGCGGCATTTCCGGCACTGGCGGAGCATCCGGCAAAGGCGGAGCAGGCACAGCCGGCCAGGGCGGAGCCCCCAGCGGCTGGAAGAAAGGCGTCGTCGGGACCACTAAGGGTCCCATCGAACTGTCCAAGGGCTCCGGGCAATTCCAGGGACAGTCGAACAACACCGGTGTGATCACGGTGCGCAGCAACCCCGGCGTCCCCGGCACTGGCGGCGACAGCGGAGCAGCCGGAGCAGCCGGCGATGCGGGCCAAAGCGGCAGCGCAGGTGATGCGGGTACGGGCGGTACACCCGGAACCGGCGGCAGCGGAGCTGAAGCTGGCTCGGCTGGAGCAGCCGGCGACGCGGGCCAGGCAGGTTCGGGCGGCTACAACACGGCGCCCACCATCGACCTCGGCGGCATCACGCCGGACTTCGAGGAAATCTGGTTCGCCATCCCGCCTTATACCGAATACATCGACGCCACCATCCCGCCGCTCACTGGAGTCCTCAAGAAGGACGGCACGCTCACCGTGCTGAACCACTTCCCCACCTGGACCCCGACGGATCATGAGCTCACGGTCGAGTGCTTCTCCCCTGTCCCCACGAACGTCAACGGCCAGGGCTTGCGCTACTACGGCGGCTTGTCCATGGACACGGCCGACTGCCTCGGCCGACACTTCTTGGTCTCCAACGCCGCGGACAAGATCTGGGAGCTCTTCCCGGACGGCACCAAGAAAGAAATCGCGAGCGGTATCGAAGGTGGGTCAGCCATGTTCTGCCATCCGACGGATGGTTTCCTCGTGGTTTCGACTCTCCCGAAATACGAGAAGTGGGCCGCACAAGACTCACTGCCGGTCGTGGGAGCCAAGCTCCTCAAGATCGAACCGGTAATCGAGGACGGCGGCGAAGTCTGGAACGTGACGACCATCGCCGAGATGCCCATCACTCCCGACTATCTCACCACGACCAATGTCGCGGGGTGTTACATCTTCCCCTTCACGAGCTACAGTCTGCCCTTGGGTCTGCGCATTCCCATCACGATGCGCCCGGACAATACCTACCTGGTGGCAGATGTCGGAGCACGCAAGATATACACCGTCTCGACAGATGGCAGCCAGATCACGCTCTTCGCCGACACCGCTCTCTTCACGGCTTCGGTCATCCTGGCACCCAACGATGTCGTGTACACGGTGGACGCGCCGATCGTGGAGCTGATCGACACCACGGTCGGGATAGTTCGCGGCACCGTGATCAAGGGTTTCGACGGCACCGCCTGGAAGAGTGTCCTGGAGTTCACAGGGTACGAACCCTACGTGAACAACATGTCCTGGGCCATGCAGCCATACAACTGCGAGGTCGAGTATCCGGGCAAGTGGTGCTTCCAGCCTCTGGGCGTGTACACCAAGGTGACGTACGGAGCACAACCCACCCTCTACGTCATGGACCCGATCAAGGGCTCGTTCTCGGCCGTGCCTCTGGACATGGGTTCGGGCGGCGCGGGCGGCGACGGAGGTTCCGGAGGGACTGACGTCGGCGGCTCGGGCGGCACGGATGTCGACGGTTCCGCTGGTGCAGCGACTGGCGGCAGCGGCGGCACTGACACCGGAGGTTCTGGCGGCAGCGGCGCCGAAGCCGGCTCGGCTGGTTCCGCAGGTGACTCGGGTTCTGCCGGCGCCGGCGGCACCTGAACCCAAAACGAGCGCGGACGAATCTCCCGCCCACGCTCCTCTACCATTCCCCCGACCTTCGCAGAAGGTCGGGGGGATTTTTTATTAGTGAGGTCTTTACTCTCTGGATTACCCGGCCGCGCCACGTCCAACGTGGTTGAACCGGGTAATGACAGAATAAAGATATGTCATCCCCCGGCTACTTCTCTGTCATCCCCCGGCTACTTCTCTGTCATCCCCCGGCTTGACCGGGGGATCCAGAGAGTAAATCGCACCAACTCGGATTTGTATTTTCAATCAAATCAATCTTCCAGTCTCGTTTCCACTTTTTAAGTCGCTTCTCACGATTCAAAGCCGTCGTAATCGAATTCGTGATTTCGTAGTAGACCAACCTATATAAATGATGTCTCCCCGTGAACGAATCTACTCCTGATGAGCGATGTTCAGATATTCGACGCTGAAGGTCATTAGTGATTCCAATATACAGCGTGCCGTTCCTATGATTGGCCAGAATGTAGACGAAGTATTCCTTTTCCATGATATATAGCTGACAAATATCAAAGTTGGAGTCAAGAGCAAAGATAGGTGGGGATTACTCTCTGGATTACCCGGTTGAACCGGGTAATGACAGAAGGAAAATACGTCATCCTCCCCCTCCTGTCATCCTCCGTCCCTCCCCTTCGTCATCCTCCGCGAAAGCGGGGGATCCAGAGAGAAAAAACACCAATTGAAAACCGCCCAGCTTCCCGGGCGGTTTTCGCATGTATTTTTGTTTGCTTCGTGTATTGATTTTACTTTGTTTTGTTTTTTGATTAAGGGGTCGTGCTTGTCGTCGTATCCGTCGTGCTGGTCGTGGTCGGCGTGTCGATTATCGGAGGAGTGCTGGTCGTCGTGTCAGTCGATGTCGGAGTAGCCGGAGCGGTCGGAGTCGATGGCGGCATGGGGCCGATCGAGTTGCCGGACAGATTATCCACGGCGGCGTAAGTGTTGTCTGACACGTAACGCACTGTCCCCTGCTTCATTGGTTTGACCATCCAAGTGAACTCGATGTCGATCGACGCCGGTGCGGCGAGTTTGATGTCAAAGCCGGTATCGCTGCGGTTGGCGATCCACCAATTCCCTGCCGGACCGGCCGGGCTCGCGTAGACCATGGGATAAGCTTGGATTGAAGCGTATGACACGTGCACTTCGCTGGCTCCGACCTTGACCAAGGCCAGACCCGAGACTTCTGTGGTTTGCGCGCTAGACACCGCTGTCTCCGCAGTCGTGGTAAGTCCGGCCGAAGTGCCGGCAGGCGTGATCCCTGCCATGTATCCAGGCTTCACGAACACGCTGATCAGACCTTCTTCCGCGCCGCTATATTCTTCCAACGCCACACCCACCACGCTGCCGGCGCCGGTCGCTTTGATGGCTACGCCGGAGATATCGGAACCAGTCAGATAGTCGCCGACGCGGATGGCGCCGTTCTTGGAACTCACGCGAGTCGGCACGCGTCCGGCCAAAGCGATCGGATAAGTGCCCTTGGCATAAGCGCCGGTCACGAAGCCTGGTCGCGTGGACACGATACCCAGCACTGGCTGGTTGGAAGCCGTGGTGCGCATGACCTTGTTCACGCCCGCGGGATCGGCGGTCACCAAGTCGCCAGGCGTCAGCTCTTGATTCGAGGCATAGCGCTCGGAATAGTCATAGGTCGAAGACGTCTGCCAACCGTCGGCGTTGGTGGCTATATAGGTAGAGGTCGGCGAAAGGGTGTCATCCACGTATATATAGGTAGAGGCGGAACCCAGGCCGGTGGTCTTGGAGCCCAAGTACAGGCGGCGGCCCACGGTCAGATCGCCCGTGATGCTCGCATCGCCCAGGTTGGACAGCGTGAGCAAGGCCGTGCCCGAGGCGTTGGTGACGGTGAAGTAGGATGAGGTCGGCGAGACGGTGTGATTGAACAGGTTGAACTTGGTCTCGAGGGCTTGATTCGCCGCGCCATCCCAAGCCGAACCCGTAAAGGTGAAGAGGTGGGAGTCCACGGCTGGCATGGACGAACTGGCTTGGGCCAGCGGCGGCAAAGCCAAATTGCCCGTGGCGTCTATCTTGAGGAAAGCGGTACCCGTGGCATAAGCCGCATCGATCTCCACGCCTTGGAAGAATTTATCCGTACGGAGATCCAGCTCTTTGACCGCATTAGTCAAAGGCACGACGAACGAAGCGTATGACAGGCTGTACCACGAACCCGATTCCGCCGGAGTCACCAAGCCGCTGAAGGTGACGCCGAGTTGGTTCATCGCGCCTTCGACTTCCTGGGCGATGAAACCGTCCTGAATCATGCCGCCGGTATTAGACATGCTTGAAGTCGCGGTGTAGTTGTAATGATGCGGAGTCAAGAGACGAATGAAGCTAAGTCCTAGCGCATCATCACCGATATTCTCCTTAAGACGGCTATCCGAGAAGTTCTGCCAGGGTGAAGAACCGCCGACCGTCTGTCCGCTGCCGATGTAAGCGTAGCTGCTAGTAGATACTGTCGCATTGGCGCCGATGGCGGTCGCGTTGGTTATCGTTCCCTTGCCCGTAGCCACATCAGCTTGGTAGCCCAAGAAAGTGTTGCTGCCGCCGGTCGATACGGTCTGACCCGCGGCATAGCCCATGCCGGTATTGAAGTTGCCCCAGGTGGCGCTGACCAAAGCGTTTCCACCGATGCCGATATTGTAGAGGCCTCTTTCCGCGCCAAGGGCGCTGGCGCCGATAGCTATGTTGTGCGTGCCGGTCACTGCGGCTCCCAGTGCCTGATAACCCATAGCGACGTTTAGGCTGCCTGTCGTGTTGGCATCGAAAGCCAACGAGCCTATGGCGGTATTATCAGCACCCGAGGTGTTGGCATAACCAGCTTGGAAGCCGACGAAAGAGTTGTCGTCAGAACCGGCGATAAGCCTGTTGCCGGCTTGGGTACCGATATACACGCCCTGCTGGTTGCTGAACGGGCTTGGTCCGGTGCCCGCATTGGCACCGATCGCGACCGTATTTGTCGCGGAGATGTTGTAGAACATCGAAGCATAACCCATGGCGGTGTTATTGCTACCCGAGACGTTATAGTAAGCGCTGACCGAGCCGATGGCGGTGTTATTGATGCCGACCGCGCCCTTGTTCCCGGCATAATGGCCGACGTATGTGTTGTCATTCGCGCCGTTGCCGATTTCGCCGCCCGCGTTGACGCCGATCATGATGTTGTTCTGCGCGGAGTAGGCTGCCGTACCAGCGCCTGCGCTATATCCGATGGCAATGGTATTGGTGGCGGAAACATTGTTGGTCAAAGCGCTTCTGCCGACGGCTACGTTAGCCGCGCCGGTCGTATTCTTGTACAAGGCACTGACGCCGACGGCTACGTTACCGTCGCCCGTCGTATTGTTGTTAAGGGCCGTGTAACCAAGACCTACGTTATAGCTGGCCGAGACGTTCCAATACATGGCCGCTTCACCAAGCACTGTGTTGTAATGTCCGTTGACGTTAGTATACAGCGAATTAAATCCGACAGCTGTGTTGTATAAGCCGATCGTGTTGTGGTTCATGGAAAATGCACCAATGCCCGTGTTGTAGTAACCCGTGGTGTTCGCATACATCGCACCGGCTCCCAAGGCGGTGTTTTGGTAACCGCTGGTGTTCGCATACATCGCACCGTCGCCGACGGCCGTATTGAGGCTGGCGGTGTTCATGTACAGCGCGTTGCTGCCGATAGCCACGTTATAGCTTTGCGTGGTGTTGCTTTGCAAAGCATTGCTGCCGATAGCTACGTTGTCTGTGCCTATGTTCGTAGCCGTCGCGGCGCTGTAGCCGATTGCGATGTTGTTATTTCCGGATGAGTTGGTATACAAGCTCTTGTAACCTATGGCGGTGTTGTTGTAGCCGGTGGTCAAAGTGGCCAAGGCAGAGTTGCCTAACGCGGAGTTGTAATTGGCGCTATCCCCAATCTGCTGCATCGTGCCATAGCCCACGGCGGTGTTGTAGCTGGAAGCGTAAGGGGTAGTGGCGGAACCGCGCATGGCAGCATAACCAAGGGCGACGTTTTGGGTACCGGTTTGGCTCAAGTACAAGGCTGATTCGCCCGCGGCCAGGTTGAAGTTTCCTGAAGTGTTGGTATACAAGGCACTGACGCCAAGAGCCGTATTGTCGCTGCCCGTGTTCGAGAGGAGTGCCCCGGAGCCGATCGCGGTGTTGTAATTGCCGGTTTGATTGGAATACAGGGCATTGGAACCATAGGCAACGTTGAAGAAACCTGTCGTATTGCTATATGCGGACTGGAAACCGACGGCCGTGTTCGTGGAGCCGGTGGTGATGGCCAGCATCGAACTGGCGCCGACCGCGGTGTTGTAGGAATGTGAATTAGCGGTCGCGCCATACAAAGCATTGGAACCCAAAGCCGTATTGTAGATACCTGTGCGGTTGCTGAAGCTCGCCAGGACGCCGACGGCCAAGTTGTCGTGGCCCACGGTATTCGCATTCATCGCCTCTTCGCCCAAAGCGGTGTTAAGGGAACCGGTGGTGTTCTTGTTCAGGGAATCGGCGCCGACCGCGGTGTTGAAATTACCGGTCGTGGTGAGTTGCATGGCCCTGGCGCCGATCGCCGTATTGGCTCGATCCGTTCCCGTGTACAACGCCTTATAACCCACGGCGACGTTGTCGTAACCCGTGGCGTTAGTGTACAAGGTATCGCTGCCGAGCGCGGTGTTTTGGTAAGCGGTGGTGCCGTTATACAAGCTTTCAAAACCCACGCCCGTGTTATCCGCTCCGGTCGAGAGCTTATATCCGGCATACGCGCCGACTGCCGTTCCTCTATCATGGGAGTTGGTCATGCTCCCCAAGAAGGCATAGGAACCGACCGCGGTGTTGTTGCTGCCGGTCTTGTTGTAGAAGTTAGCAGCATAACCCATACCGGTGTTGTCCGCGCCGGAGGTGTTGGATGACAAGCTTAATTCGCCAAAGGCGCTGTTCCTGGAACCCACGCTGTTCGAGAACATAGACTGCGTGCCGAAGGCGCTATTCCTCTCACCGCTGGTATTGGCTCCCAAAGCCTGATAGCCGACGGCGGTGATATACGAAGCGGTATTGGCGCTGCCCAAAGCGCCGGTGCCGACGGCGGTCACGAATGATCCCAGGTTGTTCAAGGCGGCGTTCTGCCCGATCTTGATGGTGAAATTCGAATCGTTGCCCAGGACCATGTACCTGTTGCTCGCATTGTAATCCGTGACGGTGAAACCTTCGTTGGATTGCCAGAGCTGCCAGGTGCTTGTGCCGATGTAGGTCGATGAGGCCCAGACATCGCGGAAGCGCGCGCCGGATGTGCCGAGGTCATAGGTCAAAGTGGTGGTCGGGATGATGCTGCCCGTCGTCGAGACGCCCGCTACGCCGATCGGCAAGTTGGTGAAGTTGCCGTTGGTCGTCACGGCCAAGAGCGTACTGCCGCCGGTGATGCAATTCGTGCCATCCCCCAAACACACGGTCTTGCCGTTAATCCTAGCATCCCCAAGATAGGCAGTGCCGGAGGCGTAAATGTTACGCCAGGCGAATCCCGTGTTCATACCGAGGTCGTAGGCGTTATTGTTTCCCGCCAACATCGTCCGATAGTTGTATTGGTAGGTCGCGGAATCCGCCGCGTAGATAAGGGAACCGCCCTTCACGAGATAGAAGTACGACGGGTCGGTATACATCCCCGAGTTTGTCTCCGAGGCGAAAGAGAAAGCGGGAGCGGCCAATGTTCCGCGTCCTGCGAGGAACTGATTGCCGATCACCGTGCCCGAGGCATAGATACCGCGCCAAGCTGTACCGAATACTCCCAAATCTTTGGAATTATTTCCCACAGGAATTACGTTGTTCCCGAATTGCACGGCTGACGAAAGAATCGAGCTTATAGTCAATCCTGCCGTGGCTTGAAGGGTAGCCGTGCCGTCGGCCAGCATGTTCATCCTGAAGAACCTATCAGTAGAGGTGGAGTATAAGGCCAGGTTGTTCTTTGTCGAGGTCACGTTTCCGGAGAAAAGAGCGTCTCCACCGTAGACCGTGCCGGAGGCGTAGATGTTTTGCCAAGACGAAGTCCCAGAGCCGAGATCGTATGTGTTGTTGGCGTTCGGACCGACATTGCCCCCGACTTGGAGTTTGAAGTTGGATGGGGTCGTGGCGTTGATGCCGATGTTACCGCCGGTATCTATCCTCATACGTTCCAAGCTGCCTCCTCCAGTCAAGCGGGTATAGAACGACATGTAACCGCCATACGTCCCGTTCCCCGCGTCTGCCTTCAAACCTTTGATAGCTGCCCAATTAGCATAATTCGTATTTGCAGTGATATAACGGCCGCCGAAAGCCAGGATGCCTCCAGTATCTGCCGCCATTTCATCATTACTTTCAATGCTGACGGTTGAACCTTGACCGGCTTGGGTTGAACCTACAAAACTTGCCGCCTGTCCAGCTATGTCGGCATCCGTGTTAGCAGTACCACTGACAACTCCCAATTTGCTTCTTGGCGCAATTGTTCCGACGCCCACATTTGCTCCATTCGGGTTAAGAGATAATGGTCTGGTGGTGTAACCGGTTCCAGGATCCAAGGATTGAATGTAGAAATTATTATTTGCCACATCAGCACCCATGACCATGGCCACTGCACTTGTGCCATCTTCAATCTTAAACCCTCCCGTTCCTTCATTATTGTATGTTGAGCTCTTATTTACTTGTAATTTCGCTCCTGCAGTTACCACGCCAATGCCAACATCCCCAGCGTTTGTCATGGTTAGGAAGGCATTTGAGGTTTGAGCCGTAGTCCTATCGAATGCTCCGCTGTTCCTGCCGATCATGAAGCTGTCCGTAGAAGAATATGGGTTACCCATGAACCAATTCACGCTTCCATTGATTGTGGTGAAATAACCAGCTCCCCTGCCGGCGGCATTGGACTTGGCCCTGAACTCGCCCTCCACGTAATCCGCTCCACCGTTGCCTTCCGATAAAATTTCATTCATGCCTGCCGTGTAAACATGAAGTTTCGCGCCCGATGCCAAGGCTGTCGTTCCAATACCCACTGCGCCAGCATTATCCATGTAGATCCCCGTGTTCCAGTCCGCTGGATTATCTGTGTCATTGGCGCCGCCGTGAGTCTGAAGTTGGAGTTTTCCTCCATAAGCTGAAGGCGGGGAGGAATAGGCGGTTATCCGGGCATTTCTGTAAACATTCCTGAAAATAATGGACTCGCCCGTATCCGCCGAAGAGCCGCCATTTTTTATGGTTAGCAAGTCTATCTTGGCCCCCTCGCTCGTGCTTTGAACATGCAGAGGAGTACTCGGGCTGGCTCCGAAGCCTACCCAACCGTTAAAAGTTTTAGTTCCAGCAAACGTCTGAGTCGAAGTCGAAACTACGCCCGGCCATAAAGCAGTAGCTACTTCCAAATTATTTGACGACATTTCGGATAACCACAAATCGCTCCAACGGATCTTGCCGGTGCCGACATAGTTGGGCAGGAACATGAGTTTGACGTAAGCCGTGCCCCAGAAGAAGCGGTTGGCATCTTGCGTACTTAGCTCGTCCACTCCGCCGATGAAGCCCTCGTAACGCGTCCAGTCATTTGGAACATTGGTATAACTGGCGGTGATGTATTTATACGTGCTGCCGCTGTACAGGTTGCGCACTGCGGTTCCGGTTGCCAGAGCCGGGCCAGGCCAGGCCGAAGACAAGGTGATGTTATTGCTGGAGATCCCTCCGTCATGCCAGGTGCTGGTGGCGACGTAGGCCGCGTAGTTGATTGATTCATTGCGGGTATACGTGTAGTTCGGCCAGGTATAGCCCTTACTGTTCGTGTACGGCCACCATGAAAAGGCGCAGGAATAGTATAGACAGCCCGTATTCAACCAACCGGTGGCATTGGCTACGTGCATGACCGTATCGCCTGGATTGAGTTGAGCGGTCAGCGTCGTATCGGTTGAACCGGGATATTTGACCGAGTTATCCGGCGTGACGGCATTGCCGTCGATATCAAAGGCTACGACGCCGGCATATTGCCTGTTGGTCGGGTCATAGTCCACACCGCCCGTGTCGCCATGTTTCGCCCAACCCACCATGCGATAATATTTGGATACATCGACCGGAATCAGCTCGTCCGAGAATTTAGACACGTAAGCGCCGTCGTGCAAGAACGAACCCAGGCCGCCGTGCACTTCGTTTTGCGAATAAGTGAAGCTGCTGAAATTATAGTTACTTCCCATCAACCCGGAACCATTGGTCACCAAGTTCATGCCGCGCGATAGCACGTAGCCGCGGTTGACGGCGCTCAAGTCCGTGACGGGATTGCCCACGTTAAGCATGCTCGTACCCGAGGCATAAATCCCGCCGCTGGTATAAAGATCCTTCCAACGCAGCGAGGAGGAACCGAGATTATAGGTAGCGGTTGTATCTGGGCCAACATCACCAAGTACCTGTAGCTTGAAGGATGATGGGGCTGTGGAGCCAATGCCCACGTAGCCGGCAGATGTGATCGTCATTCTTTCAGTCGGCGCCGTATCCGTAGTTACATCTCTGGTAGCGAAGAAAATAGACCCTTTTGTATTCCCGTCTACGGCTGTTTCTTTATGTCCGATAATTACCGGTGGATTTACTCCTGCGAGATAACCCATTCCAATTTGAGCCAGGTCATTAATATTCCCTCTTGCGCCAACCCATATATTAGGCGTCGTTCCAATGGCGGTCACGTCTGTTGTCGGAAAACGCGCCGTATATGCAGCCGCTAATGTCCCGAACTGTGAGCTCCCGGCAACATCCAATAGATACCCGGGAGTTGTGCCGATGCCGACGTTGCCAGCGGCTGAAATACGCAAGCGCTCAGTTAAGGCTACATCAGTCCAGTCATTCCGAGTTGAGAAAGTCAAATCCCCATAAGTATTTGCAGATCCACTGGTCAGATATCCTTTAATGGCCGCGAAACCAATAGAATTGGCCGCGCGTGACTGTACGTTGCCGAAAACAAGAGCACCGCCATCCCCTGCTGCACTACCATTGGTATTGAGCATGAGCATACCTCCGCGGCTCCCCGCATCAGTAAGTCCGGCTACTGTTTGGCCCGTACCATAAATTTCTGTTTGTGCAATAGGGGTCGCCGTACCGATGCCGATGTTGCCGGTAGTTCCTTGGACTAGCAACCCGGTCGAGTTGCTGGGCGTTGCCGATGTTGAATCGTTCGAGGTACGCACACCGAGCAGAAGGTCGCTGCGACCAGCACCCTCGGCCGCGCTCGTGTAGAAAAGTCCTGCCTTGAAATAATTCGCAGTAGCATCGGTGGTGGTTTTAAAGAAAAGCCCCGTATAACTCCCCGCCGTATTGTCGGTTTGCAAGCTGATGCCGTTTGCCGGTGATGCGTTCGTCACCCCGTACACATGCAACTTGGTCAGCGGTGCCGTTGTCCCAATACCGATGTTGCCGCTCAATCCCGTAATTGACAGTGCATCCGCAAAATCCGTTGACCCGATTGACAACCTGTAACCATAATTTGTCCCGCTTATGCCGGTTACCTGTTGGGTAAATCCTCTTGAGGTGTTAACCGTGCCATTCCAAATCCCGCCTAACAACTGCAGATACGGAGAAGATTTATGGGTGGTATTAGAAGTTGATGGTGCAGAAGTCGATAGCCTCAATCCCTCGTCAGCTGCGGTCAATGGTGCAACTACGGTCGCTAGTTGTATATCTAATTTTGCTCCGGGGCTTGCCGTCCCAATTCCCACGTTGCCTTTTTGCGTTCCTCCGCCAATAGTCATGGCTACCGCTAAACCTCCCGCATTGCCAGTCACGAAATTGATGTTGCCAAATGCTCCGCTGCTGGCGTTGTAGCTGTTGACTATGTTGGTATCAACATATGTCCCGTATCTGAACGGACCTGTGCCCCCGGCATTTTGTTCTAAGTCTGTTGTATAAGAAGTGTTGTTGGTCACCCTTAGTATGCTGCTACCGCCGCTATTAGCTGGCTGACCTTCGATGTTCGCCAATACCCGATTCGTTCCTACTGTTTCAGCTGCGTAGACATTAAACAATGAGTTCGGGATTGCTGTCCCAATGCCGACATATCCTTTGCCATTAATCGTAAGTCTGTCGCTGGTGCCGAGCGCAGTCGAAGATGAAATCTTGAACTTGCCTTGATCGGATTTGTCAGCTCCGATGGTCCAGCTTTGCGTTCCGCCGTCGGTCGAAGTGACGTTGAAGCCGAGGTCGGCGTCCGAAGTAAGCGCGCCTGAAGCCGTGAGGGTGAGACGGTTGGCCGGGACGGTCGCGCCGATGCCGACGTTGCCGGTCGCCGCGATCCTCATCACTTCCGGAGAGTTGACATAATTGCTGGTGCCGCCAGCGGCCAAGATGACATCACCACGTGACGCCATGACGAGCCTCTGATCTGCGCCTGCCGTGGCATAGTTGTATATGCCGGAAATGCCATCCACTCCGTCGCTGGGCCTGGAGAAAGCCAGCCCAACTGACCCGACCGAGAAGTCAGGCAGCACGGAAGACGTGATTTCATTGACTGTAATGAATTTATTGCCAGCCGGCATCAGCTTCGTCTGTCCCACAACTTGAAGTGGGTAAGACGGATTAACCGTCCCAATACCGACATTCCCTCCGCTCAAGATGGTCAACCGGCTGGCGTTGTTGGTCTCGAAGGTGAGATTGTTCGCATCATTAGTGCCGAGTGTCCCAGTCGTACCGAAGCTATTTCCGCCCTGGACAAAAGAGTTGCCTAAGCTCAATCCGTTCACGTATAGGTTAGTCGTCGAGACGTAGCCTGAAGCGTCGATGTTGGTCGAACTCACGTTGTTGGCGAACAAGCTGCGCCAGCGATATGTGCTCGAACCGAGGTCATAAGCGTTGGTCGAGGAAGGACCGACGTGACCCGCGACTTGGAGCCTGAACCAGCTCGGGTTGACGGTGCCGATGCCCACATTGCCGGAATTGTTTATCCTCATCACTTCCGTCAATCCACTAAGTGTCGCCGCCGCGCCGCCGTTGTTGACATAGAATCCCAAGGCGCCATTGTAGTCGGCGTTTGAGTTTTGACGGATGCCTGCGATGCCGGCGGTGAACGTCGGGTTGTTGCCGTCACTGAATACGAACCCAGCCGCTCTCTCCGTTGCGTCCGGTGCCGCGCCAGTCCTTCCGAAAATTCCGACCAAAGTCCTTGTCCCGACACCGGCATCAGCAGTCCTCACATCGAGGGTAGCGGCGGGCGTCGTGCCGATGCCCACTTTGCCATCGCTCAAGATGGTCATCCGGCTCGTGTTGTTGGTTATGAGATTGAGGCTATTCGCATCCTTCGTGCCCAATGTGCCGGCAGTGCCGAACGAGTTGCCGCCTTGGACGAAGACATTGCCTGATCCGCCACCGCTGACGAAGAGGTTGGTGGTCGAGACGTAACCCGAGGCGTAGATGTTGGTCGAACTTACGTTGGCGATCGAAGCCGTGCCGGAAGCGTAGATGTCGCGCCAAGAGCTGGAAGCAGAACCGAGGTCGTAGGCGTTGGTGGATGATGGACCGACGGATCCCGCGACTTGGAGTTTGAACCAGCTTGGGTTGATCGTGCCGATGCCGACGTTGCCTGAAGCATTAACCATCAAATCACCTGTTAATTGGCGAGCATTCATTTTTACCCCCTTGTTTCCGGCGGGATAAAGATACAAAGACTTGATTTCCGCCTCCGTTAGAGCACGATTGTACATTCTGAATTCATCCAAAGGTCCGCCAACATTGTAACCCAGTCCACCACCAATGACAGTTATAGGATTAGTATCAAGCGCGATATTTAGTGCGATTTGACTATAATAAACACCATCAACATATAACGTGTAGGTTGAACTACTATTGAATACAACGACGTAATGATGATAAGTACTGTCGTTCGGAACGACATATCCAGTAGTATTCATGGTGGTATTCCAATACCCAAATTGGAAAGTGGCATCAATCATTATGTGATGAATATTTGAGGATGGTTGATTGGCGACAGCCTTCCAGGTTGCGCTTCCACCGCGCTTAAACCAGAAAGAAATCGTTGAATAACCTGTTTTACCGAAGCCTGGACTCGGGAGAGTCACGCTGTTACCCGTAGTTGAAAAATCTAAAGCCTTACCCACTTTACCCGCTACGGAAGAGGTCGCCGTGATTGTTCCATCGTTACCATTTCCGCTTCCGTCGCTAGCGACCGTCCCGCTCCCCTCATCAAATGCATAATAAGCGTACAAATCCTCATCTCCGGGCAAAGCAACCTCATTCCCCGCGTATAAATATTTATTGCCCCGGCTTATGTTCGTACTACCATTGATATCTAATCCATAAGCTGGATTCACCGTCCCGACACCCACGTTGCCGCTGCTCAAGACGGTAAGCCTGCTCGTGTTATTGGTGATGAAATTAAGATTGTTGGCATCCTTGGTACCCAAGGTTCCTGTGGTCGAGAAGGAATTTCCGCCTTGGACGAAGACATTGCCTGATCCGCCACCGCTGACGAAGAGGTTGGTGGTCGAGACGTAACCCGAGGCGTAGATGTTGGTCGAACTTACGTTGGCGATCGAAGCCGTGCCGGAAGCGTAGATGTCGCGCCAAGAGCTGGAAGCAGAACCGAGGTCGTAGGCGTTGGTGGATGATGGACCGACGGATCCCGCGACTTGGAGTTTGAACCAGCTTGGGTTGATCGTGCCGATGCCGACGTTGCCTGAAGCATTAACCATCAAATCACCTGTTAATTGGCGAGCATTCATTTTTACCCCCTTGTTTCCGGCGGGATAAAGATACAAAGACTTGATTTCCGCCTCCGTTAGAGCACGATTGTACATTCTGAATTCATCCAAAGGTCCGCCAACATTGTAACCCAGTCCACCACCAATGACAGTTATAGGATTAGTATCAAGCGCGATATTTAGTGCGATTTGACTATAATAAACACCATCAACATATAACGTGTAGGTTGAACTACTATTGAATACAACGACGTAATGATGATAAGTACTGTCGTTCGGAACGACATATCCAGTAGTATTCATGGTGGTATTCCAATACCCAAATTGGAAAGTGGCATCAATCATTATGTGATGAATATTTGAGGATGGTTGATTGGCGACAGCCTTCCAGGTTGCGCTTCCACCGCGCTTAAACCAGAAAGAAATCGTTGAATAACCTGTTTTACCGAAGCCTGGACTCGGGAGAGTCACGCTGTTACCCGTAGTTGAAAAATCTAAAGCCTTACCCACTTTACCCGCTACGGAAGAGGTCGCCGTGATTGTTCCATCGTTACCATTTCCGCTTCCGTCGCTAGCGACCGTCCCGCTCCCCTCATCAAATGCATAATAAGCGTACAAATCCTCATCTCCGGGCAAAGCAACCTCATTCCCCGCGTATAAATATTTATTGCCCCGGCTTATGTTCGTACTACCATTGATATCTAATCCATAAGCTGGATTCACCGTCCCGACACCCACGTTGCCGCTGCTCAAGACGGTAAGCCTGCTCGTGTTATTGGTGATGAAATTAAGATTGTTGGCATCCTTGGTACCCAAGGTTCCTGTGGTCGAGAAGGAATTTCCGCCTTGGACGAAGACGTTACCGGAGCCGCCGCCGCTGACGAAGAGGTTAGTCGTCGAGACATAACCCGTGGCATCCAGGTTGGTCGTGCTCACGCTGCCCAACCGTGCGGTGCCGGAGGCGTAGATATCTTTCCATGAGATATCCGCCCTTCCGATATCCGTAGTGTTATTTCCTGTGGCATAAAGCGTGGGGCCGACTTGGAAACCACCGGAGGAAATACGCACCCTTAACGCCCCATCGGTGCTGATGTCCAGGTTGCCGAGTGCGGGAGACGAGATGCCCGTGTCAGTATCGGTCGCGAAGAACAGGGAAGGTGCAGCGTAATTGCCAGCCGATATAGCTACCTTGGCAAGATTGGCGGTCCCGCTCGCATAGACGTCGCGCCAGGACGAAGACGCGGAGCCGAGGTCATATGAATTCGTGGATGAAGGTCCGACGTTGCCAGCGACTTGCAGCCTGAACCAGTTGGGATAATCAGTATTGATGCCGACGTTGCCGTCTTTATCAATGCGCATCTTTTCTGTTATGCCTCCATTGCTCGTACCGAAAGATAGGTATGAATCAGTCGATCCTGTCTGCAATGCCGTACCAATATAAGACAAGTCTGTGGCATTATTTTTGAACTTAATCCGAATTTCTTTATTGATTGCGCTAAATCCGCCCGCGTCAAGTGTGACTTCGTCAGTATTGGATGATATACCGTTCAAATCCTTAATATATAAATGTGATGTCGGATTCACCGTTCCGATACCCACATTCCCTCCGCTCAAGATGGTAAGCCTGCTGGTGTTATTCGTCTCGAACGAGAGGTTGTTCGCGTCGTTGGTACCGAGCGTTCCGGTCGCACCGAATGAGTTGCCGCCTTGGACGAAGGCATTGCCGAAGCTCGTGCCGTTCACGTAAAGATTCGTCGTCGAGACGTAGCCCGAGGCATCCAAGTTGGTCGTGCTCACGCTGCCCAACCGTGCGGTGCCGGAAGCGTAGATGTCGCGCCAGGAACTGGAGGCGGAACCGAGGTCGTAGGCGTTGGTGGATGAAGGTCCGACGTGGCCTGCGACTTGGAGCCTGAAGGATGTCGGGTTGACGGTGCCGA